>Ga0272441_10000351_pt1 | contig 106197 bp, 88 predicted proteins | sample SSMProp6N_FD_193582 | JGI IMG/M metagenome (GOLD analysis project Ga0272441, IMG submission 193582) | Marine sediment archaeal communities from Little Sippewissett salt marsh, Falmouth, MA, United States - SSM-Prop-6N | ecosystem: Environmental > Aquatic > Marine > Wetlands > Sediment ...
GGTAGCATAAACGTCTGCTCATAATTGGCTTCTATTTCTCTGGCCATTCATTTCGCCTCCTGTTTCAAGGCAAGAATAACATATAAATACTTAAATGTCAATAAAAATTATGAGACAGCCTCTTTAGGCGGGGTGGACAGGCAAAGGCAAACACTTTCAGCGCGCTTCAGCGCGACTTGTCGAGAGGCTTTAGCTTTCCCGTCAGCCTTTCTGCTTGTTCGTCCGCTTTAAGACAAGGTTCACCACCAGCACTGCCAATCCCACCAACAAGCCCAGCATCGGAACTCGAACCCAAAGAGGTAAAACTCCCTTTAAAGCATTATCAACCAAGGCCGCGGCAATCATAATCGAAATGAGCAGTATGATATAGAGCCGCTTACTCATGAATCTTGCGACACCCGCACCAGCTCCTCCAAGGCCGCCAATGCCGCCCCGGTGTCTATAGACTCCGCGGCCATGCGCACGGCTTCAGGCCAATCCGAAGCGGCTTCCCCGGCAATGATGGCCGGCGCTGCATTCAGCAGCACGATGTCACGGCACGGTCCCGGCTTGCCCTGTAGCACGCCCTTGAGCATCTCCGCGTTTCGCGCGGCATCGCCACCGGCAAGCGCTTCCCGTCCCGCCTGCGCCAGCCCGAACTGCTCCGGCGTCACCTCGTACGACCGCACCTTTCCCCCACTCGATTCCGAAACAAACGACGGCCCCGCCAGCGTCAACTCGTCGAGCCCGTCCGACCCCGCCACCACAAACGCCCGCCGCGATCCAAGGTTGCCCAACACGCGCGCCAGCGGCTCCACAAGTTTCGAGTCGAAAACGCCCATCACCTGCCCGCACGCGCCCGCCGGGTTCGTAAGCGGGCCGAGGATGTTAAACACGGTGCGGATCTTCAGTTCGGTGCGCGGGCCGGCGACGTGCTTCATGGCGCTGTGAAGCGTCCGCGCGAACAGAAAGCCGATGCCGGCCGTGTCAATGCACCTGCCCACCACCTCGGGCGGCGCGTCGATGTTCACGCCAAGCGCCTCGAGCACATCCGCGCTGCCGCATTTGCTCGACGCGCTCCGGTTGCCGTGCTTGGCCACGGCCACCCCCGCGCCCGCAACCACAAACGCTGCCGTCGTGGATATGTTGAACGTGCCCGAACGGTCTCCGCCCGTGCCGCACGTATCCACAAGCGGACTGCGCGAGGTGCTCACCTTGGTCGCCATCGCCCGCATCGTTTCGGCGAGGCCCGTGATTTCGTCAACGGTTTCGCCTTTCATCACCAACGCCACCAGAAAACCGCTTGTCAACACGGGCGTCGCGTTGCCCGCCATGATCTCGCGCAACGCCTCGGCGGCCTGCTCGCGCGTCAAATCGCGCCGCTGTACGAGCGAAGATATGCATTCCTGGAGCATGGTGTCCACCCCGTTTTACCGGCCTCAGATAACCATCGCAGTGAAAGAATATCAGAAAATCAGACTTTAACAGCGGATTTTGCCGCAAGTCAAACGAAAAACAGGGACTGACGCGCCTTTTCGCCGGCAGTTTGGCGAAAAGGCGGGTCTGTCCCTGCTTTTCGTGGCTCCCCACTTTTTAGCTAATGTCCCAGACGTGGAGCAACACCCCCTTGATGATCTACAATTGGCCGGAAAAACATGGGGAGGAACGTTATGTCCGAAAAGCTGGCAATCGACGGCGGAAGCAAAGCATTAGAAGGGCCCGTCCCGCCGTGGCCGTGTCTCGACGACGCGGCCGTAGCGGCCGTAACCGATACGTTACGTAGCGGAAAGGTCAATTACTGGACCGGCGACCGCGGCATGAAATTCGAAAAACGGTTCGCCGAGTGGCAGGGCTCGAAATTCGCGGTCAGCACCACCAACGGCACCAGCGCTCTTCACACCGCCCTCGCCGGCCTCAACATTGGACCCGGCGACGAGGTGATCGTCCCGAGCTACACGTTTATTGCCAGCTCGTTTTCGATTGTGCAGGCCGGCGCCGTACCCCGGTTCGCCGACGTCAACCGCGAAGACCACTGCATCAGCGTCGAAAGCGCCGAAAAGCTCATCACGAAACGCACCAAGGCCATCATGCCCGTGCACCTGTACGGCAACGTGGTTGACATGGACCCGATCCTCGAACTGGCCAAGGCGCACAACCTCTACGTGATCGAAGACAACGCCGAGGCCTACGGCGGCGAGTACAAGGGCAAAAAGACCGGCAGCATCGGCCACGTCGGCGCGTGCAGTTTCTGCCAGAACAAGACCTTCACCACCGGCGGCGAGGGCGGCATGGTCACCACCGACGACGAGGAAGTCGCCTGGCGGTGCCGCAGTTTCCGCGACCACGGCTACGACGTGCGCGAGCGCTTGCGCCTGCTCGAAATGGAGCAGAAACTGCCGTACATCCACAACATGATAGGGTTCAATTACCGCATGACCGAAATGCAATCGGCCATCGGCCTCGCCGAGATGGACCGGCTCGATTCCTGGAACATCCCGCGCAGAAGGCGGAACGCCGGCATTCTGCTCGAAGAGCTCGCCGGCATTCCGCAGGTCCTTTACCCGCCCGTCGACACCCCCGAGCGCAGAAACGGCTGGTACGTTTTCCCCATCACGCTCGACATCGACAACATGGCCTGCGACATGGGCAAGTTTCTCGACGCGCTGGGCGCCGAAGGCGCGCCGTGCTGGAAAGTGTTCTGGCCGCAGTGCCACACCGAGCGGGCCTTCCAGCAGCGCAACGCGTTCGGCAAGTCGGGCTTTCCCTTCGACTCGAAAGAGTACGCCGACCCGGCTTCCGTCGATTACACCAACGTGGACGTGCCGAACGCCATCTGGCACCAGTCGCGCACATTCATCACGTTCATTTTCCCAACGTACGAAGAGAGCCACATGCGCGGAATCGCCAACGGCATCAAGAAGGTCATCGCCGCTTACGCAAAATAACACGAGCAAACGGGAGGTTTCATGAAAACAAAATGGGCCGTATGGGGCGCGGGCGGCATTGCCCGCCGCAGGACTATTCCGGAAGGCATCGTGGCGGCTGACAACGCCGAACTGGCCGCCGTTTTTGAGGTAGACTCCGCCGCAAACAAGGAAATTGCCGGACAATTCGGCGCGCAAGCCTGCGCAACCGAAGACGACTTGCTGGCTTCCGCCGCGGACGCCGTCTACATCGCCACGCCGGCCTGGCTGCATTGCGACCAGGTAACGCGCGCCGCCGCCGCGGGCAAGCACGTGCTTTGCGAGAAACCGCTCGGCATGACCGTTGCCGAAAGCGACGAGATGCTGGCCGCCTGCGCTGACGCCGGCGTTAAACTCGGCACCGGTTTCATGATGCGCTTCCATTCGCAACACCAGGCGGCCCTCGCGTTGATCCGGGAAGGCAAGCTGGGCACGCCCGTGCTCGGCCGCGCACAACTGTCCTGCTGGTACCCGCCCATCGACGGCGCATGGCGGCAAAACCCCGCCCAGGGCGGCGGCGGAAGCCTGATGGACATGGGCGGCCACTGCATCGACCTGCTCGAAATGTTCTTCGGCCGCGCGAAAAGCGTCTCCTGCTTCACCGGAAACCTCGTGCAGAATTACGAAAGCGAAGACACCGCGGTCGTCCTCCTCGACTTCGAGTCCGGCGCCAAAGGCATCGTCGACTGCCTGTTCTGCGTTCCCGATGCAAGCTCGCTCAACCGCCTCGAACTCTACGGCTCCCTCGGCAGCATCCTTGCCGAAGGCACCCTCGGCCAAGGCGAGGCCGGCACAATGACGGCCCGGCTTGAAGGGTCGGCCGGCGCGTACGAGGCCCGGCAGCAGCGCGATACCGGCGGCGGAATGCCAATCGCCCCCGATCCCGTCAACATGTACAAGGCCGAAATCGAAGCCTTCTCGCAGGCACTCATCGACAAGACCGATCCCCCCGTCAGCGGTGAAGACGGACGATGGAGCCAAGCCGTTCTCGCCGCCTGCTACGAAAGCGCAAAAACCGGCGCCCGTATCGCTCTCGCTTAGGCAAACGTCCGGCGTGAAACGAGGCCTGCAACGCTTTTCTGCGGCGATTACCCTCGAACAGATGCATCACGCGGCGTTCGCAAGGTTCTGTCGCTTCGCTGAAATCTATCCTGCCGTCGCCATGAGAATGTATTCCCGAGCGAGCTGGAGGTCGCGCAATGCCTCCTCCGGCTCGCACAGCGGCGTCCGCTCCCCTTGCACCGCCCGCAGAAAATGCTCGGCCTGCCGGCGCATCGCGTGCATCGCCGGCATCCGCGGCTCGACAAGCTCGGCGCCGCGCCCGTTGCCGGAATCGCGGTAGATGCTGACGCGCCCCGCCCGATTAAGCGCCATCGGCGCGGGCAACTCGAGTTTTACGTAGCCCTTTTCGAACGCGGCGAGCGCCTGCTCCTCCCAGCCGGCCGTCGTATTGTACGGCGCCATCTCGATGACCCCGTCAACGCCCGACCGGCTCTGCACGGCCATCGCCACGCCCCCCGCCCCCGCATACGCGACCTCATAATCTTCGCCGAGCAGGCGCCGCATCAGGTTGACCTGATGCACGTAATAGTTGACGAACGTGTCGTAAGCCTGTTGCATTTCGGGCGCCATCCCCTCGGGCGGCGGATCGCACGCCAGTTCCGGCAGCGGCTCGCCCGTGTCGATCAAACCGTCGAACCCGCCCGCGATCCAGTCGCCCGGCGGCATCGTAATGCGGACATAACGCAACGGGCCCAACTCGCCCGAACACTTGAGCCGCTCAATCTCCTCTTTCGCCCGTTCGGTGGCGGGATCGCTGCGTTTGTGGTACCCGAGATAATGGCGGGCGCCGGAGCCGGCCAGGCGTTCCAGCAGCCTCTCCCCCGCCTCCACCGAGCAGGCCAGCGGTTTCTCGGTCAGAACCGGCAGCCCCGCCCCGTACAACTCGGGCAACAGCACCCCGTGCCGGTTATAAGGCTGCACGGCAACGATGGCGTCGAGCGTTTCCGCCTCCAGCATCTCCCGGTGGTCCGCATACACCCGCGGAATTCCGTACCGCGCGGCCACCCGCCGCGCAAGCTCCGGCCGCAATTCCGCCAGCGCCGCAACCTCGCACCCTTCCAGCACGGCATAATTCCGCAAATGCGCGCACTGCCCCATCTTTCCCGCCCCGACAAAACCCAACCGAATTGTTTTCATACACGCCTCCCGGACCGCACAAGTGTAAAGCCCGGCGGACCCGAGCCGCAATAGCCGGAGGGGCTGAAGTTCGTCGCGATGGTAGGCGCGGTCCTCAGGCCAAGTTTGAGGGATCGCCCACGGCATGATAGTATCTCGTCCAGCCAAACCAGGAAGGCCGGAAGTAGCATGGATCCTGAAAGCATTACGCAAGTCCTGGCGATTGACGGCCCCGCGGGGGCGGGCAAAAGCACGGCGGCGAGGCGGGTTGCCAGTCTGCTGGGTTTCTCCTTTCTCGACACCGGCGCTATGTACCGCGCCGCGACCTGGCGGGCGCTTCACCGGGGCGTCGATTTCGACGATCCCGCCGCACTGGCCGCTTCCACCCGGGAAATGGACCTCCGCATCACCGAAAACGACGCCTGCCAGACCGTCACCGTCGATGGCCGCGATGTGACCGACGAAATCCGCTTACCCGAGGTGACCCGCGAGATTCACCGGCTCGATTCCATACCCGAAGTCCGCGCCCACCTCGTCGATCTGCAGCGCCGGTTCGCCGCCCGCCGCCCAACCGTTGCCGAAGGCCGCGACATGGGCACCGTCGTGTTCCCCAAGGCCAAGTGCAAGGTCTATCTCGAGGCCTCGCTCGAAGAACGCGCCCGCCGCCGCTGGGAAGAAATGAAACAGAAAGGGGTTGAAGTGGATTTTGGCATGTTGCGCGAAGAGATCCGCGTCCGCGACCGGAAAACGATGACGCGCGCCCTCTCGCCGTTGCGTCCCGCCAAAGACGCCATCAAACTCGACACGACCGACCTCACGCTCGACCAGGTTGTCGAAAAACTGGCGGCGCTTGCCCGGGAGGCGTTTTGACATGGCCGCGCAAATCCGCCCGTGGCAGGTAGCCGCCGAAGACCGCGCTAAAACAACCGAGCTGGCCGCCGCGCTCGGCATACCGCGTATTGCGGCCCACCTCCTGATGCTCCGTGGTATCACCGACAGCGACCAGGGCCGGCATTTCCTGTTGCCCGCGATCGAACACGTGGCCGATCCCTTCCGGCTCACCGACATGCAGCCGGCCGTCGACCGCATCACGCTGGCGCGCGACCGCGGCGAGCACATCCAGGTGTTCGGCGACTACGACGTCGACGGCATCGCGGGAACGTCCATACTCGTCAATGGCTTGCGCCGGTTCGGCATCGAACGTTGCTCGTACGGCATGCCCAGCCGACTGACCGAAGGCTACGGCCTCACTCCCGACCACGTCGAGGCCGCCCGCAACGCCGGCGTCAACCTCATCATCACCGTCGACAACGGCATTAACGCCCGCGAAGCCGCCACCGCCGCGCGCGAAGCCGGAATCGACCTCATCGTGACCGACCACCACCAGATCGAAGGCGAACTGCCCGAAGCCGTCGCCGTGGTTGATCCCAAACGCGAAACCGAAGACACCACCTCGCTGGACGCATCCGGCGCGGCCGTCGCATTCAAGCTTGCCTGGGCCTTGACCGGCGATCTTGCCGACCTCGATCTCGTCGCGCTTGGAACCGTGGCGGACGTCGTGCCCTTGCGCGGCGAGAACCGCGCCCTCGTGGCCATGGGCCTGAACACGATGATCAAGCAGCCGCGCATCGGCCTGTCGGCCCTCGCCACAAGCGCCGGGTTCAACCTGAGCGAAGTGACCGCGGAAAAAATCGCTTTCCAACTTGCGCCACGCCTCAACGCTGCCGGCCGGCTCGGCGACGGACTGATTCCGCTCGAACTGCTTCTCACCGAATCCGTGCGCGAAGCCGCCCGGATGGCCGCCGAACTCGACAATGCCAACTGCGAGCGCCGCGAAATTGAACGCGACATTTGCGGCGAAGCGCTTGCCGCGCTCGAAAAAGCAGGGTCCATTGGCTCGTCAATTGTCCTGGCCAGCGAAACCTGGCACCCCGGCGTGATCGGCATCGTTGCCTCGCGCCTGTTTCACCTCCACCACCGCCCCGTCGTCCTCATCGCCATCGACGAAAACGGCGTCGGCCGCGGTTCCGCCCGAAGCGCCGAGTCGTTCGACCTCGCCGGCGCACTCGGCGAGTGCCGCGAAACCTTGCTACGGTTCGGAGGCCACAACGCCGCCGCAGGGCTCGCCATCGACGCACAAAACATCGACGCGTTCCGCGCGGCGTTTGAAATGGAAGCCGCCCGCCGCCTCGCCGCCGCCGAAGACGGCCCGCCCCCGCTGCTCATCGATGCCCTCGTATCGCTGACCGAGCTCGACCCCAAACTCATCTCGACCATCGACCAGCTCGAACCGTTCGGCTGCATGAACCCCATGCCCGTGTTCTGTAGCCACGGCGTGACGATGCTCCCCCAGTCCTGGCGCGAACTGAGAGGCGGCCACGTCAAATGTTCCGTCCGCCAGGGCGCCCGGACAATGCCCGCAATCGGGTTCAGAATGGCCGAATCGCTCCCCTCAACCCTCCAAGGCGCCCCCATCGACATCGCATTCACCCCCAGGTTCAACACCTGGCGCGGAGAAACCACGGTCCAACTCATCCTCAAAGACGTCCGCACAGAACAGGCCTGAACCACTACGCCCTCTCACCCACAGGCAAAAATGGGGACGTTGCCCTTTATTTCGCTAACAAGAGACGAGACAGTATGGTCGGCGAAAAACAGGGCAACGTCCCCATTTTTGCTGGACCAAATGCGAATCGCACTTTTGGGGGTGTGAAATATCCGCGTTAGGGACGACCGAGAGTAGTCCAAAACAAACTCCATCGGCATAACCAGGATCCAAGACGAGTCCCGTCAGGGACGATCGAGAGTAGCCCAGGACGTCAGTCCTGGGTTTCAGGCCAGGCGATCAGGTAGTCCCGTAGGGACGGCTGAAGCCTCACCCCGTGTTTGTCTGCCTCGACGCGCTAAAGCTTCCCCAACACGGCCGCAAGGGCCTTGCACATCGCGCCCGCGTACGCCTCCGTATCCTCCACCTGCAATATCCAACGGTTCGCGCCCGGCTCCTTCTGCCAATCTGCCACGCCCTTCTCGTTGAGCTCGATTCTTACCGGCTGAAACGAAAATACCGCGCCATCCCCGCGCTTCCCCATCTGTCCCGACGCTTCCACGGACAACCCGCACATGTGCAAAAAACCCGCCGTACACCACATGTTCCGCATCTGCTTCCCGAACTCCTCCAACCGCGCCCCGTCCACGTCCTTGTAAAGGTACCGCAACCACCTCTGATCGTCCGACCGCGTCAGCGCGTAAAGAAAATAATTCTGCACCGGTTTCGAAAGCCCCGGCAACACGTCCCCCTGCTTAAACCTCCAATAAGTCCCGTACGTGCACACCCGCTGCCCGCCCCCGTCCTCAAACCGCATCTGCTCGAAACACGGCAGCCAATAGATCGGGCACGGGATTTCAAAAATCCGCCGGTACGACGCCGCGCCCAACAGCACGTTCCACTCCTCGTTCGCCCCCACCGCCGGATCCGTCGTGCCCGTCCCCGCATTCAGATAAATGCCCGCGCACTTCTTCCGAAACACTTCCGGCGCCAACTCGCTCGCAATTGCCACATCCCGGCTCGACCCCACGATACTGATGTAGACCTTCTCCGCGGACTGCCGCAACGTGTCAATCAAAAACCGCGCCGCAGCCAGGTCCGCCGCAGCCAACCCGCGGTCCCCGGCAATCCCCGGCCTGTACGGTTCCAGGCAACCAACAACAACCGGCGCAGCCATCCCCGCAATATGGTTCATCTGGGCAACCGCACAAACAGCCGGATCGCCGAAACTCTTTTCCACGCGCGAACCGTCCAGAACGACCCCCAGCAACTCCAGCCGTCCCGCCTTCGCCAGCGCGTATACGGTCGCCAGATCCCAGTGATCGTCCGGGTCGTTATGCGGGTGATACAAATCCGTGCAGTGAATCAACCCCGCCGCCCCGGCCGCAGAACTTACCGTAAGCATTATCAAAACGGCGATGAAGTTTGTTTTCATGTCAGTCTGTTCCCTATCAACGCTTTTTCCTGTTACTCCGGCCATCTTAAGGCGGAAGTTCAACCAACGCAATTCTTGTCTCAACCGTCCCACGCGTCCCAATCGTCCCATCCACGTCCTTAAACCTCCCTTAGCATCCACGCCCGGAAATGGAGTAGAATCAACCCATGGCTGTTTGCATCCAGACTGTCGAGCTTACGAAACGCTTCGGCTCCACCGTGGCGGTTGACCGTTTGAACCTCGAGGTGCACGCGGGCGAGGTTTTGGGCCTGCTTGGGCCAAACGGCGCCGGGAAAAGCACCACCATCGGCATGCTTTCCGGCTTGATCTCCCCCACGTCCGGCTCCATCTCGATGTTCGGCAAGGATTTTCGCCGCAATTCCCTGGAAATCCTGTCGCGGATGGGCGTGCTTTGCGAGCGACCCGCCTTTTACGGCCACCTTACCGTCCGCGAAAACCTTATCATCCTGGCACGGCTCGCCCGCCGCGAAGTCACCGTCGACCGAACGCTCAACACCTTCGGCCTCGTGCACGTGGCCAATAAAAAGGCCAGGACCCTGTCGATGGGCATGCGCCAACGCCTCGGCCTTGCCCAGGCATTGCTGCTCGAACCCGAACTCCTCATCCTTGACGAGCCGGCCAACGGCCTCGACCCCGAAGCCACGCAGGAAGTGCTCACGCTGCTCCGCCAGCTCGCCGACGAGGCCTTTGTGACCATCGTGTTTTCGAGTCACATGCTGCACGAGGTCGAAGGTCTCTGCGACCGCGTCGCCATCGTCAACAACGGCCGCCTTCTCGCTTGCGAGCGAACCGGCGCATTGCTTTCTTACGACGAGTCCCGCGCTGAGGTCCTCCTCGATGGCGCGGAAGCCGCCGCTAAAAGGCTGCTCGGCCAACCCTGGGTGATTTCCGCCGAGGCCCGCTCCGGCAGGCTCGATGTCGTGCTCACCGAACCGAACATACACCAGCTTAACGCGTTTCTGCTCGGCAAAGGCTACCGTGTCACCGGCATCACCCCGCGCAGGAGAACGTTGCAGGACTACTTCCTGAAGGTGCTCAACTCATGATGGGCCGGATCTGGACCGCATACCGCGTCGAGCTTTCAAAAGCTGCCCGCAGCCGTTGCGCCTGGCTGTTGCCGCTGCTCGTGGTCGCGGCCGTGTGCCTGACGCCGGTGGTGCAGCCGCTGGCCCGCGACGGCGCGGCCGATTACGGCTTCATAGCTTACGCCACGCGCGTCGCGCTGAACATCATCGGGCTTATCGTGTTGCTGGCCTTTTCGGCATCGACAATCTCATCCGAACTCGCCAGCGGAACAATCCGCACCACGCTGCTGCGCCCCGTTCAGCGCCACGAGTTTGTCGCGGCCAAGCTCATGCTCGTGTTCACCTGCGCGGCCATTATCGCGGGCGTTGCCGCCCTGGCCGTGTGGATACTCGCCGCAAGCCTCGGCGATCTGACCGGCGTCAGCTACGGCGGCGAAGCGCTGTACTCGAACCTCGCCATGCTGCGGGCGTACCTGCTGGGCATGGTGCTCGCCGTCTTCCCGTTGTCCGCCGCAGGCGCGTACGGCGTGATGATATCTTCCCTGACACGCAGCCCGGGCGCGGCCGTGGGCGTCACCGTCGGCCTGTGGCTCGCGCTGGACATTGCAAAATACCCCCTGCGGATTGCCCCGTTTCTGTTCTCAAGCTGGGTCGAAACCCCTTGGACCGTCTTCGTCAGGCGCGCCGACGGGCTCGACCCCGCCTGGCTGCCTGATGCGGCCACCGTTGTCCTGGTTTCGGTGGCTTGGACGGTTGCGTTTGCCCTTGTGGCCGCCTATGCCACCTCCCGGCGGAATTTTCAGGCATGACGGCCGTTCTCCAGCTATTCCTGGTAGGCGCTATCGTCTTCACGCCCCAGGACGTGCCGGACCTGAACAATGCTTTGCCTTCCGGCGCAGGCCCGAATTACCGGCTTGCCGACCTCGACGGAAACGACCAGCAGGACCTGATTCTCCCCCACTCCGTGTATTTTCAGCATGGCGGCGGGTTCTCCACGCTCCGCTCCGCCGCCTCGCCCGCCGCCGGAAAACCGGCCGCATGCGACGTGTGGGACGACACCCTGTTCCTCCGCCTCCCCGGCAGGCTCCAAAAGGCCCGGTGGGAAGGAAAAACCTGGAATATCACCGCCGATCAGCCCGTCTCCTGGCCAAATCCCGGCAACCAGATGCTGCTTCCGGTCTACACCGCGGCCGCCGGGTTGCGTTTCGAGCGGTTTCTGCAAGACATCGACCGTGACGGTGCGCCCGAGATCGTCTTGCCCGATGAAAAAGGCCTGCGCATCTTTCGACAAAACAAAGACGGCGTCTACGGCGAAAGCGTTTTGCTGGAAGTCTTCCCGCCGCTGCAACTGGCCGTCCTCGAAGACCGCCAACTCTGGCCGCCTTCCGAGCGCGGAGTCAGTTTTCCCGCCAGGACCATGAGGTGCCGGTATAACCTGAACGGCAACACCGTCAGTATCTTCACGCGCGAAGACCGGCCCGCCGCCACAACGGGAACGCTCGCGCGGTACCGCCTCAAACAGTTTCAAATCGATTGCCAAACGTACAACGTCGAGCCGGACGTCCAGCAACACGTTTCGGAACCGTTCCCGCCCCACCTCCAGCTCGTCAGGCTGAACGACGACCACCTGCTCGACGTGGCCGGCGGCCGCGTGTTGAATTCGCAAGCGTCGCCGTTGCCCATGCCCGTCTACGAAACCAAAGTCTCGACCGACGGCGGCAAGACCTTTCGAACTTGGCGGGTCACGGGCTACCAGCCGAACCAGTCGTTTATCGACATCAATCACGATGGGCGCGCCGATGTCGTCACTGAATCTACAACCTTATTCAACGGCGGAATCCGCGAAACCCTGGGCCGGTTCTGCACCCCAAGCGAAATCATCCACGAAGTACGCTGTTACTTGCAGAACAGCGCCGGCGGTTTCTCCGAAAACCCTGATGTATTCGGCAGCTTCACCATTCAGCTCAACGAAATTCCGATGCAACAGGGCCCCATGTTCCGCCGGTACCAGGCCGGCGATCTTGTCTGTCTGATCGGAGATTTCAACTCGGACGGCCTTAACGACGCCCTGGTTCAGGATCGCCCATCCCGGCTCGCCGTATACAACGCCCGGCCCGGCGGGTTCGAAATCGCGCCCGCCGCAGCTATCGAAATCCCGAACCTCGAACGCTTTTCCGTCGCCGATTACAACGGCGACGGCCGGCCCGACGTCCTGGTCCAATGCCGCGCAGACAATAAGCTGGAAACTACACTTTATCTGGCCGGGGAGGGCGCGCTATGACCTTAATCCCTCTCCTGCCGCTGCTGCTGATTTCCGCCCTCTTTGACGTCCGCGCCTTACCCCTGGCCGATCCCGCCGCTACCGTGCTGCTTGCTAACGCCGACGCCGATAAGACCGCCGACCTGTTCCTCTTGAACGGCAACAGGCTGACGGCCTATCCAACCGGCTCTGAAGTACGTCCAGCCACGGCTGCCCTGCCGGAAGGCACAAGCGGGTTCGACATCGCCGACATCGACGGCGACGGCTTCGCCGAGATCATCGCCGTGTGCGGCGACAATATCGTCAGCCACGAATTGACCGGTCCCGGCGCGGCCCCAGCAAGTAAAACCTTGTTCAGCCTGCATACGCAACTGGCCGCGCCCGCAGTACAACCCTACCCGTACGTGATGGTTCTGCCCGGCGCCGCCGAAGAAGGAAAGCCCGCGCTCCCCACGCTGGCCCTGCCTTGCGAATCAACATTCGAACTGCGCAACCTCGACGGCACCCTCGTTGCCAGCTTTCCTATCGGCTCCACCGCCGCCCACCGCATCTCCTACGGCAGCCCGTTCTCCGTAGCCTGGCAGAATACACCGCAGGCCGGCCCCCCAGGCAGCATCGAGGCGGAAGTCAGCCGCGTGATTGCCTTCGAACCGGAGCTCCCATCAGGCTTCGTGCCCACGGCCGCCCCGCCTATCCTGTATCGGCTCGACGGCCAAAACGGCGCGCCTCCACCGCCCGCCGACCAACGCCGATCCTGGCCCTGGTTCCCGCTGAAAACCGACGGCACAACGAACATGCGCGCGCTGTACGCACTCGCCGCTCCCGGCTACGGCGACAGCCTCATCCGCGTCAGGGAAGCGAAATCCGACAATGTCGATCTCAGCGGAAAAAACGTCGTGCTCGGGCCCGAACGCCGTTATCCGGGCAAGCTATGCGTTCACCAGGAAGACTTCCCCGATTTTAACGGCGACGGGTTCGTCGACGTCCTGCTGTGGAAGGCGCCCCAGCCCGGAATGTCCCTCGACTCGGTGATGCGCATTGCCCTGCGCCAGGACTGGGAGATCATCCTCACCGCGCACCTCTTCAACCCCGAAAAAAAGCGCTTTGAACCCAGGCCCGCCTCTCACATCATGCTGAAGGCCCCTTTCGAATGGTTTACATCGGCGGCCTCGACCGGCCCCCTGCGCCATCTCGTGCTCCGGGACTTCAACGGCGACGGGCGCACCGATCTCGGCTGCGCCGTCGCGCCCAACCAGTGGGCCGCATGGCTCTTCGGAGAAAAAGGCTTCGCAAGAAGGCCGGATTTTAACCGGAAATTCGATGAACCAATCGAGCGCGTGGAGTTCAGGGCCGCCCTCGATGGCGGATCAGCAACCTCTGTCGGAATCCGCACAAAGAACGCCATCCACCTCCTGCGCCCCTCAACGCTTCAGGAGTAGATCGCGCTCCATGCTTGTTAATCGTGACGTATGTCTTTTCTGAAACTCTTTAAACAGTCAATTCGCGAGTCGCCGGCCAAGGTGCTGTTACTGACGGCCATAGCCGCCACGTCCGCCGCTCCGGTTCTGTTCGTCACCTACCCCGAGCCGGAATTCCGGCTGGTTATCTACAAGTTGCTGGCAAAATGCGGTTCCTTGGCGGGAACTGTCCTGCTGGCCTGGCAGTTGCTCCTCGGCTTTCGCGGGGCCGTACCCTGGTTGATGACCGACCTCATCTGGGTTATCGAACTTCATAAAAAACTTGGCGTATTGGCCGCTGTCCTTATCCTCTTTCACCCCGTCTTTATCTCGCTTTACTACCTCGACACGTACGGCTTCGTCCCGCTTGTGTGGCAATTCGACGCAGACTTCGACACCTGGGTCATGCTGGGCCAGATCGCCCTGGTGGTCCTGCTGGTGGTGGCGCTCACCAGCGTCTGGTTCCGGTCCCGCCTGACTTTCTCAACCTGGCGTCTTATCCACCTCACAAGCTATCTGATCCTTCCCCTCGTCATCGTTCATTCCCTCCCCATCGGACAGACGCTCGGCACGTCCCCGCTACGCCTGGGATGGTACGCGCTAATCGCGGCTTTCGCGCTCTTCTACATTTACCGCGCCCTGGTGCGCGCCGGGCTGTTCACCCGCCCCTACGAGGTTGTCCGCGCCGATCCGGTCGCCGAAAACGTAGTCGAAATCCAGATGAAACCGCTCAAAAAACAGCTTAAGCCATTCATCGCCCAGTTCATTTACTTCCGCCGCACGTCCCTAAGCAGCGTCCACCCCTACACCGTCTCACGCTACGATACAAACACCGGCCTCCTCGCCATAACCGTAAAAGCCCTTGGCGATGCAAGCACCCAGATGCAAAAAGTCCAAATCGGCGAGCGAGTGCGGCTCGACGGCCCCTACGGCATTTTTACACGGGAAGCCCATGAGACGGGACGGCCCCTCGTTATGATGGCCGGCGGGATAGGGATTACGCCGTTCATCCGCCTGGTCGAAAAGATCGAAAAAGACCACCACCGCGAAGCATACCTCTTCTACGCGAACAGGTTCCGAAAAGACATCGCCTACAAACAAGAGCTTGACAGCCTGAAACACGTAAAGGTCGTTCACGTCCTGAGCGACGAACCCGTCTACGAAGGCGAGAAAGGTTTTGCAACCCTCGATCTGGTCAAAAAGTACCTCGACCACCCCGTGCTCGAATGCGAGTACCTCATCTGCGGCCCGACCCCCATGATCGTCATGCTGGAGGAAAACCTGCTCGACGCCGGACTCCCGCCCGCCCAGATTCACCATGAGCTGTTCGCCTATTGACCCCGTTAAGCCGCAACCAGCGCCATCAGGACCTGAAGATGCGGTACGGTAAAGAGCCCCTCAGTAATGTTATGAGAGGCATAGGGACGCTGGAAAAGTCCCGTAGGGACGCACGAGAGTAGCCCAGGACGTCAGTCCTGGGTCGAGGCGTTGCTCCCACGCGAAGTCCCGAAGGGACGGCTGAACCTCCCACCTCCCCCTTACTCGGCAATCGCCTCCGCCGGTTCCGCCGCCCGCGCCATCTCCGGCGCCGCTTCGCGGAAAAACAACACCATCACCGCCGCAATCCCCACCGTCATTCCGGCCGGCACAAGCCAGAACGCCCGGTAATTCACTTCCCCGGTCGACGAAGTCAACATCTGCTGCAAAACCCCGCCGAACACGTACGCGCTCGCCGTGCCGAACCCCGAGATCACCATCGTAAACAACTGCTGCGCCCCCGCCCGCGTTTCCGGCTTGCTGTGCTGATCGATGTAGATGTACGCCGCCGTGAAATAAAACGCGTAACACAGCCCGTGCAGGCTTATGCCCGCCACAATCGGAACCGCGCTCCCGCCGAATGCAAACAATGAATAACGCAACGTCTGCGCCGCCAGACCCACCAGCATCGCCTGTTTCACGCTCAACCGCCCCAGGCAAAAACCCAGCACCCCCAGCATCACCACCTCGCTCGCCTGACCGATGCTCATAATGGGCATGATCAGCTCCTCGCGAAAACCCAGCTTGGCCAAATACGGGCTCATCCCCAGGTAATACACCTGGTGCGTCATGCTGCTGAAAAACGTCAGAACGCAAAGAAGCAGCAGCCCCGGCCGCATTAGCACCTTTGCCGCCTTCCAATACATCATCGTGCTACGCTCGCGCCCCGCGGGCATGCCCGAACCCGGAAGCGCCAGCAGCGAATAACCCGCCAAAACCACCGACGCCCCCGCCGAAACATAAAGCATCCGCCCAACGTCGCCCCCACCGCGAAGCCAGATAAAGCTCAGCCAGCCGACCACCACCCAACCCGCCGTTCCCCACATCCTAAGCCCCCCAAAATCACGCCGCGCGTCGGCAACTTGGTGAAGCGCAACCGCGTTTGTCAGTCCCATCGTGGGCGAAAATGCCAGCCCATATACAAAGTACAGCCCCAGGAAAGGCCAGAAGTTCCTCTGACCCGCCAGCGCCAGCATCACCAGCGCCGCAAGACCGTGGCACAACGCAAGCATCCGCTCGCCCCGCATATACCGATCGGCAACGTGCGACGCCACGAACGGCGCAAAAAAAGCCGCAATCGCCATCACGCCCATCACCTGTCCAACCTGGTACGGCTCGAAATGAAGGTAATTGCGCAGATAATGGCTCAAAATCGGGATCGTGCACCCCGGCACGAAATACTCCAAAAACATCATCGCCGAAAGGCGCGTCTTTATGCCCGTTGACAACCGTTACTTCCTTTCTGGATAAAGCCTGTCGCCACCCCACCTGTCATTGCGAGCCCCGCTCCGCCAACCGCGGCAATTCCCCGAATGACACGCCACAGCAAGCCCGATCCTTCACCTGTCATTGCGAGGAGGCGGTGGAGCGATAGCGGAACGCCGACGTCCGACCGTCTCCGGTCGGCGCAATCCCGGCGGTATATGCTGGGCGGCGGCGGTCTTTTTAACATCTATCCGAACCATCCCAATCGTCCCAAATGTCTCAATCGTCTCACAACTCATGGAACGCATTTTCAAGCAGAAAAAGCGGAGCGGAGCGGAAAATAAAAGCCGGACCGCATGCGGTCGGCTCAAACCCGGCGGCAACACATCCTGCCACAGATCATACTTTCCAAATCTCCCCGCCGCAAGCCAGACGCATCCCTTTTCAGCCGGCCCTTGGCAAACAGGCCCTTCGCTGCCATAATGGGCCGCAACTTGCCGCCCCGGCGGCGTAACAAGAAGTGGAGAAACATGCCCGTAAGCACCTCAGTACACATCAGCCACTCCATCGAGCGTATCGTGTCCGTCAACCCCGAAACCGTCCTCGACGTCGGCTGCGGGTTCGGCCTGTGGGGGTTTCTCTGCCGCGAATATCTCGATGTCTGGAACGGCCGCGTACTCCCCGCGGAATGGCAAACACGCATCGACGGAATCGAAGTCTTCCCACCGTACATCCAGGCCCACCAGCGGGCCCTCTACAACAACATCCTCGTGAAAGATGTCCGGGAGGCCGTCAACGAGATCGGCGAATACGACCTCATCATTGCGGGCGATGTGATCGAGCATCTCGATAAACCCGACGCCGAAAACGTGCTCGAAATGCTGTACGAAAAGGCGAGCAAGGCCCTCCTGCTGAACATCCCCATCGGCCCCGGATGGAATCATCCCGAAGCCCACGGAAACCCCGGCGAGTTACACCGAAGCCAGTGGGCTACCGAGGATTTCGTACAGTATCCGGCCGAATCCGTCATGTTCGACTTGCCCTGCGGCCGGTACGGCGTGTTCTGGTGCGTCAAAACCGTGTCCCCAAAACTCCGCGCCGAAGGACTCGTGGCCGCCGCGGAAATCCGCGAACGGCGCGGGGAAAACGAGGCCGCAATGAGGATGCTGAAGAAAGCTCAACAGCTTGACCCGGCCAACGAAACCGTCCTGATCCCACTGGTGAATTTTCTCTTGAACTCAGGCGAAACCACCGAAGCTATCGGTTGCCTGCAAAATGCGCTGAAAGAACAGTCCGACCTGTACGCCGTGCGGCTGCTGCTGGCGCGCGTGCTGGCGCTTGCTTCCCACCACGACGAGGCCCACCGGGAACTCACCTCGCTCCTCGACGATGCAAGCACGCCCGAAGAAATTGCCCAAAACGCCCGCAAACACTTGGAAGACATCCGCAACCGGTTCGCCTGACTGCCGCATATGTCGGAGGTGTCCTATGCCTTATGAATGGATTGGTTTTGGAGTCTTTGCCGTACTAACCGTTCTGCCGGGCGTGCCTCTACTTGTCTTGGTAATGCGGCGGCTGCGGCGTCAGCCCGTGAGCCGGGGCAGACTGGCCGCGGCTGCCGCGGTTGCCGGAATCGTATACGCCGGCGTCACGATAGATGCCTTCCTGATCGAACCGAACTGGCCGGAGTTCGAGAAGATCGAGCTTACCGCCGACGTGCCGCGGCCGCTGACCATTCTCCACCTGTCCGACCTGCATCTGGAGGAAAAAGAGGTCAGGCGCGAGCGCTGGCTGGCGGCCCGGTTGGCGGAATTCCAGCCCGACATCGCCGTCGTTACGGGCGACATCCACCAGATGGGCATGCACGAGGTGCTGCCGGTAAGGCGCATGCTGAAGAACATTCAGGCGCGGTTGGGTGTGTTCGGCTGTATCGGTTTCGACAGCCGGCGGATTCTCGAGGAGGCCGCGCCGCGCATGCGCGTCCTGGAAAATGAGACCGTACTAATCAACGACGGGGGGTTCACCGTTGGCGTGTGCGGGTTGCGCGAGACGGCCGGGCGCGATCGGGCTTACGAGGCTGTCTCCACCGCCGACTTCAGGCTCGTCATCAACCATACCCCCGATCTGGCCGACGAAGCTGCCGACAATCGCGCTCATCTCTACCTGTGCGGCCACACACACGGCGGACAGGTAAGAATTCCGTTCTGGGGCGCGATTATCACAAACAGCGCCAGCGGCAAGAAATATGAAGCCGGCTTGTACACGATAGGAAAAACGTTTATCTACACAAGCCGCGGTTTTGGCCTCGAACCGAGGCCGGCCCCGCAGGTGAGATTCTTCTGCCGGCCGCAGATTACCTTGATCAAGCTCAAACCGAAAAAGAAGTAGCCGCGTCTACTCCTCCTCCGCCTCCTCGGGCGCCTCCTTAAACGCGTGGAAATTCATCCCCCGGACCGCACCGGTGGTTCTCCAAGTCGCGACGCCCAGCGGCCGGCACCACTCCATCTCCGACCGGATGTCGATATCTTTGTCCGTGGTTTCGACGTTGACGATTTCCTTGCCGTCAATCCACGCCTTTATGCGTTTTGGCGTAACGCGCAGCCGGATGTCGTACCACTTGTCGTTCTCGAAAACTTTGAACTCGCACGTTTCGTTGTTGTACGCGTCCTGGTAGTCGATGTTCGAGATCCCGACAACGCCCCCGCCCCAGCCCCCGACCACCAGCGAACAGGGTTTCTCGCCGTAGGGGAACGTGAGCCCACAGAAAAAATCGCTCCCGTCCACCCGCTTGGCCTGAAGCGATATCTCGTAGTTCATCCGGATCAGCGGCCCCGTCCACCGGATGCCCGTCATGTCGTTGCCCTTGCCGATATAAACCACGCCCTTCTCCACCTTCACCTCGCCCCGGCCGTCGAAATCGGCTTCAATAAAGCCCTCCGCTTCCGCGGATTCGTCCCCAGGCAGGTTGTCCTCGCCGACATTGTGCCACAGCTTGAATCCTTTCACCGCGGGCATTTTTTCCAGCCCGTCGTCTTCAACGGCAACTGAAGCAAGCGGAGCCAGAACAAGCCCGGCTGCCAAAAACATTTGAGCGATTCTTATCACAACAGAACCTCCTGCTTTCGTTAAATCTCCCAACCTTTCCGATACTCCCGGCCGAGATACTGATTGACTGCCGGCACATTCGTTATCTTTTCGCCGTCCCAATCCAGCCGCTTGCGCGTGAACTGCGCGATATTGCCGAGAAGCACGGCCTGCGTCACTACGCTGGCGATGTCAAAGTTCGCCCCCGCCGGCGCGCCGCCTTTGCACGCGTTGAACCACTCCTCGAAATGCCCCGGCGACCGCTCGATCATCTTCGGCGGCCGGCCGAGTTCTTTGCGTTTGGCCTCGGGAAAGACCACGTGGCCCATCATGCTGGCCTTCTCCCCGACATACAGCGTCCCGCCTTCTCCTATCGGGTCGTCGCCCTCGATGCCCTCCGGCCGCGCCGGGAGCATGCCCCCGTCGTACCACGTCAGGTCCACGGGCGGCATATCGCCCCGCGCAGGAAACTTGTACCGCACGATCTCCGCCAGCGGGAACGTCTCTTTGTTCGGTTTCTCCTTGTTGCTCGAACACGCCTCCACGCTCGTCGGGTGCCCAAGCTTCAGCGCCCTGAAAATCGGGTGGAACGCGTGGCAGCCCATATCGCCCAGCGCACCCGTGCCGAAATCGCGCCAGCCGCGCCATTTGAACGGAAGGTACGCCTGGTTGAACGGGCGTTCCGGCGCGGGGCCGAGCCAGAGGTCCCAATCGAGGGTGTCGGGCACGGGCTGGGTCTCAGCGGGCCGGTCGATGCCCTGCGGCCAGATGGGCCGGTTGGTCCATACGTGCACTTCGCGCACCGGACCAAGCATGCCGCTCCAGATATAGTCGCACGTGACACGGGACTCCACGCTCGCCTGACCCCCATTGCCCATCTGTGTGGCCACCTGGTTCGCACGCGCCGTCTCCGCCATCTTGCGCGCCTCGTCGATGCAGAACGTCAGCGGTTTTTCACAGTATACGTGCTTGCCCAATTGCATCGCCGTAAGCGAGGCCACGGCGTGAACGTGATCCGGCGTCGCGACGATGACCGCGTCGATGTTGTCTTTCTCCTTATCGAGCATAACCCGAAAGTCTTTGTACTTGTTGGCATTCGGATGCCTGCGGAACGTAGGAGCCGCGCGCCGCCAGTCCACGTCGCACAGTGCCACGATGTTGTGCTTCTCGCAATTTTCCAGCACACTGCCCCCCCGGCCCCCAACCCCGATCCCGGCGATGTTTATCTTTTCGTTCGCCGAAATCTTCCCCGGAGCCACCGCAACCGCCATGCGCTCCGTGCCGCTCGTCGCACAACCCGAAGCGGCCATCGCCGCTCCAACCAAGAAACTCCGCCGGGAAACGTGCCGTTTGTTCATGGATTACACCTCATAACCATTTGCGGGAAAGTCGCTCGGACCCTCTCTCCAAAACAACAAATCTCTCCAAAGACTCTATCAAGTCAGGTAAGCCTTCTTTCACAATGCCGGACACGGGAGCGCGCGCAAAAATCGCGGGTCCGCCGGGCGTAGAGCAGCATGTGGAGCAAATAAGCGTTATCGCGCCACTATTGTCTTCAATAACTGCTGACATAAAAGCGCTCCCGCGTCGAGTTTAACAATACCGCGTGAAAAACGCCAGCTTCATGCCACTCAGCTTCCGTAAGAGCAGGCCTGCTTCGCCGAAGTCGGCCGCAACCTTCAAAGCTACCCAATCAGGACAAGCCTCATGATGAACAAGACCTGCTCTCCGTGGCGAGGATGCATCCTAGATGCCTCGCAGAATTCCGTGCCCTTCCAGCTACGCACTGCTTGAACAATACCCCGTTTCATGCCATAGTGAGTGCAAAGCCGGCCCCGTAGGTTGCCGGAAAGAAGACAAGGAGAAACTCATGCGACGACGTTTGGCCTTAAGCGCGTGCGCGCTGATACTTGCGGGGTGCATCATGGGACAACAGGCAAAACCGGCAATTGCCGCCGAGAAAACAGGCCCTAAGTACGAAGCCAACTGGGCGTCGCTCGACCAGCGGCCAAACCCCGAATGGTTCGAAAACGCCAAGTTCGGCATTTTCATTCACTGGGGCGTGTACTCCGTACCCGCCTGGGGAGAAAAAACCCGTTACGCCGAGTGGTACTGGCACGACATGATGAATAAAAAAGGGGCCACCTGGGCCTTCCACAAAAAGACGTACGGCGAAGACTTCAAATACCAGGACTTCGCCCCCATGTTTACCGCCGAAATGTTCGACCCCGCACAATGGGCCGACATCTTCAAGCGCTCGGGCGCCAAGTACGTCGTGCTCACCTCGAAACACCACGAAGGGTTCTGTCTCTGGCCCGACCCTAACAATTGGAACTGGAACGCCGTAGATATCGGCCCCCACCGAGACCTCGCCGGCGACCTCATCACTGCCGTCCGCGGCGCCGGCCTCCGCATGGGCTTCTATTACTCGTTCTACGAGTGGTTCAATCCTATCTACAACTCCGACGTCGACCGCTACGTCGATCAGTACATGCTGCCCCAGCTCAAAGACCTCGTCACGCGGTACCAGCCCGACATCGTCTGGCCCGACGGCGAATGGGGACATCCCAGCAAAACCTGGCGGTCCGAAGAGTTTCTGGCGTGGCTTTACAACGAATCGAACGCGCCCGCTGACGTCGTCGTCAACGACCGATGGGGCAAAGAATGCCGTAACGTGCACGGCGGGTTCGCCACGCCCGAGTACGGCCACCTCCCGGAAGGCCGCCTCACCGATGCAGGCCTCTTCGAAGAATGCCAGGGCATGGGCCACTCCTTCGGATATAACCGGAACGAAGCCGCCGAAGATTACCGCTCCACCGACGAACTCCTCACACTCCTAATCGACAACGTCAGCCGCGGCGGAAACCTCCTGCTCGATATCGGCCCCACCGCCGACGGGCGAATCCCCAACATCATGCAACAGCGCCTCCTCGAAATGGGCGAGTGGCTCGCTGTCAACGGCGAGGCCATCTACGCCGCCGACGCCTGGAAAGAAGCCCCCGAAAGCGAAACCGTCCGCTTCACGCAAAAACCCGGCGCCATATACGCCATTAGCCTCGAATGGCCAAAAGCCGAGCTCGCCATACCCGGCGCTGGAGACGTCTCCGCCGTAACCCTGCTCGGCCACGACGTGCCTCTGCAATTCTCGTCGGCCAACGGCCTGGTAAAAATAACCCCGCCGCAACTAACCCTCGACCAGGCCCCATGCCGCCACGCATACGTCTTTAAGCTCGCAAAGTAGCAAAAAGAAGTTTTTCCCTGCCTGGTCGTGCTCCCGCGCGACTGGGCAACGGTGGAAGGAGCGCTCCCGCGCGACTGGGCATCCAATGTGCCCTTTCTTTCAAATCATACGTCCCATCCGTCCACCCCCAGACGACTTACTTCAACCGCAACGCCGCCACAACCGGATAGTGGTCCGACGGATACCGCCCGTCCTGATTAAAAAGCGAAGTCTCCATCCGCTCAACACGCACATCCCCCTTGAACAGAATCCAGTCAATTCGCCGATCCCGTCCCTCATCAGGCGGCCCGAACCCGCCGAACGTAACCGTCGGCCCAACCCTTTCTTCCGCCGCAAGCCATGCATCCGTAAACCCGCACTCCTTGAACGTGTTCCAACACGTGCTCTTCTCGGCCAGCGCATTGAAATCGGCCGTCACGATCACCGTCTGCCCGTCATCGGGCAATCGTTCTGTCATGAGCTTCGCCGAATTCACCCGCGCCGGATCGCTCACGTGATCGAAATGCGTGTTCGCGTAGTAAAACTCCCGGCCCGTTTCCTTGTGTTTGAACCGGCACCACGTCACCATCCGCGTGCACGCCGTCCCCCACGACTTCGATCCCGGCGCCTCCGGCGTCTCCGACAGCCAATAATGGCCCGAATCCTCCATCGCCAACACGGCCTTCCGGTAAAAGACCGCCGTCATCTCCCCCTTGCCATTCTCCTCCCGCCCAACCCCCAGCCACGCGTACTCAGGCAGCTTCTCCGCCAAATACTCGGCCTGAAAGTTCAGGCACTCCTGCGTCCCCATCACGTCCGGCGAATGATGACGCACCGCCTCCACAACCGTATCACGCCGTTTCGCCCAAACATTCTCTCCGTCCCGAGCCGTCCCGTAACGCACATTAAACGACATCACCGTCAGCTCGGTATCCGCCACCGCCACGCCGCTCAAAGCCAGAATTACTGCCAGCAGACTCACAACCGTTGTTCGCATAACCACTCCTCACTCTTTTACGGCATTTCCCACGGTCAAGACTATATCACGGGAAGCCGGGCTGGCAGAAAAGAAGATGGAAAAGTTCAAACCTGCAGGAAAGAATCGAGATCGATACCCGTTACTCGCAGAATAGCGCGTAGAGTACCCTCAGGTATATCGCCAGGGTGATGGGGGAGAGTTACTTTTTTACCCGTCTCCGCGTGACGCCAGACCTCATGACTTCCAGGTCCAGGGCGGTCAAAAACGTAACCGCATTTCCTTAGCTTTTTGGCGACTTCAGTGTACGTAAAGCCGGCCAGGCGTCCCATTACGGCATTCCGACGGGTATGCGCAATTCAAGTGAAGGCTCTTCCGGCTCGAGTCCCGCCAGGGCCGGCGGGATAGGATCTCCGTGCTCAATGCAGGATTCAACTATCTTCCGAGCAAGACCCTGCGCGATCTCGACCGTTTCGGTCATGTTCCGCCCTTGGGCGACAAGACCCGGCACATCGGGGCTCGTAGCCACATAGCCGCCTTCTTCCAGCGGCTCCAGATGCAGCTTTATGGTCACTTCGCTCATAATTCATTCCCTCGGTTGCATTTTACCGCCAAAGACGCCGAACAAGCACGAACTATCAGGCAGGTATATCCACGAATACTGAATCGGTCGTTGGCTCCGGAATGGGTTCGCCGAACTCCCGCATCACCTCGATATGTCCTTCAATCGCTTCCCGAATACCGGCAAGCACATCGTCAAATGTCTCGCCAGCGCTCGTGCATCCCGGTAGGTCAGGTGCATAGGCGGAAAAGTTATTCGGTCCTTTTTCTATAATTACAAGGTATTTCATCCTTTATCCTCCTTAAGAAGACCCGCCTGCCTGAAGATGCTCGCAAGTGTTTTCGGGTGCAGATCGAAGTTAGGATTTCCGGGAACCGTTACAGCACCCGGCTTCTTATCGTGCCGATAATGGCGGTGACTGCCTCGTGTCCGAACCAACCGCCAGCCGTCTTCGTGCAATATTTTTACAACCTCACGAACCTTCATAAGCAATTATCGCCCAATTAAAAGCTTTCCCGCAACCCATCTTCCTTATTCCCCCAGCCCGTTCGCCCCCGCGAACCACAGCGTATCCGGCCCGAGCAGTTGCTCGACCTGCTCGCGGAGCTTTTCAGTGGGCGCCACCGTACACACCGGCGTGGCCCGCACCGTTACGTCCGTGTTGTCGGCCTGGATGCAGTGGAGGTACACGCTGCACTTCCCCGGCATGTCGCCCAGAATTTGGGCCAGCCGGTCGATGAGGTGCTGTTCGAGCCCAATCGTCTGCAGCCGGATATGCACCGCCCGCGTAAGATGTTTCTCCGCGTCCTCGATCGGCATGACATCCGCCGCGACCAGCCCCGCATTGTTGTTCCGGAAACTCACCCGCGACGGCGCCATCACGATCATATCCGGCACAATCAGCCCGGCCCGACGCTCGAAAACGTCCGAGAACACCGTAATTTCGCACGGACCCTCGAGCGTCTCGACCGTCATAAACGCCATTCTCGCGCCCCGCGCCGTCATATGGTGTTTCACATTCACGATGAGCCCCCCCACCACCACCTCCTGCCCCTCCCGCAGGTCAGGCAAATCCGTCACCTTCACCGAGCTGAACCGCTCCAGAATCTGACCGTGCCGCGCCAACGGATGGCTGCTCACGTAAAGGCCCAGCATCTCTTTCTCGAACGCCAGGATCTCGTTCTCCGGCCACTCGTCCAACTCGGGCTTCTCGTGAAACGAGCTGCTCGTCGTGCTCGAATCCATCAGCTCGAACAGAGAAGCCTGCCCCGCATCCCGTTCCCGCTGGGCAATCTGCCCCTCGCTGATCGCCGCGTCAAGCATCGCCTCGACCTGACGCCGGTTCCACCCCGTCGATGCAAACGCACCCGCACGGTTCAAACTCTCGATCAACCTCCGGTTCACCACCCGCGAGTCCAACCGCGAACAAAAATCGAACACGTCCGAAAACGGCCCGTTCGCCTCCCGCTCCGCAACTACCGCGTCCGTCGGCCCTTCCCCCACGTTCTTCACCGCCGCCATCCCAAACCGGACCGCACCATCCTCGACGCTGAACTCCCGGAAACTCTTGTTCACGTCCGGCGGAAGCACCTCCATGCCCCACCGCCGGCATTCCTCGATATACTCGCCCACCTTGTCCAGGTTGCCCGACTCGCTCGTCAGCAGCGCCGCCATGTACTCCGCCGGATAGTTCGCCTTCAGGTAAGCGGTCTGATACGCAATGAACGCGTACGCCATGCTGTGCGACTTGTTGAACCCGTACCCGGCGAACTGCTCGATCCGCGTGAACAGCAGCTCCGCCGTCTTCTCCTCGATGCCCCGTTCCTTCGCCATCGCAACGAACTTGTCATGCTGTTCCGCCATCAGCTTGACGTCTTTCTTCCCCATCGCCCGCCGAAGAATGTCCGCCTGCCCAAGCGTAAACCCCGCCACCGCCTGAACGACCTGCATCACCTGCTCCTGGTACAACGCTACCCCGTAAGTCTCCTTCAAAATCGGCTCGAGCAGCGGATGGTCGTACGCAATCTTTAATGGCTCGTGCTTGCACTCGATGTACTGATCCTTGAGCTGCATCGGGCCCGGCCGGAAAAGCGCCACCAACGCGCAAATCTCCTCCAGGCTGTCCAGCCCGATCCGCTTCGCCAGATCCCGCATCCCCGTGCTTTCCAACTGGAACACCCCCACCGTCCGACCGCTCCGCAACAGCTCGTACGTCGCCGGATCGTCCAACGGCACGTCGTCGATATCCAGCTTCACCCCGTGGTTCACTTCCACCGCCCGCACCGCGTCGTCGATCACCGTCAACGTCCGCAACCCAAGCAGGTCCATCTTCAACAGCCCCACCGTCTCCACTCCCTTCATCTCGACCTGCGTCGCCACAACCTCGCTCGACGCCGCCTTGAACAGCGCAACGTGGTCCGTCAACGGCTCGTCACAAATAACCACGCCCGCCGCGTGCGTCCCGCAGTTGCCGATGATGCCCTCGAGCCGTGTCGCCAGCCGCCACAAATGGCTTACCTCGGGATCCGTCTCCACCAGGTCCCGCAGTTCCGGCTCCCGCTCGATCGCGTCTTTCAGCTTGATCTTCAACTCCTCCGGCACCAGTTTCGCAATCCGGTCAACGTCGCCGTACGACATCCCCATCACCCGCCCAACGTTCCGAACCACCTGCCGCGCCATCATCCGGCCGAACGTAATGATCTGGCTCACGTTGTCCTGACCGTACTTCTCCCGCACGTACCCGATCATCTCCTCGCGCCGCCGGTAGCAAAAATCCAAGTCGAAATCCGGCATCGAAACCCGTTCCGGGTTCAAAAATCGCTCGAAAAGAAGCCCATAGCGGATCGGATCCAGGTTCGTGATCCGCAGCGCGTATGCCACAAGGCTCCCCGCCCCGGAACCCCGTCCCGGTCCCACCGGAATACCCGTTTCACGCGCAAACTTGATCAGGTCCCAAACCACGAGGAAATAGTCGACAAAGCCCATCTCCTCGATTACGTTCAACTCGAACTCCGCCCGTTCTTCGTGTTCTTTCCTCGGCTTGCCCTTGTACCGCTTGTCCAGCCCCTCCTTCACCAGCGACTGCAGATACTCCGCCTTGGTGCCCGTCCACTCCTTCGGCGGCCGGTACTTCGGCACGAGATGTCGTCCCAGCGGCAGTTCGAGGTTGCACCGGTTGGCTATCTTCTCCGTGTTCGCCACCGCTTCCGGCCACTCCTGGAACAGCTCCCGCATCTCCTCCGGGCTGCGGAAATAAAACTCGTTCGTGGGAAACTTGAACCGGTTCTCATCCCGCAACGTGTTGCCGGTCTGGATGCACAGCAACGCCTCGTGCGCCTCCGCGTCGGCCTTTTCAAGATAATGGCAGTCGTTTGTGGCGATCAGTGTCAACCCGTGGCGATGCGCAAGGGCCGCCAGCATCGGGTTCACCTTCCGCTCGTCCGGCATCCCGTGGTCCATGATCTCGATCAGGAAATTGTCCTTGCCGAATATCTCGATGTACTTCCGCACCGCCGCGTCCGCCGCCGCCTCGTCGTCCCGCAACAGGCACTGCGGAATCTCGCCCCCCAAACAAGCGCTCGAACCTATCAGCCCCGCGTGATACTTCGCCAGCACCTCGTCGTCCACCCGCGGCTTGTAATGATGGCCCTCCAGGTAGCCAATCGAGCTCAGCCGGCAAAGGTTGTGATAACCCTCCTCGTTCTCGCAAAGCAGCAAAAGGTGGTAATACGCCTCGCCCTGCGACCGCGCCGACTTGTCAACCCGCGATCCCCGCGCAACGTAAAGCTCGCTCCCGATAATCGGCTTGATGCCCGCCTTCCGCGCCGCAATATAAAACGGCACCGCCCCGAACAGCGCCCCGTGATCCGTAAGCGCGCACGCACGCATCCCGTACTCGCCGCAACGCGCCAGCATTTCCGGCACTTTGCACGCGCCGTCAAGCACGCTGTAATCGCTGTGCGTGTGAAGGTGAACGAATCCCGCGCTCATTCCAGATACTCCAGCACCATGTTCAAAGCTTTTTCCGCCGATTTGGCCTTTATTTCATCCCGATCCCCCTTGAAAATCTCCCGCGCCGACACCGTCCCCCCGGCCCCCGACACCGAAAAGTATACCAGCCCAACCGGCTTTTCAGAAGTGCCGCCGCCCGGGCCCGCTATGCCCGTCACCGCAACCGCAACGTCCGCCCCAAGCCGCGCACGCGCGCCTTCCGCCATCTGCCGCGCCACCGGCTCGCTCACCGCCCCATGCGCCGCCAAAAGGCTCTCCTCCACTCCAAGCAGCTCAGTTTTCAGCGCGTTGCTATACGCAATCGCGCCACCCGCGTACCACGCCGAAACCCCCGGAACGTTCGTTATAAGGTGCCCAATAAGACCCCCCGTGCAGCTTTCAGCCGTGGCTAAAGTCAACTTCAAGGCCGACAACCGCCGGTAAAGACGCACTTCCAGCGCAACGGATTCCCCGGATTCTGTTCCCATAAAACGTACACTACCACGAGCCCCGCCGCGGCGGCAACGTAAAATCGATCGCCACGGGCTTTTGCCTCCGAGACCTGCTAAAATCGTCCCATGCATATGACGGTTTTCGACACCCCGGTGGTCAGCCACCTGATGTACGCCGCGTCCTGGGCTTTTCTCCGCCTCACCGGCTGGCGCACACATAACCCGCCCCCCGACATCCCCAAGTACGTCATCGCCGGCGCGCCACACACCAGCAACTGGGATTTCGTCTACGCTATCGCTTTCGCCTTCGTATTCAAAATCAAAATCTACTGGATGGGCAAATCCTCGTTGTTCCGGTTCCCCTTCGGCCCATATTTTCGATGGATGGGCGGGATACCCATCGACCGGTCAAAGTCTCACGGCGTCGTAGCGCAGACAGTCGAAAACATCCGCGCCGCCGAACGCCTGGTACTCGTCGTCGCTCCTGAAGGCACCCGAAAATCCGTACCCAAATGGAAAACCGGCTTCTACCATGTCGCCCGCGGTGCAAACGTCCCCATCGTGCTCGCTTTTCTCGACTACAAAAAGCGCATCGGCGGGTTCGGCCCCGTGGTCACCCCCACCGGCGACATCGAAGCCGACATGAAAGAAATCCGCTCATTCTTCGCCACGGTCAAAGGCCGCCACCCAAGCCAATTCAACAAAGAAATAAACCCCACCAACAACAACTAACCCCCGACCACCGGCCCCCGACCACCGGCCACCGATCACCGGCCACCGATCACCGGCCACCGATCACCGGCCACCAATCACATCCCCATCTGCGCCTCCAAATCCTCAAACTCCTCGCCTATCCACTTCACCGCCGTCTCCACACCAATCTCCATTGGTATACGCCCCGTCTCCCCAGTGGCCCGCCGCTTAAACTCGAAATGCCCCGCCGCCAGATTCCGAGGACTCACAATCACCCGCACCGGCAGGCCCAGAAGGTCCGCATCCGCAAACTGTACCCCCGGCGACGCGTTACGGTCGTCGAAAAGCACCTCGATGCGGGCAATCTGCAACTGGTGGTACAATCGCTCCGCCTCCTCCCGCACCTCCGCATTGTCAAACTTGATGGCGTTCAGATGCACCTGCCAAGGCGCAACGCTTATCGGCCATTTCGGGCCGTTCTCGTCGTGGTGCGCCTCCAGGATTGAGCTAATCAACCGTCCCACTCCGATTCCATACGACCCCATGCTCGGATGATGCTGCTTGCCATGCGCGTCTGCGAACGCCATCCCAAGCGCCGCCGTATACCGCGTTCCGAGCTGAAACGTGTTGCCCACCTCGATACCCCGCCGAAGGTACAGCGTCCCACCGCACATCGGACACCCCGCCCCGTCCGGCACGCGCGCGATATCCACCGTGGCCGCTTTCGGCAAATCCCGCGCAAGATTGAAATTCACGTAGTGATAGTCCACCTCGTTCGCCCCGCAAACAAGATTGTTTGACTCCCCCACCGTCTCGTCCACCAGCACGTTCACCTTCGCCGGATCCAACCCCATCGCAGCCGCATAACCCGGCACCGCGCCCACCGACTCGATGCGCGCCTCGTCCGCAGGCATTGGCCACTTCTTGATCAGCTTCGCCACCTTCGCATCGTTCGCCTCCAGGTCCCCCCGGATTAGGGCAAGCACCAGGCGTCCGTGACTGTCCGAATCGTAGAAAACCGCCTTCACCGTCTGCCGCGGCGGTACGCCCAGAAATTCCGCCACTTCCTCGATCGTCTTCTTCCCCGGCGTGTGCACCTTCTCCAACGGCCGCGCCTCTTCCGGAAACGGCTCCACCCGCCCCCGCGCAACTTCCATGTTCGCCCGGTACGAGCACGTGTCGCACACCGCAACCGTGTCTTCCCCCACGTCCGTCAGCAACGTGAACTCATGTGCCTTCAACCCGCCCATCATGCCCGTGTCCGACTCCACCAGCTCGACCTGCGGCAGCCCAACCCGGAAAAAGACCCGCTTGTATGCCGCGCACATCCGCGCGTAGAACTGGTGAAGGTTTTCCAGCGTGGCGTGGAACGAATACGCGTCTTTCATCGTGAATTCGCGCACCCGGATAAGCCCCCCGCGCGACCGCGGTTCGTCCCGGAACTTCGTCTGGACCTGGTAGATCATGAACGGAAGCTGCGCGTGGCTGCTGATCTCGTTCCGGCACAACGCAACCGCCGCTTCCTCGTGCGTCATACCCAGCAGCATCGGATGCCCCGTCCGGTCGTTGAACCGCACCAACTCCAGCCCGACTGTCTCATACCGCCCCGACTCCTCCCACAACTCCCGGGGCAACACCACCGGCATCCGAACCTCCTGCCCCTCCAGCCGGTCCATCTCTTCCCGCAGAATCCCCTCGATCTTACCGGCAATACGCGCCGCCGGCGGCAGCAATGAATAAATCCCGTTCGCCACCTGCCGCACGTACCCCCCGCGCAACAAAAACCCGTGCGAAGCCAGCATCGCCTCCGCCGGCTGTTCCTTATACCGGCTCCCAACCAACTGGCTCATCCGCATCTTTACGTTCCTCAGAGGTCAACCGCCAACTGTCAACGCCCAACTGTCAACGCCCAACTGCCAACTGTCAACGGCCAACTGCCAACTGTCAACGCCCAACTGCCAACTGTCAACGCCCAACTGCCAACTGTCAACTGCCAACTGCCAACTGCCAACTGTCAACTGCCAACTGTCAACTGTCAACTGTCAACTGCCAACTGTCAACTGTCAACTGCCAACTGTCAACTGCCAACTGTCAACTGCCAACTGTCAACGCTTTTTTATCCACTCCTCATTAAACACGCAATGCCGGATACACTTTCCCACATCCGCAACATAAGAATACGTCGCATGAATCAAACCGTCCGCCGACTGTATCACCGACGGGTAAGCAAAACTCTTCCCCCCGTCGCCCGAAGGTTCCATCACCCGTTTCCACTCCCACGTCTCGCCCTCGTCCTCCGACAACGCCGCCGCCAGGCTGTTCCGCGAATGCTCCGTATCGTTGTAAACCATCACCCACGCCCCGTCCCGCAGGCGGATTACCTCCAGGCTCGACCCCGGATTGGGAATATCCGTGTCCAGCGCGTTCGACCACGTCTCCCCGTCGTCCTTCGAGACGCTCAACATCACGCGCCCCGGCAGGTTGCCCGAATCCCGCAGGTAAGCGTGAAGCGTCCCGTCGTCCTTCCGCACAAGCGTCGGCTGGATCGGCCCCGCGCCAACAATCGGACCGCTCGCCCGCCACGTCGCGCCACCGTCGTCCGAAATGCCCACCAGCGAAATGTTGAACCCGTCGTTGTAAAGCGGCAACAGAACCCGCCCCGACGGCAGCACCAGCGGGTGAATCCGCGTCATCCAACCCAACTGACGTTTCATCGGATCCCGCGCCGCCTCCACAATAAGTTCCGAATACGGCGGCGCATATTCGCCCCACATCTCGCTGTCGACGCCCAGTTCCTCGAACTTTTTCGCAAGAACCTCCGGAAACTCCGCGCCCGGCTTCAGATTAATCACGTCCTGCCAGTCCCAGGTCGGCGCCCCTTCGTTCTGATATTCGGATGCCCGCCGGTATTTCAGCAGCGAAAACTGCCACTTATTCGCCAGCACCGGAATCCAGAACAGCCAAAGCCGTTCCTGGTGGTCGATGTGAAGCACCGGGTTGCAATCCGGGAACCCCGGTGTGTCCGCCATCTCGAACACTTCGCTCCACCCGTCCGTCCCGGATTTCAGCCGCGCTCCTCGGATTCGAACGTCGTCCGCGCTACGCTCGCCCGAACCGTAAAACCACGCCGCCAAAAAATCCCCGTTCGGACACTCCACAATGCTGCTCCCATGCACGTGCTTATCCTGCAACGGGAAAATGTTCTGCGTCTCGAAAACAGGAGCCGCATACGCCCAGACAGCGACCAAACATGCCAGTCCCAGCAAAAAAATCGTTCTCATCTCAATTCCTCCCTTTCGCCACTCCCAAGACTATAATCAAACCCGCAGCCACATTAAACCCAACTGTTTTCAAACGTCTCATACGTCCCATACGTCCCATCGGCCCGCCACGTTGCCATGCCCCCACGACCACCGCTATGATATCCCGAAAAAAGGAGCCTCAACATGCCTCCCGCCCAAGCCGCCGTTATAATGGCCTGCCTCTCGATCTGCGCTGCCGCATCCGCACAACCCGCGCAACAATGGACGCCTTTCACCGCCACATTCCAAAGCACCCAGGCCCACGACAACCCCTACACGGTCCCGTTCAACGCCACCGTCACCCGCCCTGACGGCGCGACCTTCAAAACCCCAGGCTTCCACGATGGCGGCAACACCTGGAAACTGCGCGTCGGCCCCGATATGACCGGCAACTGGTCGCTCACCACCCACTCCGACGACGACAGTCTCGACGGCAAAACCGTCAAATTCCAGTGCACCCCCTCTCCGTCCCTTCACGGACCGCTCCGCGTCGACCCGGATCACCCCCACCACTTCGTCCACGACGATGGCGCCCGGTGGTTCCACCTCGGCTACGAATGCGACTGGCTCTGGGCCCTCGACATGGGGAACCCCGAACTCCCAACGATACGCCCGTTTCTCGACAAGCTCGCCGCGAACGGGTTTAACCTCATCGTCATGAACGTCTACGCCCACGACTGCGACTGGCGCAAAGGAAAAACCGGACCCGACGATTACGGCCCGCCCCCAATGTACCCTTGGGCCGGTACAAACGAAAACCCCGATCATTCCCGGCTCAACCCGCCGTTCTGGCAGCACTACGACCGTGTCATCCACGCCATGTTCGATCGCGGCATTCAGGCCCATATTATGATCAAGGTCTACAATAAGATGGTCAACTGGCCGGCCAAAAATAGCCCCGAAGAAGACCTTTACCTCCGCACCGTCGTCGCCCGGTACGCACCCTACCCCAACGTCATCTGGGACTACTCGAAAGAGGCCCACTATGAAAAGGACGTCGAGTACAAGCTCGGTTTTATCCGGCGTCTGAAAGAACTCGACCCCTATGGCCGGCTCGTTACCGTCCACGACGACGACGCTCTCTACAACCGGGGAACATACGACAGCCTTCTCGATTACCGCTCCGACCAGCAGCACAAAGACTGGCACCGCATGATCTTAAGGCAGCGCGAACTCCACAATTGGCCCGTCGTAAACATCGAATTCGGGTACGAATGGGGCGCGGGCGGCGAAAACGACCACACATACGGCGTCGTCCAGTCCGCGGAAGAAAACAGCCGCCGCGCATGGCTGGTCGCCACCGGCGGCGGATATCCCACCTATTACTACACGTACACCGCCTGGGATGTCATCCGCCCCAACGACACCCCGCCCGGATACGATTACATGCGCGTGTTGCGCGATATTCTCGAGAAAACCAACTACTGGGAAATGAAACCCGCCGACGAACTCGTCGATAACGGTCACTGTCTGGCCGACCGGGGCAAGGAATACCTCGTATACCTCGAAAAACCCCAGCCCGTTACGTTTCAACTACAAGCCGACGCCCTGGAAATCAAGTGGTTCAACGCCCTTACTGGCGAAGCCAGGGACGCCGGAAAAGTCAACGCCGGTTCCATTACTTTCGAGCCCCCTTCGGAATGGGCCGAAACTCCCCTGGTTTTGCACGTAAAATGCTAAAAAAAAAGCTCCGGCGATTCCCATACGTCCCATTCGCTTTTTGGGGAACATAAACGGTCGAAAATGACATAATCCTTACAGCAGTCACTGGAATACACAAGGGGGCAACGGTGTAAATTTACAGAGGAATACCCGTTAGATGGTTGCAAACACGATAGATATCGGCCTTATCGCCGATACGCATACCGTAGTAAGGCCACAGGTCGCAAATGCCTTCCGGGGAGTCTCCCGCATCATTCACGCCGGCGACGTCGGCTCGCCGCTCGTCTTGGCCGAACTACAATCAATTGCGCCGGTCACCGCCGTCCGCGGAAACGTCGATCAGGGCCGGTGGGCCGACCAACTGAATTTCACCGAAATTGTAGAGGTCGGCGGTGTCTTGATTTACGCGCTCCACGACCTCGAAGAACTTCCTCTCGACCCCCACGACGCCGGCTTCGCTGCCGTCGTCTACGGCCACACTCACAAGCCCAAAACCCACTACAAAGACGGCGTCCTCTACGTCAATCCCGGCAGTGCCGGACCCCGAAGGTTCGCCAACCCCGTTACCGTCGCCCGTCTCCAGGTCGCCGCCGGGACCGTACGCGCCGAAATCGTCTCACTCGAAGTCCAAATCGCCCGGTAGCCATGCCAACCCCAAAAGTGTTCTTCCGCGTCTCTTTAGGTCCTTTTCGTTCTTTTGGTCCTTTATTAATAGTTCGGGCCTGCCTCTGGTTAAACCCTCTGGAAAAACGTTACAATAGTGCTGAGTCCGTGTTTTCCGCTGGATGGACTCAGTTAGGAGAATTTTATGAGTACGGTGTACAACCAGACGGTCCCGATTAAGGAAGAGAAAATCAATCAGATACTCGCCGCCGCGCCCGTGCGCGACGCGGCCCGCGTCCGCGAGGTGTTGGCTAAGGCGCGGGAAATGAAGGGCTTGGACATGCACGATGTCGCCGCCCTCATGCCCATTAGCGACCCCGAGTTGCTCGGCGAGCTGTTCACAACCGCCCGCGAGGTCAAGGAACAGATCTACGGCAGGCGGCTCGTCCTGTTCGCGCCCCTGTACATTTCAAACCTGTGCTCGAACGAATGCGCCTACTGCGCGTTCCGCGCCCGCAACAAAGAGGTCAAACGCCGCGCGCTCACCCAGGAAGAAATCGCCCGCGAAGTCAAGATGCTCATCGAGCAGGGGCACAAGCGCATCCTGCTCGTGGCCGGCGAATCCTACCCGAAAGAGGGCTTTCCCTACGTCCTGCGGTCCGTAAAAACCATCTACGAAACAAAAAGCGGCCGGGGCGAGATCCGCCGCGTAAACGTCAACGTCGCCCCGCTCACCGTTGAGGAGTTCCGCGACCTCAAGGCCGCAGAGATCGGCACCTATCAGGTGTTCCAGGAAACCTACCACCGCGAAACCTATGCACGAGTACATCTCAGCGGCAAGAAGCGCGACTACAACTGGCGTATCACCGCCATGGACCGCGCCATGGAAGCCGGCATCGATGACCTCGGCATCGGCGTACTGTTCGGCCTGTGCGACTACCGCTTCGAGATCCTCGCCCTCATGCAGCACATCGCCCATCTCGAAAAGAAGTTCGGCGTCGGCCCGCACACCATCAGTGTGCCACGGCTCGAACCCGCCGCCGGCTCCGACGTCGCCAGCCAGCCCCCGTCGGCCGTCAGCGACCTCGATTTCCGAAAGATCGTCGCCATCCTGCGCCTCGCCGTGCCTTACACCGGCATTATCATGTCCACCCGCGAGACCCCCACGCTCCGCCGCGAAACCTTCGCCCTCGGCGTCTCCCAGATCAGCGCCGGCAGCCGCACCAACCCCGGCGGCTATGCCGAAGACGAGGAGTTCGAGGCCAGCCAGTTCAGCCTTGGCGACCACCGGCCCCTCGACGAGGTCATCCGGGATGTCGCATCGCTCGGGTACATCCCCAGCTTCTGCACGGCCTGCTACCGGCTCGGCCGCACCGGCATGGACTTCATGGACCTCGCCAAGCCGGGCGAAATCAAGGGCCACTGCGATCCGAACGCCCTTTCGACGTTCCAGGAGTATCTCGATGATTACGCGTCGTCCGAAACGAAGCAGGTCGGCGAGAAGCTTATTGCAGAAACCCTCACACGAATGGACGAAAAACACCGCGCCCGCTCCGAGGCCATGCTCGCCAAGGTGCGGGAAGGAAAACGCGACGTGTATTGTTAGGCCAAAATCACCAACAAGCGGAGGAGGCCAATGGACAACCACATCATTTTAGGCGTGCACATCACCGACCGGTTCACCAACGTGCCCGAAGTTCAACATCTTTTCACCGAATACGGCTGCAACATCAAAACACGCCTCGGCCTGCACGAGGTAGAAAGCAAATGCAGCACAAACGGCCTGATTCTCCTCGAAATGCACGGGGAAGAACCCCGCTGCCACGAGCTGGCCGATAAGCTGAACGCGCTCGAGGGGCTCGAAGTACAAAAGATGGTGTTTGTGCACGATTAAGATGACATAAACGACACAAAAAGGGTTGTGGTCGTAGAACTGCGATCACACGCCCTTTATGTCCTTTGAAAATTGCCCGAGGTTTCTTTTATGACCAACGAGCAGTTCCGAACCGAGCGCGACCTGCTCGGCAGCCGCGAACTCCCCGAGCAGGCGCTGTACGGCGTCCACTCGGTTCGGGCCGCGGATAACTTCAACCTCGCCGGCCGTCCCGTACATCCCGAGCTTATCCACGCCTACGGTTCCGTCAAACTGGCCTGCGCCACCACCAACCAGGCCCTCGGGATGTGGCAACACGACGAGGACAAGGCGCTCGCAATCGTTCGCGCCTGCCAGGAGCTGTCCGAAGGCGCCTTTGACAGCGAGCTTGTCGTTGACGCTCTCCAGGGCGGCGCCGGTACCAGCACCAACATGAACGTTAACGAGGTGGTCGCTAACCGCGCGCTCGACCTGCTCTCCGAACCGCGCGGCGCGTACGGCCGCGTTTCGCCGCTTGACGACGTCAACCGCCACCAGTCCACCAACGATACCTACCCGACCGCGCTAAAACTCGCGGCCATCCGCCTGCTGCGCGTCCTCGAACAGGAGGTGGTCTCCCTGCAGGAGGCATTCCAGGCGAAAGAGAAACAGTTCGCGGGCATCGTCAAAGTCGGCCGCACCCAATTGCAGGACGCCGTCCTCACCACGCTCGGCCGCGAGATGGGCGCCTACGCCGAAGCGTTCAACCGCGACCGATGGCGCATCTACAAGTGCGAAGAGCGCCTGCGCGTGGTCAATCTCGGCGGCACCGCCATCGGCACCGGCATCGCCGCGCCCCGCGAATACATCTTCCGCGTCGTCGACAAGCTGCGCGACCTTACCGGCATCGGCTTCGCCCGCGCCGAAAACCTCATCGACGGCACGCAGAACGCCGACGTGTTCGTCGAGGTCTCCGGCATCCTTAAGGCGTGCGCCGCGACGATGCTGAAGGTCTGCACCGATCTCCGCCTGATGTCCTCGGGACCGGAAGCCGGGTTCGGCGAAATCCGCCTACCCGAGTGCCAGGCGGGCTCGTCGATCATGCCCGGCAAAGTCAACCCCGTCATTCCGGAAGCCGCCAGCCAGTGCGCCATCCAGGTGGTGGCCAACGACACCGCCATAACGGTCGCCTGCGCGTCCGGCAACCTCGAACTGAACCCGTTCCTGCCGCTCGTCGCCGACAACCTGCTCAATTCGATCGATCTCCTGGCGCGCGCCTGCCGGATGCTGCGCACCAAATGCATCGAAGGAATCGAAGCCGATGCCGAACGTTGCCGCGAGCACGTCGAAGCCTCCACCGCCCTCGCCACCGCGCTCGTCTGCCCGTTCGGTTACGAAAAAGCCTGCGAAATCGCCCAGCGCTCCCGCGATACCGGTAAAAGCATCCGCGAACTCGTCCTAACCGAGAACCTGATGACGCCCGCCGAGTTCGACGAACTCGTCACGCCCGAAGCCGTCTGCCGCCTCGGCCATCCCCTATAGGAGACGCTTCAGCCAAACGCCGAGACAGACCTGCTTTCCTGAATTTCCTCGGTCGAAAATAGTACAATTGCTGAAAACCGAAAGAGAATTCAGCCAATGCCCATGCAGTCAGCGCCAAAAAGTTTTCGCCTCCACATCGGCATCTTCGGGCGGCGGAACGTCGGCAAATCGAGCCTCCTGAACGCCATCACGCGCCAGCAGGTGTCGATCGTCTCCGACCACGCCGGCACCACCACCGACCCCGTCGAGAAGCCCATGGAACTGCTTCCGCTTGGGCCGGTGCTCTTCATCGACACCGCCGGCATCGACGACGTTGGCGCGCTCGGCGACCTCCGCGTGAAACGCTCCCGCCAGGTGTTCGACCGCACCGACCTCGGCGTGCTCGTAGCGGAAGCCGGCCAGTGGGGCGAATTTGAAGAAGGCATTTTGGCCGAACTGGCCGCGCGCGAAACGCCCGCCGTCGTCGTGTTCAACAAGGCCGACGTGGCCGAACCCGCCGCGGCCGTCACGGCCCGGCTCGACGACCTGAAAGTGCCGTACGTCAAAACGGCCGCGGTCAACGGCGCGGGCATCCTGGATTTCCGCCAGGCCCTTCTCGACGGTGCGCCCGACGGCTTCGTGAACAACCCCGTGCTGCTGGGCGACCTTGTGGGCGCGGGCGAGATGGCCGTGCTCGTCGTTCCTATCGACAAGGAAGCGCCCAAAGGACGCCTTATCATGCCGCAGGTACAATCGATCCGCGACCTGCTCGATTCGGACGCTTGGTGCGCCGTCGTGAAGGAACGCGAGCTCCGCGCGTGCCTGGCCAACCTCACACGGCCGCCCAAGCTGGTCGTCACGGACAGCCAGGCGTTCCTGAAAGTCGCCGCCGATACGCCGCCCGAGATTCCCATGACGAGTTTCAGCATTCTGTTTGCCCGGTTCCGCGGCGACCTGCCCGCCCAGGTTGAGGGAACACTCGGCATCGAGCGGCTTAAGACGGGCGACCGCATTCTCGTGGCCGAGCATTGCAGCCACCACCCCATCGCCGATGACATCGGGCGCGTCAAGATTCCGCGATGGCTGACGCAGTACGTCGGCGGAAAGCTCGAGTTCCAGCACGTCCAAGGCCACGATTTCCCCGACGACCTTTCGCCGTACAAGCTGGTGATTCATTGCGGCGCGTGCACGGCCAACCGGCGCGCCATGCTTTCCCGCATCATCCAGTGCCGGCAGGCCGGCGTGCCCATTACCAACTACGGACTCGCCATTGCGTACAGTCTTGGTATTTTTGAGCGGGCGCTCGAACCGTTCCCTGCCGCCCTCGAAGTTTACCGCAGGAACCTGAAAGGCCCCTTATGATCGAATTGCGCGGCAAGGCGGACATCCGGCAATGGCTGCGGGAAGCCGACGAGGCGCGCCTCGAGGAGCTTTGGACCGCCGCCGACGAGGTGCGCCGCGAGAATGTCGGTGACGAGGTGCACCTGCGCGGCCTGATCGAAATCGGCAACTACTGCTGCCGGCAGTGCGGCTACTGCGGCATCCGCGCCGGCAACACGAGCCTCGAACGATACCGGATGACGGCCGAAGAGATTCTCGGCTGCGCCCGGGATGCCGTCGAGTACGGGTACGGCACCGTCGTTATGCAGTCCGGCGAGGATTACGGCATCGAGACCGCCTGGATCGCCGATATTATCCGCGCCATCAAGACCGAAACCCCGCTGGCCGTTACGCTCAGCTTCGGCGAACGGCCCGATAAGGACTTGGAAGCCTGGCGGGAGGCCGGAGCTGACCGGTACCTGCTCCGGTTTGAGACGTCCGACCAGGAATTGTACGACGTGATCCACCCGAAATTTGCGAGCGGCCTGAAAAACCGGCTGTACGTGCTCGAGATATTGCGAAGGCTCGGGTATGAAACCGGCAGCGGCGTCATGGTGGGCATCCCCGGCCAGACTTACGACAGCCTGGCCGGCGATATCGAACTGTTTCGCAAACTGGATTTGGACATGGTCGGCGTCGGACCGTACATCGCCCACCCGGCGACGCCGCTCGCCAAGGGCAATTGCATTCGGCCGGTGCCGCCGTACGAGCAAGTCCCCAATACCGAGTTGATGACCTACAAGACCGTGGCGCTAACCCGGCTTGCTTGCCCCCAGGCCAACATCCCCAGCACCACCGCCCTCGCAACGGTCAACAAGGTCAACGGCCGCGAATTCGGGTTGACTCGCGGCGCCAATGTCGTGATGCCCAACTTGACCCCCGAAAGGTACCGCGCCCTCTACGAGATCTATCCCCAAAAAGCCGGCGCCGATGCCACTACCAGCGAGAGCCGCGCCATTCTCAACGCACAGCTCCGCGCTATCGGCCGCACCGTCGGAAAAGGACAAGGGGGAAGGGTTCGCTGACCTTCCCTTGCGGGTTTACTTAAACCGATCCTATTCCCATCATCCCGAAAACCAAGCTCATCACCGAAAGAAACAGGTTTATCGGAAACATCGTCAGCGACAGCAGCAGTTCGAGCAACAACATCTCACTCTTCTCCTTTTCTTTAGACTTTTCGACGCTTTGGGCGCAACAGATCTTCCTTCTCCGCCTGTCGTGATTAAGCCATAAGACACTTGGATGTTTTCCACCTTAAACAATGAAATCCCTAACCTCACAATAATATTCCCGGCCGCAGGGAATAAGTAATATGGCGCTCGGGCTTTCCTAGTTGATCCAACATGGAGGTGATACCATGACGCGGGAAAGACAGCATCAGCCCGATGATATCGGCCGCCAGGGCATGACCGACCGCGACCAGGGCCGCCACGGCGGAATGGAATACGATGAAGACGAAATGGAGGAATACGAGCGCCCCTCCTGTGTGTGTCCCAAATGCGGTGAAACCATGCCAACCGACAACGACACGCCCTGCACCCAGATCGCTTGTCCGAAATGCGGCACTATCCTCAGCGAGTTTACCGGCGCGTCCTGATTTCTCAAAGCCCTGGCCGTACCGGATATTTTGCAAAAACAGGGACGTTGGAAATCCAAAAGAATCCTCTCCTTCCATGACGAGATTAATCCTTCTGACAGGCTCCCTTCGTATTTTTGAGTGCAGCCGCAGGCTCGAATAATGACCTGTTTCAGGTATAGTGGACGTGGGAGGAAACAAACATGACTCGTCATTTGGGGCTGTTTGGGCTGTGCGCGTTGGCGGTTTGCCATTTATGTCAGGGAGCGGAAATAAAAGCCGGTTCCGGGGATGTAACCGTGCGATGTCTTACGGTAGGCAAGAAAGTCATTCCGGTCTTCGCTCAGTGCGGCCACTTGTGGATCTTCAACATCAAACCGCCGGATCTGGTGCTGATAAACAACAGCAAAGACCCGGTGAAGGTGGGCGAGGTGGTTTTGACGGCAATGGCTGCCGGCCGCGAAGTTGTCAGAACAACAATACTCACAGAAGTAATTTCGGCGGCGATGGAGCAAGTACACGCTCAGTGGCGGGCAAAACTGGGCGATGGACCGTTGGGGACAGTCATGGAACCGATGTTGGCCACCGGTCTTGGGGAGATGAATTTCGGGGGGGCGCGGCTGGCCGATGGGGCCACGGTGAAGCCCGGGGAGTGCGGCATAATAATGCTTTCGCAGCTGCAGTTTCTATCCCACACGGGCGCAATGAAACTGGAAGGACTTAAGATAAGCGTAGCTGTGGAAGAACGGGGAAAGCCGCAGACACTGGAGCCACCGGTACCGTACGTGGCTTACGAATGCAAGGGCCGGTACAGGTTCCCGTTGGGGGGCGATTGCACGCTGGTTTGCATGCCGATGAATGTAACGCAACATCGCAAGGCCCTGTCGCAAGAGTTTGCAATCGATGTGCTTGACGCCGGACCGGCAGTGGATGGCGTCTTGTCAGGCGCCCGCGCGCCAAGTCCGTCCAAGTTGGAGGACTATGCCATTTACCATCGTTCCGTAATGGCTGTCGGAGACGGTACGGTGATGACAACAGGCAACCGCTACCCCGACGCGGTACAGGCCAACCCGGCGTCTCTGTCGCTGGCGGAAATCGACCGGTTAATGGAAAAGTCCATTCCAAAGCTTGGTTTTCTTCACGCGCTGGCAGGCAACTATATTGTGATCGACCATGGGAACGGCGAATTCAGCTTTTATGCTCATTTGGCGGAAAACACGATCACGGTGAAGCCTGGCGATACCGTGCGCAAAGGCGACATCATCGCCGCGGTGGGCAACACGGGGCGGTCGACCGAGCCGCACCTGCATTTTCAGATGATGGACGGGCCGAATTTCTTGGAAGCCAACGGCCTTCCTGTAATGTTCGACGGAATTCCTCCAAACGTCATGAACGACAATTACACGGCGGCAAATACTCTCATGGGCAGCGACCACATTTGCCTGCGGGCTGAGTAGGGGAAGAGTTGCTGCTGACGGGGCGCCCCGCTGATGGTGGATCTACGGTGGCCCATGATCGGGCGCCATTGGAAACAGCCGGCTGCTCGGGTTAGACTGTGCCTACAGGAGGATAGAGGCATGGCCAGCACGAGGAAGCAACAACTCAAAGCTTTGCAGAGCAACCTGAAGGCGGTCACATCTCTCGGCGGGCGCGGCAGGCCGAAAATCGGTGAAGAAGAGTTCATGGCGGTAGTGGAACGGTTCGGTTTGAGCAAATCCGCGCTGGCCAAGATCCGTGAGGCCGTTGCGGGGGAAGACTGGGGCGCAGGGCCGTTTCTGGGCAACTACTATTCGGGCCTGAAAAGGACCAAGGTCGAGGAGTACGAGCAGGTGGCGCGGAAGGTGTTCGGGGTGAAGTACGCGCTTGGGCTGAGTTCGGGCACGGGGGCGTTGCACAGCGCGTTTGTGGCGGCCGGCGTAGGGCCGGGCACGGAGGTGATCTGTCCGGGCATCGGGTTTGTGGCGACCCCCGCGTCGGTCGTGCTGGCGAAAGGCGTGCCGGTGTTCTGCGACGTCGACGAGTCGCTGTGCATCGACCCGGCCAAAATCGAAGCGCTGATAACGCCGCGCACGATCGCCATTGCCCCCACGCACGTGATGGGCGGCGTGTGCGACATGCGGCCCATCATGAAGATCGCCAGGAAACACAAACTTAAGGTGGTAGAGGATGCCGCGCAGTCGACCGGCGCGACGTACCGGGGCAAACGCGTTGGCTCGATCGGCGATGCCGGGTGTTTCAGCATAGCGGCTTACAAGATTGTCGGAGCGGGCGAAGGCGGGCTGTTGATCACCAACAACAAACGCATGTGGGAACGGGCCAACCAGGTGGCCGAGTGCGGCGGACTGTGGCGGCCCGACCGGTTTGGTCCGCCGCGCTACGACGGCGAGCTGTTCTGCGGCACCAACTACCGGATGACCGAGCTTGAAGCGGCGATGGACGCTGTACAGTTGCGCCGCATGCCCGTCACGGTGCGCCGGTTCAACCGGATCAAGCTGTCGATTTTGAAACGGGTCAAGCCGTTCCGCGGAATCACTGGGCAAAAACTCAACGATCCCGAGGGCGACGCCGGGTATGCCATGCGCTTTTTCCCGGAAACCGTCGAGCTTGCCCGCAAGATAGCCGCGGGGCTGCAAGAGGCCGGCCTTAATGCGGCGGCCCGCGGCCACAATGCGCCGCCGGACTGGCACCTCTACAGCCACATGTATCCCGTCAGGCTGCAACGCGGGCCGGTGGGCCGCGAATGTGTTTATACGTGCCCTCACTACACCGCAAAAGGCGGCCGCGTCGAGTACGGCAACGAATGCCCCGTCGCGGACGACCTCTGGGCGCGGGCCGTGACAATCAACCTGAACCAGTGGTACACCGCGCAAGATTGCCGGGAGATCGCCGAAGTTATCAATATGGTTCTCGGCAAGTTTTGCAAAAGCAGCTAGACCTTCAAGGTTGTCCGGCAAACCCGTTTTACGGAAAGAGGCACAGCGACGAAGTGGCTAAAGCCGAGAAGAAAAGCGCGCTAAAAGCGCGCTGAAACTTCTCAGCGGTCCGGGAGCCACCCCGGCTGAAGCCGGGTGCAAAGAGGAGCCTGCTGAAGCAGGCTAACAACCACCGATGCCCATCCGTGTTAGCCGGGAACCTGAGCTCCGCGACCGGACCAAGGCCTTATTCATTCAACTCTCCGCATGGAGACATAGCCGCAATGGTCACAGATTCTGCCAAGAGCCTGCTGAAGCAGGCTGACAACCACCGATGCCCGTGCGTGTTAGCCGAAAATCTAAGCTCCGTGACCGGACCAAGGCCGTATTCATTCAACTCTCCGCATGCAGAGGCGTAGCCGCAATGGTCGCAGATTCAACGACTGGGACAAAGCCGTATTCCTCAGTCGGGCTGGCGGCCTGGGCTTAGCCGGCTTCGAGCCGGGCTCCTCTTTGCGCCCGGCTTCAACCGGGGCGTTTGAGCCGGGCCCACTTACATAAGGGCGCTTCAGCGTCCTTCACGGGTGCTTTAGCTTTGCGGTGCGAGACTATCCGCTACAAGGCCTTGTCTGAAGCAAACCAACGTCCGCTATCCAGACTCTTGCTGGACAGAGCGTAATAGACCTACATCATCGCCGTACCTCCGGACAACTGGATTCTTTTCTTCTAGACTTGTGCACCTGCTTGTGTTAGAACTGAAACAGGAAAGCGGGCACCGCGTGTGCCGCCGGAGGGCGTGATGAATTTCCTTCGCATTTTCGAGAACCCGCACGTGTTGCATGCCGCCGCGGTGCATTTTCCCGTGGCGCTGGGGGTGCTGGGCCTTCCGCTCGTAATCGTGGCGGCGTTGACGAAGATGCGGCCCGTAATGCGGCAGGCGGTGCTGGCGGTTTATCTGTTGCTGGCCCTGGCCGCGTTCGCCGCAACGGCAACCGGCATGGCGATACCGCCCAGATCCGGCGTCAGTCTCGAGGCCGTTGCCCATACTCGGGAGCTTCATTCCTTCCTTGGCCGTTTCGTGTGGATTGGCGCGATGGCGACGGCCGTTTTGATCCTGCTTACGCTCGTGCGGAGCGAATGGTTCCGTGCGATGTTTACCGTGCTCGGCGTTTTGGCGGCCACGGCGACGGCCGCCTTGATCGTGGTCACAGCCGTTCACGGGCAGTCGCTTGTGTACGAACACGGCGAGGGCACAAAAGCAAAAAAGGCGCCTGCGCCCGCCGCGGCGGCGCCGGCAACGCCGGTAAAACCGCCGGCCCCAAAACCCGAACCGCCGCCCAAACCGGCGCCCGTGCAACATAGTTCGCCCGAACTGGAAGGCGTTGCGCCCGACTTGTCCCATGACCGAGAAGTGGCCGAACCGTTCTCACAGACCCAGGCGGCCGCGCAAAACAAGACGGCCGAAGAAGTGCTGAAAGCCTGGCGGAACAGGCTGAAAGCTTCGGGCGGCGGGCAAGCGTCACAGCCGGCCTCCCGATGGGACGAGGTCAAGGACTGGTGCCGGAAGTACTTCTGGCCTTGGTAACCACCGCCGCCGCCACCCGATCGCGAGGGACCGCGCCGCGCGGGAGCGCGACCCCACCGAACTGAACTTACTGTGGCTTGTCTATGAGGTTCTTGAATTTCCGATAATGGTTGCGGAACTGGTCGTAGGTGAGGCCGAGGGCCTGGGCGGCCTTCTTCTGGTTGAACCTGGCTTGAACGAGCGCGTCGCGCAGAAGGCGCACCTGGTAGTCGCGCACAAGCTCATTGAAACCCGTAGGCACGCCCCCCGGCTTTTGGGGGTGTCCCTCTTCGGATTCCACCTCAACGCCCCCTTCTGAGTTTCGTATGCCGGCATCGTCTATGCCCAAAAAGCCTGGGGGCGTCTCTACGCGGAACGGGTTAAAGTCGACGTTGGCGATGAGCGGCCCATCGGCGCGGTATACGGCCCGCTCTACGACGTTTTTCAGCTCTCGGATGTTACCGGGCCAGTGGTGTTGCTCGAGGGCCGCCACAGCCTCCTCGCTGAATTCAGGGACATCCGGGCGGCCGAGTTCATAGGCCATGCGCGCGGCGAAATGGTTGGCCAGCAGCATGATGTCTTCGGTTCGTTCGCGCAATGGCGGAAGGAGAAGCACTTCAAACGAAAGCCGGTCGAGCAGGTCGCGTTTGAACTCGCCGGCTTCGCACATGGCCGGGAGATCGGCGTTCGTGGCCCCGACGATCCGCACGTCCACGCGGATCGGCTGCGTGTTGCCGACGCGCTCGAACGTGCCGTACTCCACCACGCGCAAAATCTTTTCCTGAACCTCGAGCGGGATCGCGCCAATCTCGTCCAAAAACAGCGTGCCCCCGTTCGCCGCTTCAAACCGGCCCGCCCGCCGGCCGACAGCGCCCGTGAACGCGCCGGCCTCATGGCCGAACAGCTCGCTCTCGATGAGGCTCGGCGAAAGCGCCGAGCAATTGAGCGTCACGAACGGTTCTTCCCACCGGCCGGAAAGATAATGCAGCCGCGACGCTGCTAGCTCTTTGCCCGAACCGCGCTCCCCGATGATGAGAACCGGCCGCTCGACCTTCGCGGCGCGGGAAAGCCGCTCTTGAAACTCGAGAAACGCTTCCGCCTGTCCGAGCGCATCCTCGAGCAGAGCGGCTGAGGGCACAGGTGTCTTTTTTGCCATTGAAAAGCCCTTTATGCTAATATTTGGTCTATTCTACCACCGTTTCAAAAGTGTTTCAAGCCCCTTAATCGACGGTTAAAATGGGCGTAACGGCCTGTGATAGCGTGTCTTAAGCACTGGATACCGAAAAAGTTCCCCGGATGGCACGGGCGTTGCTTTTAATTCCAGACGAATAAAATCAACCGCTCGGACAAATGAAGTTCAGGAGAACAAAACCATGGGTATCTTTACACGAGTGCGCGACATCATCAATTCCAACATCAACGCGATGCTGGACAAAGCCGAGGACCCGGAGAAGCTGGTACGCCTGATGATCCGGGAGATGGAAGACACGCTGGTCGAGATCAAGGCGTCGTGCGCGCAGGCGATCGCGGCGAAGAAACGCGGCCAGCGCCAGCTCGAAGAGGTGTTGGAGCGGGCGAACGCGTGGGGCGACAAGGCGAAACTGGCCGTGAGCCGCGGCCGGGAAGACCTGGCGCGGGAAGCGTTGTTGGAGAAGCGGCGTTACGTCGAGCGCGGCGAGAGCCTCACCGAGGAAGCGACGCAGCTTGACGGGATAATTGACGGATACCAGCGGGATATCGTACAACTGGAAGAGAAGCTGGCAACGGCCCGCGAGCGCAAACGCGTGCTGGTTCAGCGTCATTCCCGCGCGCAGGGCAAGCGGCGCGCCCAGGCGAATATCCGCAAGCTGGACACGTCGGACGCGCTGCTGCGGTTCGACCGGTTCGAAAACCGCATCGAGCGGATGGAAGCCGAGGCGGACCTGGTCAATTACGGGCGGAAACCGGGCTTGAGCGAGCAGTTCAGCGAGCTCGAGACCGACGAAGAGATCGAGCGCGAACTGGAAGGCCTGAAACAGCAGCAGGGCGGCCAGCAGGCACAGTAAAACCCGGCTTACGACGCCGGCGGCAGGAAGGCGCCTTTTGACGATGACGACCTCGCTTATACCGCTCGCTCCGTTTTTACTGGTGGGTTTTCTGGCCTTATTAGGCGTGCTGGTGCTTGGAGGCTTGTTCGTTCTGGTGGCGTTGCGGATAGTTTTTGGAGGGAAAAAGCGCAACCGGCGGGAGGAGGCGGAGGAAGCCCGGCTGATGCAGGACCTGCACCGGGGATTTCAGAAACTTGAAGAGCGCGTGGAATCGCTGGAAACCATCATGCTGGAAAAAGGCGCCACGGCCGCAAACGCGAACAGAAAGGCCCAGTAGATATGTCCGGCGAACTCATGGTGATCATCATAGTGGTGCTGAGCATGGTTTATTCGCTGGCGAGGACGGTGTTGCGCCAGCGGGGCAGCCTGGCGGAGCGCCAGCGGGAAACCGAAGAAACCCGGCTGGTGCAGGATCTCAACCGCGAGCTCGAACGGCTCGAGCAACGGGTCGAGGCGTTGGAAACGATTCTGCTCGAACAAGAAACAGGCCGGCAGGCGGCAAATTCACAGTAGATTAACCGAACCTTGATCGGAAGGATAAGAGAAATGACTGAGTCTTATGAACCAACCCGCAGACTTTACCGCTCGCGGCGGGGCATGATTTTCGGCGTGTGCCAGGGGCTTTCCGACTACTCGGGCATCTCGACATTCTGGATTCGGGTGGCGGCCATCATCATTCTGTTCGGCACGGGCTTACTTCCGGCGGTCGCCGGGTACGTGCTGGTTGCCATCATCATGAAACCCGAGCCGGCGCTGCCGTTCGCCAGCCCGGAAGACGAGGAGTTCTACGGATCTTATACATCGTCGCGCACGGCCGCCCTGCAGCGGCTGAAACGAACGATGGACCGGCTGGATTCGCGGATCCGCCGGATGGAAAATGTCGTCACTTCACGCGAGTACGACTGGGAACGCCGGCTCAACGGCTGACAACCGCAACCACGGGAGCTGCCCAATGCGCATACTGGTTTTTCTCGGCTTGCTGGGTTTTGTGTTCCTGCTCACGCTGTCGCGTTCCTTCTTGTGGGTTTTTGGCGGAACCAGCCGGCTGGTGGTTCTAGGCCTGCTCGTGCTGCTTGTGTTTGTCTTTGTTGACCCGATGAAGCGCAGGGGCGAAAGCCGCAGGCCATCGCCCGCGGCTGACGATGAAGCCGACCGGGAACTGATGCGCGAGATCGGCCGGATGGTCGAGAACATGGAAAGCCGGATCGACGCGCTGGAGACCATTCTGACCGACCGCGAAAAGTCCGGCCAGAACCCGTTGGATTGATCTGCGAGCGTGCGCGCGCTTGTGCACGGGTGCGCGCCGAATAAAGCACCGCCGGTGCGCATAGTAATTCATTAAGTATTAAGCCCGATACAGGTGGAGTGTATTTGGACGAAGGTAAATCAAAAGAAAGGAGCGGCGAAAATGACTGCTTTACTGCCAGACACGTTCGTGTTGATCGCGCTCCTGTCGGCGGTGGTCGTTCTTTGGGTGGCGTTGGGGAGGCTCATACTGAACATGCTTACCGGCAAGGCCGTTGAACGATACGAGACGACTGACAAGCGCGATGCGGGAACTATTTCCTGGCCACGGAGATCCATGAAGAAAAAGCGCGCCGCGTAACCGGCGCGGAAAACCTTAACACGCGCGGCGGAGGGGCCGGCCACATCCCCAAACTTTACCCCTTCCCTCCCTGACATCAGCCGGCCCCTGCCGCGCGTTCGTGTACGCGCCTACTCGACGCTGGGGCCGGGGATGCGTTCGCTGCGCTGTTGTTGTTTCTGTGCGTCGAAATCGAAGGTGCCGTAGAAGAGGCCGTTGGCGTCCATCCAGGTGGTAAGGCGGTCGATGTCTTCCCCGGAAAGTTCAACTTCCTTGTGGCCTTTCAGGAGCATTTGCATCAGGGGGCTTGCGATTGCGCCGAACGCGCCGGGTTGTGTGATAGGTTCGCAATTGCCTTCGGGGAACTCGCCCTTGCCCCAGGCGGTGTATGCGACGCGGGGCGCGAGCGCGTTGTAGGAGCGGGAAAACTCGCCTTCGGGCTCGCCGGTGAGGACGATGGGCTTGCCCTCGGGGCCGGCGGGTTTTTCTCCGCCGTGGCACCGGACGCAGTGGTTGTCGAGCACGGGCTGCACGAGTATCGGATAGCTCAGCGGCTTTGACCCGTCGGGGCCGGGCTCGATTTTCGACGGGGGCCGTTTCAGCGCCAGCGGTTTGAGGCCGCGCGGCGGCGGCGCGCTGAGCCGGGGCTCGTGGCAGCCGACGCACGAGGCGGTCTCGCCGGGCTGGAGGTAATGAATGCTGCGCATGATCTGCACGGCCTGCCCGCGCTCGTCGAGGGCCTGGAACGCCAGCGGGATTCCGGCGGGCGCCTGGAAGTAGGCCGAGCCGTCGGGTTCGACGGGCACCGTACCGACCACTTGCTTGCCGGGCGACGCGTTGGCGATGCCGACGCGGGGTTTGTTGGCGACGGGCGTGCCTTTGGGGAGCACCTGCACGATGCGCAGGCTTTTCACGGAGCCGGGCTCGAGCGGCGGATCGGATTCGCAGACGTCCTGCAGAAAGTACGCGCCCTGCTCGGGCGCGGCGGGTTCGGCGGGGCCGGCGATATCGGGCGCCGGTTTTCGCGGGCGCAATGGGACGGGCCAGATGCTCGAGATGTTGAGGTCGCGGTAAAGCAGTTCCTTGTTGCCGAACGCGTCGACGAGGTAGAGGCCGAACATGTTGGCGGCGTTGCCGATGGGCTCGCCAATAAGCGGGTCGTAACTGTAGGCGGCGAGGAAAAACTTCTCGGAAAGCGGGAACGGGCTCTTGTAACACTGCCCCGGCCAGCGGTCCATCTCGGGCGTGCGCGCCGGCGGGTCGACGGCGTAAGGCGCGCGCCAATGTGGCGGCAACGGCGCCTCGGTTTCGGGGAACGGCGCGTCGGGCGTGAGGCGGGTGAGCGCATCGGGGCCGTCAACGCCGCGGCGGACGTCGACCAGCACGATCGAGCCGGCCGTCATGGCGTGGTGCGGCGCGGCGGTGGCCATTACGAGCGGCGAACCGGGCACGGGCCGGGCTTCCCAAATGCCCGCCGGGCTGAGCGTGTTGTTCCCGTAGTAGGCGGCGGGCGCGGAACCATCGGGCCGGACGGTCCAAAGCTGCTGGTAATGCACGGCGTTGCGGTCGACGTAGTCCCAGCGGGTGTAGATGAGCCGGCCGTCGTCGAGCACGGCGGGATCCCACTCCTGGGTTTCGTGGTACGAGATTGTGCGGACGCGCGATCCGTCGCGGTCCATCAGCGCGAGCGTGTAAACGGGGCAGCCGATCCCGCCGCAACGGTGCCAGCCGCCGCGCCGCGTAGAGACGAACACGATACGGCCGTTCGGCAGCTCTTTCGGCGCGAAATCGTCGAACGGGCCGTCGGTGAGCTGTTCCGCGGCCGAACCGTCGGCGGCGAATTCGTAGATATGGTAATAGCGGCCGGGATCGCCGTTGAGCGTGTCTTCGGGCGGCGCATCGACGGCGCAGAACGCGGCCAGGACCGCGTCGCCGTCGTGCGTGACCTCGGGTTGCATGTAGCTGCCCTGCGGCAGGGCGCCGGCGGCGAGTTGGCGGGTGGCCATCGACTCGCCGGGGCGGCCGAGGACGAAGAGCCCGGCGCCGGGCCGGGCGTAGCGGCCGTAATACTGCGTGAGCTGGTGGCTGAACGCGCCGGGCACGTGCTTGGCGAACACGAGCGGCCCGGTTTGAGCCAGCGGATTGGCCAACACGAGCCGGCGCCGGGCATCGTGCGCGCGCCGCCACAGGTCTTCCCAGCGGGCGTCGCCGTCGGGGATTGCATCAAGCCGGAGCGCCGCCAGTTCCGAGCGCAGTCTCCCCCACTCCGTATCGCTGACCGGCATTTCCGCGCCTCGCCGTTGAAGCCAGGCGCGCAACACGTCGCCCCGGCTGAGCGTCTTCTCGACCGCGGCCGCGTATGTCGCCGCGCCGTGGCCGAGGCCGATGCCGTCCTGCATGCGCCAGTCCCACTCGACGAGCTCGCCTTCGAGGCTCGGGCGCAGCCGCGCGGCGCGCATAGCGGGGAACGGCGGGCGCTCTTTTGGCGCGGGGAAAAAGTCCAGCGGCGTTTTGCGGGAGCCCTGGACCAGGAAGACGTTGCGCCAGCGGACGGCCGTTTCGCCCGAATGGCACGCGGCGCCGAGGGCGACCGTGTCTGAAGCTGTCAGGTTGGCGTCGAGCTCGAGACTGACGCCGCCTCCGGCAAGCGTGGCTTGTGCTATCGCGCCTGAACCGGTTTCGAGCCAGACGTCCGCTTCCGCGCCCGCGATATGTTCGGCTTCGGCGACGATTCGGCAGCGGCCGAGCGCCGTATTCACCGGCACAACCGCGCGCGTCTCCTCGCCGGCTTCGAGGGCCATCGCCAGCGCCTTCAACGGCCGCGCCAGCGCTACCTGACCGCCTCCCGGATGCGCCACCAGCGCAAAGCTGCCTTCCGTTTCAAATGCAGCCTGCTCCGCATCCGGCCCAAAAGCCACATAAGGCGTACCGAACTCAGCCGCCTGTTCCGCGCCCGCGACCGGTGTTAGAAATAACAGGCCGCAGAGAAGCGCCGGATAAAAACTTCTCTTCACGTGAAAACGTTTCAGTTTTTGCACAAATTCTTGCATCACGTCCCGTCGTCAGCGGCCGGCCAGGGCTTGGCGCTTCGGCTCGTCTTCGATGGCGGCGTAGTCGGCCAGGTCGACACTTTGGGCATTGAGCGCCGCGGCGAAATCCGCGAGCGCGTCTGCGTAGGAAAAATCGCAGGTGACGTAGGGGAACGCCTGGGCATCGAGTCGGTGCTTTTGATTCATGATCTTCAGGAACCGCGTCTCGAACTCTTTAAACGTCATCACGGCCGAATACGCGCGGTCGGGTTCCACCCGTTTCTCCGCTTCTTCCGGCCGGGGCACCCGCGCCAGCGCGAGGCCGCTGATGAACGTCTGGCCCATGTCGCGTTCTTCGTCCAACCCTTCGATGTACTGCACGATTTGATCGCCGGTCAGGCTGAACCGGAAGAGGCGCGACCCGTTGGTGCCGCCCGTCTTGAAGAGCGCGTTGACGTCCACGTCGCCGGCCGGGAGGTTGTTGCGCATGACGCGCGACGGGTGGCAAAACGCCACGTCGGCGCCGGAACTGGCCAGCATGGCGTCGGCGGCCAGGCGCGCCAGGCCGTACATGTTGAGCGGCTCCCTGGCGTGGGCCACCACTTGCGAGGCGCGAGGGCACAGCGCCTGTTCCCGCGCCCGCACCCACGCGATCATGTCCTGATCCGGCGCGACGGCGTCGTGCCGCAGCTCGACCACTTCGCCGGCCGCCGAAACCACCTCGCGCGTGTCCAGGTCGACGGTGATTTCCAGCCGGCCCACGTAACACGCGTTGCTCCCGGCCTGCACGATGCGCGCGCCCGTCTCCTCGACACGCCGCGGTTTCTGAAGCAGTTCGTGCGTGTGCCCGCTCACGAACACGTCCACCAACGGCGCCTGCCGCGCCATCGCCGCGCAATCCTTGCTGCCCTGGTGACACACCGCCACCGTCAGATCGACCTTGTCCTCCAACGCCTCGGCCTCGCGCGCGATCGCCTCGCCGGTTTCCTTCAGATCCAGCGAATGCGTATCGCGCGGCACGATCGACCCGATGACGCCGACACGGACCCCGTCGACCTCGAACACTTTCGACGCCGGGACCTCGAGCGTGCCGTCGTCCTTGAACAGGTTCACGCACAGGAACGCCGTGCCGGGCGCCTTGCCGCAACACTCGTGGAACTGCCCCATCCCGTAGTCGATGTCGTGGTTGCCGATGGCCGCCGCGTCGTACCCGATCCGGCCCATCGCCTCGTACATGATGGCGCTCTTCGTTTCGAACGCCAGCATGTCGCCCTTCTCCATCAAGTCGCCCGCGTCCAGCAGAAGCACGTCGTCCCGTTCCGCGCGCACCTGGCGCACGTAACCCGCCACATACGGTACGCCGCCGACACCCTCGGCCCCCGGCCGGATGTGGTCGTGCAGGTCGTTCGTGTGCAGAATCAGCACCGTATCCGTCGCGGCCTGCGCATAAAAGGCCGCCGCGGCCGCAAGTGCAAAGATGGCTAGTCGGCGCATATCAGACTCCCTTCCGTAGTAATCTTCCCGATGCCTTTGGCGTTCGTCCAAAAGGCCCGCAAAAGATACTACCAAATCCGGACACCACACCGCGCGGAGCTTCACATTCTGTCCAACTGCCTCTATTTCTATAGCTCATGCCGGTGCCGTTTTTGAGGGATCGAAAAAGGGTTTGGACGGGGCAAATTTTGCGAAACAAGGGGTAATTTATTGACAGAAGTGGCGGGGTGGGTGTGAAAGAAGAGAATTCTCTAGCCACAAAGAACGCAAAGAGCACAAGGAAATTTTTTTTTGCGCGTCTGGCGTGTGTGCAGAAACCTCAGGTAGAGAGACGATTGCCTTTTAAGTTACGCGACTTGCTCATAGACAACCCCCGACATTGAAACACGGCCTTCGGCAGAAACAACGTATCGGCCCTTCGTGACGCGGCCGGCCGATGGCCCACCTGTTTCCATCTATTCTGTGAAAAGATCCCCTCTGAAGATGACCAGGTATACGGCCATAACGCCGATCAGAATCCCAAAAGGAGCAAAAACAGCACCGCCAAGACAACCGGACACTGGTGAATAAGTCCCTGTTTTTGCGCGGCACCACCACCACTATTTCACCAGCTCCGCTGTCCCTGTTTCCCTACTCCCAATTCACTGGTGAAAGAAGGCTTCGCCCGAGAATTCGGACCAACCAATTGAGTTCATCGCGCGAAGCGGCTTGAGCTCTTTGAGCGCCTTGAGGGGTTTCAAGCCCTTAAGCCCTTTCAGGGATTTAAGAGCCTTAAGAGGCTTAGGTGGGCCACCGACTGCATTCTCTGTGAAGAAGGCCGTGTCGCCGGAATGGTCTCTAACTAAGCCTGCATTGAACCAGCCAAGATGTTTGCCCGAATAGGCCCACACGCAGTCACCATCTAGATACGCAACGGGTTCGCCTGAAAAGGAAAAGATGTTGCCATCAGCTTCTACATAGGCGACTGGTTGTCCGTCTTTATCGTATAGCGTCATTTCTTCTCCCTTCTGAGCCCAACGTTGCGGCTGAGTGGCAACCTACGCAGCTGAATGCTCCAGTTATTCTAAGACAGTCCCGTCACTTCCCGAGCGTGGCGTTAACTCGCTCGAATAGGTTCTCAAAGCGCTTTAGGGTTTTCTCACTTAGCGTCGAAAGTACAGCCTCGCGCTCGCGCAACAGCACGTCTGCTGGGCGTCCGTGGTCGTACCGATCGACACCCTCATAGCGGGCAATCCTTAGAACCATAGGATCATTGCCTTTTAAATCTTTAAATTCAATCGATTTGTCGAATGCCTTGTTGTAAAGCGAAATGTACTCATCCTCCTCAAATAAGTCTTCAATGTCGCCCGTCTTGCGGCCTAAGACTTCACCAATAAGGATGATACGCTGCTTTTTCAAGTATCCATTTTTTGCCATCTGCTCCAGGCGTTGGTGTCCCTCCTTCCGTGAGTCCACGAGCACTGTGATGTCGAGATGATTACCGAGGAGCGCAACGAAGGTCGGTATTAAGTCGGCCCCGCCCACCGGCACAATACTCCATTTTGGATCCAAGCTGCTCCGGTCCTTGGAGTGAAGAAAATCCGAGAGCAGCTTAAGGTACGCATAATCAGACGTACCCTCGACTACAAGATTGTTCTCCGACACAAACAAGTGCTGTACGAGGTCATAGCCCAGTGCGCCTTGCAGCGGAAACAGAGTGTCACGATCTCGGGTAAGTACGTTGCTGGATACTACTGCGCCCTTCTCCTTGCCGCGGTCCTCTACGAGTCGGACGCGCTCGAGTTTACCAGGTTGCACCATGAAAGGGGAGTGCGTAGTGTAGATAACCTGACATCGCTTCGTCAGTCGCTCCTCTATGAATTTTAGAAAGTCGGCTTGTGCCTTGGCATGGAGGCCCACGGCAGGCTCATCTAACAGGATAACTACTGGCGGGTCGCGACGCTCAAATTCGGAGAACGCGGCAAGAAACGAGAAGAACCACTGGAATCCAGTTGAGTGGTCGGTAAAAGGTAACGACAGTGAGTGTCGGTTGTCCCAAATGCGAAGCTTCATTTCGTCGAGGACTGACTGCTGCCCCTGCGGGCTCGAGACCGTGCGTTGCGTGACGTCAGGTTGCACCCGGAGCTCAGGATTCTGAGACCAATACTTGGTCACATCATCGGTCAGGACGTTTGCGACGTTCTCCAACTCGCGTTTCCGTCGTTCATAGTCTGGATTTAAAATGTAGTCTTGCTCGGTTCCGCCAAGCATCAGCAACGCGCGCGCGGTCGCGTCAGAGTCAGCGAGATTCTCGTCCTTAAGAACGTGTTGGATCTTTACGCTGTAGGGAAGCATGCTGTACTGAGCAAAATAGAAGAATTTGGGAAGACGGCTTCCGGCAAGAGCCCATATGGTTTCATTAAAGCTCCCCGTTGTATCTAGTAGCGCCTTTAGTGCCGAGTTTGCATCTGTCAGGAGCGCGAGGTCATCCGGGCATTCACTGGATTTCTCTAGGTCGTTGGTAAACTGCTCTTCCAGCGTCTTAAAGTCCTCTAACTTCTGGTACACGGCTGCCATTTCTTTCGGCACGGGATGCTCAGCAATGAAGTTCTGGACTGCCTTTTGTTCATTACAGCCGCTCTCCCATCCGAAGTGACCGTCATAGTTTTTCCAAAGGCGTAGATTGGTTCCTGCAGTGACTACACCGGGACCAAGTTTTTCTTCTATAATTTGTACGTCTGGAGGCTCCCACTCAAGACATACCTCGACAGGTTTGACTTCCATTTGGTTTACGCCTTCGAGACGATGCTTTTTTTCCAGCCACGCTGGATAATGGTCGTGAATAAGAAACTCGGGCTCTGTTCGTGCCGCATGCAAACGCCACAGAGCGTGTAGAAAGGCGCTCTTGCCGGACTCGTTTTTGCCAACGAGGCACGTAACCTTATCCTCAATCTTCACCTCGGTGGAGTCAAGGATGTTGCGAAACATCCGGATCTGTACGCTCTTCAGTTTCATTGGCTCTATGAATTCCTCCCTCACTGTCTGATACGCGGACAGTAATGCGGACTGTATTTGAAACGCGGCCTGTCTTATAAACGCCGTCTCCCCTCGCAAGATCACGTCAGACAACAGGCGTGCGGGAACGCCTAATAGTGTACCACAGACATTGCACGGAAGCAATGGGGCCCTTGTTCCAGAGTGATCCCCAGTTTTCGGAAACCGCATTAATAAAAGGCCAAACATAAGTTCCTATTCTATTATACTGGCGAGAATTGACCAAAACTCGCACCAGAAGGAGAGAACGTCATGTCTGGCCGAGTAAGATTATGAAGTGGTTCGACCGGAATCTGCAAGTTGTTCGTCGCTCACTGCAAGTGTCGTTCCACTACTCACTCGTTCGACCAGCGGGTGTTTGTTATGTCGGGGTCGGAAGTGAGGATTTTTTCCAGGGCTTTTGTGACGCGGCCGACCTGGTGCGTTGTGTCTATCTTTTTGAACCACTTTCGGATGGTGGGTTTGCTGGGCTCGACGAAACAGAGGTAGCCGTTGGGGTATTCCTGGTAGTGGCCGCAGCCGATCCACATTGGGAACGCGTTGTTTTTGCCGGGTAGACACCAGCCCCAGTCTTCGGGGATGAGGTCGTGATTCTGGATTCCCTGGGCGGCGAGTTTTTCTTTCAGGTATTCGGCGAGGCGTTTTCCCCAGAGGCCGGGGTTGATCTGTTGTTGTTCGCCCTCGTACGGGGGAAACTTGTCGGAACGGAATTCGACTTGTGTTTTCATGTTGTGTGGTACACGGTTTTTGTACGACGCCCCTTCATTCTCCCCTCAACAGACTCGCCCGTGTCCGGTTGGGGCGCGCGGGCTTGTGGGGTAGTATAGCGCGCATATGTCATGGATGCAACGGGCAGTGTTGGGTGTTGGAGGGGAAAAATGGGACTTATGGGACGTATAGGACATATGGGACGTATGAACGGGGCAGTGGCAGGCGTGGGATGTTGTTTTGGGGGCGGGTGGAGATCAGAGCTAAGGAGCCAGGATTCAAAGAGATTTGTTGGTGGGCGAGGTGGGATTCGAACCCACAAGCCCTTTCGGGCGGCGGATTTTAAGTCCGCCGTGTATGCCGTTCCACCACTCGCCCGTTTGACGCCGGTTCGACGCGTAGAGGCCGCGTTCGAGAGAGTATAGCACACAAGAAAGGCTGGAGGCAGGGGTAAAAGCGGTGATCGGTGGCCGGTGATCGGTGGTTGGGGGTTGCAGAATATAAGGGAAAAAAGATCTTGACAGCTTCTGTTAGAAATGATACAGTTTGACTATAAACTGTGAGACGGTTGACTGAGGGGTTGTCCACCAGGGAGGAGAAAGGCCATGAATATCCTGTTAATTGCGCCGGCGGCGGGGCGTTGGCGTCGGATTGGGCGGAAGCGGTTTTTCAATGGGAGGACGTTCCGTTTTTCGATGCTGTCTTTGCTGACGGTGGCGGCGTTGTCGCCGAAGCGGAGCCGTGTGACGATTGTGGACGAACAGGCGGAGGATATCCCGGAGGGGCCGTTCGACCTGGTGGGGATTACGGCGATGACGGCGGTTGCGCCACGGGCGTACGAGTTGTGCGCGCATTTCCGGCGGCTGGGGATACCGGTGGTGATGGGCGGCTATCACGCGACGCTGAACCGGGACGAGGCGCTTCAGCATGCGGACGCGGTGGTTTGTGGTCCGGCGTACGGGGCGTGGGAACGGGTTTGCGCAGACGTGGAGGCGGGGCGTTTGGAGCGGACGTATTACGGCGATCCGGGGGCGAGGCCGCCGGTGCACCTGCCGCGGGAGTTGCTGGCGAAGGAGCAGTACGTGACGGTGAGTTCGACGTTTGCGACGCTGGGCTGCACGAACCGGTGCAAGTTCTGTTCGATCAACCGGTTTCACGGCGGGCAGCGTCACGTGCGGCCGGTGGCCGACGTGGCCGCGGAGCTGAAGGCCATCCCGGAAGAGTTTTTCGTGTTCGTGGACGACAATCTGAACCAGGACCGGGCGTATGCGCTGGAGCTTTTCCGGGCGATGGCGCCGTTGGGGAAACGGTGGGTGACGCAGGTTTCGGTTGAGGTCGCGGAGGATGACGAGATGCTTGCGGCGATGCGCGACGCGGGCTGCATTGGGGTGTTTATCGGGCTGGAGACGTTCAACAACGAGAACCTCCACGCCCAGGACAAGTCGTTCAACAACCCGGCCCGCTACCGTGCGGCGGTGGCGAAGTTCCACGGGTTCGGGATGTACGTCGAGTCGGGCGTGATCGTCGGGTTCGACGGGGACGACGCCGGGGTGTTCCGCAACACGCTGCGCATGCTCGAGTGGATCCGTATCGACGCGATCCAACTGGCGGTTCTTACGCCGCTGCCGGGGACGGAGCTGTACGAGTCGATGAGGCCGCGCATCATCGACCACAACTGGGAGCATTACGATTTCCGGCACGCCGTGTTCGAGCCGAAACGGATGACGGCGGTCGAGCTTCAGGCCGGGGCGGACTGGCTCATCCGTAAATTCTATTCGCCGTGGCGGATCCTGCGCCGGGCGCCGCGGTGGATAACGATGCCCGGCGGACTGAGGCGGTTCCTCTACCCCTTGGCGCTGAACCTGGCGTATCTGGGCCGCGTAATCCATTTCCGCATTCGGGGGTATGACCCGGCTAAACATGCCGCGGCGGAATCGGCAGAAGGGACGCTACGGGTTTGATTTTGCCGCGTGGGAAGAAAAAAAATGGAGGCGGCATCCGGAATCGAACCGGAAATACAAGGTTTTGCAAACCTTTGCCTTACCATTTGGCTATGCCGCCTCTTATTGAGATATTTTAGCTGGGTTTCGCGGGAAATGTCAACGGGGTGGATCGGTGGCCGGTGATCGGTGGCCGGTGATCGGTGGTATGTTGTACGATAGGTAGAGTTGGTTTTTGTGCGTATTGAGACGAGACAACCGGAGTAGACATGAGCGAAGTTGAAAACACCGCTGAACATAGGCAACCGTTTCACCTGCTAATCAAGCCTGCCGGGGCGGATTGCAACCTGCGTTGCGATTATTGCTTTTACCTGCGGGCGCACGAGTTGTATCCCGCGTCCGCACGGCACATCATGAGCCCGGAAGTGCTCGAAGCGATGGTGCAGGGTCTGCTTGAACTGCGGTTTCCGCAGTCCACCTTCGCTTGGCAAGGCGGCGAACCCACGCTGTGCGGGGTCGATTTTTTCCGCCAGGTCGTGTCGCTGCAGCAAAAGCATGGCGTTGACGGGCAGGCCGTGAGCAACTCGCTGCAAACCAATGGGCTGCTGATCGACGAGGCCTGGTGCCGGCTGTTCCGCGATTACAACTTTTTGATTGGGCTGAGCATCGATGGGCCGCCGGAGTTGCACAACGCCATCCGGAAAAACGCGGCGGGGCACGGAAGCTGGGACAAGGCCATGGCCGCGGCGAAGCTCATGGACGAGACGGGGGTGGATTACAACGTGCTGTGCGTCGTGAATAAGGAAAACGTGAAGATGGGCGCGGATTTGCTTCGCTGGTTTATCGACAAAGGGTTCAAGTTCGTCCAGTTTATCCCTTGTTGCGACCCGGGGATGCCGTTGAACGTGCCGCCGGAGGCGCTTGGCGATTTTCTTTGCGAGACGTTCGACGTCTGGGCGAACGAGGCGTGGGGGCGGGTTTCGGTGCGGGATTTCGAGGCGCTGCTGAGCTTGTACGCCGGCCTGCCGGAAGGGTTGTGCACGCACGGCAAGAAGTGCAACAAGTACATCGTCATCGAGCACGACGGCAACGTCTACCCGTGCGACTTTTTCGTCTATGACGAATGGAAACTGGGCAACGTGATGGAGGCGCCCATGGACAGCTTCATGCAAACGGAGAAGTACAAGGCGTTCGCCGCGCGGAAATACAAGGTGCCGGCGTGCGCCGGGTGCGAATGGCGCAAATACTGTTACGGCGGCTGCCCAAAAGACCGCGTGTCATGCGGTCCGGTGGATCAGCCCACGCCGTTCTGTGAAGCCTACAAACAATTCTTCGCCCACGCCCTGCCGCAGTTCGATGCGATCCTGAGGAAAATTCAGAAGAACCCGCCGATGCTGTAGAAAAAACAAAAAGGACGCACAGGACATAAAAAGTCGCGCGTAGCTTTGCCGAAATAAAACAGAACCCATGGGCTGGTGCGTCCCATGGGTTCCGTTTTTCCGATTAGTCTAACCCTTACTCCTATTGCACGTCCTTGGCATTTCGAGTCCGTTTTCCGCAGATCAGGCCGGCCAGCATCAGGCCCAGCACGATCAGGGTGCCGGCGTAAGACGAGGCATTGGCGGATTTCACCCTTTCAAAGCCTTCGTCGGACTGGCTTGGCTCGCTTTCACCGCACTCGTTGACGGCGACCACCCAGTAATACGCGACGGTTGGCTTGATGCGGCAGCAACCGGTGTGATCGCAATGCGGCGGCTCTGGATCCAGATCGAAGAATTCGGTTTCGACCGTCGCGCCCAAGAAGGCGGCACTCGCGAAGTCATCGGTGGTCCCACGGTAGATCTCGTAGAATTCGGCGCCTTCCGCACACTTCCAGTTTATATAGACCGTAACGTCGCCAAGGCCATTCGTGGCACAAACGCGGCTTGGGACGGCCGGAAGCATGCAGCCGACCACTTCAGAAGCGGCGGAAGCGCTGTTGTTCGCCGGGACGGGGTCGGCCGTGCGCGCGGAGACGGTCGCTTCATTCGTCAACACGGTGTCCAGCGTATTCGCAGGAACGCGTGCCACGATGATAATCGTGCCTCCCTCGCCGACGGCGACGTCGTTGCGTTCGCAGATGATCCGGTCGGTGTAGACCACGCAGTGACGCGGGTCGAGCGACTTCATGATCACGTCAAACATATCGACGCTTAGGATTTCGACCTCCGGAGGGAAGGTGTCGACAATGGCCACTCCGTGTGCATCGGACGGGCCGTCGTTTTCAAACGTGATCGTATAGGTCAACAGCTCTCCAGCCGCGACCGGCTCGGGCGAAGCTTCCTTCGACACGCTCAAATCGGCAGCCGCGAGGACTTCCGTGAGGTTCCACGCGCGGTTGTCGGCAATGTTCGCATCAAACGTGTCTGCGAGTGCGACGGCGCTGTTTGTGAGGATCGCACCGTGGGCCACGTTGGGTTTCACAACCACCTGGATTTCGAGCGAGGCGCTCTCGCCCGGCGCAAGCGTTCCCACGCCCCAAATAACCGGGGCGGCGGGATCGCCCGGGATGCCAAGCTGGACCGTGCCCTGGCTCGGCGTCGTCGCGACTATGTCCACGCCCAGCGGCAATTGGTCGCTGACTACGACGTTGGCGGCGGTTGAGGGCCCGTTGTTGGTTACGCTGAGGCTGTAGGCCAGCGCCAAGCCCGCCGTAACCTGGTTGGCGACGGGCGTGGGAGCGCCACCCTCGCCTCCCAGCACATTGCCGACCGCACTCTTGACAAGGGCGAGGTCGGCCACGTCAGTGATGTTGATCGACCCGTCGGCGTAGTTGTTTTCCGGATTGGGATCGACGGGATTCAGTGCCACGACGCGCGCGGAGTTGTTGACGTCAATCGTCTGGTTGGCTATTGCGGTCACTTTGATGGTCCAGCGGTCCCAGGGATTGAGCAAAGACGTTTCGCACTGGAACTTCAGCTCGTTGTCTACGGAGCAAGCCGGCAGGTCGTCGGGCACGATGCCTTCGGGCGTCATCAGAACCGCGCAGCCGCCGCGATCGCTCTCAATACTGAGCACGCAGAATTCTCCGTTTGAGATCATCTCGTCGATCATAAAAACGTTTCCAGCAACAGAGGGGCCTAGATTGTCCACGTAGATCCAGTAAGTGAACACATTTCCAGCAGGCACTTCGCCGTCCGGTTTGACCATTTTGGAGATGCGCAAGTCGGTCACCGGGCCTACCGCGACCTCTGTTTCGGTGGAATCTGAGCCGCCTGTCACGGTCCAGTCCGTGGGATCGAGAGAAGGCGCGCCGGCGGTGGCCGAGTTGGTCAGAATGGTACCGACCGGCACCTCGAAAGGCACGCGCACCTGAATCAAGAACCGGGCGCTCTCGTTGATACCAAGGATATCGTCCACCGTACAGGTGACCGTGCCGCCCGTGTTGGGCATCGGGGGCCCCGAGAAAACGCAGCCGGGGCTCGCGCCCAGGAACTGGACGACACCGGGGAGTGTGTCTACAACCTCGACCGAGCCGCCCGGCATTGAAGTCGGGCCTTCGTTGCGCACCACGATTTCGTAAAGGAGCGTCTGCCCCTGGCCGACGGGGTCGATCAGGTCAGATTTTTCGACAATCAGCGTGGCCTCGCCGACAACGGCGTAGGAAAATGCGCTCGCGTTGTTGCCGATCTCCGGGTCGGGGTTATCGGCTGCCACATAGGCGAAGTTGTTGTAAGAACGGGGTTCTGCCGAAGCGGGCACGTACAGGTCGAACGTGATGATATCGGTCGCGCCCGCGGGCATTGGGACAAGCCGGGAAGCCGAAAACCCGCCATTGAGAGCGTAACCCGGCGCACTGACGTTGTCGACCCGCCAGGGGTAGAAGAACAAATCGTGTACGGTCACGCCTTCCGCCGGCGCGGGACCGCGGTTCTCCACAGTAAGCGTGACCTGAATCGGCGCGCCGCCGGCGGTCGCAGGCGCGGGGCTCATGGTTTTGGCGATGTACATATCCGCCGCGGCAAGATAATTCCCGACGGTTCCGGTCACGGCGCCGGTTTCGGGTTCGTTAACAATTGGCGCCAAAGTCGAGCCTTCGCCCGGCTCGACTGCGGAAGCGTCGACAGCCGCCGAATTGGCGAAGGCCTCGCCGACCGCGGCTGATTCAAGCACTTTCACCGTGGCCATGAGATGACGGCTCTGCCCTGCGGGAAGGTAGAGGTCCGCGGCGTCGCCGCTGAGCACGAGCGAGGCCGCGTCCAAATTTCCGCCGGGTGTGTCAACCACGGCGACGCCATCGACATCCGACGGTCCCGTGTTGCTCACCAGGATGTCATAGAAGGCGGTGCCGCCGGGAGCAACGCCGTCGTTCAGCAACGTTTTTTCGATGGTAAGCGCCGCTTCGGCCTGCGTATCGAACAGGATTGCAAACAGATTGTTATCCGTGTTGGTGTCCGGATTGGATGCGGCGACCGCAGCGCGGAAATCGTCTATGGGCAATCCAGCCGCGTAATGCGCATCGGGCGGCACAATGGCTTCAATTGCGAATGTCTGTGTCAGCCCGACGGGCCAGACCGTTTGCCTTGTCCATGTCCCGCCACTTCCGGCAACGTTCCATCCGTCGGGGGTAGTGGAATCGTTGCGCACATAATCCACGTCGAACAGCAGGGTCGTGAGCACGGCGCCCAGCGCGTCCGCGGGACCATTATTGACGGCGTCGATCTCGAACCGGCATACGCTGCCCGGCACCAGGGGATCGCCGCTCACCAGGCGCACATCAACTACCTCGACATCCGCGTCGGGCAGAGCATCGACCACCACGAGTTCTTCCGTGTCACTGTTGTTCTCCGTATTGACTTCAGTATAACCTCCCGTCGCAAAAGTGCTGGTTTCAAGCGTGATGACAGAGCCCACCTCCGCGCTTTCATTGATTTGGAAGCCGATCAGGTAGGTGCGCGTCTGTCCGGCCGGTATATATAATGCACCCCAATCGGCGCTAAGCCCGGTGAAGCTCCCGTCGCCCGCGAGGGTTACTACAAAACCGGCCCCGTCGACGTCTGAAGGCCCGTCGTTAAACACGGACACTTCTGCCAATCCCCATCCACCCGGAGCCACCTCCGGGGAGAAGATTACCATGTCAAGGCTCAGGTCCACTTCACGCACCACGTTGTAAACAGCGCTGTCGCTGTTGTTGTTGATATCCGGGTCCGGGTTATCGGCGGCCACAAACGCAAAATCTGTGAATGAACCCGCTTCTTTCGATGCCGGCACGTAAAGCTCAAACGTAATTATGTCCACCGCCCCCGCGGGCATGGGCTCAAGGCGGACCGCCGAAAACGCGCCATTAAGTGCATAACCGAAGGCAACAATGTTGTCGACTTGCCATGGGAAGAAAAACAGATCGTGTACCGATACGCCCTCGGCCACTCCGGGCCCATTATTGGTAACAGTCAGTGTAACGGTAGTTGGCGCACCACCAGCCACCACGTCCGAAGGAGAAATCGAAAGTTCAATGGCCACATCGGCCGGTGGCAAGGCATCGATGACCTCAAAGGTGTCGGTATCCGAATCGTTGCTTGGGTCCAGATCCGTATAGCCTTCAGGCATAAAGGCCGAGGAACCCACTGTTATCGTCGAACCCACTTCCGCGTCGTCGTCGACTTCCACACCGAACGCGTAATCCCGGGTTTCACCGGCGGGAATGTAAAGGTCGGATCGATCAGGGCTCAATCCGCCAAACGATGCCTCACCCATAATACTGCTGGCGAAACTAACGCCGTCTACGTCAGAGGGGCCGTTGTTCGTGATAACAACCTCGACCAGTGCCCAACCGCCTGCAGGCACTCCCTCGGAAATGGCTACGACATCCACGGTAAGATCCGCCTCGGGGGTAAAGGGCAGGTCGAAAATGCAGTTGAACGCATCCCCCGGATCGTTGAGCGCTGTTGCATCCACACATATGGTGAACGTGCCGTCACCGTCCGGATCCTTGGTGTGCGCGTCGGAAGGCAGATAGTATTCTACGTTGATGACCTCCGAACTGTCCGCGGGCATGGCGCCTGCGCGCGAACAAAACGTGTCCGCTCCACAGGACCATTCAGCGGGATATGCAAAACCTGCCACAGCCAGTTCCACGTCAGGCCACTGAGCCGACAATGTCGTTCCAATGGCGCCATCAGGACCGTTATTGGTCAACGTGTAGTTGCAGCTGAATGTGGTGCCTGGCACAAACGGCCCGGTAGCATTAGCTGTTACACTCAAATCCGACGTCTGGGCTAACGAGCCCGGAGCAATGCCGACGGCAGCAACGAGTGCAATCCAACAGCACATTGTCACGTTTAGCACATGGTCTCGCCCTGCCATAACATCTGAAGATCGCTTCATCGTTCCACCCTTTCTGATTTGGATGTAAAAACATCCGCCCGCCCAGTCTGTAATCTGCAAAATGCAAAAGAGATAAGTACGCGCCACGTCGCGTCGTATTGATAAAGTGCCTATCAGAAACGGGAATATGTAGGATAGAAACTCGCTCCCGTTCTTTACTCGGATCTTAGGCGCCTACGTAGACACTTCTTTGTTCCCTTATATTCCTGTAAATAGCAATCTGTGTTTTTATGGCGAGTATTCGGCCTGAGCGGAGTCTGCATTTTTTTAAGGAATACAAGTCTAGGTAAAAGCTGTTCGCCGTATTCCCGGCAGGATGTTTTAAGCAGGAGGCGTTGAAATAGACAATGTGAAGTCTTTTCGACTCACCGGGTCAAAGTGGATGCGTCACGATGCAGCCAGGCACAGCGCAGAAAAAAGGACCCATGAATCAGATTCGTCTCATGGGTCCTGGCGGTTTATCTGCTTTGCTCAGTCCGTGTCGTCGGGGATGTCATCGCTTTCGGGGCAGGAAGACATGTCCACGTCAGGTGAGGGGCTGGCGGATTCGGTGACTTCTTCCTCTTTTTCCTCGGCTACGGCTCGGGCGACGGCGCTTACTTTCGCGCCCTGGGTGGGCGTCATGATTTTGACGCCCTGGGTGTTGCGCCCGATGGTGCGGATGCCTTTGACGGCGGTTCGGATGACGATGCCGTCGGTGCTGACGACGACGATTTCGTCGCGGTCTTCGACGGTGAGCATGCCGACGACGTTGCCGTTACGGGCGCTAGTCTTGATGTTGATGATGCCGACGCCGCCGCGGTGCTGGAGGCGGTACTCGCCGACTTCGGTGCGTTTGCCGTATCCGTTTTCGGTGACGGACAGCACGGTCTGGTCGTCGCCGGCCAGGGAGACGCCGATGACGGCGTCGTCTTTGCCGAGGCGGACGCCGATTACGCCGCGTGCGGTACGCCCCATGGGCCGGACGTCTTTCTCGGGGAACCGGATGGCCATACCCTGGTGGGTGGCGATGAGAATGTTATCCTCGCCCGACGTGATGGCGACCTCGATGAGGCTGTCGCCGTCGTTGAGATCGATGGCGATGATGCCGTTCGAGCGCGGGTTGCTGAAGGCCTTGAGCTGGGTCTTCTTGACGATACCCTTCGTGGTCACCATGAAGACCATCATGCCTTCTTCTTTGAGGTCGCGCACGGGCAGGGCCGCCGTAACCAGCTCGTCGCTCTCGAGGCTGAGCAGGTTTACGATGGCGCGGCCTCGGGCCGTACGGCCGGCGCGCGGCAGCTCGTGGACTTTCCGCCAGTACACGCGGCCTTTCGTGGTGAAGAAGAGTATGTACTGGTGGGCCGAGGCGATAAACAGGTCTTTGACGAAATCTTCGTCCTTGGTTTCCATGCCGGTGATGCCGCGTCCGCCGCGCCGCTGTTTGCGGTAGGTGCTGACGGGCAGGCGCTTGATGTATCCGGCGTTGGAAACGGTGACGACCATGTCTTCGTCGGCGATGAGGTCTTCGACGCTGAACTCGCTGATGCCCGCGATGATTTCGGTGCGCCGCTCGTCGCCGTATTTTTCCTTGACCTGGATAATCTCTTTGCGCACTTCGTTGAGAATCGTCTTTTCGCTTGAAAGGATCGTGCTCAACCGCTCGATTTCCTGGAGCAGCTTGCGGTACTCGTCTTCGAGTTCGTGGCGTTCGAGGCCGGTGAGGCGGCGAAGCTGCATGGCGAGGATGGCGTTGGTTTGAACCTCCGTGAAATCGAATTGGGCCATCAGGTTCTCGCGGGCGGCGTCGACGCTGTCCGACCCGCGGATGATGGCGATTACCTTATCGATATCGTCGATGGCTTTGAGCAGGCCCTCAACGATATGCGCGCGGTCCTCGGCCTTTTTCAGGTCGAACCGTGTGCGGCGCTCGACGATTTCGGAGCGGTGCTGGATGTAGTAAAACAGCAACTGGCGCAGGCTGAGCACTTTGGGCTGGTTATTCACCAGCGCCAGCATGATGATGCTGGCGGTATCCTGCATCTGGGTGTTCTTGAACAGCTGGTTCAGGATTACCTGCGGCTCGTCGCCTTTGCGCACTTCAATCACGATCCGCATACCGTCTTTGTCGGACTCGTCGCGCAGGTCGGTAATGCCTTCGACGGTCTTGTTGCGGACGAGGTTGGCGATGCTCTCGATCAGCCGCGCCTTGTTCACCTGGTAAGGGATCTCGTGCACGATAATGCACTCTTTGCCCGTGCGCTTGTTCGTCTCGACCGAGGCTTTGGCCCGGACGGTCACGCGGCCTCGGCCGGTGCGGTAGGCCTGCACGATTCCCTCGGCGCCGCAAATCACGCCGCCGGTCGGGAAGTCGGGCCCCTTTACGAAGCGCATGAGGTGGTCGTTGTTGGCGTCGGGGTGGTCGATCATGTGAACGATCGCCTCGCACACTTCGGTAAGGTTGTGGGGAGGGCAGCTCGTGGCCATGCCGACGGCGATGCCGTACGCGCCGTTCACCAGCAGGTTCGGGATGGCTGACGGCAGCACGGTCGGCTCCGGGAACCGGCCGTCGAAATTGTCGGCGGTGTTTACGGTCTGTTTTTCGATGTCGCCGAGCATTTCGGCGGTGATAGCGGCCATTCGGGCCTCGGTGTACCGGTACGCGGCGGGACTGTCGCCGTCGACGGAGCCGAAGTTGCCTTGCCCGTCAACGAGCGGATACCGGAGGTTCCAGTCCTGCGCCATGCGGACGAGGGCGTCGTAGACGGACTGGTCGCCGTGCGGGTGGTATTTACCGAGGGTTTCACCGACGATGGCCGCGCATTTGCGGAACGGGCGGTTGTGGGCCAGGCCGATCTCGTGCATGGCATAGAGAATTCGCCGGTGCACGGGCTTGAGCCCGTCGCGCACGTCGGGCAGCGCGCGGCTCACTATCACGCTCATGGAATAGTCCATGAACGAATTCTTCAGTTCGTTCTCGATTGCGATTGGCAGAATGTTTTCGTTGCGTGAATACATGATTTTCCTGTTTGTGGAAGCTACGCTTCCAAACGCGGCACGTCAGCTCCGCTTAAACATCCAGGTTCCGAACTTCGGCTGCGTGCTTCTCAATAAACTCCTTGCGCGGCTCCACCAGGCCGCCCATCAACGTCACCAGCAGGTCGTCGGCGGCGTTCTCGTCTTCGGCTTTTACCTGCAAAACGGTCCGTTTGTCGGGATCGACAGTGGTTTCCTGCAACTGCTGCGGATTCATCTCGCCGAGGCCCTTGTACCGCTGAATCGACAGGCCTTTCTGGCCGGTGGCGAGCAGGTGCTCGCGCAGTTCGGCCAGTTCCGAGGTCTCGAACACCACCTCGCCCTCGGCCGTTTCAAGCCGGAACGGCGGGTTGCCGATAGCCGCAAGCGGTTCGCTGTGGCTGAGCAGCGCACTGAACTCATGACTCCGGAAGAACGACAGATCGATTTGGGTTTCCTTACGGGCAACCTTTGGTTTTTTGACGCCTTCGTCGTCGCCGTTGAGGAGTTCGAGCTGATGTTCGCCCGTGTCGACGATGTCGGCGTCCGGGCCGAAAATAGTTGCTATCTCTTTGGCGGTCAGATTACTTGGATCGAGCCATTTTTCGCGGGGCAGCTTCGACGCGGCGAAGACGGCCTCGCGCGGCACGCCGTAGACGCGTTTCAAGCGGTTAAGCATGCGTTCCTGGTCGCGGGCCGCGTTGAGCGAGCGGATCAGCGTTTTGATGTTCACGTTCGCCCGCTTCGAGTCGCCGTTGGCCGAGCTGATCCTGTGCGAGTCAAGCACCGACTCAAACAGGAACCGCTCTTTTTCTTCCTCGGTGTTGATGTAGCGGCTCATCTTGCCTTTTTTTACCTGGTACAGGGGCGGCTGGGCGATGTAAAGGTTGCCGTGCCGGATCAGGTCGGGCATGTGGCGGAAGAAGAACGTGAGCAACAGCGTGCGGATGTGTGATCCGTCGACGTCCGCGTCCGTCATGATGATAATCTTGCTATAGCGAAGGTTCTCGATCTTGAAATCGTCCTTGCCGAACCCCGTGCCGAGCGCCGCGATGATGGCGCGGATCTCGGCGTTGTCGAGGATCTTGTTTTCGCGGGCCTTCTCGACGTTCAAAATCTTCCCGCGCAACGGCAGTATCGCCTGGTACCGCCGGTCGCGGGCCTGTTTGGCCGAACCGCCGGCGCTGTCGCCCTCGACGATGAACAGCTCGCACAGCGCCGGGTCTTTCTCCGAGCAGTCGGCCAGTTTGCCCGGCAGGCTGAACGAGTCCAGGGCGCCTTTGCGGCGGACGAGTTCGCGCGCCTTCCGGGCCGCTTCGCGCGCCCGCGACGCTTCGAGGGTCTTGTTGATGATGCGGTTGGCGATGGTCGGATTTTCTTCGAAATAGGTCTGCAACCCCTCGTACACGACCGAGCTGACGATTCCCTGGACCTCGCTGTTGCCCAGCTTCATTTTGGTCTGGCCTTCGAACTGCGGATTGGGCACGCGAACCGAGATAATTCCCGTCAAGCCTTCGCGGGAGTCGTCGCCGCTGATCGAGGCGTCGGCCTTCTTAAGAAGGTTGTTTTTCTTCGCGTAGTCGTTGAGCGCTTTGGTGAGGGCCGCTCGGAACCCGCTGAGGTGGGTGCCGCCTTCGTGGGTGTTGATATTGTTGGCGAAACTCGAGACGGTTTCGGAAAACGAACTGGTGTACTGCAGCGATACCTCGACCTGGACCGCGTCCCTCTCGTTTTCGAGGTACACGGGCTTGCGGTGCAACGATTCGCGGTTGCGGTTGAGCCACGTCACGTACTCGACGATGCCGCCCTTGTACTGCATCACGGTGGGCTCGCCGTCGTCGCGCTCGTCTTTGAACACGATCTTGAGGCCCTTATTTAAAAAGGCCAGTTCGCGGAGCCGCGTCATCAGGGTCTCGGCGTTGTACGTGGTGTCTTCGAAGATTTCCGGGTCGGGATGGAAGGTGATGCGGGTGCCGGTCGTCCGCGTCTTGCCGCGGGTTTCGAACGGGCTGTCGGGGAGGCCGCGCTTGAACTGCATGAAATGGATTCGGCCCTCGCGTTTCACTTCGACTTCGGTGAAATCGGAGAGCGCGTTTACGCACGAGATGCCCACGCCGTGGAGACCGCCGGCCACCTTGTACGAGCTGTTGTCAAACTTGCCGCCGGCGTGAAGCATCGTCATCACCACTTCTAGCGCCGTCTTCTTCCGGAACTTCGGGTGGTTGTCGACGGGGATGCCGCGCCCGTCGTCGACCACCGTGACGCTGTTGTCGATGTGGATCGTGACGTCGATTTCTTTGCAGTACCCCGCCAGCGCTTCGTCGATGCTGTTGTCCACGGCTTCGTACACGAGGTGGTGCAGACCGCGCGTGGACGTGTCGCCAATATACATGGCAGGACGGCGCCGGACCGCCTGGAGGCCTTCCAGCACCTGGATGGATTTCGCGTCGTAACGGTTCTCTTTCATACTCTCTTTACTGCTGTCGTTGTTGTTTTCGTCGTTGTCCATGATGCCTCATCCGAATGGCTCGCGTGACGTCTTGAAAGGGGGCATCTACCGAAAAAAAGGCCATCAAAACGGCTACAGAAAGCCGCTGGATCTGCTTGACAAAAACATGGCCTTTTTCCTGAGATTCATTAACGATTTATTTTACCAGATTGGACATAAAAAGACAAGGCCTAATGCGCAACATTTTGAGGTATGTCAAAAAGAAAAACCCGACATATTGTGCCAACACGCGTTTTCCGCCCCACCATAAAGGGGGTGAAAAAAACAGCGGACACCTGAAAAAACGTTCCGTGGATTTCTGACTGATTTATCAGGCCTGTTTTTCGGGGTTGGCATCGGAATCCGGCGTGAGCAGAATGTAGATGTCCGAGACCATTTCGCGGCCGTACATTCGGTTGATCCGCATCAGGATATCCCACTTGTGGTAGGCGTAGCGGTTCATCCAGACGGTGCTGTCGACCTCGACCACGAGGGTCTGGTCTTTGATGCCGTGGGGCCGGCCGTGTTCGGCGAGAGAGGCGCCGGCGAGGTTGGTCCACTCGTTCCAGATCCTCGACTGTTCCATCTTCTTGCCGAGGCCGGTTTTCTGGACAAGCGATTTGAGGATCTCCCCCACGCTGGCCGGATCATTTCTTTTCAAGCCTGCCCCCCTCGATGCCGTACAGGGTGCAATGCGGGCCGAACACCAGCTCGGGCCGCGTCACGGTTGTTGTTGTCAGCAGGCATTGTACCTCTTCGGGTATGGCATCGAAAAGCAGGCGCGAGCGGACCGCGTCGAGTTCCGAGAGCACCTCGTCCAGCATCAGCACCGGATACTCGCCGATGCGTTCCCTAATCAGGTCAATCTCGGCAAGTTTCAGCGCGAGCGCGGCCGTTTTCTGCTGGCCCTGGGAACCAAAAGTGCGCGCGGACTGGCCGGCAATCTCGAGCTCGGCGTCGTCTCGGTGCGGCCCGCGCGAGGTGTTCTGGCGCCGGATGTCGGCCTGCCGCGTCCGTCTGAGCATTTCGATCAGGGGTACGCTTGCGGGCACGTCCGGGCAGTACCGCAATGCCAATTGCTCGCCGCTGGCGATCCGGTCGTAGGCTTGCGCGGCGTGGCCCGCGAGCTGTTCCAGAAAGAGCGCCCGTTCCTTCACGATAACGGCCGCGTGGCTGCTGAGTTGCTCGTCCCACGGTTCGATAAGGTCCGCCGAGACATGATCCGTGCGGAGCAGTTCGTTGCGCTGGCGCAGGGCCTGGCGGTACCGTTGCAGCGCGTGGAGGTAAGACGGGCTGACCTGGGAGAGTTCCATGTCGACAAACCGGCGCCGCCCCGCGGCGGCGCCTTTTACCAGCCCGATGTCTTCCGGCGAAAACAGCACCACGGCCAGCTTGCCCAGAATGTCGCTGATCCGGGTTTGGGCCACGCCGTTTATCTTGAAGCGTTTCGCCCCCTGCCACCACGCCGCCTCGACCGTCAGCTCCCGGTCCGCCCGCAACACGCTTGCCGCCAGGTGAAACGATTCCGCGCCATGGCTCACCAGTTCCGCGTCCGACGATGTCCGGTGGCTTTTCGACGTGGCCGCATAGAGGATGGCCTCGAGCAACGAGGTTTTTCCCTGCGCGTTATTGCCGCAAACGACGTTGATGCCCGGCTCGGGCTCGAACAGAAGTTCGCCAAGGCAACGGAAATTCTGTGTCTTAAAGGTAATCAGCCGCATGCCACTGCTCAATTTTTTAAGAAGACCCGGGTATTCTACCAGCCTTAAAAGCGGCAAACTAGATCCGAGAGGCTATGGATAATCCTGCTAATGACATACCGGGCTTTGGTTGGCCAGAAGTGCTTCAACCGGGGCCTGGGATGATACCGACGGGATTGCGCCGACCGGGGACGGTCGGACGTCGGCGCTCAGCTATCGCTCCACCGCCTCCTGCTAATGACATGCCCGAAGCTTGGTCGCCAAAGAGTGGCTCACCCGAGGCTTGGGATGATACCGCCGGGATTACGCCGACCGGGGACCGTCGGACGTCGGCATTCCGCTATCGCTGCATGCGCAATAACAGGTGGAGGATCGGGATTGCGTTGTATGTCTTTCCTGGAAATCGTTGCTGGAGGCAGTGCGGAACTCGCAATGACAGGTGGGGGTCGGGATTGCGTTGGATGTTTTTTTTGAACGTAGTCCGGGTTTGGGATAGGCTGACGCGGGAAATCCCAGGGAGGTCCGGATGCGCGGTTTGACTTTGGTTCTGGCGGTTATTGCGGGGGTTGTGGGGACGGGTTGTCCGCCGGCTTACGTGCTTACGGACCTGGATGGAAACTGGGCCGCGGCGGATGGGACGGTACTCGAGGTGCGCGGGCCTCGGGTGCGGGTGCTGGCGGTCGAGGCGTTTTCGTACCCGGAGAACGCCCCGCCATGCACGGGGTATGCCTACGTCTGGTGCGTGGCGGCCCTGACGCTGAACCCGGACGCGGAGCCGAGGCAGCTTGATATCGCGTACCCCGCGCTCGTGGACGGAACCACGTTTGTCTATTGCGAAACCGATCCTCAGACCGTGGGCTTCAACGTCACGCTGACCGCGGGCCACCTTACGCCACAGCAGTTGGAACAACTGGAGTCCGACTACGCGGAGGCCATGCTGGACACGATGGAGCTATCCGGGTTGTCGGTGGCCGGCATCTATGAAGTTGTCGACGCCACCCACCGGCGGATTGTGTTTGCCCAACCCGGCGCGCCGCGCCCGGATACGTTCAACGACGCCCAACTGTTCACCCGGGACTCGCGGAAGTACGCGCCGCTGTCGCTGGGAACGTTCTGCGGCTGAATCAGTTTCTCAGCCCCGCATCCGCTCCCGCGCCGCCACCGACGCTTTTTTCTCGATCTCGGCGCGCAGAAACTGGTACGCCCCGTCGACGTCGTCGAACTTGCGGAAAATCTTGAGGTCTTCGGGCGAAATGACGCCCCACCGGACCATCGACTGGAAATTGACGATCTCGTCCCAGTACTCGGAGCCGTACAGGACGATCGTCATGTTTTTGCGCGTCTTGCCCGTCTGGACGAGCGTGAGCAGGTCGAACAGCTCGTCCATCGTGCCGAACCCGCCGGGGAAAACGATCAGCGCTTTGGCCAGGTAGGCGAACCAGAATTTGCGCACGAAGAAATAGTGAAACTCGAAGGCGAGGTCGCGGGTCTGGTAGGGGTTGGGCGCCTGCTCGAAGGGCAGGCTGATGTTCAAGCCCATCGACAGCCCGCCGGCCTTCTTGGCGCCCCGGTTGGCCGCTTCCATGATGCCGGGCCCGCCCCCGCTGCAAACGATGCAACGGTCCGCGGGTTTCAGCGTTTTGAGCCACAGCGTCAGTTTTTCGGCAAGCGCCTCAGCGTCTTCGTAATAGCGCGACATCGTCACGTTGTTATGGGCCCGCTCGAGTTTTTGCCGCAACTCGTGCGTGAGCCGGGGCGCCTTCTCGATTTGCTCGCGCACGGAGTCCAGGTTGCGCTTGGCCACTTCCACCGGCAGGGTCCGCGCGGAACCGTAGAAGACGACCGTGTTGTGCACCTTCAACCGCCGCAACCGGCTCTGCGGCTCGAGAAACTCGCTCAGAATGCGGAGTAGGCGCGCGTCCGGGCTGTTCAGGAACTTCAGGTTCTTGTACGCCTTCTCCAGTTTCCATTCGGTTGAAACCAGGGCGTGATCTTGCTCGACGGAATCTTTTTTTTCCTTCATAACTGGCAGGTTACCTCATTTTTCGATCGTGTACTGTTTGGTGTCGAAATCGACCGTAACAACGGTGCCGTTCGCGTACGCCGCCCGCTGGCGGCGGTAGCTCTCCGGCGCGTCGAGAAACTCGTGGTTCACCATTTCGCTCGTTGCGCAATGCCGGTTCAGCTCGCACGCCTCCTTCACCCGCGCGATCATTTCCTCGCCGGCGCCCGGGTGGACGTACGGCATTCCGGCGTTCAGCAGGCAATGCAGCCGCCCCGCGTCGCCTTCCGGAATGCCCCATCCGCCGTCTTCGCTCATGCCCCAGGGGATCAGCAGCGAGTCGTGGTACACCAGCCCCCACAGCGGAACCGGGATGCCGATCGCCTTGCCGCCGCCAAGACTTGGCGTCAGCCAGTACGGGCCATGGTGCACGAGATCAAGCGTGCCGGCGAGGTAATCCGTCGGCTCCTCGCTGCTCACCACGTAGCCGCGGGCGCGAAGCAGGTCGAAACACTCGCGGCGGTATTGGGCGCACTCGGCGCGGGTGACGGGCTGTGCCGGCTGCGCGGATTCTTCCGGAGGCACCACGCTGAACACATCGAGGTAGGCTCCGCGCACGTTTACGCCGTGCGCCGCGAACAAATCGTGGTTCCGCCGCACATACTCGGGCGCGAACCGCGGGCTGAGTATCGTTTGCGGGCCGCCGCACCACGTGCTGTGTTCTTCACGCGTGCCGTCGGCGCGGAGCGCCGCCAGGCGGTCGTCGAACGACGCCGCGTTGAAATAGAAGTCCCGGTACTGGTCGTGCACGGCGAACAGGTAGCCGAGCTCGGCGCACGTGTCGGCGAACCGGCGCAACCCGGCCCAGCCGCCCTGCTCCTCGCCCACCGGCAACACGTCCGGATGGCCGTTGTCGTAGCCGTAAAAACCCCAGCCGTCCAGGTGGACGTACGCCGCGCCGATGCCGCTGGCCTTCAAGTCGCGCAACCGGCCGGCGAGCTTGTCGAACGTGGTCAGGTTGTGGTTCGCCTCGATCTTGTCCTTGTTGAACAGCGAGGCTTCCTTCACGAAATGGTATAGGGCGCCCATATGGACCACCGGCCGGCCGATTACGTCTTCAAGCGCGGGCGTCCGCACGCGTTTTTCCTCGAGCGACACAAACCGGCCCGTCTCTTTCACGTACCGCCGGTAGCGTTTGGCCAGCGTGACGTACGTGGCGGCCTCGTCCTGGAACACGTACCGCGCCCGGCGAAGGTAGCCCAGCTTGCCCAGCGTGGCGTACCACAGCGGCTCGACCCGCGTCGGGCCGCCGGAGTTGTGGGAAATGTCGACCCCGGCGTCGTACGGCGTCTCGAGAATTCCCAGAACGCCCCGGCCGCCGCGCAAAACGCCCCACCAGGGCATGTAGAGCGTACGGCTGTTGGCCACTTCCTTGCGGTTGAAGTCCTGCGGCCAGTCGCCCGGCAGGAGCATGCCCTGCATCGACGGCAGCACGGTTACGTCGGATTTGCCCGTCTTCAACGCCTTCGGCCACTGCAGGGCGCCCACCGGGGCGTCTTGCGGCGCGGCGACCTCGAAGACGATCTCGTTGCCCATAAGGTTCACGCCGAGCACGACTTCCAGCCCCGGCGCCGACTCGAACTCGCGGAGGGCAAGCGTCATGCCCACGCTGTAGCCCGTGTGGAAAGGCGCGGCCTTCTTCGCGCCCGCCGACAGCAGGCTGAACGGCTTTTGGGCTTGAACATCGCGGGCATCCGCCGGTAACATTTCCCACACGCCCGCGGACGTTGTTACCGACGCCGACAGGTCCGATTTGTGCAGCCGGTATTCCATGGCGGGAGTCCGAACCACCCACGCGTCGTCCGTCTCTTCGAAGCTGCCCTCCGGGCGCGCCGGTTTCTCCTTGCTGTTCGCCAGGAGCCAGGAGCGGACCACGTCGATCTTCATGTAAAGGGCGTTGAACTCCTCCTCCGACTCGACGCCCGCCTCGACGGCTTTCCGGAGCGCTTCCAGCTTCTCCGCCTTCTCCCCCGCCAAGCCGTCGGCCACCGTCACGGCCTCGAGCCGCTCGACGTGCCCCGCCAGGACGTCCAGCCGCGCCGAAAAATCGCCCGCGCCAAGAAGCAACGCGGCAGCAGCCGCCACAACCAGAGCTTTCATAAGGGTTTACGTCCTTTTGTCCTTTGTATGCTTCACTTCCCCGCCGACCGCACCTCGACCTTCAGCCACTTCCCCGCCTTCGCCTCCACCTCGAGGCCCGCGTTCAACTGCCGGCCCGTGTAGGCGTCCGCTGGTTCGTCGCCGCGCCGAACGTTGTACGTCCCTTCCGGCTCGACCGTAAACCACTCCGGCAAGGTGTTCATCCGCGGCCAATCCTGCGAGAAGCCCATGTAGACGCGGTGGCGCGGCAGGTCGAATTCGAGCACGCCGCGGTAATCGTTTTTCGCCCGGAGCGCCAACACGATCCCGCCGCCGTCCAACGGGGCCGCGCCCAGTTCGAGCCCCTGTCGCCAGGGCCGCGCGATCACGCCCTGCGTGTGCATCAGCGAATGGATGAGGACGGTCCGCACGCCGTTCGCCTGCAGCTTCATCGTGCCCCACAGCTCGCCGTTCTCGAGGCGCGTCGGGTGGTCCACCAGGTTGACGCGCGTCTCCCGGTCGACCCACTGAAAGCCTTCGTCCACGGGCACGCGGTTCAGCAGGTAGAGGGCGCCCTCGATGGAGTCCGCGAACCCGTCGATTGACTCCCCCTCCCACTCCCGGTCGCAGTACGCCGGTTTGAGGGTGTTTTTCAACGTCGCCGCCACGTGGCCGCGGTAGGTTTCGGTTCCGGTGGCCATGTCGTAGCAGAGGTAACCGACGTAGTTGTATCCCCACCCGTCGCTGAGCCGGCTGTCGGGCTTGCCCAGCTTGTCGAACATCATCCCGTCCTCGTTGCAACCCTCGGCCAGAATGGTGTCGTAGACCTTTTTCAGCTTCGGCGCGTAGGCCTTTGCCCGTTCGGGCCGGTGGACCGTCTCGACCGCGTGCAACAGCCCGAGCCCGCCGATGATCTCGCAGCCGTGGTCGCGCAGGCGCGTGACCTTGAAGTCCGGGTCAGAAAAATAATAATCGGCGAGCCGATCCGCCCAATCGAGGTATTTGTCCTCGCCCGTCATCGTGTACAGCCGCGCCAGCGCCTGCAACTGCTCGCCGTTCACCTCGATGTTCGTCGAGGGAATCATCCCGAACCGCGTCTCGACGCGGGCCGTCGCCCAGAGGTCGTCTTCGATGGCCCGCATCCGGTCGAACCACTCGTCCGGCCCCGTCGCCTCGACGATGGCGATCAGGCCGTCTTTCACATACTCCGACGCCTGGAACACGGTTTCGTCCCAGTCGAGATCCCGCGCGGGCGCGCCTTTCTCGAAATCCCACGGCACGGGGATCCGGTCCACCGCGTTGCACAACGCGATCTCCCGGTGAAGAATATCCCGCGCCGGGCCGTTCAGGACGTCCTCGTCGACCACGTGGGCCGCCCAGATAAAGAACGGGTAACAGTCCGCCGCCGTGTCGCGGTAGTTCCACTTCCCGTCGGCCTTGTACAGTCCCGTCTCCGGGTCGATCTTCGTCAGCGCCACCTCGTGCAGCCACCGGTGAACCTTCCCCAGAGCGTGACCCGCAACCCCCGCCGAATCCTGCGCCCGCTGAAACGCATCCTGCCCGCAGGCCGCAAAGGCCACCAATCCCGCCAACAAAACCACAACCACGCCGCGCGTCAAAGACATTTCGCTCGCTCCTTTCCCAAAACCAAACCACCCGCGCCTACAATAATGGATTTGGGAACCAGCAAGCAAAGCGGGTGCGTCAACCGCAGGCTTGTTGTAGGGGAAAACGACATAAAGGACGTATAACGACATAAACGCGCGCGTCCCTGCGCGGCTCTTTGCGCGAGATGAGAATTGGATTATGCTGACGCCCTTCAGCTTTTTTGTTACCGCGCGCCTTTTCCCTTTATGATGTGCGTTTTGGAAGGGTGAACTGAATGGACTTGCTGATATTTGATTTTGACGGTTTGATTGTGGATACGGAAACGCCCGATTTGGAGTCGTGGCAGGAGATTTTTGCGGAGTTCCGGTGTGAGCTGCCGTTGGACGTTTGGGCCCATTGCATCGGGGCGGCGCCGGATGTGTTCGACCCGTGCGACCACCTGGAGAAGCTGCTGGGGCGGGCGGTGGAACGGGCGGTGGTGCGGGAACGGCGGCGGAAACGGTTTTACGAGCTGGTGGAACGGCAGCCGGTGCTGCCGGGGGTGGAGGAATACCTCGAGTCTGCTCCCGGTTTGGGGATAGGTTGCACGGTGGCGTCGAGCGCGCCGCGGGCGTGGGTGGCCGGGCATCTTGAACGGCTGAACCTGCTGGACAAGTTTTCGTGCATCAAGTGCAGCGACGAGATCCCGCGGGCGAAACCGGAACCGGACCTGTTTTTGGCGGTGCTGGAGGCGACGGGTGTGGCGGCGGACCGTGCGGTGGTGCTGGAGGATTCGCCGAACGGGATCGCGGCGGCGGCAGCGGCGGGCATCTATTGCGTGGCGGTGCCGAACCCGGTGACGGCGTCGCTGGGGTTGGATGGGGCGGATTTGCTGGTGCGGTCGCTGGCGGAGATGCCGCTGGCGGAGCTGGCGGCGCGGGTTGGAAGGGCTTGAGCGCTGGTTTTGACGGTGGGACGATTGGGACAGGTGGGACGATTGGGACAGGGAACCGCCGCCACCGCCATCACCGGGACGACTACAGGGAAAGCGTAAAAACTTGTCAAAGCGAGGGGTTATTTGAAATAATGATAGTGTTTAACCTGAGGATTTCCCGATGCTTTGCAGTATGACCGGATTTGGCAAGTCGAGCGTTGAGTTTGACGGGGATACGGTCTCGATCGAGTTGACGGCCGTAAACCACCGCTACCTGGACACGTCGGTGCGGCTGCCGTTCAGTTGGGCATCGCTGGAGCCGCTGGTGAAGGAGAGGGTGCGCAAGCACGTCGCCCGCGGCAAGATCAACGTGACGGTCTCGCGGAAGCGCGGTACGTCTTCGCGGCGTCAGACGGTTCAGTTGGACGGGGATCTGGCGCGGCAGTATGTCGAGGCGGGCCGGGAGCTTGTGCAGATCTTGGGCAGCATGGAATCGTTGACGCTGGGCACGCTCGTCCAGCTCGAGGGCGTGTTTTATCACGAAGAGCCGGAGGAAGACCTCGACCAGGTGCAGCAGGTGGTTGTCCCGGCGCTGGAGGAAGCGCTCGAGCGGCTCAACGAGATGCGCCTCACGGAAGGCAAGGCGCTTGCCGAAGAACTCGAGAACCGTGTCGGCCTGATGCGCGATGCGGTTGCCGTTATCGAAGAGCGGTTGCCGGAGCTGAACGCCATCTACGAGCAGCGGTTGCGCGCACGGATCGACGAGCTCAAGGGCGACAGCGACATTACGGAGGAGCGGATCGCCATCGAAATCGCCCTGATGGCCGAGAAAGGCGACGTGACCGAGGAGGTGGTCCGGCTGAAAACGCATTTCGACCACGTGCTCGAATTGCTGGCCAACGAGGAGCCGGTGGGCCGGGAGTTGAACTTCCTGGCGCAGGAACTCCAGCGGGAAGTGAACACGCTGGGCTCGAAGGTGCGCGACGCCAACGTCACGCGGGAAGTGCTGCGGCTGAAATCGGAGCTTGAACGGTTCCGCGAACAGATACAGAACATCGAGTGATTGTATGGTAAACTGGTAGGGCCGTCGCGCACTCCTTGCTCGCCGGGCCGGCGCAACCAACGTTTTCACAGGAGCACCAAAAAGAATGAAGCATTACTCGCTGGAAGATTTTGATGACAAGATGGACAGCATTTACCGGCTGGTAAACGTGGCCGCGAAACGGGCAAGCCAGATTAACCGCCCGGAGTCGCGCCCGCTCGTTTCCACGCATTCGAAAAAACCGACCGTAATCGCCCTCGAGGAAATCCTGGAAGGCAAGGTGTCTTACACGACCGGTGCCCGAGATGAAGAGGATTTTCTCGAATAAGGAAATCGTGCTGGGCGTGACGGGATCGATCGCGGCCTACAAAGCCTGCGAGATCGCGTCGCGCCTGGTGGAATACGGCGCGCGCGTTCAGCCGGTGATGACAGCGGCCGCGGCTGAACTGGTCGCGCCGGCTTCTTTTGAAGCCATAACGGGCCGGCGCGTTATAACGCGCATGTTCGAGCCGCTGCAAAACCCCGAAATCGAGCACATCGCCGTCGCCAACCGCGCCCACCTGTTTGTCATCGCGCCCGCGACCGCAAACGTCATCGCCAAGGCGGCCCACGGGATCGGCGACGACTGGCTCACCACCACCCTGTTGGCTACCCGGGCGCCCGTCCTGTTCGCCCCGGCGATGAACTCGAACATGTACGCCCATCCCGCGACCCAGGACAACATCCGCACCCTCACCGGGCGCGGTTGCCGGTTCGTCGGGCCCGATGAAGGCCGTCTTGCCTGCGGCGAAACCGGCCCCGGCCGCATGGTCGACCCGGCGGTGGTTATAGAAGCCTGCGTGCCGTTTCTGGGAAACACGCGCGACCTGGCGGACAGGCACGTGCTGATCACCAGCGGCGGCAACCACGAGCCCATCGATCCCGTCCGCTTCATCGGCAACAAATCTTCGGGCAAAATGGGCCGGGCGCTGGCTTTGGAAGCGCTGGCCCGCGGCGCAAAAGTCACCGTCGTATGCGGACCGTCGGCTGTGCCGATGCCCTGGGGCGTGACGCTCGTAAAAGTCACCACGGCCCGCGAAATGGCCGAGGCCGTCGAAAAACACGCGCCCGGCGCCGACATCATCATTGGCGCGGCCGCCGTGGCCGATTTCGGCGTCGAATCCCCCGCTCCCGAAAAAATCAAGCGGACGAAAGACAGCCTCACCCTAGCCCTCACCCCCAACCCCGATATCCTTGCCGGCGTCGCCGAAAAGAAGAAGCCTGGGCAACTCGTCGTGGGCTTTGCCGCCGAAACCGACGACCTCATTCCAAACGCCATCGCAAAGCTGAAACGGAAAAACCTCGATTTAATCGTCGCCAACCAGGTGGGCGCACCCGACTCGGATTTCGGCGCCGATACTATCAGCGCCTCCCTCATCACGCCCGACCGCCACATTGAAGATTTGGCTGTGGTTTCCAAAGAAGAACTCGCCGGGCATTTGTTTGCTTTTATCGGTGGCCGGTGATCGGTGGCCGGTGATCGGTGGACGGTGGACGGTGGACGGTTACAGCTTCTTTTCCAGTGCCCGTATCAGGCCGTTGAGAAGACGGCCCACCTCATTTGTTAGTTCCTTTAGCCGAATTTTTTCTTCTTGCGTTAGGTACTCCAGCCGGAAAGCTATTTCCGTTTGAGTTTCTACCTCCAGTAACGACCCGCGTGCCATGGACAGGTGATTGAGGAACTCCTTCGTCGACCGCCTCCCTTGGCCCTCCGCAATGTTCGATGGGACGGATACCGCCGCGCGCCTTAACTGCATGGTCAAACCATACATTTCCTCTTTTGGGAAACGTTTTGTGGACTTGTAAACCAAGGCCACCATTTGCATGGCTTTCTGCCAGACTTCCAACTGTTCGTAAGTCTGTACCACCATGTCAAGCTCCCCCTTATCGCTTCACCTTTATCTTTTGCGGCTAACCACCACCGGCCACCGATCACTGATCACCGGCCACCGATCACAGGCCACCGACCACCGGCCACTAATCCGGGCCCATTGCGGCTTTGGGGTTTTCGAGGAAGTTGAATTGCGCCTTGAGAAACTTCTGCTGAGCGGGGAGATCGGGATTGGCGATCCGGCTTAACAGGATGTCGACGCTCGTCCGGCCCATTTCGAGCCCCCGTTGCGAAGCGGTGATGATGGGCGCTTCGACGGCAAGGGCCAGTTCGTTATCGTCAATGGTGGCGACTTCCACGTCCTCGGGCACGCGGTATCCCAGCCCGAGCAGCGCATCGAGCAACTGCGCGGCCAATCCGTCGTTGCTGCAGAAAAAGGCCGTTGGCCTTCGCCGGTGCGCCATGATGCGGTGCACCGCCGTAGCGTTTTCGTCGGTTTTGTTTTCAAAGAAGCCCATCAGCTCGTCCGAAAACAGACCCCCCGCTTCCTTCAACGCTCTCCGATGTCCGCTGAACCTGTCTTCGGTGGTGGTATTGTCCAGCGGCGCGGCGATTATGCCGATATCCTTATGCCCGCGGTTCAGCAGGGCTTTAGTGAGCTCGTAGCCGACATTTTCGTTGTCGCTGACCACGAAATCCGCGTCAAGCTCGCGCACGTACCGGTCGATCAGCACGAACGGGAACGCCGCTTTCCGAAACTTCTGCAGCAGATCGAGCGTCTCCGCGCAGGTATGCTGAAGCCAGAAGGCCATCCCCTCGATGCCGCTGTTTCGCATGTCCGCCAGAAACTCGTACTCGGTTTCTCCGCTGAACCGAAGGAAATACACCATCGTGTGTATGTCCATCTCCGCGGCCCGTTGCGTAAAACCTTGGATCACCGCCCGCGAGTACTGTAACTCCAGACCCGGGCAGGCAATCGCCATCGTCCGCCATCCGTTGCCCTGGAACAGCTTCTGGCGCTGGTTGATGGGCGCCACGAAACTGCCCCGCCCCGGAAGCCGAACCAGGTAACCTTCCAGCTCCAGATCCCGCAAGGCCTGGCGAGTCGGATTCCGGCTCACCCCGTAAGCGCGCGCCAACTCGAATTCCGAAGGGACGCGAGCCCCTTCCGGGAGATCGCCACTTTCGATCTGATTTTTCAGCTCGCGCTTGATAAACGCGTAGATTGGCATATCCGGAGGTACCTTCATGACGCCTCCACTCCTGGGTTGGCCCTTTCCCACCTTTTTGACTTGGTCCGGGCAAAGTCTAGCACTCCCCTTCGTAACATTCAACCGACCTTACGCAGTATTCTTATTAAGCGCAAGAAATTTCGAGGCGCCTTTAGCGGATAAATCCATGTCGCGGGACAGCCGTGTTTTGCGCCTTCAAGGCCCAATCTGGTATCATTTTCTGGTTCACGCGGAGAGATGGCCGAGTGGTTGAAGGCGGCGGCCTCGAAAGCCGTTGTACCGCTTTGCGGTACCCAGGGTTCGAATCCCTGTCTCTCCGCCATCTCTTTCGCAGTTGCTTTGCCGCGGCAGCAGCACAGGCGTCTGGGGCGTGTGCAGAATTCCGCGTTCCGAGGTGGCGGCTTGGGATCGACAGGCCACAGCCTTCGGCCCCGCAAGTTGAGTGCATGCTCTTGTATATAGTATACAGTCCTATATAACATATGCGTGATACGGCTTTGGGCCGGCGGAACTTGTCCGGGAGATAGTTGCGGCATGCGCTTACCTTCAGCGAATGGCACGCAGGGCTTGCTATGGCCGAAAACCTTGAGGCCCATCAGGATCCTGGTTGTAGCCGAAAACAGAATCACCGCGGAACGTGTGGTTCAGGCGCTTCACCAAATTCTGGAAAGCTCGGAATGCGTTGCCGCCAGCCTCGAAAATGCGTCCCTGCTGCTTGGCCACTCCCACCCGGACGTCCTGTTTTGCGACGAGTCTTTCGCCCGTTTCCAACAGGGGGCCAAGGCCAGTTTTCCCGACGCTGTGCCGGCCGTTTTGATTGCCGGCGCCGACTCGGCCGTGGCCGGCGCCACAATGAAATTCGTTGCCGCGGTTGACGGCGCAGTTCTTCACCCGCGGGAACTGGAAATAGCATTGCGCGAAGCCTTGCACGCCAGGCAAACGTATTGCGAGACCAGGCTGCACGAGTTTGAATCCATCATGAGCCGGAGCCCGGCCGTCGTGTTCCTGTGGCGGGTGGCCGAAGGCTGGCCGGTGGCATTCGTTTCGGAAAACGTTCGCCAGTTTGGATATTCGGCCGCCGATTTTATGGAAGGCCGGGTCAGTTGGATTAAGGCTATGCATCCCGACGACGTGCCCCGCCTGCAAGCCGAGGTCGAGCGTTACCTGCGCAAAAAGACACCGGCCTTTTTTCAGGAATACCGCCTCCTGACGGCCGAGGGCGAGATCCGGTGGGTGGAAGACAGAACAATAGCCATTTTCGATGCCGACGGAAACGTCACGCACTACCAGGGGATCGTCCTCGACACCACCGAGCGCCGCCACGCCCTGAATGCCTTGGATCGCGCGCAGAACGTATACGAGAACTTTCTTCTCACCGCGCCCGACGCCGTACTCATTCTCGACAGCGAGGCGCTGATTCTGTCCGCATCACCCGCAACGAGTGCGCTTGCGCGTCTGAATCCGTCAAGTCAACTCATTGGACGCGACTCTATGGATTTTGTCACGCCTCCGTTCCGCGACCGCGCCCGGAAGGCGTTTCGAAAAACGCTCGAACAAGGGTCGGTGCGAGGGGTTGAATTGCTTCTGGAGCGCACGGACGGTTCAACGGTTTGGGTGGAGTTAAACGCCACGGCCATGCGCGATGCCGAGGGCCGCGTTACGGTTACGGCCATTGCCCGCGATATTTCCGCGCGCGTGGCCAACGAAGACGCTTTGCGAAAGGCCAAGCAGCAGTTTAAGTGCATCCTCGACAACTCGCGCGACGTCGCCTACAAGCTCAACGTGCAGACCTGGCAGTACGAATACGTCAGCCCTTCCGTGTCCCTGTTCGGTCTTTCCGCCGAGGAGTTCATCAAACAGGGGAAGGAAGCATTTCGCGCGCGGGTGCATCCCGACGATATCGCCCTGATGGAAGGCATCTATGCCAAGTATTTTCGCGATCCTCAGCAACATCCCCTGCCGGCAACCATCGAATACCGTATTCGGCTCGACTCGGGCGAATACCGCTGGCTGGCCGACACGTTCAGGGCCGTACTTGACGACGATGGAAGAATACTCGCCGAAGTCGGAAATATCCGCGACATTACTGAGCAGAAAAATGCCGAAGCCCTCATGCTGGCACAAAAGGATTTTGCCTTAAAACTGACCGAATGCGTGTCTCTCGAAGAGGCGGCTTCCCTGTGCCTGGACACCGCCGTCAGTCTTTCGGATGCCGAGGGCGGAGGATTCTATCTCGCCGACGGGCCCGCCGGCGGTTTCCGGCTGGCAAAAGTGGCCGGATTGGGCCCGGAAACGATGCAGGAAATTTCAAAGGCCGCGTCGCGTTCGCCATACGCAGAGCTGCTTGCAAAGGGCAGGCCCATCTACTGCCGGTACGAAGATCTCTTCGAGACACAACCGTCCGCCGCCGGACAATTGAAGGGGCTGGCGATCGTGCCCGTTGTGCACCACAATCGGTTGCTTGCCACGCTGACTTTGTGTTCACGCAACAGCGAGAACATCCCGGTCGCGCAGCGCCGGGCGCTGGAGACGGTCGCCGCCCACACGGGTTCGGCATTGGCGCGCCTGCAAGCCGAACGGGATCTCCGCGAAAGCGAGGAGAAATACCGAAACCTTGTGGAAAACGCCTACGACGGCATCTGCATTGTCCAGGACAAGAAGCTGAAGTACCTCAACCCGCAGTTGGCCCAGTTGATCGGCGGCAGCGTGGACCGCCTTCTTGACACCGATTTTACGCCCTATTTCCAAAGCGCAAATGAGGCGGCCCTGATTCATTCGGCGTCATCCCTGCCCCTGTCAAAAGCAGTCCCGGCCCTCTTCGAGACTCGCCTTGTAAGGCGGAACGCAAAACTGTTGGACGCCGAGATCAAAGCCAGCCCCATCATGTTCGAGAACCGGCGCGCCGCATTGGTGTTAGTGCGCGACGTCACCGAGCGCAACAAGACGCTCCGGGAAATGGAAGAACAGCGGCTCGAGATTGTCGCCGCGTCCCGAATGTCCGAACTTGGCATGATGGCCAGCGGCGTGGCCCACGAGATCAACAACCCGCTCGCCGTGATCTCGGGCGTTGCGGAACAGTTGCGCAAGCTGGTTTCCGAATCCGGCGCCGAATACGCTTCTGAGAAACAACAACTGGCAAAACAACAGGTGGAAAAAATCATCCGCCACGCACAACGCATCGAGCGCATCATGCAAAACATGAAAGCGTTTGCCCGCGACGGGAAGTCCGACCCCCTGAAAACGTGCCGCGTCGCCGCAATTGTAGAAGATGCCCTTGACCTGTGCGAAGCGCGGTTCGCCGCCCATGGCGTGAAACTTGAAGTACCCGAGATTCCCGAAAACATCGAAATCCAGTGCCGGCCGGCACAGATCGCGCAGGTGCTCATAAACCTGCTGTCCAACGCTTTCGACGCGGTAGAAAAATCGGCCCGGCCCTGGGTTCGGCTGGATTTTTCCGCCACTCCCGACACCGTCGAGCTTGGGGTGAACGACAGCGGGCCCGGCATGGCCGATTACGTTCGCGAACAGGCGTTGCGCCCGTTCTTCACCACAAAAGAACTCGGCAAAGGCAGCGGCCTGGGCTTGACAATCTCGAAAGGCATCGTCGAGAATCACAACGGGTTGCTGAGGATCGACCACGACAAGCCGCACACGCGGCTCGTGGTTCAACTGCCGAGAACGCAGCCACCGGCAGAGGGGGAGGCGATATGAACAGCCTCGATGGCGCCACTGTACTGGTAGTCGACGACGAACCCGATCTGTGCGAGATGCTCGCGTTCGAATTCCGGCTCCAGGGTAGCAACGTGTTGCTGGCCGGCGACGGCGAACGCGCTTTCGAGCTTGTGCGATCGCAGCCAATTGACGCCGTTGTCACCGACATACAAATGGCGCACGGCACCGGCATCGAATTGCTCGACCGAATCCGCGAGCGGCATTCGCATGAGCCGGTGGTGTTCTTCATCACCGCCTACGACACGGCGCTGTCCCCGATGGACGCGTACGACCGCGGCGCCGAAGCCATTTTCGGAAAGCCCTTCCGCCTGAAAGACCTTGTCGACCGCGTTCAACGCACGCTGACCGAACCACAGCTCCGGTGGGCCCAGCCGCCGCAAGAGACGCCCACGGAAACCCTCGCTTTCCAGTGGTCCGGCCTGGACGAGGCGCGCGATCGGAAAAAGCTGGGTCTCGGCCGCGGCGGGTTGGCCGTCTTTGTTGACGGCTGTATAAAAAGCGGCCAACTCGAGCCGGGCTGCCTTGTTGCGATAGACATGAAGTTCCAGAAGGGGCCGCTGCGGGCAATCGAGGGGGTGGGAACCGTCCGCTGGATCACGGAAGACGCGGATGCGGAACCTGCCTGCGGTATTGAATTCGAATACGTCTCCCCTTCTTGCCTTCAGCCGCTGGCTCAATGGCTGGAAACCAACGCCTCCCGTCCATTCATCCCGCGCCTCGGCTGACACCTTTGTCGTAGGGGCCAAAAGCCGGAATTTACAGCCGCCCCGGGCGAATTTCCTTTTAAAAGGAGGATATTTAGACATGCTGTTACTGAGACATCTGCCGGAACATCCGGCGCTGGTTTGTTTACTGCTCGCCACGCTGGCACTTGCCCTTTTCGGCACGGGCCCGGCTCGGGCTCAGAACAAACAGGACGGCGGCGAAATACCCCCTCCGCCTTTGATACCCCGCGAAGTCCTGTTTGGCAACCCCGACCGCGCCTCGCCCCAGATCAGCCCCGACGGGTCGAAGCTGGCTTACCTCGCGCCGGTCGAGGGCGTTCTCAACGTTTGGGTCGGCCCGGCAAACGATATCTCCGCCGCCAAACCCGTCACACAAGACAGGCTCCGCGGCATCCGCGCCTATGCGTGGACGTACGCGCCCAACACGCTTCTCTACATCCAGGACAAAAACGGCGACGAAAACTGGCACGTATACGCCACGAACGTCGATACGGTGGAATCGCGCGACCTCACGCCCATCGAGGGTGTCCGTGCCGAAATCGAAGAAGTCAGTTACAAGTTCCCCACGGAAATCCTTGTCGGTCTCAACCAGCGCAACCCCCAGTTTCACGATATTTACCGGCTCGATATCGTTTCGGGCGAGATGACATTGATACTCGAAAACCCCGGGTTTGCGGGCTTCTTGACCGACGACGAATACAACATCCGCTTCGGCATGCGCATGACGGACGACGGCGGCCAGGAATACCTCAAGTTCGCCGAAGACGCCGAGTGGGAACCCTGGCTGACAATTCCCCAGGAAGACAGCCTCACCACCTACCCCATCGGGTTCGACAAGACCGGCCAGCAACTCTATTTCGTTGACAGCCGCGGGCGCAATACGGCCGCCCTCACGGTGCTCAACCTGCCGTCAGGCACGCAGGAGCCGATCGCCGACAACCCGCGGTCAGACGTCGCCGGCGTCATGGCGCATCCCGTTGAGAAAACCATCCAGGCCGTCGCCTTCAACTATCTCCGCCGGGAATGGCAGCCCCTGGACCCGGTTGTCGAGCACCACCTTGACGTGCTGCGAAAAATCGAAGACGGCGACGTCGAGATTATCAGCCGGACGCTCGACGACCAGACCTGGGTCGCCGCATACCTCGTCGACAACGGTCCAGTCCGCTACTACCTCTACAACCGCGCCACGGAAGAGGCAAAGTTCCTGTTCACGAACCGCCCCGCGCTCGAAGATCTGCCGCTGGTGCGGATGCATCCGGTTATTGTCAAATCGCGCGACGGGCTCGACCTCGTCAGCTACCTGTCGCTGCCCCTTGACGCACGGATGAACGACGACCGCAAGTCGGCCAACCCGCTGCCGATGGTGCTGCTCGTCCACGGAGGCCCATGGGCGCGCTCGACGTGGGGATACGACCCCCAGCATCAGTGGTTCGCCAACCGCGGCTATGCCGTGCTGGACGTGAACTTCCGCGGCTCGACCGGGTTCGGCAAAGAATTCATCAACGCCGCCAACCGCGAATGGGGCGCTAAAATGCAAGAAGACCTCATCGATGGCGTGAAGTGGGCCGTCGGGGAGGGAATCGCCGACCCGGACCGCGCCGCCATCTACGGCGGGAGCTACGGCGGCTACGCCGCGCTGGCCGGCCTGACGTTTACGCCGGAAGTGTTTGCGTGCGGCGTGTCGATCGTGGGCCCGTCCAGCCTCGTCACGCTGCTCAATTCGCTGCCGCCCTATTGGGAGCCGATGGTGCAAATGTTCGTCAAACGTGTCGGCGACCACCGTACCGAAGAGGGCCGCGAATTCCTGCTGAGCCGGTCGCCGCTCACACACGTGGGAAACATCACGCGTCCCCTTCTCATCGGCCAGGGTGCGAACGATCCCCGCGTCAAACAACAGGAATCCGAGCAGATTGTCGAGGCCATGGAGGAAAAGGACATTCCCGTCACCTACGTGCTGTTCCCGGATGAAGGGCATGGATTCGCCCGGCCCGAAAACCGCCTCGCCTTCTATGCCGTCGCCGAGGCGTTTCTGGCCGAACAACTTGGCGGGCGGTTTGAACCGGTCGACGGCGCGTTCAAAGGCTCGAGCATCAAGGTGCCCGTCGGCGCCCAATACGTGCCCGAACTGGCCGAACATCTGAACAAAACGCCGGAACCGAACGAAACACCGCCCTCCAATAAGGCGCCAAGCAACGCCAACCCTCAAGACGACCCGCCCGAATCCGCCCCGGCCGTGGAATCGGACTCTGACCGCTATTACGTGGTCCCGACGCCACGTGGCAGGATCCCCGTGCCCCGGCGAACGCCGAAAGTCCGTCCCGTCCCGCCGCCAGTTCCTCAACCGGCGCCCGAAACCCCGCAGGAAAAACCTCGAACCTGGAAAGAACGAGCCACACCTTTCGAAGGACCGAAACCACGCCAGGGCCCCATGCCTTTTGAAGGCCCTAAAGAACGCGAAGGCCCAAAGCTGCCCGAAGGGTTCCATCAACCGCCCGAATACGAGCCCCCGCAGAAAATTCCCCGATACGGACCCCCGTCCAAACCAGGCTACAAATCCTGGGAAAGACCGCTGGAAGAGGTATAGCCGGTGGAGGGAGCGCTCCCCCGCGACCACCCCGCCGCCACACAAATCCTCAAGCTGAATTTTTTTGCGCTGCAAAGCCAAACCCATCATAATGCCACCGGTGGGAAAAACGAGGGTTTGCCGAACATGCCGCGCGTGCTTGTGATCATTCCGGCGTTTAACGAGGCCGAGACGATCGGCGCCGTTTTAGAAAACCTCCAGCGCCACGCCCCGGATTACGACGTGCTCGTCGTCGACGACGGCTCGCGCGACACAACCGCCGCCGTGGCCGCCGGTTTCGCGCACGTGCGCCTGGTCAAACTGCCGTACAACCTCGGGATCGGCGGCGCCATGCAGACCGGATACAAATATGCGCTGCGCAACGGCTACGACGTCGCCGTACAATGCGACGCCGACGGGCAGCACCCCGTCGACCGCATCAAGGATCTGGTTGGCCACGTTCTGAAAGGGTCGGCCGACATCCTCATCGGCTCGCGTTATGTCGCCGACACCGGCTACTCGCCCTCGATGAGCCGCCGCGTGGGCAAGTCGATCCTCTCCCGGGCCGTCGACAGCATCGTCGGCGCAGGAATCACCGATACCACCAGCGGGTTCCGCGCGGCGAACCGGAAAGTCATCGGGGTTTTTGCCGGCAGCTACCCCGAGGATTATCCCGAAGCCGAGGCCCTCGTGGTATTGCACAAGGCCGGCTTGAAAGCGGCCGAACTGCCCGTCGAGATGTTGCCGCGCCAGGGCGGGCGCACGTCGATCAGCCCCAAAAATGCCGCCTACTACATGGTTAAAGTCGGCCTCGCGATTTTCATCAACGTGTTCCGGCCCAACCCGCGGCTATCCGAGGGGGCGCGCTGATGCCGGAAGCCGCACAACTCGGGTTTCAGCCGGCGCACCGCATCGGCCTGCTGATAGTCAGCCTGATCCTGGTGGGCCTCGTGCTCGAGTTGGTCCGGCGGCGCATGTTCAAAGAACGCTACGCCCTGCTCTGGCTTGCCGCGTCCGGCTTTGTGCTGCTGATCGGGTTGGCGCCGTCGCTCGTGGTTTGGCTGGCCCGGCTGCTGCACGTACAGTACCTCACGGTCTTCTTCGCCCTCTCGTTCGTGTTTCTGCTCGGCCTTGTGCTCAGCTTCAGCGTCGTAATCTCGCACCTTTCCGACCGCAACCGCGAGCTGGCGCAGGAAGTCGGCTTGCTGGAACAGCGCATGCGCCGCCTGGAGCAACCCGATGACGGTTGACCGCCCGTGGGTTAAGCGGTTGCGCGTGGCGGCGTACGCGCTCGCGGCCGCGTGGATCATCCTGGCAACCGTGTTTTACCTGGCGCGGTTCTGGGCCGCCTTTTACCGGGACAACGCGGGGCGGCTGGCAAGCCTGCTTGATCGCTTGTGGTAGCCGGTTGCCGGGACAGGTGCACGCGGCAAGATGCCGCGTCTACTCTTGCACAACGCTTTGCGGCCAACGCGTCTACTCTTGCACAACTTTTTGCGGCTGAAGTAGAAGAGGCTTCCAGCCTCTTGGGGCAAACTTGCGTAACTCGGTACTGGGACTTGATTTGCATTTGTACCAGAGTTGTGTGCTAAGGTATCAATAACACTGCCGGCCCGCGGCCGGCGCGTTTGTCTCAACCACGACTTGGTTTTCAACCGCGTAAGGAAAAAAACCTATGCCGCGTCAGTATTCTCTCGCTGTTTCAGTTGCCTTGTGTCTTGCCGCATTCATGGCTGCCGCCGACGACGGCACCCCCGTCAGGCCCGCGCTTAAAGCGAGCGTTGACCACGCCGTGAACATGGTCAACCCCGCTCTCGTGCGCATACGCGTGGTCTCAACCGAATACGCCGACGGCCGCGAAATGAAGTACCAGAGCACCGGCAGCGGCGCGATCATCACCCGCGAAGGCCATATCATCACCAACCACCACGTCGCCGGCCACGCAACGCGCCTGTTCTGCACCATGGCCGATAAAGAAGAAATCGAGGCCGATCTCGTCGGAACCGATCCCCTTACCGACATTTCGGTCATTAAGCTCAAGGCCGAAGGCCGCGAGTTTCCCGTGGCCCGTTTCGGCGATTCAACTAAACTCAGAAAAGGCGATACCGTGCTCGCCATGGGCTGCCCCATGGCCCTCTCCCAGTCCGTAACGCTGGGCATCGTGAGCAACACCGAGGTCATTTTGCCCCGTTGGTCCGGCCCCGGCAGCGGCCTTCAACAAGACGGCGAAGACGTCGGTTCGCTCGTCAAATGGATCGGCCACGACGCCGAAATCGCCCCGGGCAACTCCGGGGGGCCGCTGGTAAACCTGGCCGGCGAAATCGTCGGGATCAACGAGATTTGGATGGGCCTCGGCGGTGCGATCCCCGGCAATCTGGCCAAGCAGGTCGCCGACCAGCTCATGGCCACGGGCGACGTCACCCGCGCCTGGCTCGGAATCGCGCTGCAACCCCGGCTGAAGCATTCCAACGCCGGCCGCGGCGCGCTAATCAGCAGCGTGATCGGCGGTGGGCCCGCCGACGAGGCCGGCATCAAGCCCGGGGATCTGTTGCTTTCGATCGCGGGCCGCCCGGTCGATATCCGCTACCAGGAACAGTTGCCCGACTTTAACCGTTTTGCAGCCGAACTGCCCATAGGCGAGGAAGCCGAGGCCGTCGTGCTGCGCGGCGAAGAAGAAATCTCCATGAAAATCACGCCCGAACGCCGCGAACAGGTGCGTCCCAAGGAGCAGGAACTGAAGGAATGGGGCATAACCGCTTCGGACCTCTCCCTGATGCAGGCCAAAGAAATGAAGCGCAAAAGCCGCGACGGCGTGCTCGTCACCAGCGTCCGCACAGGCGCCGCCGCCGACGAGGCTAAACCCGCCATACGCTCGAACGATGTAATTATCGAAGTCGGCGGCAACCCCGTCGCGAACCTTCACGAACTTGTCGAAATGACGGCCGATATTGTCGAAGGAAAAGAGGATCCCGTGCCGGTGCTGACGACTTTCGAGCGCAAAACCGAGCGCTACGTGACCGTCGTCGAGGTAGGCATAAAGGACCTGCTCGACCCCGCGCTGGAAGTCAAGAAGGCCTGGCTGCCGGTCGAAACCCAGGTTGTGACCAACGACATCGCCGAGCAGCTCGAACGCCCCGGAATGACCGGCTTCCGCGTTACCCAGATCTATTCGGGCACGACCGCCGAGGCCGCCGGCCTGAAAACCGGCGATTATCTGCTCGCCGTCGACGGCGAACGCCTCACCGCAAGCGCGCCCGAACACGATGAAGAACTCGCCGCACTGATTCGCCAGTACCGCGTGGGCGACACGGTCGAGCTGAAAGTCCTGCGCGGCGGCGAAGAGGTCACCGTGCCCGTCGAGCTTGTCCGAAGCCCCATGCTCGAACGCGAAATGAAAGAATACCGCGACAATAACTTCGAGCTTACCGTGCGCAATCTCAGCTTCTTCAACCGCGCCAAAGAACAGTTGGAAGAAGACCGGCAGGGCGTCCTGGTCAGCGAAGTCAAGTCCGGCGGCTGGGCCGCTTTGGGCAAGCTGGCCGTGGGCGATTTGATCCTGGCCGTCGATGGGGCCAATATAAGCGACGTCGAGGCGTTCGAGGCCGTGATGACGAAAGTCGCCGAGGACAAGCCCGATTCCGTCGTCCTGAAAGTACTGCGGGGCATCTACACGTTTTACGTCGAACTTGAGCCCAAATGGGAAACCGGTCAATGACTAGAAAGGGCAGTGAAATGCGTTTTCGTAAGCTTTTATTGATGTCAACGGCTGTTCTAGTTTGTGTTGCGGGCGCGGCACAGGCGGGAGAGCTTGAAGAAAAAGGCCGGGCCGTACTCGATCAGTACCAGAAGGCCGTCGTGACCGTCCAGATGGTCATCAAACAGAAATTCTCGATGGCCGCGATGGGTTCTCGTGAACAGGAATCGAAAAATGAGGCGACCGGTTTCGTTATCGACCCGACCGGCCTGATTGTTCTCAGCCTCTCAACCACGGATCCCACCGCCATGATGGAATCGATGATGGGCAGTCTTGGCGACGACTTCAAAATCGAATCCGACATGAGCGACGTGAAGATTCTGCTCGACGACGGCACCGAAATACCCGCCCGCGTCGTGTTGCGCGACCGCGATCTCGACCTGGCGTTCGTGCGCCCGCTCGAACCGCCCGCCGAACCCATGCCGGTTGTCGACATGACCGAACCAGGCGAAGCCAACGTGCTCGACCAGCTCGTGTCGCTCACCCGGCTCGGCAAGGTGGCCAACCGCGAATGCGCCGCAAGCCTCGAGCGCATACACGCCGTCGTGAAGCGGCCCCGCAAGTTCTACGTGCCGGGTTCCGAACCGACTCAAAGCGGGCTGGGCTCGCCCGTATTCACGCCCGACGGCAAGTTTGTCGGCATGCTGGCACTCCGGGTTGTAAAATCCGCCGGCGACAGCGGAATGGGCATGTTCAGCGGGCCCGACGACAACATGATGGGCATCGTGGTGCCTGCCGAAGACATCGTCGAGGCCGCTAAACAGGCGCCGCCCCCCGACACAACAACTTAAACTTATTCAGGATACGACCGTGATCGCCAACAGCGCGTCCTTAAAGGGCAAGACAGCGCTCGTAACCGGCGCCGCCAAACGGCTCGGCGCCGCGACCGCGCTCGAACTCGCCCGTCACGGAGCCGGCGTGGTGATCCACTACGGCCGCTCGCATACCGAAGCCGAAGAGGTCGCCCAGGCTGTCCAATCGGCCGGGGCGCCCGCGTTTACGCTTCCGGCCGACCTCGCCGACCCCGCGGCGGGGGCAGGTTTGATTGACCGCGCCGTGGAACTGGCCGGGCCTATCGACATCCTCGTAAACAACGCAAGCATTTTCCCGAGCGGCACGCTCGAAACCATGACGGCCGGCGATCTTTACGCGAACATCGATGTCAACGCCCTCGCGCCCCTGTTGATTTCGCGGCGCTTTTACGCACAACGGCGGCCCGGCTGCATCGTCAACATGCTCGATGCGCGCATCGCAGACTTCGATTCCAGCCACGCCCCCTACCACCTCAGCAAACGCATGCTGTTCAGCCTGACCCGCATGATGGCCGTGGAGTTCGCCCCCGCCGTCCGCGTTAACGCCGTGGCGCCCGGGCTGATCCTCCCGCCGGACGGCGAAGATGAAACCTACCTCGAGCGCCTCGCCCATACCAACCCCCTCGGCCGCCACGGCAACCCCGAGGATGTCGTCGACGCCATTATGTTCCTCGTCCGCAGCGAGTTTGTCACCGGACAGGTCATTTTCGTCGACGGCGGAAGGCACATGAAAGGCGCCATGTATGGACTCTGAACAACGCCTCGACGCCATACACATCCGCGACCTGCAACTCCGGTGTATCATCGGGATCTTCCCCGAAGAACGCCGCGAAAAACAGGACGTCGTCATCAATGTCACCATGTACGGCGACCTCGCCCGGGCCTGCCGCACCGACCGCATCGAAGACACCATCAACTACAAGGCCGTGAAGCTGCGCATCCTCGAAGCCGTCGAAAAATCCGAGTTCAAACTCGTCGAACGCCTCGCCCAGGAAGTCGCCGTCCTCTGCCTCGAAGAACCATTCGTCCAACGCGTAACCGTCACGGTGGACAAACCCGCCGCGCTGCGGTTCGCCCGCAGCGTCGCCGTCGAAATTACCCGGGACCGCGTGCCTTGACCTCCACCCCTGCGCAACTTTTTCACCGTTCCGGCATTTGCGGCCCCGCGCCGTTTTGTGCTAACATTCATGATTGATTCCGCCCGCCTGCCGGCGCGTTGTTCGTCGCGGCGGGCGCGCGTGTGAAATGAGAGGAGAGGTTCTCGTGAAAAAAGGCATTCACCCCGAATACAAAACGGTCCAGGTCACCTGCGCCTGCGGAAACACGTTTGAAACCAGGTCAACCAAGGATGCGATCAAGGTTGAAATCTGTTCGGCCTGCCATCCCTTCTTTACGGGCAAACAAAAGTTCGTGGACAGCGAGGGGCGCGTCGAGCGGTTCCGCCGGAAGTACGGTCAGAAAACCTGAAGCCCCCAAGGATTGGAGCCGCGGTAAATGGAGCGCGTGATGCATGAAAAGCTCCTCGAGGTTGTCGAGGAGTACGAGCGGCTGTCACGCGCCATGGCCACGCCTGAAATCGCGTCCAGCCCCGAATCCTACCGCCGGCACGCAAAAGCCCAGGCCGAAATTGAAGACCTGGTTTCCTGCTACAGGCGGTACCAGGCCAACGCCCGCCGACTGAAGGAATCCGAGCAAATCCTCCATGAAGAGAGCGACCCGGAACTGCTTGAAATGGCCGAGGCCGAAAAACACGAGATGGCCGAGGCGGTCGAACAGCTCGAGGCGGAGCTGAAGGTTCTTCTTCTTCCCAAAGATCCCAACGACGCAAAAAACACCATCGTAGAGATCCGCGCCGGGACCGGCGGCGAGGAAGCCGCCCTGTTCGCCGCGGACCTCTACCGGATGTACTCCCGGTACGCCGAAATCAAGGGATGGCGCGTCGAGTCGCTCAACTCGAACGCCACGGGCCTCGGCGGGTTCAAGGAAGTCATTTTCAAAATCAACGGCCACAACGTCTACAGCCAGCTCAAATACGAGGCCGGCGTGCACCGCGTCCAGCGCGTCCCGCAAACCGAAGCCCAGGGCCGGATTCACACCTCCGCCGTTACCGTGGCCGTGCTGCCCGAGGCCGAGGAGGTCGAAATCGCCATCGACCCCAATGACCTCCAGATCGACGTGTACCGCTCGTCCGGCCCCGGCGGCCAAAGCGTCAACACCACGGACTCGGCCGTCCGCGTCACCCACGTGCCCACCGGGCTCGTCGTCACATGCCAGGACGAAAAGTCTCAGCTCAAAAACAAGAACAAAGCCATCTCGATCCTCCGGGCGCGGTTGCTGGCCCGCAAAATGGACGAGGAAGCGTCGCAACGTTCCGCCGAACGGAAAAGCCAGGTCGGAACGGGCGACCGAAGCGAGCGAATCCGCACCTACAACTTCCCGCAGAACCGTCTAACCGACCACCGCATCAACCTCACCCTGTACCAGCTCGACCACGTTATGGAAGGCGAACTCCAACCCGTGGTCGACGCCCTCGTAGCCGCCGACCGGGCCGCACGGCTCGCCGAGGCCTGATGCCTCCCGCCGGCGCGGAACCCACGCTCGCCGAAAAGCTCGCAGAGGCGGCGCGCCGCCTCGAACCCGTCACCGACACGCCCCGTCTTGACGCCGAAATCCTGCTCGCCGCCGCGCTGGAAATGAGCCGCGCGCAGTTGATGGCCCGCCTCAGGGACCACGCTGAAACGCCGGACTTCGACGAGTACGTCAAGCGCCGCCTGAACCATGAACCGCTGGCTTACATCCTGCGCGAATGGGAATTCTTCTCGCTGCCGTTCGAAGTGCAACCGCCCCTGCTGGTTCCCCGCCCCGAAACCGAACATCTGGTGGAAGCCGTACTGGATTACGCCGTAGTCTGTGCCGCCACGTCTAAACCAGGCGCATGTCCCCCGCTCCCCATTCTCGAACTGGGCACGGGCACGGGCTGCGTCTCGATTGCCATCGCCGCCAACCTCCCCGCCGCCTCGATAACCGCCACCGACATCAACCCGCTGGCCCTCGAAGTCGCCTCGAGAAACGCCCGCCGCCACAACGTCGCCGCCCGCATCGAATTCCGGCAGGGCGACCTCTTTAAAGCCCTCGAAGCCGCCGACGGCCCCTTCAGCGTCATTTGTTCCAACCCGCCGTACATTGAAGAAACCGCCTGGCCCGATTTGTCTCCCGTGATTCGCCTGCACGAAGACCCCAACGCCCTCCTCGCCGGCCCCGAGGGGCTAAACGCAATCCGCCAGATCATTCAGGATGCCCCCAACCACCTGATCCCCGGCGGCCTTCTCGCTCTCGAAATAGGCATGGGCCAGGACGATGCCGTCGAGAGCCTCCTGAACCAAGGTCTTTATCAAAACATCCGGTTTTGCAACGACCTCGCCAACATCCCCCGCATCGCCTGCGCGGAACTAAAGTAACAACGGGCCGTATGCGCTCTTCAATATCTCAAATTCTAAATCTCAGCTCTCTTCTCTGATTGCCTTATCCTCTTCACGGGTGCTAGAATTGACACACAGTATCTAACGCAACCGGGTGGAGGCCAAACAAAAATGACTGTCGAGCCCGCGTATTCCTCGGCTGTGCGTGAAATGCCCGAAGAAGACCGGCCCCGCGAACGCCTGGCCCGGCTCGGCGCGGAAGCCCTGCGCGACGCCGAGCTGATCGCCATCATCCTCCGGAGCGGTACGCGAAAAATGGGCGCCGTCGCGCTGGCCGACGAAGTTTTGCGCAGGTTTGGCGATATCCGGGCCGTCGCGCGGGCCTCGGTCGAGGAACTCAAGCAGGTAAACGGAATGGGCACGGTCAAAGCCATCGAACTCAAGGCCGCCCTTGAACTCGGCATGCGTCTTGCCGCACACACCGGGGCCAAACGCACTAAAATCCGCTCCGCAGACGACGTAGCCGACCTGCTCATGGCCCGGTTCAAACAGTGCGAGACCGAGCATCTCAAGAGCATCTTGCTGACCACCAAGCATGAGGTCATGAAAGTTATCGATATCTCGCATGGCGGACTCGACGGAACGGCCGCACTGCCAAGAGACATCTTCCGTCAGGCCGTACGCGAAGGCGCTACCGCCGTTATCGTTGCGCATAACCACCCCAGCGGCGATCCCGAACCCAGCCGCGACGACATCAGCCTGACCCAGCGCCTCGTGGAAGCCGCCGACCTGCTGGGCGTATCGTTTCTCGACCACGTCATCTTCGGCGACGGCCGATATGTCAGTCTCAAAGAAAGGAATGTGATGTGAGCAGTTCGTTCAGCGCCTGGAAGGAAGGCGCTTTTCACTACGTGCCGGCGCTGCTGGCCGCGCTGGTGTTCGTTTATCTGGCATCGCGCGGCTACCGGGTGGCGCTGGCCGGCGTGGTTCTGTTCGGTTTCTACGCCCTGTTTTCGCTGGCTTTCTTCCGCGACCCGCCGCGGAAAATTCCCGGCGGCGCCAACGATGCCGTCGCACCCGCCGACGGCAAAGTTGTGGCCATAGAAGACCTCGACGAGACGCCCCACTACGACGGCCCATGCCGGCGAATCTCGATTTTCATGTCGCCGCTCAACGCCCACGTCAACCGCGCCCCCGTCCAAGGCATTGTAAGTAAAGTTTTGTACAAACCCGGCGCCTATCTCAACGCCATGAAACCCGAATCGAGCCAGCTCAACGAGTCCAATGCCCTCTGGATGCAAACCGGCTTCGGAGCCGTTACCGTGAGGCAAATCTCCGGCGCCGTCGCCCGAAGAATCGTGTGCCGTGCCGGAATCGGCGACACGCTGGAGCGCGGCCAGAAGTTCGGCATGATTAAACTCGGCTCCCGCACCGAACTCTACTTGCCCCCCGCCACGGAAGTTTGTGTTAAGATCGGAAACAGTGTAAGGGCAGGATCAACCATCGTGGCAAAATTCGACGAACCGAGGGGGGCAGAGTGAAGCGGAAGTCCGGAAAAGAGGAAAGGGCGTTGCGCCGGCGGCCGATCAACGTTCTGGCCAGCGCCATCACCATATTCAGCCTCTATTTCGGCCTCGCCAGCGTGTTCTGGAGCATCCGGGAAAACTACGTTATCGCCGGTTACCATATCCTGTTCGCTCTGCTCTGCGACATGTTCGACGGCACCGTCGCCCGCCTCACCAACAGCACCTCCGAGTTCGGTAAAGAGCTTGACAGCCTGTGCGACCTGGTATCGTTCGGCGTCGCTCCCGCCGTGCTCATCTACCACGCGTATTGGCAGGATTACGAAAGCACCATGGGCGGTCCCATCGGCCGAACCGGGTCCGTGATGGCCATCATTTTCGTCATCTGCGCGGCTCTCCGGCTCGCCAGGTACAACGTTTTCCAAAGCCAGACGCGCGACTCGTTCACCGGCCTGCCAACCCCCGCGGCCGGCGGTTCCATTGCCGCATTCGTGCTGTTCTCGCACTACTACGATCTTCACGTGGCCTTTTACGTGCTCGGACCGCTCACCCTGGTCCTCGCTTTCCTCATGGTAAGCAACATCCGCTACCCGAAAGACCGGCTGAAGAAAATCTTTATCCTCACGCCGAGGAACGCGTTTCGCGTGCTCGCGCTTTTGGCCGTCGTAATTGCGGTGTTTCACTACGCGATCACGCACAACCCGGCCATCGTCCTGTTCCCGGTGTTTATGACGTACGTGATGCTGGGGGTCGGGGAAGAAATCATGATTCGGCTGAAAGTGCACCGCCGGCCGCCGCGCGAAACGGCTCAGCTCTCCGTGACTTCAACGGCCGCCGCTTCTTCGGGCGGTTCGGCCGATTCCGCCGGCCCCGCCGCCTCGGGCTTAAAGAACGACGACTGCTTGTAGTAGCCCAACGCCTCCACAACGAGCACCTTCAAGGCGGCCGCCACGGGCACCGCAAGGAGCAACCCCGGAAAACCGAGCAACGTCGCAAAAACCATCAAAGACAGGATCACCCAAAGCGGGCTCAGCCCCACCTGGTGTCCCACGATGTTCGGCGTCAATATGTTTCCCTCGAGCGCCTGCGCCGTGATCACCGTCACAAGCACCCCGATCACGTTCCACGCCGCCCCGTGTTCGAGCAGCGCCAGCAGCACCGCCGGGACCACCGCAACCATCGCGCCCACGTACGGAACAAACGCCGAAATGCCCCCTATCAGCGCAATCGGGATCGCGAACGGCACCGCCGATATCGTAAAACCGATGCTGTAAAGCACCGCCAGGATCAGGCAAACCACCATCTCCCCGCGAAGAAAACTGTGCACCTGAAAATCGATTTTGGTCACAATGTCCACAACGCGGGGACGCCAACGCGGCGGGATCAAATCTTTCGAAGCGGCAATCATGCGGTGAAAATCGTTTAACAAATACGCCACCACAAAACCAAACAGCGCCACGTTGCCCGCAAAAAACAGGAATGCCACCAGCCACCGCCACACCGAAGTAAAAACGGCCGCAGCCGCGCTACCCGCCCGCGTACCCGCTGTAAAAAGGTTCTCCGCGTGCTCACGTAAAAAACCCAGCGAGCTCTCCTTCACATACCGCCCCACACGCTCCGCGATCACCTCGCGCGCGTCAAAATCCGTCTCCCCCGGTTCAACCCACCCCACGTACCGAACCAGGTCGTCCAGCGGAAGCCGGCCCGCCACGTACTCCGCCCACTCCGACAGCCGCCCGTCGGCCGACGGTTCGGCCGGCTGCGTCAGACGCTCGGCCTGGCCAACCACGTACGGAACCAAAACCACCGGAAGCGATACGATCACCACCACCGCCACCACCACCAGCGCCGATATCGTCACCGGCCGCGGAATCCGCCGCCGTTCCATGAAATCCACCACGGGACTCAGCACATACGCCACGATAAAGGCGAAAAACACCGTCGCCAGCACCGCGCTCAGCGCATAACAAAGCAGCACCAGCAACGCCAGCACAAGCAAAACGCCCGCGCCGTGCAACCACCTGGTGCGGAACAACTCGTTCATCATGACTTATCCCCGTCAGTTAAATCGCACTATTAATGCTAGCACCAAAGGAATCCCCAGGCAAACGGGCAAGTTTTGCGGTGGTGGAGGGAGCGCTCCCGCGCGACCGGGCCGGCAGCCAAGACTTGCAAAATTCCGACTTTCGTTTTACGATCCAGGTAGAAGGTGGGAGACGATGAGGCCACTAAGCATCATGGCCGTGTTCGTGCTCCTCGCGGCAATCGCTGGGGCCGACACGCTTGAACTCGCAAGAGGAGAAACACTTACCGGCAAACTGACCCGAATTGCCGATGATGTCGTGCAGTTCCGGACCAGGCTGGCCGGCAACATCATCACGCCTGTCGATGAAGTCGTTCAACTCAAAACGGCGGAGCCCGTCGTTGTAAAACTGAAAAACGGCGCTACCCTCCAAGGACTCATGACGCTCACGCCAGACGGCGTCTCTGTCGAAAAAGAAGGCGAAGACCCCAAGCATATCCCCCTTGATCGACTGCTGAGCGCTAAACCCGCCCCCGCGGGCAAAGATCCCCAAAAAGACTCTGTTCAACTCTCCGCCGAAACCGGCGTCCTCTGGCGGTTTGGAGAGGACGATTACGCCGACGCGTTCGGCCGCCTGAGGTTGTCCAGCGATTTCGACAACTACCTGTTCGGCGCCAACCTCTTCGTCGAGCGGGCCGACCCCGCCGAATTTCCCCGGTGGCTGACCGCGAATACGCGGCTCCGTTTCCGGCCCGCCATGCTTTGGCAGCCGGCGGTCGGCCTCGACTTCGAACGAGACACCGACAAGGCGCTCCGCGCAAGAACCGGCCTTAATGCGGGCCTGATTCGCACATTCCCGGCCCTCGGCATTGAAACCGAAGCGGGCCTTCTCGCCGAAACCTCCCGCTGGCGCGGCCATCCAACCGAGGAAGACCTCAACCTCCACCTGGCGCTACGATACACCCGCCAGATTTTCGAAAACGGCGAGTTCAGCGGCTCGCTCTCATTCACTCCCAGCATCACCCACCCCGAAAACTTTCGCGCAACCTCCCTCACCTCCCTCGCGTTCCCATTCGCCCGCCGCATACACCTCAAGCTCAACCTCCTCCTCGATTACGAAGACTACCCCCAGATGGAAGAGCTCGAAAAATGGCGAACCTCCGTCGGCGCAAGCCTGCTCTGGGGATTTTAGCGCCAATATCTCAGGCTCTTCGCAAATCTTGATCCAGTGCCAAGGTAAATGCCCACAGCCAGCGGCCGCAATCCGCTCCCCGCTGGATGGCAAACTGAAGACGGAACTGGGCGAAGGGGAAATGCTGTCTCAGAAAAGTCACCTGAACTTCAGCATGTTGTGCTAGACTGATGAGGCCGAGCACGATGGAAGTAGTTCTTGCCAACGGGCAACGAGTAAATGGCCATGGGATAGCTTGCTAATGTTATCAACGCCTACGACTGGGCACGGACTTCTCCGAACGTATCGCACCGCCAATTCGTTCCACCGCAAGACGCGTATCCTGGACTGAAACGACAACCGACCGCGCTTCATACGTCGGCAAATACGTCATCTGTTAGCGCAAGTCAACGAGGGCAGCAGTTGTCGAACACCCGCTGAACCTGGACGGCATGGGAAAGACATGCATAATGGAAAGGGGCGAAAATGTACGACAGAACAGCGTTTTTAAGAATTGTCATGTTTGGGCTGATGGTGAGCGTCGCGACCATAGCACTTCCCGCCGCTTCGTTCCAAACACAGGCTACGCTTTGGTCCGTATTCGATGGTGTTACGAAAGTCTGCGAGCAAAGCAACAACCCGGTCTTCACAGAATCCACTGCGCCCGAAACAGGAAACCCACCATGGACGTGGTCGGTCACCAACATTCGAGGGTTCGCTGGTAGTGCGGACTTCTCTTTTGTTCGCATGAACGCCGACGGCACGCAGGCCGCGTTGCATTGGACAGCCATCGAAACCAGCGATTGGCGGACAAGTGGGGGATGCGAAGGACTGTTCGACCTAACGTTGACCAACGGTGTTGATGCAGACGTAACCTATCCTGATTTCCAAGTGTCTTTACGTTACCTTGCTCTAAGTGGCTACACGGTGTTCAAAGGTCAGACGGGTGGCGGGCGAGGTATCCCGGCGAGCGACCCGCACACCTACACGTTCAATGTTATCGGATTCGGAGGGACAATGCCGGGCGACCTGAGCATGACGATGAACAACGTGGGCGCGGTGACCGAAGTCAGCGGCACTATTGCGGGAACCGAAGACGACACGATGGATGTAAGGATTCTGGACGGCTCGCGCCCTTATTCCGACCTGACAGGCATTCCCTTGTCCCTTAGACTCTTCGGCCTTAATGGCTACACGGTGTTCAAAGGTCAGACGGGTGGCGGGCGAGGTATCCCGGCGAGCGACCCGCACACCTACACGTTCAATGTTATCGGATTCGGAGGGACAATGCCGGGCGACCTGAGCATGACGATGAACAACGTGGGCGCGGTGACCGAAGTCAGCGGCACTATTGCGGGAACCGAAGACGACACGATGGATGTAAGGATTCTGGACGGCTCGCGCCCTTATTCCGACCTGACAGGCATTCCCTTGTCCCTTAGACTCTTCGGCCTTAATGGCTACACGGTGTTCAAAGGTCAGACGGGTGGCGGGCGAGGTATCCCGGCGAGCGACCCGCACACCTACACGTTCAATGTTATCGGATTCGGAGGGACAATGCCGGGCGACCTGAGCATAACGATGAACAACGTGGGCGCGGTGACCGAAGTCAGCGGCACTATTGCGGGAACCGAAGACGACACGATGGATGTAAGGATTCTGGACGGCTCGCGTCCTTATTCCGACCTGACAGGCATTCCCTTGTCTTTGCGCAGGATTGTTCCAGAAATACTCACGGTTCCAAACAATGGCGGCGCAGGCAGCATCAACCTTGAGGTCGGCGGGGACGCAGGTCCCTGGGACTGGTTTGACTACGAGGACGGTCTCGACAACTCCGTCCTTACGGGCCCGGACTCCTTTGGTTCTTCCAGTCTGACCGTCAGTTGGGCCGCGGGTGCACTTGAAACTGATGAAACGGGCGCCGGCGCCGTGACGATTCAACGCAGCTATGGTAGTTCGCCCCCATCGACAGTAGCTCTTGAAACCGTGATCACCGAAGCGGCGCCGATGCCCGTTTCCTGTTGGCCGATACTTGCAGCAAGCCTGGCGATCGTTGCCGTGGTCCTCATGATGAGTCGGAAATACAGCACCGTTGCTTGACGCCATTGAGAGAATAGAGAATAGGGGACGAGAATAGGGACGAGAATAGGCGAGAATAGGGGACAGCGGAGCTGGTGAAAAACCCGCTCTGCGCGTCGTTGTTTTTGCTTTCTGATCTGATCATGCGGCTATCCTTGTGAGGGTACGGATGAAGGCTGGGAGTGTGCCTTTGTTGTCCCTCCGGGCAATTAGCT
>Ga0272441_10000352_pt1 | contig 105918 bp, 71 predicted proteins | sample SSMProp6N_FD_193582 | JGI IMG/M metagenome (GOLD analysis project Ga0272441, IMG submission 193582) | Marine sediment archaeal communities from Little Sippewissett salt marsh, Falmouth, MA, United States - SSM-Prop-6N | ecosystem: Environmental > Aquatic > Marine > Wetlands > Sediment ...
CCAGAAGGGAGCATATCGGGAATATTCGACCGCCTGGCAACAAAGCGAGCCGGGATGCATCGGCGGCCTGAACGATCGAATTTCCCTTTCGCGGCCCCTTAAATCAGGAGTCCTGCTTCGGCTGGGGTCTGGGCGCCGGTCGTGTTTTGGGCGCCGGTCGTGTTTTGGGCGCCGGTCGTGTTTTGGGCGCCGGTCGTGTTTTGGGCTCCGGTCGTGTTTTGGGCGCCGGTCGTGTTTTGGGCGCCGGTGTAGCGGCGGTGCCGCCGGTGCCGCCGGAGCGGAGCGTCTGCGTGAAGGCCGTTCGGTTGGTGGATGTGCGGTCCTTGACGGCGCTGCAGATCCACAGGGTGCCCTTGGCCAGGCGGATCACGCCGCGCACCGCGTCCAGGGTGATCCGGGCCGTGCCGCTTCCGCTGCCGACGAAGGGGTTCCCCATGAGCTTCCCCGTCATCTTGACCTTCGAGGTCATGTCGATGTCCACGACCTGGAGACCGCCCTGGTTGCGTACACCGGCGAGCCGGTATCGCGTGAGGTAGGTGGCGTCGATCCGACCGCCGGCCTGGTGTAGCGGGTACTGTCTGAGGTGCTGCCACACGGCGCCCACGCCCACGGGGGCGACGGGCACCATTGGCTGCAGGTGGCTCAGGGGGGCCTTCCACCGGTCGCTGAGGGTGACCAGCGCATTGGGCGTCAGCTTGCCGAAGGCGAATCGGGTGACCTGGCCGCGGCCGCTCATGCGCCGGGTGTAGCTGAGGCCCGACAGGACCTTGATCAAGAGGTTCCGCTGGTTGGCCAGGGCTGGCGGCAGGGTCATGGTGACCTTGGCCAGGTGGGTGTCGAGCTGGTAGAGCCCGTCGGGTGCCCGCGTGACCGTGGTGGTCAGGTCGACGCCGTAGCTCACGGGGATGGTTCGCACCGTGGTGCCTCGGAGCGCGACCTTGGGATCGGCCGGGCATTGCTTCTCGTTGCGTACGTGGGTCACCTGGTTCATGGTGGCGCGCCACACCAGCTTCTGCTCATTGTCGAGCCGGTAGCGCAGCGTGAGCCTCGGCGCCGCGCCGGCCCGGATCAGCTTGAAGGGCGCCGCCTGGTGGGGCTTGATCGTGGGGGGCTGACCCTTGGGATCGGTGGCCGGACGGGGGGCCGCGGTGGGCGCAGGCGTGGCAGGCCTGGGCGCCGCGGCGGGCCTGGGTGCCGCGGCACCCGGGCGCAGCCGCAGCGACCGGCGCCCTGGCCCCCTGTCTGCCTGGACCTCTTGGGACCGGGACCCGTCGCCGCCGGACCGCTCCACCCGGCGGCAGCCCATCACCGCGACGACCGCCACCGCTGCTCCGACTGTCAACCGCAAGGCAATCTTGGACCGTCCCATGGGCAACACTCTAACCCCACCCAAACGCCAGACCCTAACACAAATCGCGATTTCGTCGCCCAGCACCGTTCGTTAAGCCCTTGCCTCACCAAGGCAATAGTCATAGGTTGGGGCCCTTGTGGAGCGGCGACCGCTCCCGGCGTGGATATCGACTACGGAGCCAGACGTGAACTTCCAAGACGTGTTCCTGACCCTGCAGAGATTCTGGGCCGATCGGGGCTGTGTCGTGGCGCAGCCCTACGACCTGGAGATGGGGGCGGGCACCTTCAACCCGGCGACCTTCTTGCGGTCTTTGGGACCCGAGCCCTGGCGTGTGGCGTATGTGGAGCCCTCCCGGCGGCCCACCGACGGGCGGTACGGCGAGAACCCGAATCGGCTGGGCCACTACTACCAGTTCCAGGTCCTCCTCAAGCCGAGCCCCGATGACGTGCAGGACCAGTACCTGGACAGCCTGCGGGCCCTGGGCATCGATCCCCTGGTGCACGATCTGCGGTTCGTGGAGGACGACTGGGAGTCGCCCACCCTGGGCGCCTGGGGCCTGGGATGGGAGGTGTGGGCCGACGGAATGGAGATCACGCAGTTCACCTACTTCCAGCAGGCCGGGGGCATCGAGATGGATCCGGTGTGCGCGGAGCTCACCTACGGGCTGGAGCGGATCACCATGTTTCTGCAGGGCACAGACAGCGTGTACGACCTGCAGTGGGCGCCCGGGGTGACCTACGGGCAGATTCACCACGCCGACGAGGTGGAGCGGTCGAAGTACTCCTTCGAGGTGGCCGACATCGACATGCACTTTGCCCAGTTCGATCAGTGCGAGGCCGAGGGGCGCCGGGCCGTCGAGGCCGGGTGCGCCATGGCGGCCTATGACTGCACCCTGCGCTGCTCGCACCTGTTCAACGTGCTGGACGCGCGCGGAGCCATCAGCGTCACCGAGCGCCAGAGGTTCATCCTGCGGGTGCGGGAGATGGCGTTTGCCGTGGCAAAGGCCTACCTGGACCTGCGGCGGGACCTCGGCTACCCGCTGCTCGGCGAGGCGGGGAAGGCCCGCGCTGAGGCCGAGCGCGCCGACCTCGCGGCGGCGGCCCAGAAGGCTGCGAAGAAGGCCCAGAAGAGGGCGGCGAAGAAGGCGGCGAAGGCCAAGCAACCCAAGGCGGGCGACGGTGCCTCCACGGAGGTGCGCGGTGGCTAAGGACCTGCTGCTTGAGCTGGGCACCGAGGAGATCCCGGCCGCGGAGCTGGATCGCGCGCTGGCCGAGGCGCCGGCGCGGTTGACTGGGGCGCTCCAGGAGACGCGGTTGGCGCACGGGGACGTGACGGTTTGGGGTACCCCCAGGAGGCTCGCCGTGCGAGTGGCCGGCGTGGCCGAGAGGCAGCCCGACCTGGAGGAGGACCTGACCGGCCCCCCCGAGCGGGTGGCCTTTGGCGCCGACGGCGTGCCCACCAAGGCCGCGGAGAAGTTCGCCGAGAAGGTGGGGGTGGCGGTGGCCGACCTGGCGCTCGCCGACACACCCAAGGGGCGGTATGTCACGGTCCACCGGGTGGTGGCCGGAAAGGACGCCCTGGGGGTGCTGCCCGGGCTGATCGTGTCGGTGATCGATGGACTGAGCTTTGGCAAGTCCATGCGGTGGGGCGACCGCCCTGAGCGGTTCGTGCGGCCCCTGCGTTGGATGGTGTGCTTGTTCGGCGAAGAGGTGGTCGACATCGAGTACGCCGGCGTGCGCGCCGGCGACACCACTCGCGGGCACCGGTTCGAGGCCCCAGCACCTGTCAGGGTTGCCTCGCCGGCGGACTACGAGGCCGTGCTGACCGGCGCGGCGGTCATGCCCGATCCGGCCGCGCGCCGGGCGCGGATCCAGGAGCAGATCGCCGCCCTGGAGTCCGAGTACGACGCCAGGATCATCCCCGACGACGGCCTGCTCGATGAGGTCGTGAACCTCGTCGAGTGGCCGACGGCCGTGTGCGGCGCCTTTGACGAGTCCTACCTGGCCGTGCCCCCCGAGGTGATCGTTTCGGCCATGCGCGGCCACCAGCGGTACTTCGCCATGGAGCGGTCCGACGGCCGACTGGCCAATCGCTTCATCACGGTGCTCGGCACGGCGGTGAAGGACCTCGACGTGGCCGTGCGCGGCAACGAGCGCGTCCTCGCCGCCCGGCTTGCGGACGCGCGGTTCTTCTGGGAAGAGGACCTCAAGGCGGGGCTGGCCCAGGGGGCCAAGGGCCTCGAGGCAGTGGTCTTCCAGGCTCAGCTGGGCTCCGTGGCCGAAAAGGTTGCGCGGCTACAGGCCCTGGGCGCTGCCCTGGCGCCGCGCTTCGGCGCCGACCCCGACACGGTGCGGGCGGCGGCCGGGCTCTGCAAGACCGACCTGGTCAGTCACATGGTGGGGGAGTTTCCGGACCTGCAGGGCATCATGGGGCGCCACTACGCCCTGGCCGCCGGCGAGCCTGCCGAGGTGGCCGACGCCATCTGGGAGCATTACCAGCCCCGGGGCGCCGGTGGCGCGCTTCCGTCTGGCGACGTGGGGGCGACCCTGTCGGCGGCCGACCGCCTGGACACCCTGGTGGGCTGTCTCGGCGCCGGCCTCAAGCCCAAGGGGGGCGGTGACCCGTACGGGCTGCGGCGGGCGGCCCTCGGAACGCTGCGCATCCTGTTGGAGCGGGAGATCGGCGTGTCCCTCGGAGACCTCGTGCGCGAGGCCGCTGCCCTTCACAGCCGGGTGACACCGGACGTCGACGAGGTGGTGGCCTTCATGGTCGAGCGGCTGCGGGGGCTGCTCACCGAGACGGCCACGGCCGAGATCGTTCAGGCCGTCTTGAGCGCGGGCGGGGACGACCCCGTGGACCTCGCCCGGCGGGTGGCCGCGGTGTACGCCTTCGGCCGTACGGCCGACTACGCCGCCCTGGCCACCACCTTCCGACGCATGAACATCCTCAAGCAGGCGGACGTGGATGTGGGAGAGGTGTCCCCCGAGCGCCTCGAGGCCGATGCCGAGCGGGCCTTGCACGACGCCTTGGGCTCGGCCCGGATTCAGGTGGAGACCCTGGTGACCCAGCGGCGCTACGAGGACGCCCTGGCCGTGCTGGCCGGGCTCCGGCCGCCGGTGGACACCTTCTTCGACGACGTGAAAGTCATGGACGATGACGCGACCCTCCGGGCGAACCGGCTGGCCCTCTTGGCGGCCGTGGATCGGCTGTACCGGCGGGTGGCGGACTTCAAGATGATCGCAAGCTGACTCAAAGGCCCGGTGAGGCCGGGCCCCGACACATCCCTTTGCGGGAAACGGGCAAGGAGAAACTCATGAGCAAGTACCTGTACAGCTTTGGTGGCGGCGAGGCCGACGGCGGCGCCAGTGACAAGAACCTGCTGGGTGGCAAGGGCGCCAACCTCTGCGAGATGGCCAGCCTCGGCATCCCGGTTCCGGCGGGTTTCACCCTCACCACGGACGTGTGCACGTACTACTACGACCACGACCAGAAGTACCCCTCGGAGCTGGAGGCCGATACGACCGCCGCCATCGGCCGGGTGGAGCAGATCATGGGCGCGAAGTTCGGCGATCCCGACAACGCCCTGCTGCTGTCGGTGCGCTCGGGCGCCCGGATGTCCATGCCCGGCATGATGGAGACGGTGCTCAACGTCGGCCTCTGCTCGGCCACCATTCCCGGCATGGTCAAAAAGACCGGCAATGAGCGGTTCGTCTATGACGCCTACCGGCGGCTCATCATGATGTACTCCGACGTGGTCATGGAGAAGGCCGCGGGCGTCGAGCCTGCCGAAGGGCAGGGGATCCGGCACCAGCTGGACCACATGATGGGCGAGGTCAAGGAGGCCAAGGGCTACTCCAGCGACGCCGAGCTCACCGGCGCAGAGCTCAAGGACCTGGCCGAGCGGTTCAAGGTGCGTGTGCGGGAGGTGCTCGGCAAGGAGTTCCCGGACGACCCCATGGAGCAGCTGTGGGGCGGCATCAGCGCCGTCTTCTCCTCCTGGAACGGCAAGCGGGCCGTGTCCTACCGCCGCATCGAGCACATCCCCGACGAGTGGGGAACCGCGGTGAATGTGCAGGCCATGGTCTTTGGCAACATGGGCGACACCTCGGCCACGGGCGTGGCCTTCACGCGTAACCCAGCCACCGGGGACAACAAGTTCTACGGCGAGTGGCTGGTCAACGCTCAAGGCGAGGACGTCGTGGCGGGGACCCGCACCCCCAACCCTCTGAACGAGGCCACCAGCAACGACCAGAATCGACACCTGACGTCTCTGGAGAAGGCCATGCCCGACGTGTACAAGCAGCTGCACGACATCCGGGACAAGCTCGAGGATCACTATCGGGACATGCAGGACATCGAGTTCACCATCCAGGACGGCCGGCTCTGGATGTTGCAGACCCGCACGGGCAAGCGCACGGGCACCGCGGCCCTGAACATGGCCATGGACATGTTCGCGGGCAAGACCATCGATGCCAACACGGCCATCATGCGGGTGGCGCCTGCGCAGCTCGACGAGCTGCTGCACCCCGTCGTGGACCCCACCGCGGAGGCCAGGGCCGAGGCCGTGGCGAAGGGACTGCCCGCGGGCCCCGGCGGTGCCGTGGGGCAGATCGTCTTCACCGCCGATGACGCGGTGGCCTGGTTGAAGCAGGGCAAGCAGGTGCTCCTCGTCCGCGAGGAGACCAACCCCGAGGACGTGGAGGGCATGCGCGCCGCCGTGGGCATCCTCACGGCCCGGGGCGGCATGACAAGCCACGCTGCCCTGGTGGCGCGGGGCTGGGGAAAGTGCTGCATCGTGGGCGCCGGCGCGCTCAAGATCGACGCCGCGACCAAGACCATGAAGGTGGGCGACAAGACCTTCAACGAGGGCGACGTGCTCACCCTCAACGGCACCAAGGGGCTCGTCTACGGCAGAGAGCTCGCCATGATGGACTCCACGGAGAACCCGCGGTTCCAGGAGTTCATGAGCATGGCCGACGGTGTGCGTCGTCTCAAGGTGCGCACCAACGCCGAGACCCCCGAGGACGCCGCCAAGGCGCTCAGCTTCGGCGCCGAAGGCATCGGCCTGTTTCGCACCGAGCACATGTTCTACGGAGAGGGCGCCGACGAGCCGCTCTTTCTGCTCCGCAAGATGATCATGTCCGGCGACGAGGACGCCCGCCGGGCCGCCCTGGATGAGCTGTTCCCCTTCGTGAAGAAGGACTACAAGGCCACCTTCGCTGCCATGGAGGGGCTGCCGGTGACCATCCGCCTGCTGGACCCGCCTCTGCACGAGTTCGTGCCCGTGTCAGCGGACGAGCGGCGCAAGCTGGCCACCGCCCTGAACGTCACCGAGGACGATCTGGACAGGCGGGCCGAGCAGCTCCACGAGATGAACCCGATGATGGGACACCGTGGCGTGCGGCTGGGGATCACCTTCCCCGAGATCAGCGAGATGCAGTTCCGCGCCGTCTTCGAGGCCGCGGCGGAGCTGACCGCCGAGGGAAAGAAGTGTCTGCCCGAGATCATGGTCCCGGTGGTCTGCGACAAGGCCGAGCTCGAGGCCCAGAAGGCCCTGGCCCTGAAGGTCTACGCCGAGACCTGCGCCAAGCTTGGCGTCAAGGAGATCGAGCACCTCTACGGCACCATGATCGAGATCCCCCGGGCGGCGCTCCTGGCGGGCGAGATCGCCGAGACTGCGGAGTTCTTTTCCTTTGGTACCAACGACCTCACCCAGATGAGCTTCGGCTTCTCGCGGGATGACATCGGCGGCTTCATGCCCGACTACCTCGACCACGGCGTGCTCCCCGTGGACCCCTTCCAGGTCCTGGACCAGTCCGGCGTGGGCGAGCTGGTCAAGATCGGCATCGAGCGCGGCCGCGCCAGCCGCGAGGGCCTCAAGGTGGGCATCTGCGGCGAGCACGGCGGCGAGCCCCAGTCCGTGGAGTTCTGCCACCGGGTGGGCATGGACTACGTCTCCTGCTCCCCCTTCCGCGTGCCCATCGCCCGCCTAGCCGCTGCCCAGGCCGTGCTGAAGGAGAAGGGGTAATTCGGGTAGACCCGCGAGGAACATTCGCGGAGGAGCCCGGACCCCACCCTTCACACCTGCACAAGCGGAGGCAGGAGACGCCGAACCCTGAGAGGTCGGGACAACTGCGAAGAAGTCAGCTCAGCGGATCGGTGAAAATTCGTGAACGCCGTCGCGGGCGACCTCAACCCGGCCGCCAGCCCCCCCCTGCATCGACGCTGGCACAGGCTTCATCGCGCCCGCCACCGACATCGTCGGCAACCCTCACTTGGACGATCCCAACACGTTCGGCTCCGGTGCGGGAAACCCGGTCTACGTGGAAATGGGCGCCTACGAGCTCCAGCCGTGGTCAGGGAGTTTGTCCCCACTTCTTCAGGCGTCGCTGCAGCGTGACGCGCGAGATACCAAGGAGCTTGGCGGCGCGGGTGCGGTTGCCCGCGGTTTCGCGGAGGGCGGCCTCCACGGCGTCGCGCTCCAGGTCCACCAGGCGCCGTCCCCGGCCGGCCCGGGGGGAGGTGGTCTGGCTCAGGGTGAGGTCCCTCGGGCCCACGCTGTCGCCGTCGGCCATGAGCAGGGCGTTGGCGATGACGTTTTCCAGCTCCCGGACATTGCCGGGCCAGGGGTAGTCCAGCAGCCGCCGCAGGGCGGCCTTGGTGAGCCGCCGGCTGGGCAGACCGAGCCGCTCGGCCGCGCGTCCGGCGAAGAAGCCCGCCAGGGCGGGCAGGTCGTCGGTGCGCTCCCGCAGGGGGGGCAGCACCAGGGGGATCACGTTGAGGCGGTAGAACAGATCCTGCCGGAACTCCCCGCGGTCCACGAGCTCGGCGAGGTCCCGGTTGGTGGCCGCCAGGATGCGCACGTCCACGGTGATCTCGCGGCTGGCGCCCACCGGGCGGATCTCTCGCTCCTGCAGCACCCGCAGGAGCTTGGCCTGCATGCCCGGGCTCATCTCGCCCACCTCGTCGAGCAGCAGGGTGCCACCGTCGGCCACCTTGAACAGGCCGTCGTGGTCCCGGTCGGCGCCGGTGAAGGCGCCTCTGACATGTCCAAAGAGCTCGCTCTCCAGCAGGGGCTCGGGAAGGGCGCCGCAGTTGATGGCCACGAAGGCGCGCTCCCGCCGGGGGCCGTGGGTGTGCAGGGTCCGCGCCAGCAGCTCCTTGCCGGTGCCGCTCTCGCCGCCGATGAGCACGGGAACGTCGTGGTCCACCACGCGATCCACCAGGGCCAGCACCCGCCGCATGGCCGGGCTGCGCCCGATGATGTCGGGATACTCGTGCTTGAGGTCCCGGCGGGCGTGGGCCAGGGCCTCCCGGGCCTCGGCCAGCTCGGTGGCCTGCTGACGATTGAGCCGCTCCAGCTCGCCCCGGGCCTGCTCGAGCTCGGACCGCCGGGCCTCCAGCTCGCCGGTGAGCCGGGCGTTTTCGAGCACCACGGCCACCTGGTCGGCAAAGGCGAGCAGCAGCTCCAGGTCCTGCTCCGAGAAGCGCCCGCGCACAAACCGGTTGTCCAGGTAGAGGGTGCCCAGGGTCCGGTCGGAGGTGCGAATGGGCACGCCCAGCACCGACTTGAGGCGGAGCTCGGAGACCGAGGCAAAGAGCTGGAGCCGCGCGTCATCCTGGGCCGACACCGTGAGGATGGGAGTCCCCGTCTCGGCCACCTCCTGGGCCACCGACCGGCTGAAGGTCATGCCCCCCTTGCGGATGGTCTCCCGATCGATGTTTCTGGCGACCTCCACCTTCAGCTTACCGCCCGGGGTGCGAAGCAGCAGAAAGCCCCGCTCCGCCCCGGTGAGCTCCACGGCGGTGTCCATCACGCGCTCGAGCAGCCGCGGGATGTCGCGCTCGGCCAGCAGCTCCCGGTTGAACCGCAGGATGCGCAGCAGGTGTGGTGCGACGATGGGCTCGCTGGCGGGGGCGCTGGCCACACCGCCGCCCGGCGCGGCCATGGTCGCGTGCGGGGCGGGCGGCGCCCCGGAGGCGGTCACCGCCATGGGCCCGTCGGGGGAGATCCCCAGGGGCACAGCCAGCTGCTCGAGCAGGGTGGCCACCGCCCCACGGCGTGGATCCAGCCAGTACTGCTGCCGCAGGTCGGCGGGCACGCCCTGCTCCAGGCTCTGCTGGGTGGCCAGGGCGGTCTCCGCGGCGGCTCGGGCCCCTTCGGTCTCTCCCGCGGTCAGGCGCAGCCGCGCGCGTTGGAAGCTCGCCGCCGCGGCCAGGGAGCGATCCCCGTGCTGGTCTGCCCAGCGCCCGGCGGCCACGAACCCGGCATCTGCCTCGGGCTGGCGATTGGCGTCTCGGGCCGCCAGCCGCCCCTCCAGCAGGTGGCGGCGACCGGCGAGCTGCGCGGCCTCGGAGCCCTGGGCCTGGCGCACCTCGGTGAGCCAGTCGGCAGCTTGCGTGGGGCGGTCTGCGTCCAGGGCGATCTCGGCGGCCGTGAGCAGGGCCTGGGACCGGCGCAGGGACAGCCCCAGCGCCCCGAGGTCATCGGCGGCTCGCGCCGCGTCCGTCAGGGCCTCCTGCAGTCGCCCCTCACGCCAGCTCACCTCGGCCAGGTACAGTCGGGTCATGCACTCCACCAGGGGCAGCCCCACCGCCTGAGCCCGGCCCTGGGCGTCCCGCAGGGTGCGCCTGGCCTCGGCGTGGGCGCCGAGCTCCATCATCAGGTTGCCGTAGTTGGCCAGGGCGTTGGCCAGGGTGCCGTCCCGGCCGAGGCGGCGGGCCAGGGAGGCGGCTTGCCGGTACAGGTCCAGCGCATCCCCCAGCCGCCCACGCTCCTGGAGCACCGTGGCCAGGTTCAGCATGAACCCCGGCAGGTCCGCCTGAAGACCGGCCCCTTCGGCCAGGTGCAGACTGCGGCGGTAGTAGCTCTCGGCGTCGTCGAGCAGCCCCTGGCTGTGGCTGGCCTGGGCCAGCTGGTTCAGGGCTACGGCTTCGGCTCGGGCGTCGCCCGCTGCGGCGGCCAGCCGCATTGCCTCCTCGAGCTGTTTCCGGGCCTTGTCGTGGTTGCCAAGGTAGGTCTGGGCCACGGCGGCCACATTGAGCAGCGCCGAGCGCACGGCGTCGTCCTCTGCAGCGAGGGCCCCGTCCACAGCCAGCTTCGACGCCGAATCGTGGCGACCCCGGCGCACCTGCAGCCGGGCGCGATGCAGAGCCAGGGCCGACTCCTGGGCGCGGGTCAGCGTGGTGTGCTGTGCCAGGGGCGCCAGGGTTCTCTCCGCGGCGTCCAAGTGCCCCTGCTTCTCCTGGACCTCGGCTCGGGTCAAGGCACAGTCGGCGGCGAGGCGCCCCGGGAGCTGGTCCACATCGATGTCGCGCAGCCGCTGCCGGGCTTCGTCAATGCGCCCGCTCTCGAGCAGCAGCTCGGCCAGCTCGCGGATGTGGCGGGCCAGGATGTCGGGCGTGGCTCCGGCCGCCTGAGCGGTGTCAACGCACCACCCGGCGTACTCGGCGGCCCTGCCCGTGGCGCCCCGGCTCCGCAGCTCCCGCGCGGCGGCGAGGACCTCGGGCAGGCCCCGGCGATCGTGTCCGGCGTGGATGCGGTGATGGGCCACGTGCATGGGGTTGGCACCGCTGGACGTGAGCCTGGCGATCCAGTGCCGGTGCAGCGCCTGCCGGCTCGCCTCGTCCACCTCGGCCAGCGCGGCGTCCCGGGTCAGCGGCTCGAGGGGACCGCAGCCCTCTTCGTGACAGGCCACCAGCCCGCATTCCAGCAGCCGTTCCAGCCGGGCCTCGTCCTCGGCGTCGTCGACCAGCAGCGCCCGGTGCACGGGCTCACTGCACACGGCGAGTCGCTCAAGCACGGGCCAGGGCCCCTCGCCCAGGGTCGACGCCAGCCGCTGTCGTTCGGCCTCCAGCAGGTTCGGGGGCAGGGCGAGGGAGGCCAGGTCCGCGGCGTCCGCCACCGAGGGACCCAACCGGCGCAGGTGGTGTCCGAGCTGGGTCAGCAGCGCGGGGTTGCCCCCGGCCAGCTCCAGGGCGGCGTCCACCACCCGGCCGGGCAGCTCGCCGGTCAGCTGGGTCAGGAGGTCCTGAGCCGTTGCGGGGTCCAAGGGCTCCAGGTCCAGTCTCTCGGCGTCCAGCCCATGGAGCACACCCTGGGGGCGGGTCACGACCACGGTGTTCAGGGCGGCGTCCGGAGCCGCGCGTCCGAGGAAGCGCAGCCAGGCCCGACCGTCGGGATCCGCCTCCTGGGCGTCGTCCACCAGGAGCCAGAGACCCTGGTCTGCAGCCACGCCGGTGAGGGCCTGCCACAGGGCTTCGAACTGGGTCTGCTGCGAGGCCGAATCCCCGGGCAGCTGCACCGGGGCGTTCAGGAGCCAACGGGCGGCGTCCTGAAACACTCCCAGGGTTCCTTGCTGGGCCCCGGTGCGACAGGAGAGGTGCACCACTTGACTGCGCTGCAGCTGGAGTCGCCAGCGCAGCTCGGACAGCAGCCGGGTCTTGCCGGCGCCGCCCTCACCGACGAGCTGGACATAGCGCCCCGGCGGCGGTGCCTCGGCGGTGGGGTCTGGGTCTGGCGCCAGCTTCTGCAGCAGCATCCGTCGTCCGAGGAAGGGCGGCACGGCCGCTACGCCGCGGTCGAGCACCTCTTCGGCCGCGCCCGTGAGTCGCGTCAGGGCCTCCCGCGCGGAGGAGGGCCGCTTCGCGGGCTCGGGGTCGAGCAGCGCCCCGAGCAGGTCCGCCAGGGCGCGCGGCGCGCCGGTCAGGTGGCCCGCCCGCCGCTGAGCTCCGCCCGAGAGGATCGACTCGATGGCCGCGGCCGGGTTGGCCGACTCCACGGGGGGCGCCCCGCTCGCCAGCTCCAGGAGGGTCGCACCCAGCCCGTAGAGATCCGTGGCCACGGAGGCCGGCGCTCCCCGCAGCAGCTCGGGCGCGGCATAGGCCACGGTGCCCGCTCCGCCCTGCTTGCCGGACAACCCGAAGTCGATGAGCACCGGTGTCCGGGCCGGGCCTGCCCTTGCGAGCAGGATGTTGTCCGGCTTGAGGTCCCTGTGCAGCACGTCCTGGGCGTGCAGAAAGCCCAGCACGCGCAGGAGGGACTCGGTCCAGGTCTGCAGGGTCCGGTGCGATCCCGCGGTGGGGATGGGATCCCCCGACACCAGGTCGCGGGTGTAGTAGGCCCGCGGCTGCCCTGCCGTGAGCTCGTCATCATGCAGCACGCCAAAGTCGTGCACCGGCGCGATCTGTGGGTGGTGCAGACGGCTCAGGATGCCGAATTCCCGGCCGAGGCGGGTGATCTCGGCCGGTGTGGCCGGCTGCGCCGACAGCTTCAGGGCCCGCTCCACCCCGTCGCCCAGCAGATCCACCACGCGGTAGACGATCGCCTCCGAGCCACGGCCCAGCTCATCGAGGATCTCGTATCGGTAGGTCAAACGAGCCATGGATTCCGATCACCTATGATACAACTGTATCAAGTTGTAGCAGCTACAGCGCCTGGCTGCAACGAGCAAAGGCCCGGTGTGTTCCGGAATATGGATGTCATTCTCTGTACTAAGAGGTAAAATGCACGGTGGTGGGGAATCCGGCATGGAAATCGCACTACCAGGCGGCGAGACATGAAAAAGACCCACACACGAATCCCGTCCCTAGTTCACCCTTGCGCTCTGATGCTGGTTGGGGTGCTGTTTTCTGGGGGCTGTAATGGTCCGGCCAACCCCGAGCCGGTGATGATCAACGCCGGGGCCATCTTCGTGGAGGACTCGGTGCCCGGGGAGGTTGTCGTGCGCGGGGACCCCGGGGCCGCCGAAAACGCGGAGCAGATGATCGTACAGAACCTCGATGGCCTGAGCTGGGTGGTTGGCCAGGTGACGGGCCAGGGGGCCTTTGATCTGCAACTGCTCGGCTTGAACGTGGATCGGTTCCGCCTCATCGCCTTCAACCATCACGGTGGCTTTGCCAGCCTGGTGGTCACCACCAACGGAACGGATCCGGAGGTGATCGTGGTGGATGAAGATGCGGTGGGCTGCTTGAGCATAGATCCGCCCTATCTGGATCTCGGATCGGGGCCCGCCGGGCAGCCCCTCTACGGCGAGCTCACCGTGCACAACGACTGCCCCGATCCCCATCAGTTCATGACCCAGGATACGTTCAGCCTGAACTTTACGGCGGTGAGCCGGCTGACCCAGGAGCCGCTGGAGTCCGGGGCCCAGGCGACGGTGAGCGTGGTGTTTATCGCTCCAGCCGGGACCCACGAGGCGATGCTGGTGATGGAGCCTGACGTCATAGCGATTCCCGACCCGGAGCAGGTCCCGCTCCAGGTCTATTTGAAAGCCGAAGCGTTGCCCTAGCACCGCCCTGGCTGCCGACAAAAAATCGAAGCTGTTTTTCTTCGCCCGCGGGGGTGGCCGTCCCCTAGTGCGTTTAACTGGAGGTAGAACATCATGAGACGACCGAAGAACCTGATTTGGATGGGCCTGCTTGTCATGGTTTTCCCGCTCTTTGTAGCGGCGGACGCCGAAGAGGGTTGCATGCCCGAGACCGGCATCGAGATCCCGGTGGATCCGGAGCCTGAGCCGCAGCCCCCGGAGCCACAACCTCCGGGCCATTGCGAGCACATCTTCAATGAGTGCCTGGTGGACGCCCCCGAGCTGTACTGTCTGGATCTGCTCGATGGCTGTGTCGAGCCCCAGCCCCCCTGCGAGGCGGACTTTGACCGCTGCCTCATGGAGGGCACTCCGCCGGAGATCTGCATCCTGATCCTGGACGGCTGCCAGGTCCCCAACGACTGTGGTCTGCAATTCGAGCAGTGCCTGGCCAATGGCGAGCCCATCGAGATCTGCGATCTGCTGCTCTACGACTGCCAGCCGCCCCCCGATCCCTGTCAGGAGGCCTTCGACCTGTGCATGATGGACGGCAATCCGCCCCACGTTTGCGAAGAGGTCTGGTGGACCTGTGAGCCCCCCGAGCCCCCCTGTGACCAGATCCTGGACCAGTGCCTTTACATGGGCACCGATCCTCAGGCTTGCTGGGACCTGTACACCCACTGCTCGGCGCCTCACTGCGAGAGCTTCGTGTCCCCCGACGGCATGGTCTGCGAGGGCTGCGTGGATCCGGAAGGCACGTACTGCGTAGAGTGCCAGTGGGAGGGCATGCCCGTCTACTACGAGTGCACCGAGCCCCCGCCCCCCGAGCCCATCTGCGAGATCTGGGAGGAGTCCCCGAACATCATGTGCGAGTTCTGCGACTACGGCGACGGCAGCTTCTGCGAGTGGTGCTATGAGGACGGCATGCCGGTCCGCGAGTTCTGCATGGATGCCCCGGGTACCGATCCCGAGCCCGACCCCGGTCAGGACCCCGAGCCGGATCCCGGCACGGACCCCGAGCCGGATCCCGGCACGGACCCCGAGCCCGACCCCGGTCAGGACCCCGAGCCGGATCCCGGCACGGACCCCGAGCCGGATCCCGGCACGGACCCTGAGCCCGACCCCGACCCCAACTTTCCTCCGCGTTGACGTCCTGCGGGAGAGGCAACGACACGCGGTCTCTCCCGCAGATCGTCGGAGGTCCGGGGATGGACCCATTGCCATCCCCGGCCTCCCGCGGCCTACCACTCCACCAACCGCTCCCCCATGACACCAGCCCAGGGGCCAAGCCAGCGACAACCATCAGCGCATGGCGGCCAAAGGCGATGACTTGCTGTAGCTGCAGCGGAAAAGCCAGAGCGAAAAAAGGCACCATGCCGACTTTTGGCCAGTGGCTCGAGTGTCGGGTACGAGGGCACGAACGTGTACTACAGCAGCGGCGCGACGACGCACTCGGCGGACAAGCTCGACAAGTCGTGCACAGAGGGCATTCACAAGGGCGAGTGGATCCCCGCCAAGTTGCCTCCCCTCCTCGGGCGGGGCCCGCGCGGACCCCCCTCAGGGATGGTACTCGTAGGCGCCTATGTCGGCAAAGGGGACACAGTCGGGCTGACCGGCGCAGGGGTACGCATCTGTCCCGGGCTTGTCCCATCGGGACACACCCTCCACATCCAGGGGCGGGACCTCGAGCCCATGGGCGGCGTCCACACAGGGTGACGCGGAAGAGAGGCGCAAGGAGTGACCGACGTAGGGGATGCCCGGCTGCAGGAGCGTGGTGAGGTCGCCCCACAGGCTGACGGTGTTGGCGGTGTTGTCCACGATGTAGGCCCAATTGGGCGCTTGGGAAGGCACCGAGACGTAGAGACCGGCCAGCTCTCCAGGGGTCCAGCTGACGTTGTCGATCTCCACCTCGGACAGCCCGGTGTCCGGGTCGTAGGTCGCGACGACGACGTCTCCGGTCACCAGTGGAATGGCAGCGAAGCCGGGCTGGTCGGCGACACAGGTCGCACAGGTCAGATCTCCCACCGGCAGGAGGCTGTAGTCGATGGTGTAGGTGCTAAACAGCAGGGCTCGCAGGGTGGGGTTCGTGCCCGTGGCGGCGACGTTGTCGTACATCAGGCTCGAGATCACATGCAGGGCGCTCGAGCCATCCACCAGCAGCGCTCCACCCCGATAGGCGTGGTTGCCGGCCAGGGTGGCGTGTCGCACGGTCACCGTGGACCCCTCCTCCACCTTGATCGCGCCGCCGGTGTTGCCCTGAGACAACAAGCCTCCGTCGTCCGTACCGTTGCCCGCGAAGACCACGTTGCGGAAGTCGGCCAGCGAGGCCACCAGGTGGGCGCCGCCGCCGCCAAGCCCCTCCACGGCGAAGTTGCCTACGAAGTAGGAATCCGCCACGTCGATCTGGGAGGCGAAGGCCGCCAGGGCGCCCCCAGCGCTGCCGGTGGTCCCCGCCGCTCCAGTGACGTTGAGGGTGAACATCACGTTGCGAATGCGCAGGTCGGAGGCGTAGCTGCCGATGCCGCCCGCCGCCGCCTCGGCGTAGTTTCCCACGAAGACGCAGTTGGCCACCTCCAGGCTGGCGTCCATGGCGAGCAACCCCCCTGCCATGGCGTCCAGGGAGGTCCCCAGGGCGAAGCCCCGGGTGACCACGAAGCCGTCCAGGGTGGCGTCCTGGGTGGACAGGGCGGTGACCACATGGCTGGAAGACACGCCCATGAGCCCCAGCGTGCCGTCGATTACCGTGCGGTGGGCCTCCCAGTCCCGCTCGGCGCGAGTCGCCTCCGTCCCGCTGAAGCCCCCGTAGACGCCGATCCCCGAGCGCATGGGCAACGAGTCGATGGGAGAGGTCTCGAACACCACGTAGCGCCCCTGGGCCACCCAGACATCACAGGGAGCCCCCGCCATGTCGGCGGCGTCCACGGCCTGCTTCAAATCCGAAAAGGCGGTCTCCCAGGAGGTCCCGTCGGCCGCCTGGGGGTCGGCCGTGACGTCTGCGTACACCCAGCACTGTCCGCAGTCTGCACCGGATCGGTAGGTGCCGCAGGTGCACAGGCTCGGCGATCCCGTGCACTGGTAGCGCGATTCGACCGTGCAGTCCGGTGCGCAGCCGTCTCCGGCGTCGGCGTTCTGGTCGTCGCACTCCTCGGTGGGCTCCACCACGCCGTCCCCACAGTGGGGCAGCAGGCAGCTTCGACGACAGGCGTTCGGAATGAGATCGCTGTTGGCCCCGCCCTCATCGCACTCCTCACCGGAGTCCAACACCCCGTCTCCGCAATAGGCCTGCCGACAGTCGGATCGGCAGGCATCGGGCTGGGTGTCGGAATTGGCGGAGCCGTCGTCGCACGCCTCACCCGAATTGACGGTCCCGTCTCCGCAGGTCCCGGGGACCAGATTTTCGTTCTGGTTGTTGTTTCCGGTGGCGTCATCGTCCCCACAGCCCAAAGACAGCAGCATCGCCGTCAGAATCGCCGCCGGTAACACGAGTCTCGTCATGGTGGTCTCCTACAGCCGGGGTTCCCAGAAGCTCTGCAGACAATCCACGTGCCCAGCCAGTATCTCGTGCCGGGCCCGTAAGCGTCAAGCTGCCTGACAGCTGCCTGACAGCCGCCTGACAGCCGCCTGACAGCCGCCTGACAGCCGCCTGACAGCCGCCCGACAGCCGCCTTGCCTCAGCCGCCCGACCTCACGGGTGCAGATCCCGCGGGGCGCCCTTGACCAGATCCCGGTTTGACGGGATTACGCGTGCCTGGGCTCCGCGGCGCATCTCGTACGCGAATCGTAGTGCTTGATCTTCATCCTTGGGCGGAACCGGAGGACTGATCAGCAGTGGCCTGATCGTCGACGCAGTACTCGGCGCTGGTCCATCGGGCATAGGCAGCCCCTTGGTGGCCCGTAGCTCGTTGATCTTCTCGATACAGACTGCCCGCGGTTCGGTGTAGGGATCCGCCGTGTCCAGGCAGTGGTTGTTCGTGCAAGCGTACCCCGTCGGACAGTCGGTAGCCGCGAGACACTCCACGCAGGTCCCCGTATCGGGGTCGCAGTGCGGGTATCCCCCGGAGCAGTCCGCGGACGAGGTGCAGGGCTTCGCCCCCCCGCCTCCCTCGCAGGCCACGAGCCCGCTACCCAGCGCCAAACAGAGGGCGACCAGGACTGCTGTGCTTCGGATGAGTGTGCCCCTCGGCTTCCTGCGCACGACCTTTCTCCTGACTCGATGGCAATGCCCGGGCAGGGTCGCGTCCGACAGCCAGCCCAAACCATCGCCGCCGCACCGTGTTCAGCGCCAGTACGCCCTCTCGCGCCGACCACAGAAGCCTGGGATCTGCTCAGATCAGGCGCGGGCAACCCTCTTTTCCACGAGATCTCACAGCTCGGGAGTGCACGCTTGAGCTTCTTGATGCCTGCTTGGGTGACCTTCGTGCCTTCGAGGCTGAGCTCTCGCAGCCCCTTGAGCCCCAACAGATGTGCCAAGCCCCCCGTGGATCCCCGAAGAAGTAGCAGAACACTCCCGAAGCCGCGCGGCCAGCGGCACGGTCGCTCGGGCGGGGCTGACAACAGGAGCGACATTGCGCTTCTCCTCCGAAGGCGCAGCTCGGTTGTCACGGGACGTTTTCGCGCAACCAACCCCTGAGACAATCACGAGCCAGACGACACCCGACCTGCACATTGTCTGGACCTCCTTCGTTCCTACCAAGGGACCCAGAAGCCCACCGTGTCCGCCTTCGACTTCCGAGTCTGGCGTGGGCCTCCAGGTGAATAAACTTGCCGCGGATGGACGTGATCTTCACCGTGCCCTCGCAGATCGCCTTGCCGAGCGATAGAAGGCATCATGCTTCTATGGAAGTGGGTGTCAAGACGCAGTTTGCCTCTCCCACAGACCCCCCCCGCCAGACTCCCCCAGGCTTCCCAGACACCCCTCCCAGACTCCCCTCCGACGTTGACCTTGCGGCGCCTTGTCGCTACGCGAGCCGGAGTCAAGTGCCGGCCGGAAGCACCACGTCCCGCTCGTCGGCGCGCCACCGCTGCCAACGATCAGCTCTGGAGGAGCTCTGAGGGTCAACCTCGGAGAGGAGCTCTGGAGGAGTTCTGAGGGTCAACCTTGCAGAGGAGCTCTGGAGGAGTTCTGGAGGCGCTCTGTGGAGAGGAGCTCTGGGGGTGGATCCAAGTATTGACACCCGCTCTGGGACGGGAAGAAAATGGGCATCCTGATACGAAGGCAATCGTCTTGGCGGAGCGGTGTAAGATGCGAGCTCGAAAGAGCCAGACCCTGTTTGCACCTGGGGCAGCGCGTCGTCTCGGCCAGCGCGCGGCGCTGGCTCTGGTGATGGTGGGCTGTGGACCTGCCGGTGACACACGGGCGCCGACGCGACCGCGGGGGACATACCCTCGATCTTCCGCGCAGACCACAGGCATGACCTCGCCGCGCCAGCCGGCCATGCCTGCGGAGGCCGGGTCGCGCCTTTCGGCCTCTCCCCGCCGGCCTGCCCCGCCGCGCCGGCCTACCCGCCCCAGACGACCGCCGCCCCGCACCAAGCAGCGGGTGAAGTCGGTCACCCTGTACATGCACGACTCCTTCCGCCGGGTGCGGGGCCATCGTACAGTAGACACAAAGGGTTGGATTCGCGCCGGTCACATGTCCGGCGGGCGGCACCCGCGCTCGTTCGAGCAACGCAAGAAGCTGCCGCGCAAGCTGTTTACCAAGCTCTGGCTCGCCGTACGCGCCGTGAAACACCTCGCTCGCGTCACCCGCGAGCGCATGCCGGTCAAGGGCCCGGGCTTCTTCAGCATCGAGCTGACGTTCGCCGACAAAAAGCGCGGCCGTTTCGTCATCCACAAAGACATATTCGTCGAGCTTCACCCAAACGCCAAAGTTCGAGCCCTGGCGAAAAAACTGCTGGCCCTCCCCTACGGTGGCTGGTAATGGCCGCGCGACGCGATGGCCCTACTCGATCGCTTCCCCGCTGGACGTGAGCGTCCCCATGGCGCCCGGCCTGTTCGCCTGCCGGTACGGCATGAAGGACATTCACGGCGAGACGATCCAGACCTTCACCGTGGTCAGCTTCTTCGTAGGGTAGGCCAGGCCGCCGCCGGGCTCAGTGAAGCGTGTACCAGTCCGGGTTGTAGATCGTGAGCTGCGGGGTGGCGTTGAAGATGTGCAGCGGCCCGAGCCAGGTGATGCAGTCGCCCAGGGCGAGGCCGGCGATGTCCGTCCGGAACTGGGCCGTGGTGGAGACGCCGTAGTCGAAGTCGTAGCACAGGTAGCTCCCGCCACAGGCGACGCCGGCGCTCGACAGGGTGCCGGTGACGCGGACGAGCTCGTTCACGTCGGCCGCGGTGAGCTCCGGGCCGCCGGTGTGATCGGTGACCACGACCTCGTTGTCGGTGGAGTCCAGGGTCCAGCTGCTGTCCTCCACCGCGGTGATCTCCGGCTGGCCCGCGTAGTTGGTCACCTCGGCGACGTCCACCGAGACCCGGCTCCCCACCTTGGGAACGAAGGTCGGGTTCTGGGGAGCGTCGGTGGTCAGGAACACCTTGATGGCGCCGTTCCCGTCCGCGAGCCAGAGCCGATGGTAGGACTGGGGCCCCACGTAGGTGGCGATGATGGTGGCCTGGCTCACCGCCAGGCTCACCGTGGTGGCGTCCCCCGGCGTGGCCGGCGTCGCGGCGATCACCGCGGCGATGCCCGCGTCGTAGCTCGTGTCCCACGGGGTCGTGGTCAGCGTGCCCCCGTGGGTCGACGTGGGATCCGCGGAGCCGTCCACCTGACCGACGAAGGTCACGTCCTCGACGCACTCCTCGGGGACGTCGTGGATGGTGATCGTCGCCGTCTGCGAGTCCTGGTCGGCGCCGTCGTCGCAGGAGATCTCCAGCGTGCACTGCTCGTCGGCCGTCACCGGCATCGAGGTAAACCGGTAGGTGCCCGTGCCGTCGCCGTTGTCCGCCATCACGCCGCCGCAGGTGTCGGCCGCGCCCACGTCCAGGGTCAGGCTGTCGCCGTCGGCGTCCGTGCAGGTGACCTCGTACTCGTAGAGCACGAGCTCGGTGGCGTCCTCGGCCGGCGTGGACGTGATCGTCGGCGCCGCGTTGCCCGCGTCCTCCACGCAGGTGAGCCCCTCGGCGTGGTACCCCGTGTCACAGTCACACGCGGCCTGTCCCTCGTCGTCCACACAGCTCCCGTGCGGACCGCAGTCCACCCCGTCGCACACGCTAACGTTCGAATTGTCGTTCGTGTCCCCGTCGTCGTCGCCGCACCCGGCGGCCATGACCAGCACCGCCGCCACCACGAGCCATCTGCTTGAAGACATCGGTCTCTCCTCTGGTCCTACGCGCAGCTTCAGTGCCACGCCGGAGCAGCGCGCAAGGTGCTCCGGCGCAGACACCAACCGGACCGGACGCAAACACCTCTCATTTTTGGCCGACCCTGATCAGTGGCCGATTGGTGGCATGAAAACCGACGGATGTGAAGTGCTTTTGGCCCCTGAGCCAGAGGCTCGTTGGCACGTGACCCGCGAGGCACAACGCTGGGGTCCGACTCACCAATGGAAGTACACCACCTACGGGGTTTCCATGACCCGGAAGAGCTTCGACCTGGCGCTCAGCTCGTTCAGGTAGCGCACCACATCAACGCGGACAGGCCAGGAACCGGCTACGGCGTGCAGCGCGTTTCGCCCCACACCATCCGACAGGTGTCCGTTCCGCAGCACTGGCCGGGACCGGTGCAGGCTTGTCCGGGCTCCAGGCAACCGCCGGTGGTGCAGGTGAGGGCCCCGCCCACGCCGGGCAGGCAGTGGCCCGAGCAGCAGAGATCCGTGGCGGTGCAGTTGCCCGCAGCGTTGACACATGGGGTGGCCGGATCGCCCAGACAGCGGTCCACGCCCAGCCCGTCGGCGCGACAGCCACCCGGCACCCCGGTGCAGCACTCGCCGTCTGCGGCGCAGGGCTCTCCTGGCCAGGAGCACCCGTAGAAGGGTTCGCAGCGGAACACCCCTTCGGGGTCGGCCGTGCACAGCGTCGAGCAGCACTGGATGCCACCGGAGCAGAGGTCCCCCTCGGCGCGACAGCCCCCCGTGACCTGGCATCGATCCACGGTGCCGTCGGAGTCGGCGCACCACCCCGAGCAGCACAGCCCGTTGTTGTCGCACACCTCGCCCACGCCGTAGCAGCCGCCGGGCGGGCTCGGCGAGAGCGCACAGCGCAGGACGTTCTGGCCGCTCAGCTCGCACAGGCCGGAGCAACAGTCCAGGTGGTCTACGCACAGCTCCCCCACCACGCGACACAGGGGCAGCAGAGCGCACTGATCCCTGGGGCCGCCCAGATCGACGCAGAGGCCCGAGCAGCAGTCTCCGTCGTTGCCGCAGTCGTCGCCGGCGCTGCGACAGTCGGCCAGGTGCCGACACTGGTCGGGGTCACAGCGGTGCGAGCAGCAGTCGTCGTTGGTTACGCAGGGGTCGCCGTTGGTCAGGCACCTGGGGCCGGCGGCGCAGGCGCCGGCGACGCAGGCCAGGTCGCAGCAGTCCATGGCGTAGGTGCACGGCGTCCCCAGCGGCAGGCAGCCGTCCGGCGGCACGCACATGTCGGGCTGGACCGGGTCGTCGTCGCAGATCCCCGAGCAGCAGTCGGTGTCGCCCAGGCAGCCCTCGCCAGTGGTCAGACAGGGCCCGGCGTCTGCCTCCACCGATCCGTCGTCACCCACGCTGGCGTCCGGCGTGACCTCGACGTCGGGCAATACGGCCACGTCCGCGTCGGGGACCGCCGCGTCGGGCTGGGTCGCGTCCGGCGGCGCGGCGTCCTGGGCGGCGTACAGAGAGATGTTCTCGGTGCAGCCGGCCAGCGACATCCAGACCAGCAGCGGACCGAGCCGCGCCCCAGCCCGCCGCGCCCCAGCCCGCCGCGACGTCGTGGCCCTCCCCGTCACTTGCCCGCTTCCAGACTGCGCGCGAGGTGCCGTGCCTCGCTGGCGTAGCGGCCCGATGGATAGGTCCTGAGGTAGCGCCGGAAGGTGGCGAGGGCGCGCTTCTTCTGGCCCAGGCGGCTCAGCTCCAGCTGGCCGGCGGTGAACAGCGCGTTCTGGCCCAGCCGGCTATCCCGATGGTGTCGGGCGATGCGGTGGTAGGCGCGAACGGCGGCTCCCACCTTGCCCAGGGCCAGCAGCGCCTGGGCGTCGAGCATCTTGAGCACGGTGACCGTGGTGGCGTGCGCCCCGGCCTTGCGGCAGGACGCGATGGCCGCCCGGGCGGCCCGCGCCCGACCGGTGCGGATGAGCCGCCGGACCCGCTTCAGGCTGCATGTCGCGGCGTGCCCTTTCCCGCCCGTGCCGTGTGCGCCCGAGCCCATGGTGCCTGCCATGGGATCGGAGCCGGGCGTCGGCGAGGGTGGCCGCGTGGCCCGCACGGTGACCGCGGAGGTGTCGTCCTCGAGGCGTTTTCCGGCGGCCACGAGGTGGTCTCCAGACACCCGGGAGCGGTAGCGCACCCGGCCGCGGAACACGGTCACGACGGTCCTTGCCGCCCGGGTCTGCACCAGAAACTGCGTGCCCCGCACGGTGACCGTCCCGTGGGGAGTGTGGATTTTCAGCGAGTCACCGGCGATCTTGGACCTGACCTCGGCCATCACCTCTCCACGCTCAAGACGCAGGCGCCGATCCGTCCCAGCCAGCCTGCGTAGCCGGGACCGGGGACCCATTTGGAGTCGCAGATCCCGCGCCGACGACTCCAGCACCACGGCGGACTGCCCCTCCATTGTCTCAAGTTCTGCGCCTGGCGACAACCCGGCCGGCATTGAGTCGCTCGCCGATCCATCGGCGGCTCGGTGCACGACCCGGCCCGCCGTGGACGTGACGCCGAGCGCCAGGTACCGTGCAGGGGCCTGGGGTGTGGCGCCCTTCATGGGCGGAGGGGCCATGCCTTCGGCGATCCCGTCGTCGCCCTTGCCGGCGTTGTGGTCGGTGATCCATCCCCTTGCGAGCCAGGCAGCGCTCACCAGCACCAGGACGCCGGCGGCGATGGCCCCGAGGGTCAGCCAGCGACGTCGTTCCGGGCGATCCGTGGCGGGCTCGCCAGGCGCTTCCCCCTGGCGAATCTGTGCCAGAAAACGGTCCTCCAGCGCGGCGAGGCGGGCGCCGTCGACAGGGGGCGCCTCTGCGTCGCGCAGGGGCGCCATGAGCGTGCCGAGATCCCATGTCTGGGCACGGCAGTCGTCACAGGCGGCGACGTGCCGCTGCCAGACTTCCTCGCCCACGGCGTCGTCCAGTCGCCGCTCGAAGGCCGACCGGCAGTCCCTTCGATCACTCACTTTTCACCTCCCCTTCGCTGGCCGTCGAGATAGTCCCGCAGAACGGGGTCCTGGGCGGCTGCCCGGTGCAGCTCCTGGCGGGCGTACCAGATGCGAGACTTGATCGTGGAGACCGGTGTGTCGCTCGCCGTCGCGATCTCCGCGGCCGTGCGGCCCTCCAGCTCGTGCATCAGGAAGGCCACGCGCTTGTCGGGCGTGAGCCGATCCATGACCTGGTGGATGCGCCCCACGAGGGCGGCGCGCTCGGCCTGGTGCTCGGCGTTGCTGTCGGTGGCAGTCATCGGCATGTCCAGCCCTTCCATTGGCACCGTCTGGATCCGGCGGCTCCGCTTCCGCAGGTGCTGCAGCGCCGCGTTCACACAGACCCGATCGGTCCAGGTGCGCAGCGACGAGTCGCCTCGGAAGCGACAGAATCCGCGGTACAGCTGCACCATCGCGTCCTGGGCGAGGTCCTCGAGGTCGGGATCCGGTCCCAGGACCCGAAACAGCACACCGCGCACCTGGGGCTCAAATCGCCGGAACAGCTCGCGGCAGGCCTGGTCGTCGGCCGACAGGCAACGCTGCACCAGGTCCAGGTCGCGCTCGGGATCGGAAGATCTCGTCACCACGTCCTTCACTAGCTTAGATGCCGCGATCCGGTGTTGGGTCGAAAGCACCGGCTCGTCGGCGTGTCGTTACAGGAGCACGAGCCGCAGCCCGACCCCCAGGGTGAACCGCGCACGATCCACGCAGAGCCTGTCGTCCGCCGCCGTCTGGAAACACTGGCCCCGGACCAGCCCGTCTGCCGTGGCGCGCAGCTCCAGCACGAGCCGCCGCGAGGGTCGCCACCCAACGGCGAAGCCGGCACCCACCAGCGGATTTCCCCGCCAGTAGGTGTGTCCTTCGGCGCCCGGGATGGACGCCGCGGCCTTCTGGATGAGCGCGCCCGCGCGCAGGCGACCCTCCAGGGTGACCGCGCCCCGATGCCACCCCAAGGCAAGGCCCAGGCACGCGGGGATCAGGTCCAGGCGCAGGTCGACGCCCGCCGAGCGGAGCTCCACGGGCCACAGCAGCTCCACCGAGGCGCCCAGGGCGAGGGTCAGGCGTGGCCGGTCGAACCGCTCGAGGATCACATCCGCCCCCAGCCAGGCGCCGTGGTGCCAGGCCAGCCCCGAGGCGAAGACGCCGGCCACGTAGCCCAGCCCCAGCCGCACCCGGGACGTCGTTGGCGCGGGTCTTACGTACACCTTGCGGACCACAGTCGCCGGTCGCGCCGGCCTCGCCGGCCGTGCCGCGGCGCCACCCCGGCGGCCGATGAGGCGCGCGATCACCGGGTCCCGGGCTCGCGGGGTGCCCCGCAGCTCCAGCAGGGAGGCGCGCAGCAGGGTCCACAGCTTCAGGGCCACCTGGTGGTGCAGGTCGAAGCCCACGCGGCCACGGAGCCGGAGCGTCTTGATCAGGGCTTTGTTGGTGACCCGGTCCACAAGGTGCAGAAACAGCTCGGCCTCGTTGCTGTCGGTGGGGTTGGACAAGGACCTGAACCACACCACCGCCATGGCCCTGCGTTTGCGGCCGATTTTCCGTGCCCGCCAGACCTGCGCCGGAAAGGAGGCTGCCTTCATGGCCGGACCGATCTGCACGCGCACGGCCGACCGCTTGAGCAGCAGCCCGAGCAGACGCCGGAGCTCGGCCACCTTCACGACCTTGGGGCTCGCCGCCCCGGGCAGGATCACCAGCGAGGGCCGGGCGCGGGGGCGCCGTGCGCGCGCCACTCCACCTGACGGGTCGCCCGGTGGTGGTGCAGCGGTCAGCTCGCCCCCCAGGACGAGCGCAATGAGCAGCGGGACATGCATCGCGGCGTGGATCTCAACTGTGCCTGCGTCCAAGGTAACTGAAATGAAAGATGTTTGGCAATCAATCCCCGGCGTTGTGAAAATCGCCGGGGGTTCGACCGGATCCGTCCAGCGGGCATCTATCTCTTTGATGCACAGCTTACGGAGGAAGCAAGGAGCACTTGCTCGCCGGCTCGGACTTCGGGTTACGCGGGAGATCTGTTCAATTGATGTAGGTGTTCTGGGGTACAATAGGGTTCGGTGGTGGAATCATGAGTACACGAAAAATGCTTCTCTTTGAGGTCCTGGTCGTCGTCCTGGTGGTGGCGTTTGCAAGTGGATGCAGGTTCGACATCACGGGCCGGGTCGAACCCGGCCAGGACGCCGAGGTCCTGCCGGATGTGGTCCCCTCGATCTGCGGCAACGGGGTGCTGGAGCACGCCGAGACCTGTGACGGATCCGAGCTGCAGGGGGAGACCTGTGCGACCCAGGGCTATGCCGGGGGCACCCTCGGGTGCACCGCGGAGTGCGAGTACGACGTGTCCCTGTGCGAGATCAGCGAGACCTGTGGCGACGGTGTGGTGGACGCGGGAGAGGCCTGTGACGGGTCTGACTTCGGTGGGCTCACCTGCGCCAGCGAGGCCGGACACGCGCACGGCACGCTCCTGTGCACGGCGGTGTGCACGGTGGACGACAGCGGCTGCCACACCTGCGGCAACGGCTTTGTCGAGGGTTCGGAGATGTGCGACGGAGTCGTGCTGGGGGGCCGGGACTGCGTGACCGAGGGGCACGACGGCGGGCAGCTCCTCTGCTCGGCCACCTGTCAAGTGGACGCGTCCGGCTGCTTTGACTGCGGCGACGGCGTATGCAACAGCGGGGCCGGGGAGACGCGCGCGCTGTGTCCGGTGGACTGCGGGTGGGTCGCGGTGGCGGCGGGCGGCTCGCACACCTGCGCGGTGTCGGGTGAGGGGACCCTGTGGTGCTGGGGGCTCAACGACAGAGGGCAGCTCGGCGACGGCGGCACGGGGAGCCGCGACCTGGCCACGCTGGTCCCCGGGCTCACCGGCGTCGTCGCCGTGTCGGCCGGTGACTTCCACACCTGCGCCGCCCTCGACAACGGCACGGCGTGGTGCTGGGGTGCCAACGACCTGGGTCAGCTCGGCGACGGCAGCGTCGTCGAGAGCGCGGCGCCCGTCCAGGTGGTCGGCCTGGGCAACGTGGTGGAGGTGGCCGCCGGGGGCGAGCACACCTGCGCGCTCTCCGGCCAGACCCTGTGGTGCTGGGGCAAGAACGACAAGGGTCAGCTCGGTGACAACACGGTGATCCCCCGGGCTCAGCCGGTGCCCGTGTCGTCGTCCACCGGGCTCAGCCTGGCGGTGTCGCTCACCGCGGGCAGCAAGCACACCTGCGCCATCGCGGTGGACGGGGCGGCCTGGTGCTGGGGAGACAAGGGGAACGGCCGGCTGGGGGACGGCACCAACACCGAGCGGCACGAGCCGGCCGCCGTGGACGTGGCCACGGGGCTCACCACGGTGACGGCGATCTCCGCGGGCGAGAAGCACACCTGCGCCATCGCGGCGGTGACTGGCGCGGCCTGGTGCTGGGGCCACAAGGGCAACGGTCGCATCGGAGACGGCACTGACACCGATCAGTTTTTTCCGGTGCCCGTGTCCAGCTCCACGGGGCTGATTGTCGCCTCGGCCATCGCGGCCGGTTTGGCGCATACCTGCGCGGTGGATTCGGCGGGCGCGGCCTGGTGCTGGGGTCTGGGCGGAGACGGCCAGATCGGCGACGGCGGCGTCGTGGATCAGGTCCTGCCCGCACGAGTGGACACCAACACGGGCTTGACGACCGTGCTGTGGATCACCGGCGGATGGCTTCACACCTGCGGCCTGAAGGCCGATAACACGACCTGGTGCTGGGGCGCCAACGGCGATGGCCAGCTTGGGGATGGCACGACGACCCCCCACGAGTTACCGGCGCCCATCTGGGGTGATTGACACTGACGAGGAGGAGCGAATGAGACGTCACAGTGGAGCAAAGATGGGCCGCCGGGGGGCGGCGTTGGCGTGGGTCACCGGGGCGTTTCTCATCGCGATGACCTTCGCGGCGCCCGAAGCCCGCGCGGGCTATGACCGCACCTTCGAGGCCGGGAGCCTGATCGTCCCGATGGATCTGGCGTACCAGGACCAGGGGCTGTTCCAGGCGTACGGCTTGATTTTCCAGCTCCTCCGCCAGGGCGTGGTGGTCTACTGGGTCATCGATCCGGACAAGACCTGGCACCACGCCGACTGCGACGCCGCCGGGGACGAGTGCGCCTGGGACTGCGCCGAGGAGGGGTCGGGCGTCAAGTGCCCCTATCCCACGGCCAGCCCCGACTTCTACGTGGGAGCCGAGGTGGTCTGGGACGACTCGGGCGTGATGAACGCCGGCGATGCGATTGTCTCCCACGGGTATCGGGGCGGTCCCTTCGTCATCGACGCCGCGGATCGACTTAGTGCCTTGGCGATCATCGAGGCCTGGAACGACCCGGCCCTGTGGGGAGCGCAGCCCTGGGCCGAACGTACGGTCTTCGAAGTGGTGACGGTGCACGAGACCACGGCCGCCTTTGACGGGTACGTGCGCAAGGAGATGATCGCCGCCCCCACCATCGCCGTCTTCTCCGACGGCAACGAGGACATCGCCACGGGCTACCTGCGAGCGGCCGGCATCCCCCAGTCCGACGGCAGCGAGTTCCCCGCAGCCAAGTGCGGCGCGGACGACTGCGGCCCCGGCACGGTCAACCCCGACATGCTCACCGTGGAGTCCATCATGGGGGACATGGGCACCTGTGACAATCCAAACTACGACCACAGAAACGGCGCCCTCTTCACCCCCGACGGGCTACCCGCCTACTGCCAGATCATGTCCATGCACTGGAACGTGGGTGACCGGGAGACCGTGGAGTGCGACGGCGGCGGCTGCCCGGCCACCCAGGCCGACTGCGCCGGAGAGACCTTCACCTACCACGGCCACGAGGTGGTGGCCGAGGTGCGGCAGTTCCTGATGTACCCGACGCACTTCTTTGCCGAGTGCCAGGCCGTCAACGCCTACGAGAACACGGTGCCCAACCCGGCCTGGCCCTTCCTGGACGACGCCGACCGGCGGGGGCACTTTTTGACCACCACCGGCTTCCCGCCGGACTGCCCCTGCACCGACGGGGACTTCGAGTGCGTGACGGGCGGGTGCGACGGGGGCACCCGGGACTGCTGCCTGCCGTCGAACGAAAAGGAGCTGGGGGCCGGGTTCATGATCGGCGACCAGCCCGACTCCAACACCTTGCTGATCTTCCACCCGGACATTCCCTACAACCAGCTCGACGGCTTCTTCGCCACCGAGGGCGGCAGCGAGCCGGCCTACAGCCTCAGCGCCTACTTGGACGCAACGTACATCAACAACATGGACGTCACCTTCATCACCGCTCCCCCTGGCCCCGGAGACCAGGACGTCTGGATGACGGGCTTCATGGACGGCGTGTGCAACATCGGCCACGACGACGTCACCCCCGGCGTGTGCACCTTCGGCAAGGTGAGCTACCTCGGCGGCCACGAGTACTCCACGAACGTGCCCGTTAGCGCCAACGCCGACTCCCAGGGGACCCGGCTGTTTCTGAACGCGCTGTTCGAGGCCGACTGCGTCACCACCGCGGGTCAGCCGGTGATGCAGCTTTACTGGATGGGCGTCGAGCGGGTGCTGGTGCAGCAGGTACCAGCCGAGGGGACCTACACGGCCATGTTCGCCAACCAGGGGCAGGGCGTGGCCTTGGACACCGTGCTCGTGGCGGCCGTTCCCACCGGGAGTGAGGCGTCGGGCTTCGAGGCGGGCGGCACGCAGACCGGAAGCGAGGTGACCTGGGACGTGGGCTCCATCGGGTCCATCGGCGGGCAGCCCGGAGATCCGCCCAACACCGGCTCTCGGTGGTTGGGGCTTCGCTTCTTGGACTTTGGCGAGTACACCCTCGAGACCTCTCTGACCTACCGTGTGGGCGTGTCGGACATGGCGACGGTTCCGGCGGTCCTCACGGTGCAGGTGATGCTGGACACTGATGGCGACCAGATCCCTGACGACGAGGATCCTTTCCCGGACGATCCCTACCGCTGCGGCGATAGTGACGGAGACGGGTGCGATGACTGCTCGGTGAGCGGCACCTGGGACCCGGCCAACGACGGCCCGGACGCCGATGGCGACGGGCTGTGTGATTCGGGTGATAACAACAATAATAACGGCGGCAGCGGCACGGGCGCCGACGGCTGCGGCTGCCTCCTTGGCCCCACAGGCGGGTCGGGCGGGTCCCTGCCGGTGTTGTTGCTGGTCCTGGGGCTCCTCGCCTGGCTGGCTCGTCGCCGCTGCTGACCCTCACCGACCCGAGGCCCGCGCCCCCCCCGTGGGCAACCTTCCACACTTTCGATTTGACTAATGGTAAGGCCCAGGTCTAAGACTATGCCGATGTCTAAGCGAACCCATAGAGTTTTCATCGCCTTTACGGTGCTGTTGGTTTGGGGGGCCGGTGGGGTGGCGGGGTGCCAGGCCGAGCTGGACGGGCTCCTCGGGACCGAGAAGCCAGGGCTGGACCCGCCCCGGGACCGGTTCTTCTTCCCCACGGGGCTGGCTTTGACCCCCGACGGGCGGTACCTCTTCGTGTCCAACGGCAACTCGGATCTGAAGTACAACGGCGGCACGGTGGTGGTGGTGGACATGATCGAGGCCATGGGTCGCCTGGAGAACCCCGGTGACTACCCGGATTCCTGCCGCTACGCGCCGCAAAACAGCCAGCTGGTGGAGTGTAGCGAAGAGGATGTGGGCTCCACTCCGGGCGTGGTGATGTCGGATCTGACCGTGCGCACGGGCTTTTATCCCAGCTTCATCGCCGTGGAGCAGGTCGCCGAATCCGCCTGCGGCACATACCTGCCCGCGGTCGAGGACGGCGTGGTTCGCTACCGCCTCTACACCCCTGTGCGGGGCGACCCGTCGCTCACCTACATCGACGTGATCACCTCGGATAGCTCCGAGGTGCAATGCCTGGACTGTGGCGACGGTTGCACCACCAATGAGATTCGAGACTGCAAGGGGGGGTACCGGCTCGAGGCGCCGTCCGAGGCACGGCAGGACTACGTGGAGTCGATCCTCCCCGATGAGCCGTTCTGCCAGGCCCTGGAGCCGGCAGGGGGGTTTCTGGTCATGGCCCACCTGGCCGGTGGGAGCCTGTCGCTGGTGGACCTGTGCGGGGACCCGGTGGACGACGGGTGGCGACGCCCGGACCTGGTGGACGTGCTCGTGGGCGCAATGGGCCAGGACACAGACGGCCGCAGCGGCGGGTTCAATGTGGTGCAGCGTGACCCGACGGATCCCTGGGGGTGGTTCTACGTGAGCAACCGCGCCGCGGCCCAGATCATGACCCTGCGCGTCTCGGGAGACCCGGACCAGCCCGTGGCCGAAGATCGCGGCCTGCGGTTGGTGGTGGGGCCCTCGCTCGTCCTCACAGCGCCCTTCGGCCCCCTGGAGAGCGGCGCCGACCTGCGCGGGCTGGCCATGTCGTCGGACAGCAACCGGCTCTTTGCCCTGTCCCGCACGCCGCCCTCGCTTCTGGTTCTGGACACCTCCCTTCAGGACGGCCAGCCGCGAAACGAGGTCCTCGACGTGGTGGAGATCTGCCCCAAGCCGTCGGTGCTGCGGGTGCGCACGCAGGACGATGGCCGGACGCTGGCCTACGCAGTGTGCTTCGCCTCCGGCGAGATCTACGTGGTGGACACCCACGACGCCCAGGTGGTGGATCGCATCGAGGCGGGCGGCGGCCCCCACGACCTGGCGCTCATGCCCGACGACGCCCCACAGGAGCTGCGGAACTTCGGGCTGGTCAGCAACTTTGGCGAGCACACCGTGGGCCTCATCGACCTCCGTCCCGACTCCGAGACCTACCACCAGATGATCGGCCGGCTGGGCTGGCCCGAGGAGCTGATGCAATGAGCGCGTCACGGATGCTCCCCCGGGCCTTGGTGATTCTGGCGGTCCTTGTGTTCACGGGCGGCTGCAAGGACGACGAGATCATTACCCCGACGCGCTACCTCGAGCGTCCCAACGCGGTGGACTTCTTCTGCGTGGGCTACGTCACCGAGGACTCCACCACCCTCACGGGGTTGCCCGCCGGGGCCTGCATCTCGGACGACGACACCACCGGGCCGAACCGGTGGCTCTTCGGCCTGGTCGTCAACTCCGCGCGGTCGGAGGTGGCCATGGTGGACATCAACGGCGGCGCCCTGGTGGACCTGGCCAACCAGAACCCGGGCTACGGTTTCGTGCCCGTGGGCGAGAACCCCGTGGGTGTGCGCGTCACCGAGGATGGCTGCGCGGGCTACGTGACCAACCACGGAAGCTGCGACATCTCGGTGCTCAACATCAACCGCACTCTCCACGCGGCGGGCTACGATGTGGCCCCCGACAGCGCTCCGGGCGCGGCCACGGGACGCATCGCCCTGCGCACCCCCAGCGCGAGTGACCCGCTGCATGAAGGGCTCGGCCGACTCCTGGCGCGGCCCCACGAGCTGGTGTTGCGGCCGGAGTACCTGGGCACCGAGCCGCCGGTGCAGCACTGTGGCCCCCTGGAGGGGCACCGCGCCTACGTGAGCCTGCCGGGATGCGGTCTGGTGGTGGAGGTGGATCTCGACTCCGGGCGCATCCTGCAGTCACTCCGATTCGCCGGCGGCACGGCCCAGTCCGCGGGCATCGACCCCCGGTGCCCGGCGGAGTGTCTGGACTGGCATGGAGACGGCGCCATAGGTGGCACCCTGGCCGAGGATCGCCCGGGGCCTCTGCTGGTGAGCGCCGATGGGCTCCGGCTGGTCATCGGCTCGGTGACCCGACCCGAGATCACCATCGTGGACCTGGACATCGTCAACGGGCAGTTCCTCAATTCCCGAACGATCCGGCTCGCCGAGGAGGAGCGGGGCGTGCGCCGCATCCGTCAGAGCCCCTACACCTGGAAGAGCGACTTTCATTTCTTCTACGTCGTCACCCGCAGCGGGGTGATCCACGTGCTCGACGCCGACGTCGAGCAGGAGTGCGAGACCAACCCCGACCCCGCGGACCCCTTCTTTCCGGATCGGCACGACGTGGACCCCGCCGAGTGGGAGGCCTGGGAGTCGACCAAGGGCTGTCTGCTCCTGTCCGACCCGACCACCCCGGACCGCGCGCCGGGCGTGGACACGCCGGCCATCGTCCTGCCCGGGGAGCGCATGGCCGTGGACGTGGCCTTCGCCGAGGTGTTTCACGACGGCTATGATTCCGCTCCAGACTCCCTGCTCGCCTCGTACTACCTGGGGGGAACCTACGCCTATGCGGTGACCATGGACGGGGTGGCCTACCTGATCAACGTCGACGAGATCTACCCGCTGGAGCTGGACCAGGACGACACGTACCTGAACCACCGGCGGGGCGACGGCGTCCACGCCATCCTGTCCCATCAGCTGCGCACGGTCCAGAACACCGACGGCGACGAGGACTACGACGGGCGCCCCCGGGTGGACACCGACGACCCCCAGCAGCTCTATGTCGACGGCGAGCACGTCCCCGATGACGAGCTCACCGACCACGATCACGTGGCGCCGGGCTCCGTGCCCGCGGTGGACGTCCTGGATCCCTACCGCGCGGCCACCGAGTCCTGGAGCCTCACCTACATGGGCGTGGTGCCTCGGGCCGACCGCAACGCGGGGCAGATCATTCGCGACGATCGCGACGATCTGGGGCCGGACCAGGCAGAGTTTCGGGACGTGGGCGTTGGCTTCTGCTGGGCGGGTGTGAAGGACGGCGACGTGCTCGAGCTCGCGGGCTGCTCCGACGACGACGATTGCAACCTGGGCTACTTCTGCTACCGCAGCTTTGTCCAGCCCCTGGGCACCGACGGGCTCTGCCTGGCGATCGACGCCAAGTCCACCCTTCAGGACCGCTGTGAGGCCCTGGCGGTGACGCCACGCCGGTGGGAGATCCTGCGCGCCGAGGACGACCGTCTGGTGATCGGGCCTCTGGATGTGGCAGACGCCACGTCCTGCGTGGACGAGGATCTGACGGGATACTGCTGCACGGACGAGGCGAGCGAGCCCGGAGCGGGCAACATCGCCGGGATCCTGCTCGACGGCCGCTGCGTGGCTTCGCCTCTGCCGAATGTGAGCCACGCCGCGTCCACCGGTGACGGCAACACGCGCATTGCGACCTGCTTCGAGGGGCTGGTGCGCTACTCCATTCGCGTGGCACCCGGCCAGTACCTGCTGGTGGGCTCCCGCTCGGGCGCCTACCTGGAGGGCGTGCCCGACACCGCGGACGGCGGGCACTGTGTCGACGATCCAGCGGTGGATCCGGTGACCGTGTCCCGGGTCCCCCGGGTGGAAGGGATCCCCTTCCGCAACGCGGTGCTCTCCTTCGAGCTCCTGCTGGGAACCGCGGTGCCTCCCCGGCCGGACGACAACATTCTGTTCGACATCTCCGCGGGGTTCGAGCCCCGGGTGGTGGACGTGTCCGCGCGGCTCCCTGCCGTGGTGGAGGAGGCCCCCGACGGCTACCTCTACGTCATCGACCAAGGGGACGAGAACCTCATCGGGGGTCTCCAGGGTCAGGTGTTGCGACTTTTGCCGGGGGATATTGCGCTCGACACCGGATTTGTGGTTCGATAGGCCCCACCATGGAAGAGTCCCCGTACCGGATCAAGATCGGTCCACAGGAGATCGTGCTTCACTATGGTGAAACCCTGGTGGGGCGTTCCGATGAGTGCAGCCTGTGCCTCGACGACGAGCGACTCTCCCGGGTCCACGCCAAGCTCATTGCCACCGAGACTCAGATCGGCATCGTGGATCTCGGCAGCCGCAACGGCACCTACGTCAACGACGTGCGGGTGCGCAACCCGTTGCAGCTCAACAGCGGCGACCGCATCCGCATGGGCCAGAGCCTGCTCACCCTGTACTCCATGGAGCGCAAGGTCCGGCGGTCCAGCTCCACGGGCCGTACCCTGGGCGGGGCCACCCTGGTGGACATGTCTCCGCAGGGGGGTGAGGAGAGCGACGTGCTCTACCGGGTCCTGCAGCTGGGCCGGCTGGACGAGGCCGAGAAGCTGCTCAAGGCCCGGGTGGCGAACCTGGTGCGGGCCGAGCCCCCCCTGGTGGTGGACCACATCCTTTCGCGCAACGTCCAGGGTGGCATGATGACCATGGCCGACAAGTCCATGGATGCGCGGTGGATCCACCGCCTGTTCAAGCTGCACGTCACCTGCGGGTGGTTCATGTCCGAGGAGACCCAGAAGCGGGTGGAGCAGCTCATCCGCGCCATCGGCCGCACCGGCGGCGACGGCCTGTCGGCCTACCTGGCCCACTGGGCCGGGCGCATCAAGGAGCTGTCCGAGCCTCGAAAGGCCCGGCTCACCCGACTCCGCGACCTCGCCTCCCGCGACTCGAACCTCTGGTCCGAGTAGCCTGGACCTCTCACCGGACTGCCGCGCCCTCGCTCGTCCCCTGGTCCCCCGGGGACCTCCCACTTCTGGCTTCTGGCGATCGTGAGGCGTGCACGCCTCACGACTGCCACCACGAGATCCCCTGAATCTTCTCGAAACCGTCCAGCGTTTTCTTGACATGCGCACAAAGTACGTGCTATCCCTACATGTAGGATAAAAAACTTCATGAACCTACAAACAGCAGTCCAGGCGATTCTCACACAGGCCGTGCAGCGGTGTCTGGACGAAGGGGACTTTTCCGCGCCTGTGCCGGAGGTGGTAATGGGCCACCCCAAACGGCCGGAACACGGTGACTTTGCTTGCAATGTTGCCCTTGCTCTGGCTGGGCCGGCCAAGCGGAAGCCCCGGGACCTGGCCGAGACCATCGTGTCCCGAATCGCCGATCCCGAGGGGCTCATCGCCGGCGCGGACATCGCCGGACCTGGGTTCATCAACATCCGGCTCGCCCAGTCTGTGTGGCACCGGCTCCTGGGCGACATCCTGGAGGCGGGCGAGACCTGGGGCGCCGGCGAGTCCCGAGAGTCGCCCCGGGTGCTCATCGAGTTCGTCAGCGCCAACCCCACCGGGCCCCTCCACGTGGGACACGGCCGGGGCGCCGTGGTGGGTGACGCCCTGGCGCGGCTCCTGCGGCTGGCCGGGTACCCGGTGACCACCGAGTACTACCTGAACGACGCGGGGAGCCAGGTGCAGAAGCTGGCGCGGTCCCTGCAGTATCGGGCGCTGGAGCTGGTGGCCGCCCGGGACGGGTCCGGGGCCGCCCCGACCGAGCCTGCCGAAGGCGATTGGTACCCCGGCGAATACGTCATCGAGGCCGCCCAGCGCTACCTGGACGAGGTGGGCGATCCCCCTGTGGGCGAGGTCACCGGCGAGGCCCTGGCCGAGATGGTGGCCTTCGCGGTGGAGCAGATGCGCCTCTCGATCGCCGCCACCCTCGACCGGCTGAACATCTCCTTCGACGTGTGGTTCTCCGAGAAGTCTCTGCACGACAGCGGCGCCCTGACCGCGGCCATGGACCAGATGCGGGGCGCGGGGCACCTGTTCGACCAGGAGGGGTCGACGTGGTTCAGGTCCACGGCCTTCGGTGACGAGAAGGACCGCGTGGTGGTGCGCCACAGCGGCGAGCCCACCTACTTCGCCTCGGACATCGCCTACCACAGAGACAAGTACGAGCGCGGCTTCGATCACCTGATCAACATCTGGGGTGCGGACCACCACGGCTACATCCCGCGGATGAAGGGCGCTGCCCAGGCCCTGGGCCACACGGCGGAGTCCCTGGAGTGCCTGCTGGTGCAGTTCGTGGCGCTGCTCAGGGGAGGGTAGAAGGTGAAGCAGGGCAAGCGCCTCGGCCAGTTCGTCACCGTGGACGAGGTGGTGGACCAGGTGGGCGCGGACGTGGCGCGGTACTTTTTCTTGGAGCGCAAGTTCGACGCCCAGGTGGACTTCGACCTGGACGTGGCCCTGTCGGAGGACCCCAAGGAGAACCCCGCCAAGTACACCCAGTACGGCCATGCCCGGGCCTGCTCCATCCTGGCCAAGGCCGAGGCTGACCTCGGGGAGACGGTGCCCGCCTACGATCCGGCCCTGGCGGCGCGGCTGACCCATCCCGACGAGATCGCCATCCTACGGCGCCTGGCGGACTTCCCGGTGCTGGTGTCCGAGGCGGCCCAGGCGCGGGAGCCCCACCGCATCGTGACGTGGCTGCACGACCTCGCCCGGGCCTTTCAGAGCTACTACACCCGTCTGCGGCGGGAAGACGACACGGTCCTGCCCCCGGCCAGTCAGCGCGAGGCCGGCTGGGAGGAGCGGTGGGACGTGGACAAGATGAAGGCGCGGCTCATGTGGGTGGATGCCATCCGCATCGTGAGCAAAAATGCGCTCACCCTGCTCGGGCTCGAGGCGCCCACCTACATGACGCGGCTAGAGGACCCCGACGTAAGCGGAGGCGAAGATGCGTGATTCGGATCGACTCAAGGAGAAGCTCGAGGTGAGCCTGGACAACCGGCAGATCTTCTACCTGCTGTTCGGCAGCGCCATCGTGGCGTGTCTGGTCTTCGTGGTCGGGGTGCTCGTGGGCAAGAAGCTGGAGAGCCGCAAGATCCAGCGGCGTCCCCCGGGAGCGGCCGACGAGCTGGCGCTCATCGATCGGGACACCAAGCTCGCCGCCAAGGGGCTGACCTTTCACGACGAGCTGATCAAGCCCGACGCCCGGTCGGCCCGGAACGTGCCCCCAGAGGTGGCCGAGTGGCGTGACATGGGGCTCAGGGCCAAGGGGAACCGGGCCAACGTCGTGGCCCTGGCCGGCCGGCCCGGTGTAAGGGGCGGGGACAAGAAGGGCGCCGGACGGGCTCGAGCACCCGCCCCAAAGGCAAAGAAGCGCTACACCCTCCAGGTCAGCGCCTTCCAGTCCAAGACCGAGGCGGATCAGGTGATGAAGAAGCTACAGAAGAACGGCTACCGCCCCTACGTCGTGGCCTCCAACCTCCCCCGTCGGGGGGTGTGGTACCGGGTCCGCCTCGGGACCTACAAGAGCTGGGACCAGGCAGTGGTCGCCAAGGAGAAGTTCGAAGAGAAGATCGACATGACCGCCTACGTCTCGCGGCGGTAGCGATCTTACCTGCGGCCCATGCGCCGCCGCCTACGCCTTCGGAATCAACCCCCGCTCCTCCAACACCCTGAGAACCTGCCCCACGCAGTGGTCGATTGTCGTTCCCGCCGTGTCCAGGTGGACGTCGGGGTTCTCGGGGCGCTCGTAGGGATCGTCGACGCCCGTGAAGTTCTTGATCTCGCCGGCCAGGGCGCGCTTGTACAGCCCCTTGGGGTCCCGCTCGGTCAGGACCTCGAGGGGCGCGTCGCAGAAGACCTCGACAAACGTTCCCACGCGCTGGCGTACCTCGAACCGGGCCTCCCGGTAGGGGGAGATGGCCGCGGCCAGGGTGGCGATGCCGTTTCGAGTGAGCAGCTCGCACAGCCAGCCGATGCGTCGGATGTTCTCATCCCGGTCTTCTTTGCTGAATCCCAGGCGCGTCGACAGGTTGTCCCGGACGACGTCCCCATCGAGCACCTCCACCCGCAGCTTCCGGTCCCGAAGGATGGGGGCGATGCGCGACGAGATGGTCGTCTTTCCGGCGCCGCTGAGCCCGGTGAACCAAAGCGTGAATCCATTGGACATGACTGCCTCCTGGGGGCCAAATAGTGAGCCTCTTCTAGTCGACCCGGTGGGACTATGCAAGGGTTGCAGGTGCGCCCTCGTGCTGACGCAGTGCGTCACGGGGGCCAAAAATTGCCCGGTTTCTGGTCCCTGGCTATGGTGAAGGCTATGTCGCTCCTACACCCTAGAACCACTTGTGCTTGTCTGGGCCTTCTGGTGGTCGTCACGGCCTGGGCAGACCCGGCCGCAGCCCGACGGCGGCGTCGGTCCCAGCCCCGGGTCCGCTCCAAGGCCGTGCTCATGGTGAGCTTCGACGGCCGGAAGGTCCTCCACCAGCGCCACGCCACGCAGGTCCGCGCCATCGCCAGCCTTTCCAAGCTCATGGCGGCCCTGGTGATCATGGATCACAAGGTCAAGCTCGACGCCATCACCACCATCTCGCAGGTGGACGTGCTGGTGGGCTCCGGGGGCTGCCGCACGCGGCTGCTCAAGGGCATGAAGGTGCGCAACCGGGATCTGCTCCACGCGGCGCTCCTCGCCTCGGACAACCGGGCCATCTCGGCCCTGGGGCGGGCCGTGGGGCTCACCCCGAAGAAGCTCGTGGCGGCCATGAACGCCCGGGCGCGCAAGATGAAGCTCGGGCAGACGCGGTTTGTGGATCCCGTGGGCATCCACCACGGCAACGTCTCCACCGCCTACGAGGTGGCGAAGATCCTGCGCCAGGCCGTGCTGCACCCGGTGCTGCAAAAGGTCATGCGCACCCGGAACTACTTCTTCCGCCCCATCTGGCCCAAGCGGCGCGCCATCAACTACCACAACACCAACGCCCTGGTGCACCGCCTGCGGTTCCCCGTCTACGGCGGCAAGACCGGCTTCAACAACAAGGCCGGCTACTGCTTCGCCTCGGCCATGCGCCTGCCGGGCGCCGGCCCCGTGCTCGCCGTCTTCCTCGGCAGCTCCTCCAAGACCCGCCGGTTCGCCGACTTCTACTCCGTCCTGAATCAGCTCAAGCGCCGGGGCACCGTCCGCTCCAACCGTCGGGTGGCCCGCGCCCGCCGCCGTCGCGCTCGTCGCCGTCGCGCTCGTCGCCGGGTGGCGCGCATCCGCCGCCGTCGCAAGCGCCGACGGGCGCGGAAGCCCCGGCGCCTGCGCCAGAGCCGCCCACGCAAGCGCTCCCCCCAGCTCTACGCAGTCGACGAAGACTAGCCCTGCCCTTTACCCACAGTCGTCTGCTGTTCGTTTGCTTGCGAATCGAGGCGTGCTTGCCTAATGTCCTGGTCACACACACGGAGGCATTGGCCAGTGGGCAAGAGGCGCACCAAGAAGGGTGGAAGAGGGCGTTCAAAGAAGGCGAGCAAGACCGCTCGCGCGCCGGGTGGGGATGCGCCGCGACGGGCGGCGCGGTATGAGCAGGTCCACCGCGTGGCCCGGGACGTCATCGATCGTCGCCTGTGGGCGCGGCTGGACGACACGGACTGGTTCCTCCTGGAGATCCCGGGGCAGGATCAACCTCTGGTCGTGACCGTCCTGGGAAGCGCAGGGATCTCTCGAGGGCTCTGGGTCCTGCGAGGCCGGGGTGGCGTCGCGATGCTGGAAGAGATCCGGCGGGACAGCCTCTCGCCCGATGAGATGCTGCTTCGGGCCGATGGGCTGATGCTCGGCGTAGATCGGGCGCGGGACGTGTCGCCAGCCCATCGTCGCTTTCTACGGCAAGCCGGAGTGAACCCCCGGGGGGATATCGAGGTCCCCACGCTCACTATGATGCGAGCGGGCAAGCAACCCCGCTCGCTCAAGGAGCGGGACCTGGAGGGGGTTCTTTGGTCTCTGCGAGGGATCCTGGTCGCCGATCGTCAGGGGATGCTCGTCGGGGGCCGGATGCGGTCCGATGACAAGTGGGCCACGCTGGTTCTGTCCGGCTCGCTGGAGGATCCGGTGGTAGCCCTCGAGTGGCGACTCCCGCCGGATGAGGAGCCGGAGGGTGTGGGGCGCCCCACCTGGCTCCCGGATCGCGGGCGCCTGGAGGCCTTGCCTCTGCTCGACGAGACCTGGCAGGTGGGGCTGCCGGTGACGTCGGCGCATGTCAAGGACTGCTCCGAGATCATCCGGACCCTCCTCGTGATGGAGGTGGACCGTAACTTGATGCTGGCGGTCCACGCCGTGACGGCGGACCGCGCCGACTATGCCGCCGCCGAGCACCTCATGGAGATCTTCTCCGGGGACAACCAGGAGGGCGTCGAGGGGATACCCAGTCAGCTCCAGGTGGCAGACGAGCTCCTCCACGAGGTACTGGCGCCCGAGCTGCGGCGGCTGGGAGTGCGTTGCACGCATGTGGCCCCGGTGCCCTCACCGCTGCGGGAGGCCATCGATTCCCTGAGCCAGTACCTGGCTGGCGTTCCGAAGGGCTCGCCGTCCGGCGGTGAGGGGCTGGCGCGGCCGCTGCTCGCCGAGACCCCCGATGGCGAGCTTCGGCTGCGGGATCCCGGGGATCTGCCACAGGCCTCATCCGACCTGGATGCGCCCCCGGAGAGGTCCGCGCGCACCCCCGAGGATCATCGTCGGACATCTGTTCCCGAGGAGGGCGACATCGGGGCGTGGAAGACGGTGGACCGACAGCTGCTCACGCTCGCCATGAAGTCCCTCCCCAGTGAGCATGGCGATGATCTGCGGCTTGCGGCCCGGTACTTCGGCGACGAGGAGCTTGCGCGGGGAGTGCTGCAGGATCCGGAGATCGGTCCCGTCGCCCTTTCCGCCCTGTCGGATTGGCTCTGGCTCGACCACCGCCACGGTGGTCGTGGGCCCACTCACGCCGAGCGGATCCTGGACGGCGAGGTGGAGGGCGTGTCTCTCATGCCTGCCGAGCGGATCATCCTCGAGGGCTTGATCGAGGCGCCCATCTCGCTGTTCGTCGTGCGGAGCGTGGAGCCTGGTCGATCCGTGGTCGTGGAGGACCTGCTTCGTGGCGGTCTCCGCGAGGTCCGAGACCGGACCCTCTCCGAGTCGGCCCGGGTGGAGATGGGTGTATTCGCCCGGATCTACCCGGTGGGCGGGACCCACTTCATCTCCGGGATCGGTCCGCCGTTGTCGTCGCTCCAGATCGGTGGTGCCCAGCAGGTCCTCGACGACCTGGGGCTCGAGACCACGCCCAAGGCGCTGCGTCGCGGCGCCCACCTCTTCGGCAGTCTCTGGTACTGGCAACGGCACCTCCCGGTGATCCCCGAGATCCGCACGAACGATGGCGAGGTCGTCCAGATGAACAAGGGGCTGTTTCACGTCGCGGACCCCACGCGGGCCTGGCAGGTCCTCTGTCACCAGCCCGATCTGGAGCCCGGCGAGGAGCACCTGACGCTCGTTTGGCTCGAGCCGTTCGGAGCATCCTCCGACGAGCCATCGATCATCGCCCACTTTGCGCTCGAGGGTGAGCATATCGAGGTGCTCAGCAACGCCGCCTCGCGTTGGGAGCGGGCGCGCGTCCTGCTAGAGGGGCTCGACGGGGTGACACTTGTGGACCACGAGACGCGGTCCATGGAGGAGGTCCTGTCCGACCTCGTGGAAGTCGAGGCAGCCGAGGGAAGAGCGGCGCCAGTCTCTGGTTCGGCCTCCGGCGGGGCCCCCTCGGTGGATCTCACGGATCCCGAGGTCTGGGAGGCGATCAGCGCTGAGCTCCGTCAGCGGCAGATCGCCTGGCTGGATGACTCCGTGCCGGCCCTCGGTGGTGAGACGCCCCGGGAAGCGGTGCGTACCGCCGCTGGCAAGCGCAAGGTACAGCAGATGATCCGCGCCATGCCGTCGGCGTCGATGGGGGAGGGAATAGAGCCTCTCGAGCCACCCCGGGCCGAGCTTCGCCGCCTCCTCGGTCTTCCCAAGGAGTGAAGGGGCTCTACGAACGCTTGGATGACATGGGCGCGGGCGCGAGATCCCTCAGCCCCGGTCGCCAGCGTTCGGGGATCGCCCCGGGATCCGTCACCACCCGGAGTCGCGCGAGACATCGCACCAGGGCAGGGGGATCCAGCCACCGGACCACGTGATCCTCGCGCCAGGAGCGGGGCAGGTCTCGCGCCCAGGGCCCCATGGGCAGGCGCCGACCCAGCGCCCCTGCATGGGATCGGAGCAGCACCTCCAGGGCGTCCTCCTTTGCAGCGGGGATCACCGCCTCCGGCTCTCCGGAGGTGACGGCTGCAAAGGCGTTGACGGCGATGATTCCCGGCGTGCCGCGCTCGGCGTGGATGATCCGCAGCGCCGCGGCCCAGCGTCCCCCGAGGAGGTGGAGCACCGCCCAGCGGCCATCGGGGAGGCGCAGGGCCGGCGCCGCCTCGCCAAAGAGCCCCACGTGGAGCGCGAGGTCCCGGGCCAGCCGGTGCGGCACCAGGGGGCCCGCCCGGCCGCCGGTCGCCAGGTCGGCGCCGCGTCGCGTGTCGGTGACCAGGAGACGGTCCGACCCGCTGGAGTTGGTGACCCGCAGGCGTCGCCCGCCGAGCCTCAGTCGGCCCCCTCGAGCGGCCTGGCGACCCACCTTGCCGATCACCTGACGGCTGACACGGTCCACCACCGACACCTGCGCCACGTCCTCGTCGATGTTGCCGTGGATCCGACCCCATTCGAAGGATGTCTCGAGTCGCTCCCCTGCGTGGTATCTCCGGGGTCCACCCACCAGCCAGTCGTGACGCCGCAGGTGCGAAAGCAGCTCGGGCAGGCGCCCCTGCCAGGGCTCTGTCGCCAGGGACGGCGGGAGCCGCTCGGCCAGCCGCTCGGCCGAGATCCACCCGCCGCCCGACTGCTTGAGCAGGCTGAAGGCCTGCTGTACCAGCACCCCTGGCGAGAAGGGGTGCGGATCGGACAGCAGGCGCCCCTGGCGTGCCGCGGCGAGGAGGTGCTCGTAGCGCAGGGCCTGTCCCTCGCCGTCGGCGAGGCAGACCACGCGGCTCGCCGAGGTGCGCCGGTTTCCGCGGCCGAGCCGCTGCAGCAGCGAGGCCACGTCCGGCGGCGGCGTCGTCAGGACCACGAGGTCGATGTCCCCGATGTCGATCCCCACCTCCAGGGTGGAGGTGGCGAAGCACAGCCCGGTGTCACCGGTGAGCATCTTGTGCTCCACGGTCTCGCGGCGCGTCTGGGAGAGGCTCCCGTGGTGTAAAAACACCGCCGCGCCGAAGGGAGGGCGGCCCCGGAAGGCGCCGCAGAGCCGCTCGGCGTCCGCCCGCCGGGGCACGAATGCGAGCACCTTGCGTACATCTCGGGCGGCGAGGTGCGCCAGGGCGTCGCGCAGGGCCGCCGGTCCGCCCCGGAGGATCCGGGCTTGGATGGAGCGCTCCGAGGCCACGGCCACGGTGCGGTGGCCCCCGGTGAGGTACCGCGACGCCAGCCCCTGGGGGTCATCCACCGTGGCCGACGAGCCCACCACCTGGACCTCCGGCACGAGGCGTCGCAGCCGGGACACCAGGCAGCCGAGCTGGTCCCCCCGGGGCGAGGCGTGCAGCAGGTGGATCTCGTCGAGCACGAGATGGCGCAGGCCGGTGAGCCGCGCCGGGGCGCGAGCGAGCATGGAGTCCAGCGACTCGGGGGTGGTGATCACCAGGTGGGGCGGGTGGTCTCCGCCGACCTCGCGGTGCTCGCCCGTGCGTCGGCCGACTCGCAGGCCGACCGCATCACAGGGCCCCTCCAGGCGCCGCGCCAGGTCGTTGACCAGGGCGCGGGTGGGGCACACCACGAACCAGGACAGGTCGCCGCTCTCGCCATGATCCCGCGCGGCCAAGACGCGCTCCGCCAGGGGAGCGGCCCAGGCCTCGGTTTTGCCTCCGGCGGTGGGCGCCAGCAGCAGCGCGTCGAGCCCTTCCAGCAGCACCCGGGCGGCCTCGCGCTGGATCGGCCGCGGCGCGCCGAACCGCGCCAGGAAGCCGTACCACGCCCTGGGCAGCACCTCCCTCAGGGCTTCGGTGGTCTGCCGCTCATCCCCGATCTCAGCCGTCTTCGGCGTCTGGGGCATCTCCGGAGTCTGGTTCTCGCGGCTCACCGCACTTGGCTCTTTTTAATGAACCGCCCCTTGAGCTCGGCCAGCAGGGGCTTGACGCGTTCGGGGCGCAGGCGCGCCACATCCACCACCTCGGTGACGAACTTGAGAGCTTGCCGTGGGTTCTCGATCAGTCCCTGGCTGTGGCAGGCTTCCATCACAGTGGCCAGCAGGGGCGCCAGGTCGGTGCCCGGCGCCAGGTCCAAGCGCGCCCGCTGGTACAGCGCCAGCGCGCGCCTCGACAGGGCCACGAAGGCCGCCGTGTCGAAGGGGTGAAGCTCCAGGAACCGGTCGGCGCGCACCACGCCCTCGAGCATGTCCCGGCCCTCGGGATCGTGGGTCAGCGCCAGCACCGTGTGCAGCGGCTGGTCCGTGGCGAAGCGATAAGAGAGGCGCCGGTGCGAGGCGTGTCCCCCCCGGGGCAGCGCCGCCGGATCGAAGCACAAGGCCGAGGCGGGGAGCGAGGCCGCCGCCAGGGTTTGGAACAGCACCCGGGACAGGGTGCGGCCCGGGCCCCGCAGCGCGCTGTAGAACTCGGCCTCGTCCACCAGCACCACCAGCCCTGCGTGGCCCACCTCCCGGGCCAGGCAGGCGATCCCCCCGAGCAGCAAGGTGTACAGGTGGGTCACCGTGCGGTGGTCCTGCAGGGCCCACAGCCGGGCGCGCAAGCGAGTGGTCAGTTGCAGGTCCCGGTTCAGCTCGCGGTTGCTGGCCACCTCTGCGCCTTCGATCCAGTCCAGGAGTCGCTCGTGCAGCGCCTGGTCCCGCGTCTCCGGCTCGCCGGCCAGCGCCGCGTGGTACATCAGGGCCGGCCCGAGGTAGGGATGCGCCACACCGTCTCGGGTGCCGTGACCGGCCCACCGCAGCACCCGGTCGGCGTCTCGCGCGGCCGCGGTGAGCAGGGGAGCCAGCCCGGCCGGACGGTCCGGCGCTCCGGGGTAGCGCAGGCCGCGAGCGACCTGGTGGTAGATCCGCCGGGGGTGGCTCGGCAGGGTCTCCCGGCTGTCCATGGTGGCGCGGCCCACCAGGTACCCCGCCTCCAGGGCGATCCGGGCGATGAGCTCCAGGGTGTGGGTCTTGCCCGTGCCGTAGTCACCAAGCAGGATCCGCAGCCCGCCGGACCCTCCGTCCGCGCCGGCGGCTGTCGCCAGGAGATCCCGCCGCACCACCGCCAGCTCTGCGTCCCGTCCTACGGTGTAGGTCTCCAGGTGATGGGCCGGCACCACCCCGAGTCGGAGCGCCTCGATGGCCTGGCGCGCCCGGCGTTCGTCGATCTCCAGTGCCTCCGGCTCCGGCGTCGGCCCCGGCTCCGGCGTCGGCTCCGGCTCCGGCGTCGGCGTCGGCTCCGACGTTGGCGTTGGCTCCGGCGTTGGCGTTGGCCCCGGCTCCGGCGTTGGCCCCGGTTCCGGCGTTGGCGTTGGCCCCGGCTCCGGCTCCGGCGTTGGCTCTGGCTCCGTCTTCGATCCAATCCCGTCGGTGCGGCGTAGCTCCTGCGTGGGGATCTCCCAGGGCGTCCCGGGCATCTGGTCGAACTCCACCCGGGCCACACGACCGCCCCGCACCAGCCCCCGCACGGCGCCCTCACCGAAGTCGGGGTGGGTCACCCGGGTGTCCTTGACGAGGGCCGCCGCCTCTCCCGGCTCAGGCATCGAAGAACTCGTCGTCGGTTTCTACCTCCAGGCCGAGGTAGCTGCCCTGGACCAGCGCCTCGGCCGCGTCGCCCGACAGCACCTGCTCGCCGTCGGCCTGCTGGCCATACAGAAAGTCCACGTAGGTCTTGACGAACAGTCGCCGGTGGCTGATCTCGAAGGTGTAGGCCGACATGGTCTTGGCCAGCGTCGCCCGGCTCCGGGCCTGCAGATCCCCGTCGGCCGCCCAGCCCGTGGCCCGGCAAAAGATCTGCTCGATCCGCGCGCCGATGGCCTCCAGCAGCTCCACCGGGCCGAGGTCGAGCTTCTCGAGATCGATCACCGCGGCCTGGGGGCTCCGCTCGCTCAGGGACACCGGGCTCTTGAGCCGCTGGTCCAGGGCCGGGTACTCGGGCACCACGTTGCGCAGAAACTCCGGGGGTACCGCGTACAGAAAGAGGGTGGACGGCAGGCGGGCCTGGCCACAGAGGTCGATCACCTGCCGCAGGTTGTCTCCCACGGCGTGCATCTTGCGGCTGCCCAGCGACAGGTTCCGGTCCACCTCGTCGAAGAGCAGCACCACCCCGGGCAGGCCGTAGCCGGAGATCACCTGGGTCAGGCTGCGCAGCATCTTGAATCCCGTGGCCGGCTCGATGGCCTCGTAGATCCCCAGGGGACGGGTCTCCTTGAGGGGCACGGGCTCGCCCCGAAGCCACGCTTCGAGCAGGGCCTGCCGGTCCCAGTCCTCGTCCAGGCAGGCCGACAGGAACATCGACGCGGCTCGGCGGTAGGAGTGGCTCTCGGCCGAAACCCTCGAGGCGGTGCGCCCGATCCACTGCCGCACCGCCTTGTCGCTGAGTTGCTCGCGCCGGTCCTCGGCGAGGTCCCGCAGAATATCGGGTAGCCCCTGGGTGGGCTCGGCTCCCTCGGACAGGGGTGGCGACGACAGGTTCGTGGCCACCGCGGCGTAGACCTTCACCGGGTCGTCATAGGGGCACTCCCGGGGCGACAGGTTCACCAGGGCCGTGAGGAACCCCCGGTGCCAGGCCCGCTCCCTGACGCAGTACAAAAAGTGGGTCTTGCCGCCCCCGTAGTAGCCTTGCACCAGCTTGAAGCTGGAGGCCAGCGGCTCGTTGGCCAGGCGCGACAGGTACTCGGCGTCGAGCACCTTCAGGTAGGTCTCGTTGCCCACGTTTAGCACCGAGATGCCCTGGTCCGGCGGCTGTCCCGACTCGCCGAGCCTCTGCAGGATGTGTCGGGCCAACCCCTCGGTCAGCTCGGAGACCGGCTCGGCTTTTCCGTTCATGGGGCGCTCGCTCTGTTGGTGCTCGCTCATGGCGTCTCCTCGCGGTGGTGCTCGGTCTCCTGGGAGACGAACCACGCGCTCAGGTAGTACTGTCCTCGATCGGGCCCCTCCTCCAGGTAGAGCACGTCACCCTTGCGTCGGGTGGCCTCCCCGGTGGCCGGCCCCAGGTTGAGCCGCAGGTCCAGATGGCAGAGCTTCCCCTCCCGGCGTAGCCGTCCGAGGTCGTATGCGAACCGCGCCCTGCTGTAGTCACGGAAGTTCCGGGCCGTGGGATCTCGCCAAAACGGTTTTTTCTGGAAGGCCAAGGCCAACCGGGGCAGAAGCTCCACCAGGGCCACCCGCGTGCCCATGGGCTGCTTGGGCTCCCGGCAGCGCTGTCGGTAGACCAGCAGCAAGGTCTCGAAGAACACCTCGGCGTCCCAGCCCGCCTCCAGCTCCTCGAGCCGCTTGGCACGCTCGGCGAGGATCCGGTCCGGCTCCGCTGCCACCTCCGCCACCTCCAACCGGGCGTAGCGCAGGCTCGCCCGGTTCGACGCCAGGTCTACCCCGAGGGTGAAGGGCGGCAGCGCGTACTCCATGGGATCGGCCGTGACCAGGCGGCACTGCAGGTCCGCCTCGCCCGCAGCCGTGGTCAGGTCGATGCCGAAGGAGACGCGCCTCTGGGCCAGCCGCTCGGCCTGGTCGGCCCCGACGGCCACCAGAAGGTCCGGCAGGCTCGCGCGGAGGTCCTCGCCGAGGATCTCATCGGGCAGGTCCCTTACTTTATGTAGCTCGGCCAGTACCCGGGCGACCTTGGCCGGCGCCGCCAGCACCTTCTCCCGGCCGAGCTGTCCGAGCGCCTTGCCCAGGCGGCTCATGCCCTTGACGCGCCGGCTCACCTCCTCGGCGAGGGCCGCCACCTGGTCCGCCAGGGGCGCGGGCCCGGGGTCGCCGCTGTCGGCGGGGACATCCCGGTCCCGGTCATCTCTCTGGTCGTCATCCATTGCTACACGTCCTCATGTCGCCGCTGGTTTCGCTGCAGCCATCTGGGCGCGGCGGATGACCGCCTTGGGGCTCGCCGGCGGCCGCCGCCCCAGGCAGCGGGGGCAGTTGCGCCGCCCGCGTCCGTCGCTGTCGTCCAGACAGGGCCCGCAGAGCCGGTGCAGCGCCTCGTCACAGAACCCCAGCTCCAGGGTCGGCGCGCCGCAGGCCTGGCAGGCCAGGGGATCGAGGCGCCCGGTCAGCCCGTTGCTGTCCACCTCGAGGCGCAGCTCCTTTTTCCGGCGGCGCACGAGCAGATCGCACCGCAGCACCGGGAGGCGGGCCAGCAGCAGGGCGAATGGCTGCACCCGCAGCCGAAGCCGGTACTTGTCCCGCAGGGCGGATCTCTTGGACTCCGCCTCACGCTGGAGCTGAGCCTGCTTCTCCCGCCGGATCTCCCGGGCCTCGCCCGTGAGGCGCCGTCGCCGGATCTCGGCCTCCATCTCACCGTGGAGGTCGCCGAAGTAGGCGTCGATCCGCGCCGCGTCCCGTCGGAGCCGGCGGCGGACTCCGCGGCGGAAGGAGTCCGCCCGGGCCTCCAGCTCCGCATGGGCGGCCATGGCCGCCAGCGGGTAGAGCTCGGCCAGCGCCTCGGCCTTGGCCTCGCCGCGGCCCGCTTCGGGGCCCAGCTCCGGCCAGCCCGGGGCCTGGGCGATCAGCCGCTCGGCCAGCCCATCCACCACCGCGCCCCGGCCCGACACGGCCACGTGCACCACCCCCTCGCGCCGCTCGTCTGCCTCGGCCACGGTGGCGAATGACCAGAGCCAGTAGTCCCGCCAGGTCTCCTGGGCGCCCACCAGGCGAAACGTGGCGTTGAGCGTGACGAAGTGGCGCTCGATCGCCTCCTCCATGGAGCGGCCGAGGCTCCGGGGCGGCATGCGGACCGCCGCTGTGGGTCCGCCCCTGGAGGCCAGGGCCACTGCCCGCTCCAGCACCTCGGTGCCATAGCCCACCGGCACCGCCGGCAGATCCTCCTCGCCGGATTTGCCTGCCTCGCCTCCCTCCGAGCCCGGCGCGCCTTTGGTGCTCCCCTGCGCCGCCGAGAAGACGTCCGTCGCCACCAGCGACACCATGGGCTCGGGCAGCCCCAGCTCCTCGGCCAGGCTGTCGGGCACCAGCGCCTGGGCTCGAGCGGCCAGGGCCTCCCGCTCCACCGCGCCGCCGTGGGCCCGGACGAGCTGCTCCATAAATCCCAGCAGCTGACTCATCGGGGGACTCTCATGGGGTGCCTCTCATACCTCACACCTCGTAGTCATCGGCGAAGATCTCGCCGTCCAGCTCCTTGATCTGGTCGTAGCGCTGCCGCGCCTCGAGCAGCTCGTCCCCAAGGCGGTCGAAGGCGCTCACCACCTCGTCCTCGCTCTGGCTCTCGCCGTAGATCGACAGGATCCGTTCCTCGAACTCCGCCTCGTCCTTGCGCTGTCCCAGCACCAGGTCCAGCTCCCCCACCACCAGCTCGAAGAGGTTGATCCGCTGGTCGAGCACCTCCAGGATGTGGTGCTCGGCTGTGGACTGGGCGCAGAGGTTGTACACGTACACCGGCCGCTGCTGCCCGATGCGATGGATCCGGCCGATGCGCTGCTCGATGCGCATGGGGTTCCAGGGCAGGTCGTAGTTGACCAGGGTGGAGCAGAACTGCAGGTTCCGGCCCTCGCCCCCCACCTCGGTGCAGAGCATCACGTCCACGCCGTTGCGGAACCGCTCCACGGCTGCGTCCTTGTCTGTCCGGGAGAGCCCGCCGGTGAAGGTGCTGTGGGAGATCCCTGCCTCCTGGAGGCGCTCGGCGAGCTCCTCCAGGGTGGCCCTGAATCGCGAGAACACCAGCGTCTTTTCGCCGCTGGCCCGCAGCAGATCCAGGAGGCGGGACATCTTGGCCGGCTCGGGCACGTACCCGCACATGCGCGCCAGCCGCAGCATCTCCTGGCGAATGGGCTCATCGAGCCCCTCCCGGGAGGCCATCTTCTCCAGGGTCTTCCGCACGGCGCTCGGGCTGGAGCCCGCCTCCTGCAGCAGCAGCCCCAGGGCCAGGCGTGACACGCCCTGCCGGTAGCAGGTGCGCACCAGCTCGGTGAGGTGACGGTAGAGCTCCTGCTCGGCGGGCACCCCTTCAACCAGCAGGGTGGTGGCGTGTCGGGGCGGCAGCCGCACGTCGGCCACGGCGCGGGTGTTGCGGATCATCACCTCGCCCATCAGCTCCCGGAGCTGGTCGCGGTTCCGCGGCCGGGTGGGCTCTCCGCGCGCCACGAAGGACCGGCGGTAGGCGGCCTGGGTGCCGAGCTGGCCCGGCTTGAGCAGGGTCACCAGGCTGTAGATGTCCATCAGGTCGTTTTGCACGGGGGTGGCGGTGAGCAGGAGCAGAAACCGGCTCCGGAGCTCGTTGACCAGCTTCCACCCCGCCGTGCTGCGGTTTTTGAGGTGGTGGGCTTCATCCACCACCACCAGGTCGAAGTCCATGGAGCCGAGGATCGGCCGGTGCCGCTTGTTGCGGGCCATGGCCAGGGAGGCCACAACCAGGTCTCCGGACCGCCAGAAGGCCTCCGGGTCCCGGCGCAGGTCAGCGCCCTCCGCCGCCCGGGGCGACAGGCTGAACTTGGTGGACAGCTCCTCGCACCACTGGCTCACCAGGGCCGGCGGCGTCAGGACCAGGATCTTGCGGGCCATGCCGCGCATCCAGTACTCCCGCATCACCATGCCGGCCTCGATGGTCTTGCCCAGCCCCACCTCGTCGGCCAGCAGCACTCTGCCGCGGAACCGCTGGAGCACCTTGCGCACCGACTCGGTTTGGAACTCGAACTGCTCCACGCCCCGAAGCCCCGGCAGACAGAGCAGCTGCTCGAATCGCGTAGCCCGGGTCAGCTCGTTGGCTCGCAGCGCCAGCAGGTAGTGCTCGAGCCCCCAAGCGGCCGCGAGGCTCTCCCCATCCCCCACTCCGTTCCCCACTCCGTTCCCCACTCCGTTCCCCACTCCGTTCCCCACTCCGTTCCCCACCCCGTTCCCCACCCCGGGCTCAGTGCCGGTCATCCCGGCGATGAGCGCCTCCGATCCGCCCACCTCCACCACCTGGATCACCTCCAGCTCCTCCGGCGGGCTCGGCGCGCCCTCTTGGGCTGGTCCAGGTCTGTCCGCCGTCTCGGCCGTGACCCCGCTCTCCTCTTTCTTCTTCTGTCTGATCGCCTCGGCTTTCTTCGCCGCCTCGGCTTTCTTCGCCGCCTCGGCCTTCTTCGCCGCCTTGGCCTTCTTCGCCGCCTTGGCCTTCTTCGCCGCCTTGGCCTTCTTCTCATCTGCACGCCTCGCGGCCCGATCCCTCCTATCGCGAGTGGCCTGGATCATCTCTCGAAGCTCCGGCGTGATCATCGGAAGCCCGAGCTCCCGCCGGATGGACGCCACACGCTCCAGCAACCACCCCAGGGAGATCCCCTGGTGCTCCAGAGTCCTCTCCGGGAGCTCGACGGCCTCCTCCAGCAGCGGAAGGGCCTCCTCCAGCCGATCCTCGTCCAGCAGCGCGAGCCCCTCGTGCAGCGCGTCCTCGGGCAGGTCGCCCCCCTCGATCCTCAACCGCTCCACCAGGCTCAAGATGTCTTGCGGGTGCCCATCGTGCTCCAAGACCAGGTCCAGCATCAGCCGAGTAAGCGGCGCGTGGCCAGGGAACAGCCTCGATATCTCCAGGAGCATCGAGATCGCCTGGTCGAGCCCAGCGAGACTCGCGAGCCGACGGGCGTCCGCCATGGTCCTGTTCACCAGCTCGCGCTCATCCGGTCTCAGCCGCCGCGCCCCGCGCGTTCTCGACTTGCGTCGCGAGGCCTTTCGCTGACTCGGACGTCGGCCCGAGCCCCGGGCGGGTGAAGATCTCTTCCGTCCCATGGACCCGCTACCGTAGCTCATGGCATATCCGTAGACAACCGCTGACTATCTCTGTGCGTCTGCTCGCCTGGTCATTGTCACGTTTCTTAATTGAATCCGAGCGTTGACCGGTGGCATAGTGCCCGCATCATGAAGCTGCATTTCCTCGGTGGCGCCGACGAGGTCGGCGCCAGCTGCCTGCTGATCGAGGTCGCCGGCCGGCGCATCCTGGTGGACGCCGGGATCCGCATGGGCGGCGCCGCAGCGGACCGGCTGCCTGACCTGGCCCGGGCTTCGGACCTCGGCGGCCTTGACGCCATCCTGCTCACCCACGCCCACCTCGACCACAGCGGCGCCCTGCCCCTGGTGCACGGCGCCTTTCCCAGGGCGGAGATCCGGATGACCGCGCCCACCCTCGGGCTCCTGCGGATCCTGCTGCTCGACGCGCTCAAGATCATGGAGCTGAAGTCGGACCAGGAGGGGGAGATCCCGCTCTACCCGCTCCCCGCGGTGGAGGCGCTGCTGGCCCGGTCCGTCGGCAAGCCTTTCCTGGAGCCGGTCCCCCTGTGCGACGGCGCCATCCGGGCCACGTTCTTTCCGGCGGGTCACGTGCTCGGCGCCGCCGCGGTGGGCCTGGAGACGCCCGAGGGCAACGTGCTGGTCACCGGGGACCTGTCGGTGACCGACCAGCTCACCGTGCCCGGGATGCCCCGCCCGCGCTTCTCCCCGGACGTGATGGTCTGCGAGGCCACCTACGGCGCCCGCCTCCACGCCTCGCGCCGCGCCGAGGAGGAGCGACTCGCCCAGAACGTCATCGAGGTGCTGCGGGACGGCGGAAAGGTGCTCATCCCCGCCTTCGCCCTGGGGCGCGCCCAGGAGGTGCTTCTAATACTCCGCAAGGCATTGGCCCGGCCCGACGCCCCCTCGGCCACGGTCTACTGCGACGGCATGGTGCGCTCCATCTGCGGCGTCTACAGCCAGTACCCAGAGGCCCTCTCCCGGCCCCTGCGCGAGCGGGCCCAGGCGGGCCGGGGGCTGTTCTACACCGCGGACGGCCGTATCCGCCCGGTCGGGTCCCCGGCGGAAAGAGACGAGATCCTGCGGGGCGATCCCTGCGTGATCGTCTCCTCATCCGGAATGCTCTCCGGCGGCCCGAGCCAGCACTACGCCGCCGGCCTGGCCTCCTCCGAGTCCTCCTTGATCAGCATCACCGGCTACCAGGATGAGGAGGCCCCCGGGCGCCGGCTCCAGGACCTGGCCGCCTCTTCCGCCGCCGACCGGGAGCTCATGCTCGGCGGCCGACGAGTCGCCGTCCGCTGCGCCGTGGGGACCTACACCCTCTCGGCCCACGCCGACGCCCAGGAGCTCGTCGGCCTGGTGCAGAGCCTCGCCCCGCGAGATCTCTTTCTCGTCCACGGCGATCCCCAGGCCCGCGATGGCCTCGCCGGCAAGCTCTTTGACGCCGGCTTCCGGAGCGTGACCCTACCGGCCGCCGGAGACGAGATCACCCTGGACGCCGCGCCCAAGCGCCCGAGCCGCAGCTCTTCGTCCACCTCTGCGTCCGCCTCCGCGTCCGCATCCGGTATCGGCGCCGCGCGCCCCTTCGACTCCGAGGCTCTGCCCGAGCTGCACCGCCACCTCTGGGCCACCGAGCCTCAGCGCAGGACCTACAGCGTGGCAGATCTGGCGTCCCACTGGTATGGGAGCGCCCATCCAACCACCACCGCCGCAGCGGCGGACCTCACGGCGGTCCACGAGGTCCTGCGTGCCGACCAGCCCTTCTTCGAGCCCGACGCCAGGCGCCCCTATCTCTATCGCTGCGTAGACCCCGAGCGCCCGGCTTCCGCCGCCGCCGCGTCTGCCTCCACGGCCCGGGACGAGCATGGCCGCCTCGAGCAGAACGCGGCTCTGGCCCGCGTCGAGGCCCTCCTGGGCCCCGACACCGGCAGCGGCCTGTACAAGAAGGGCGCCGATCGCGAGACCTGGAGCCTGCGCCTGGCCTTCGACTTCCCCGACGCCGACGCCCCCCGGGCCGCGGAGGCCATCGCCACCCTAAAGGAGGAGACCGGCTGGTCCGTCGAGGTCCACCCCGAACCCCGCCAGGCCGCCCTGGAGCACCTCGCCGTCGACCTCCTCCCGCCCCGGCTGAAGCCCCAGCCCGGTCACACCCTCTCCGCCTCGATCTTCAAAGAAGAGCGCCGGGTCGTCCTCCCCGTCCCAACGCTCCTACCAGAGCCCCCACCGCCTGATCTCACCGAGGAGCTGAGCGCCCTGTGCGAAGAGTTCGAAGCCCGCACCGGCTACGAGCTGCAGCTGGACCACAAGCCCCCTGGCACCTCCACCACCACCCCGGCGGCCAAGAACCTCTACGACGACACTGGCCGCATGGAGATCAACCACGCCTTCGCCGAGATAGACCGCGCCTTTGCCGGCCAGCTCCACCGCCCCTCCAAGATGAGCAAGAAGAGCGCTCCCGAAGGCCTCCTCATAGAGCTGTCCTTCATCAGCCCCGAGGTGGGCGCCCGCCACCAGGAGCTCATCGACGACCTGTCCTACCGCACGAGCTGGCGCATCCGAGTCGCCCAGAAGGTGGACCAGCAAGCCGTGCTGAGCCTCGTCCGCGCCCACCTTCCAGCCGCTTGGCAGCTGAAGAAAGGCCCCGGCTTGGACGTGGCCAACCGCCAGGTGATCCTCCGTCTCAAAGCGCCACTCCCCCCCGCAGCCGACGACGAGGACCTCACCGCCCTCTCAGCCGCCCTCGACCGCGACGCCGGTTTCACCGTGAAGCTCTCGTGAGCTCAGATGACGCAGCCCCACAAAGAGGCCCACGCTGACGCCCACAACACCCTCGTATGCGGGCTGATGCCCAGTGGGCGCATCGACGTTCGACCCGGCTCTGCCCAGGATGGCCCACTGATGACCGCCGCGGTGGCGCGGCGCATTGTCGATGCGTTCGGCGCCGGTCGCGGGCGCGGCGTGCTGCACCTGGGCGCCCGGGAGGTGTCCACCGACCTCCACCCGACGCTTTCGTACTGGCGCGACCTCGGACAGGCGCTCGTGTCCGGGGTCTGCGGCGCGCTCGATCCCACCGCCCCGGCGTTGCTCGTCCTACCAGACCTCGCCCCGGACGAGCTGGAGATCTGGGCTCAGTCGGCGCCTCCGATGCCCGGCGCCGAGATGATCACGGCCGCGCTCATCGGTGACCTGTGGTCTGACATCGGCGAGGCCCTGTCCGCGGAGGCCGCGAGCCACGCCGGCGGGATCGGGGGTTATCTGAAGAACCAGAGCCCGGTCTGGAACGTGGTTGGTCGCGTCTGCCTTCATCTCGCCGAGAACAAGCGCGACCCTCTGTTCCCCTTCGCCTTCATGGCCACCTATGTGCACAGGGTCTCCGGGCAGGCCAGGCCCCAGCACCTGCCCTTGGGACGAGCGCTCAAGGAGTACGCCGGGGCGAAAGACCGCCAGAAGCTGGTCGCGCTGCTGTCTCCGCTGTCCCGCGCCGCCGACGTAAGCGAGCTCATCGCCGAGCTGGTCGAGTCGGGCGACATCTACCATCCGCTGTCCTGGGCTCCCGCAGACGCCCACCGGTTCTTGCAGGAGACCGCCTTGTACGAGCAGGCCGGCCTGGTGGTGCGCATGCCCGACTGGTGGAGCGCCAGGAGCCGCCCCCGCCCCCGGGTCTCGGTGACGGTCGGCGGCAAGGCGCCTTCCAAGCTGGGCATGGACGCGCTGCTCGACTTCGACGTGAGGCTCACCCTCGGTGGCAAGAGGCTGTCTGGTAAGGAGATCGCCGAGCTCCTCGCCGCCGGCGAGGGGCTGGCGCTGATCAAGGGCCAGTGGGTCGAGGTGGATCGCGAAAAGCTCTCGGAGGTCCTCGATCACTGGCGTGGCGTGCAGGCGGCAGCCCAGGCGGGCGACGTCAGCTTCGGCGAGGCCATGCGGCTGCTGGCGGGCGCCCACCTCGGCGGCGCTGCCGGGGACGTCGACGACGATGTCGACGACGACGCCCGGCCGGACTGGTCCGAGGTCATCGCCGGCAAGTGGCTCTCGTCCAGGCTCGACGCGCTGCGCTCGCCCGAGCTGAGGGCCAACATCGACGCCAACTGTGGCCTGGACGCCGCCCTCCGCCCCTACCAGAAGGTCGGCGTCGGGTGGCTCACGACCCTGCGCGGCCTGGGCCTCGGCGGCTGCCTGGCCGACGACATGGGCCTGGGCAAGACGATCCAGGTGCTCGGCGTCCTGTCCATGAGCCGGCGCAGCAAGGAGCGTGGCACCGATCTGCTGGTCGTGCCGGCCTCCATCGTGGACAACTGGCGGCTGGAGATCGAGCGGTTCGCGCCCGATCTGAAGGTGCTCATCGCCCACCCCTCGCGCATCCCGTCGCCCGAGCTGAGGAAGCTGCCGAAAAAGCGGGTCAACGCCCACGACGCGGTGATCACCACCTACGCCACGGCCATGCGGACCGCCTGGATGAAGGACTACGCCTGGCGCAACGTGATCCTCGACGAGGCCCAGGCCATCAAGAACCCCGGCGCCAAGCAGACCCGAGCGGTCAAGGCCATGAAGTCCACGTGGCGTCTGGCGCTGACGGGCACGCCGGTGGAGAACCGCATCGGAGACCTCTGGTCGATCTTCGACTTCTTGAACCCTGGGCTCCTGGGCTCGGCCAAGGCCTTCAACCGGCTGTGCAAGTTCATGGCGAAGTCCATGGCGTCGGGCAATCCTGGCGCCTACGCGCCGTTGCGCAGGCTGGTCGGACCCTACATCCTGCGCCGGCTCAAGACCGACAAGAAGGTCATCTCCGATCTGCCCGACAAGACCGAGGTCAACGCCTACTGCCAGCTGAGCAAGCGCCAGGCCGCCCTGTACGACCAGTCGGTAGACGAGATGAAGAAGGCCCTCGAGGAGCCCGACGGCATCCAGCGGCGCGGCGTGGTCCTGGCCTTTTTGATGCGTCTGAAGCAGATCTGCAACCACCCGTCACAGTGGCTGGGCGACGGCGCCTACGACCACGCCGATAGCGGCAAGCTCACCAGGCTCGGTGAGCTGTGTGAGTCCATCGCCGCCCGCCAGGACAAGGTGCTGGTCTTCACCCAGTTCCGCGAGATGACCGGTCCGCTGGCCGGCTTCCTGGGTGAGATCTTTGGCCAGGGTGGCCTCGTGCTGCACGGCGGCACCCCGGTAAAGAAACGGCAGGGACTGGTCAAGGCCTTCCAAAACGACGACCGCGTGCCGTTCATGGTCCTGTCCCTCAAGGCCGGAGGCAGCGGCCTGAACCTCACCGCCGCCTCCCACGTGATCCACTTCGACCGGTGGTGGAACCCCGCGGTGGAGAACCAGGCCACCGACCGCGCCTTCCGCATCGGCCAAAAAAAGAACGTCCTCGTCCACAAGTTCATCTGCCGGGGCACGGTCGAGGAGCGCATCGACGAGCTGATCGCCAGCAAGCAGGACCTCTCCGACGAGGTCCTGGCCGCCGGAACCGCCCAGTCGGCCTTGACAGAGATGACCAACGAGGAGCTGATCTCCATGGTGTCGCTGGATCTGACCAGCGCCATCGGGCAATAGACTCCGAGAACCCGAGGCTTGAGGTGACCCCATGGGCAGGTACTCCTACGATAGATGGCCACGCTACGTGCCGGTGGCCGAGCGTCGCCGAAAGGCCGCCAAGAAGATCGCCAAGATGCGCAAGTCCGGCCGCAAGATCTCCCCGGTCGAGATCGAGGGCCGAAAGATCGCCAAGACCTTCTGGGGCGACGCCTGGTGCAAGAACCTAGAGGCGTACAGCGACTACGCCAACCGCATGCCCCGCGGCCGAACCTACGTCCGCAACGGCTCGGTGCTGGATCTACAGATCGACCCCGGCCGCGTCCGCTCCCTGGTCAGCGGCACCAGCATCTACAAGATCGACGTCAAGATCGCGCCCCTGCCCAAAAGGCAATGGACCGAGATAAAGCGCCGGTGCGGAGGCCAGATCGCCTCCCTCGTGGAGCTGCTCATGGGCAACATCTCCAAGGGCGTCATGGAGATCGTCACTCGCAAGGGCGAGGGTCTCTTCCCCGCCCCCAAGGACATCTCGCTGTCCTGCTCATGCCCCGACTGGGCCACCATGTGCAAGCACGTTGCCGCAACCCTCTACGGCGTAGGCGCCCGCCTCGACCACGACCCGGAGCTCCTGTTCACCCTACGCAAGGTAGACCCCACCGAAATGGTGGAGGCCGCCGTCGACCAGCCCCCCACCGGCACCAGGCGCAGGCCCCGAAAGGCCCGAGCCATCGACCCAGCCGACCTGTCGTCAGTCTTCGGAGTCGACATCGACACCGATGGGGTGTCATCGGACGAAGTGCCTGGTCCGGCCAGATCGGCCAGCAAGAATCAGCGTGCCGCAAGGACCAGAAAAAAGCCCAGCGCCAAGAAGCCCAGGACCAAGAAGCCCGTGGCCAAGAAGCCCGTGGCCAAGAAGCCCGTGGCCAAGAAGCCCGTGGCCAAGAAGCCCAGCGCCAAGAAGCCCGCGTCCAAGAAGCCCAAGACGAAGAAGCCCAGCGCCAAGAAGCCCGCGTCCAAGAAGCCCAAGACGAAGAAGCCCAGCGCCAAGAAGCCCGCGTCCAAGAAGCCCGCGTCCAAGAAGCCCGCGTTCAAGAAGCCCAAGACGAAGAAGCCCAAGACGAAGAAGCCCGCGTCCAAGAAGCCCGCGTCCAAGAAGCCCGCGGCCAAGAGGCCCGCCGCCAAGAGGCCCGCCGCCAAGAAGCCCGCCGCCAAGAAGCCCGCGGCCAGGAGGCCCGCCGCCAAGGGGCCCGCGTCCAGGAAGCCCGCGTCCAAGAAGCTCGCGGCGAAGAAGCCCGCGGCGAAGAAGCCCGCGGCGAAGAAGCCCGCGGCCAAGAAGAAAACACCCAAGAGGAGGTCACCTGCGAAGAAGGCGGGCAAGAAACCTCCATCCTCGCCGAAGTGATCTCCGCGCCGATCTTCCGACAGGTCCACGCCTCCGACGAATACCAGACACGGTCGTGCGGTGTCCGTTCCGATGCGTGCGGTGTCTGTTCCGGTGGTTGCGGTGTCCGTTCCGGTGCGTCCGGTATCCGTCCGATGCGTCCGAAATCCGTCCGATGCGTCCGAAATCCGTCCTGCCTTCCGAGCCCGGCGCCGTGATCCCAGCGAAATCCCGTCCCTGATCATTCCGGCACCGCCTTTGCAATGACGTCGGTCCCGTGGGCCGTGACCCACGCAACGACAGCGACGAGCTGCGACAAGCGGAAAGGACACTGCGTCATGGGCGACAAGAAAAAGAAACGATCCATCCTCGACACCCTCAAGGACCTGGAGAAGAGGTTCGGCAAGGGGTGCATCATGCGCCTGGGAGATCGCACCACGGTGAAGGTGCCGTCCATCCCCACGGGCTCGGTCACCCTCGACATCGCCCTGGGCACGGGCGGCCTCGCCCGGGGACGCGTCATCGAGATCTACGGCCCGGAGAGCTCGGGCAAGACCACGCTGGCCCTGTCGACCATGGCCCAGGCCCAGCGCCAGGGCGGCCTTTGCGCCTTCATCGACGCCGAGCATGCCCTGGACGTGCAGTACGCCAAGAGCCTGGGCGTGGCCACCGAGGAGATCCTCATCTCCCAGCCCGACCACGGGGAGCAGGCCCTCGAGATCGTGGACCAGCTCTGCCAGAGCAGCGCCGTGTCATTCATCGTGGTGGACTCGGTAGCCGCCCTGGTGCCCCGGGCCGAGCTCGAGGGCGAGATCGGTGACGTGCACATGGGGCTCCAGGCCCGCCTCATGAGCCAGGCCATGCGCAAGCTCGCCTCCGTGGCTGCAAGGAGCGACACCACCGTGGTGTTCATCAACCAGCTGCGCCACAAGATCGGCGTGCAGTTCGGCAGCCCCGAGACCACCACCGGCGGCAACGCCCTCAAGTTCTACGCCTCGGTGCGCCTCGACATCCGCAAGATCGGTCAGGTCAAGACCGACGGCGACGAGGCCAACGGCACCCGGGTCCGGGTGAAGGTCGTCAAGAACAAGCTCGCCCCACCCTTCCGCAAGGCCGAGTTCGAAGTGTTCTTCGGCACTGGCATCAACACCGGCGGTGAGCTGGTGGACCTGGGCGTGGAGCGCGGCCTCGTATCGAAGTCCGGCAGCTGGTACAGCCTCGGCGACCAGCGCCTCGGCCAGGGCAGGGAGCGGGCCGTGGCCCACCTGGCGGACCACCCCGACCAGGCCGAGTGGCTGCGGAAGTCCATCCTCGCGCCGGAGGAGGCGCCCGCGCCCGCGCCGTCACCGTCGCCGGCTGTCGGGGAGGTGGACGCCGCCGCTGAAGAAATCGCGCAACCCAAGACCGCCACCACCCGATAACCCGGGTACAGACCATCGCCCAAGGAGAAATTTCATGAAACGGACGACCTGGTTGGCCCCACTGGCCGCGACGACTCTCCTCTTGGCAGCAACCCTGGGCGCCTGCGCCGCCCAGCACTACTGCGTGACCGACGTGCAGTGCCGCACAGGCGAGGTCTGCGACCCAACGACGAACCAGTGCATCAACAATCCCTGTCACGGGGCCCCCGCCGGGACCTTCGTGCGTTGCGACGGCGGAGACGCTGGCGACCCCAGCGTCGCCTGGCTCTGCGACGACACCGGCCGCCCCTCGCCCCACACCTGCGGCCCGATGGGCTGCGAGCCTGCCGTGGGCGGGTGCCGCCTCTGCGAGCCCCGGACCCTGGCCTGCTACGGCGACACCCTGGTGGCCTGCGGCGAGGCCGGCGAGGTGGTCGAAGCCCATGAGTGCCCCTACGGCTGTGACGCCGACGCACCAGCCTGTCAGGACTGCCGGCCCTACACCACCCAATGTCACGACGACGACCTCGTGCGCTGCGGCGCCGGCGGGCAGGTGGTGACCCGGGAGGTCTGCGAAAACGGCTGCAACGACGACCAGGCCGCCTGCAACCCCTGCACCCCCGGGCTGGGCTTCTGCCACAGCGACGGCATCCAGCTCGTGCAGTGCGACAGCGTCGGCCAGCCGGGCCTGGCGACCCCCTGCGACCACGGCTGCAATGCCCAGCGGGCCCAGTGCAACGACTGCACGCCCAACCAGCCCCAGTGCGACGGGACCTACCTGGTGACTTGCACCGCCGACGGCCTCGTGGCCCAGAGCGACCTCTGCGTCCACGGGTGCAACGACCAGCGCGCCCAGTGCAACGACTGCACCCCCAACCAGCCCCAGTGCGACGGAGACCACCTCGTCACATGTGACCCGACCGGCCAGGTCGGCACCACCACCGCCTGCCCCCTGGGATGCAACCACGGCGCCGTGCCGGCCCGCTGCTACACCTTCACCCCCACGGCCCTCGAGGAGTCGGATCTACACGCCGGCCTGTCAGATCTCGTCATCACCACCCAGATCACCATCGACACCGACGCTCAGACCATCGACGGCGCCCCCCCGCCCTCCAGCCGGGTGGCCACCCAGCCCGACAACGGCCCCGACCTCTTCGTGGTCCACTACCGCGACATCTCGATCCTCTCCACGGCCACCCTCACGGTGACGGGATCCCGCGGCCTCGCCCTGGTGGCCTCCGGCCGCCTGGACGTGTGGGGCCTGATCGACGGCGCCGCAACCCGCGGGCTGGCCGGCCCCGGCGGCCGCGACACCTTCGACCCCCCCCTCCCGTCGCCCACCAGCGACGGCGCCGCAGGAACGCCCCACGCCGACTGCGGCTCCGAAGCCACCGGCGGCGGAGGCGCGGCCCACTGCGCCGCGGGCGGCTCCGGCGGCTTCACCATCTCCCCCAACCACCCCGGCGGCGCAGGTGGCGCAGCCGTCCCCATCACTCCCAGCCCACTCCCCACACCAACCCCCGCCCCCTGGACGCCCCTGCGAGGCGGGTCCGCCGGCGGCCGCTCAGGGTTCGGTTGGTACGTCGGCGGCGCTGGCGGCGGCGTCATCGCCCTCGTCGCCGCCCAGGAGATCTCCATAGCCTGCACCACATCCCCGGGAGTCACTCCCACCTGCGGCCACCTCGACGTCTCCGGCGGCGGCGGCACCGGCTACGGCGCCGGCGCAGGAGCCGCCGGCACCATCCTCCTCGAAGCCCCCACCATCCTCCTCAGTGGCACCATCCACGCCGTTGGCGGCGGCGGAGCCTGCGGCGGCATCCCCTGGCCCGGCACCGACGGCGCCCAAGGCGGCCAAGGCTGCAACAGCCCCGATCTGAACGGCCACGGCGGCAACGGCGGCCTCGCCGAAAACCGCCTCTGGAGCCCCACCGGCGGCTCCGGCATGGCCGTCTTCTGCAACGATCCCACCTCCGCCGGCGGCGGAGGCGCCTCCGCCGGCCGAATCCTAATCCGCACCGCCCCAGCCGCCCTCACCGTAGCACCAGAAGCAGTCCTCCGAGCCGCCCCCTGCGGCCCCAGCATAGAAGATTGCTTCGGAGAGTTGGTGGGGGAGTGAGGGTTATCGTACTCTGCGGAGACTGGAGTCCCCCCGATTTGAGTGACACACGAGATATCGGAATACTGCACGAAGGAGGCGTTAGCCGTCACGTCCGTGCCTTTTCAGCCTCGACGCAGACGCTCCCCGTCTCTCGTTCGTGCAGATCGAGGGGCCCCGGATTCGTTATTCGTGTTTCCCCGGCAGAAATTTCTGACACGTCAACAAAGCCATTTCTACGCAAGAGTGCTGCAAGTGACGGACCGTCGAACATCCACAGATGATGGCGCGGACCTATTAGCAAGGCCTTCAGCTTACCTGCGACCCCTCGAGGTCGCTCTCCGGCCATCATGGTTCCTTCCACAAAGCGATCCGCATCACCGTTCTCGAGGTACGCCTCGGCAATTTGTCGAAGATCCGGAACGGAGATTCGAAGCACCCCTCCGGGCTGGAGGATCCGCCTCATTTCCGCAAGGAACCGCTGTACATCATGCCGGTCCAAGTGCTCCAGCATGTGGGACGTGTACACAACCTCAGCAGAGGCATCGGGCAATGGCAACCTTATCGTTGCGTTAGCGAACTCGACTTCATTATTTCGAGCGAAGGCAATGTATGATGCCTGGGTTTCACTAATCAGGCGTGTTGCTCTGAGGAGCGTGTCGGAAAATGGAATCCTCGCCAGTAGCAGACTCGTCGAGTTGTCGAAATTCCGCCAACCTGCGATCGGAGACGCACCACAACCAACGTTGACTCGAAACGGCTGATGGAAACGGGTGTTTTCATTCGGCATGCTGCCTCCTAGGAAGGATTTTCAGTTTCGGGATACTGGTACACGGGCGGATCTGGTACGCAACGACATGATCCGTATCGATACCTTTTGACCTGAGCGCAGAGAGTGGAGAACAATCGGCCGAAAAGCGTCCAACACATTCGCCGAAAGCGAGGTGTCGACTCGAAAAAATGAAGTATTGCTGCGCTTTAAGCACTTGCCGAAGTATCGAGCATCGTGGCTTGGCGGTCAAGCAGAGCGACCTGAAGGGTTCCGATCCGCCCCGGAGCACCCGATGGGCTCGGCACCCTCGCCCAGCTGCACCTTGATCCCCTCCCAGGTTTCGATACTATCGCAGTGTTTTCGGGACCTGGGCTCATTTGCACAAGTTGGCAACTTGTAGCAGCGCCTGCGACCGAAGAGGCAAATAGTGTGGGGCGTTGACTCGATTGGCGAGGTTGGACCATGAATCCGAGCCGCGGTTCCATGAAAGCACAACCCGAAGCCGTCCGGCTGCTTGTCCGCGCCGCGCGTCCACGTACGACCCCAGATGTTCGAGAGGCCTTGCTTCGAGCGGTGGCTCGTCACACTGCTGGTGAACTTGCAGAATTGGCCGGCGGCCTCGGAATTGCTCCGCTTGTTCACGCCCATCTCGGTTGTGATGTGGATCTAGCACGCGGTGAGCTATCTAACTTGTTGAAAAGCGGTCGGAAAGCTGCCTTTGCGTCTTCAGTTCTGCTTGGAGAGACCTACCAGACTATTGCCGAGGTTTGTGCATCCGAGTCGATCCCGCTCGTGCCGTTAAAGGGGATTGACTTTGCCCACCGTTTGTATTCGAGCCCAGAAGTTCGGACAATGTGCGATATCGATGTCCTTGTTCCAGAAGCTGACTACGCGAGAGCGCGGGCGCTTTTCGCCGAGGTTGACGGCTTTGAGGAGCTGCTGTTTCCGCACGGAGTTGGCGAATGGGAGCAAAGTGCCAAGGACGCGCAGTTTGTGTTTCATATTAGTGGCCATGCCATCCATGTCGAGCTTCACCGCCGGTTTGGCCAGCGGTACCACATCAACGTCGACTACGATGCCCTCTGGCGCCGTGTCATCTGCGCCGACGGTGGCAACCAGGGCTTGCTGTCTTCGGAAGACACTCTGCTCTTTACTGCCTATCACCTGGAGCGGAGCCTGTTTCCGACGCGGTTGCTGTGGCTAGTGGACCTGCTTGGAATTACCTCCCAGTTGGAGATCGACTGGCAGGTCGTCGTCCGCCGCGCTGGCCATTGGGCGTGTCGAGTGGGGTTGTGGCACGCCCTTATGCGAGTGGAGGGCACTTTCGAGGAACGTGTATGTCCTCGATGGGTACTCGAGGCGCTGGCGCCTGGGCGATTACAGGCGAACTACCTCCGCACGATTGTCCCCCCGGACGCCCTAGTTACGTCTCTTGATGGGACTTCCGTGAGACTCACTCAGCTCCTTTTCTGGTTCCCGCTCATGGATGGATGGTCTGTCTGGCGGCGTTTCGTTGGTGCATACGGAGTGATGCGTTTCCGAGATGTGATGAGTAAGTGGAGCTGCTGACCGGCCAGGTTGCCTATCGTTTTGCGGTCTGTCAGAATTCCGTCGGCGTTCCAGAAAGTGGTCTAAGCAGCTGATTTGGTTGCCCTCTGACCTGTTGTCCGCGTATTTGACACCTCGCGGACGAGGCCAATCGCGTTGCGGTGGGTCACGGCTTCCCGCTATACTTACTGCGGACGGCCGTCTTCGCGCTCTGCCTCCGGTGGCACAGATGTTGGGCTTGTGTGCGTGACTTGAGTCACGACCAGGTGAGCTTCAAAATGGACACTCCAAAGAAGTTACGAGCAGGATGTGGGAGTCTTGTCGCCCCGGCTGTGATCCTCGGGCTGACCGCGCTGTCTGCGACGGTTGTGATGGCGCAGAGTTGGCCCATATGGCGCGGGTCACCACAACGTAGCGGTCGGTCGGCGGGCATATCGCAAATGACCGTCCCCGCGGTTCGCTGGAGCTATTATCTGGGAGGCTCCCTGCGAAGTAAGCAGGTTGTGGTCGCCGACCTCGACGCCGACGGCTTGAACGAGATCATCATGGCAACCGGCGGCAAGGTCGTTGTGAAGGACGGCCAGGATCGCATTCTCTGGGAGAGCGAGCCACTTCAGATTGCCTCGGTAGACGGTACTTGGGATCTGGATGGAGACGGCAGCGTAGAGGTGGTCGCACGTTCTAATCAATGGGCTTTCATTTTTGATGGCGCGACAGGCAGTGAACGTTGGTCCTTTCGATACGATGGATATCAGAAGCTCTTGACTGTGGTGGGCCTGGGCCCGGGTGGAGACCTCAATCTAATCCTGCAGGGATACGTCGCTTCAACCGCAGAACGCGACATCCGCCGGTTCGATTTTTCGGCTGGCTTCGCTAGTCCGATCGAGGTGCCACTTGCCACCGCGACGCCGGCGATCGCTGTGCCGTTTGTGGTCGGTGATCTGGACGGCGATGGTGACCACGAGCTAGTCATCGAAGACTACGGAACAATCCGAGTACTGGACGCGTTGACGGGCGCCCTGGAATCCGAGCGACAGCGTTTCAATAGCCACGCCGTAAATACCGTGTGGCTGGCGGACGTGGATGGAAGCGGCACGCTGGAATATGTACTTATTTCCAGAGAAGGCTGGTCGCAGAGATTGATCGTCGAGCGGTACAGCGGAGGCGTGCTGCAGAATCTGTGGATGAGGGACATCGCAACACTCGCTGGAGGCACAGATGACGTCGATAGTCGTTTCTTTGCCGAGAGCGTATATGATCTGGATGGCGATGGTCAGTTGGAGATCGTCCTGAGCATCTTCAATGAGAACGACGATGGCCAGTGGCACCTGCTGGTGCTTAGCGCTGTTTCAGGACTCGAGTTGGTAGATGTGCCGGGGCTGCTGTTCGATGGTCTGTCAGATCTGGACGGTGATGGAAACTCTGAAATTCTGGCGCTTGATGCTTCGATGTCAGGTATCGCCGGTGTGCGCTTCGGGGATCTGAGGGCATATACATACTCGTCGGGAGCACTCACTCAGCGGTGGAGCCTGCCAGACGCCGCGGTGCACAAGGTCTTGCAGCGACAGCACAGCAGATTGTCCCCAGACACGCTGAAAACCGCGAGCCAGGATTTGAATGGGGATGGAGTCTCTGAGGTCTATTTGGAGCGTGATGATGATGGCGACGGTTTGCCCGATGCACTGCAGGCTATTGAGGAGAATGGCGGTCAGCTCAGCATCTTGGCCGAGTACCGGCCAATCCAGCTAAATATCCAGGCCAGAGTCGTGGCGTTGGGCGACAATCTCACCGGGCCCTCGCGTCCGGCGGAGACCATGCTTAGCTTGAGCAATGGTTTCATCGTCGGTCTGGATCCGTTGATGGCCACCTCGTGGGTCTCTCGAACGGGAGGCTACCAAACCGACAAAGTGATCGCGGTGGATCTTGAGCAGACCGGGCAACTGGCGGTGGTCGCAGTCAATTCTCGTGGTGAGCTGGAGGTTCTCGATGAGAGCCAAGCAGATTTGAGCCAGCCGCCTTCGGTGAGCTGGAGCTTTGCCAGTCAGACGCTGTTTTATCCGTGCAGTTGGGATTTCGATCAGGATGGTCGTTCTGAGCTGATGGTGGTTGATTGGGACGGATCGGGCAAAGTTATTAAGATGCTGGAGCACGACGGTGCCGTGAAGTGGGAACGGTCGCTCGGCTTTGGCTTGAGGTCGCTCGACACGCACTTCAAACCGGCAACATTAACGCTCGACGTTGGCGTGGATGTGTATGCGAGCGTGTTCAACACCGTTGATGTGAAGCGCAATCTCATTGCCCTCGATGGGAGCGACGGATCAATGCTGTGGTACACGGATGAACGGATGGGTTACAGCAACTGGTTGATGGACTTTGCAGTGTCCGACCAGAACGCCGACGGCTTGGACGACGCGATCTACTTCTCCGGAGCGACTGAATTCCAGATCTACAGTGGGGTAGATGGCCAAATATTGCACCAGGCCGATCTTTTCTACGAAGGTAGCACTGCGGCGGTCGACTGCACCGGCGATGGGGTTCACGAGGCGGTGATAGGCACGGGCTCCCATGGTCTTCGGGTGTATACCTTGGATGCGTCTGAACTTTGGCAATACAGCTCTGTTCCCCTCCGGGACTTTGCCTACCGTGCGCCGGCGTCCGTCAATGCCGATGGCACGCCAGGGTTCGATTTGGCTTTTGGTAGCAATACCGGACGATTGCGTGTGTTGTCCGGTCACAACGGTCAACTTTATTACGAGCGATGGTTGCACCGCGGCCAGGTGTATATGGCCAATCCTGGTGAGGCACTGTCCTTGGGGAATGCCATTGGAGTAGATCTCGACGATGATGGACTGGATGAGATACTGATCCCATCCGAGGATGGTTACCTGTACGCCTTAAACGCGGAGAGTGGATCACTTCTTTGGGCTCTCGATTTTAGGTACGGTGTTGGGGAGCCCATTGTTGCGGACCTAGATTCCGACGGACACCTGGAGGTCATTGTTTCGGTAGCGGATGGCTACCTTTATGCCATCCATGCAGCATCGCTTGCGCCTCCTTCGGAAGTACGCGATGTGGCGCTCGATGGCTCCTTCCAGATTTTGGCGCCTCAGTCGGATATCGATCAGAGTGAGCACGCCAGCGCATCCGGAGTTGCTTGGAACAGCGTGCCGGGCGCGTCCGGGTACCGGGTGGCCCTGCTGAGCAACACCGGAAGCACGATTGTGCCTTGGACTGCGATCAGTGGAGCTACCCAGGCTGTGTTCACTGGGCTACACCTGCAGCCCAGTAGCGAGTATCACTTTTGGGTCACGGCCTATGGGCCGGGCGGGCAGTCGTCTGCTGATGTAACTAGCGACGGTTTTACAGTGACTGACCTGAGCCCGCCCGCAGTGATCGGGCTGGCTGCCCAGCCTGCCGCGTTTAGCCCCAACGGAGATGGTGTTCGCGATCAGGTGTCTATTGTGGCGGAGCTCATCGACCTCACTGGTCTTACTCGAGTAGAAATCCAGATCAGTGATGGTAGTCCGGTACGGCTCTTCGTCTCCGATGTCACCGGAACGATACACCAGGTGGCGGAGAGCTGGGATGGCAGAGACCAGAACGGGACCATCGTTGGCGATGGTGTCTATCAGATCACGGTTACGGCCGTCGATGAAACCAATCAGGTTGGAAGTGCCTCTACTACGGTAATGTTGGATACGGTACCGCCACCGACCCCCGAGATTCTGGCTCCGCATTCTCCGCCCCCAGTCACGGTGGACCGGCCGATCGTGGCCGGGACTTGCGAGGCCTCGGCAATCGTTACCGTGTTTATGAACGGCGAGTCCGACTGCGAAACGCAGGTTGCCGCCGATGGGTCATGGAGCTGTCAGGTGATCGCTGCACTTGGCGATGGTAGCCACTCGGCGTGGGCTACGGCCGTCGATCAGGCGGGCAACGCTTCTGGACCCGGTGCAGATGTCGTATTCGACGTGGATACCGTTCCACCCCATCCTCCCGTAATCACGCGTCCCGGTATGGGGGAGATGCTACTGGAGACGACACCAGTGCTGGCGGGTACCGCGGACCCTGTGACGGTGGTGACAGTATTCGAACAAGATACTGCGTTGTGTCAGTCCTTGTCGGATGCCACCGGAATCTGGGGCTGTACGTCAGAGGCGGATTTGGCCTTGGGCGAACATTGGATCTGGGCACAGACGGCCGACCGGGCGGGAAACACCTCCGGTCCCTCGCAGGAAGTGCTGTTCGTCATCGTCGATTCCCTACCCGCGGACGCTGGTGTTTCCGATGCGTCGGTTATTTTCGCGTCGTCACTGCGGGATCGGCGGCCCGGATGCGACTGCCGGTCGAGTACAGCGGCCGAGGACGGGGTGCTTTTGGTCGTATGGCTCCTGCTGCTCGGAGCCTTGCTACGTCGGCGGAAAAGACGGCGTTGGCGAGCGGTTCCGCTGGTCCTGCTGGCCATGGTTACGACGGCCGCCTGCGGCGCTCGCGCACCACGATTCGACTGCCCCCTTTGGTCCGATGCTGATGCTGACGGCGATTGCATTTCGGATGCCGACGAAGGAAGCATTGCCCTCGTGGACACCGATAACGACTCGATTCCGGACTATCTGGACCTCGATTCCGATGGAGACGGCATACCAGATGCCATCGAGGGCGGTGGTTGCGCGGGCCGTGGCCATATCGACAGCGACGCTGATGGTGTGCTGGACTTTCGGGATCCCGATTCGGACGGAAATGGAATTGAAGACAGTATCGAGCTGGATGCCGATACAGACGGAGATGGCTTGTCAGATCGGATCGACCCAGATGATGACGGCGACTCAATTCGTGACGTCGACGAACTCCAAGGACGCCCTGAAGTGCCGCCAGATACCGACGGTGATGGCACTCCCGACTTCCGCGACAGTGACTCTGACGGTGATGGTTTGCCCGACTCGGTAGAGGGCGGCGACGACTGGTTGCATACCGCGCCGATCGATACCGACGGTGATGGGTTCGGTGACTACATTGATCTCGATTCCGATGCCGACGCCCTTCCGGACGGTGAGGAGTTAGCGCTGGGTACCAACCCGTTGCTAGCTGACAGCGATGGGGACGGGCTCCCGGACTCTGTGGAGATAGTGGCTGGGACCGACCCCACGGATCCCGCTAGCGTTCTTCCGCAGCGGTCGCTGTACGTGCCTTTGTCGGGAGACGCGACCTTCGGCGAAGATGTCCTGATTTACGCTACCGCGAATGTGAAGCAGATGAACGTTGTGCTGAATGTCGACACGACAGCAAGCATGGGGAGCGAGCTCGAAAACCTGAGGAACCAGCTCAGCCAGCTCGTCCACCAGATTCAGCTGGAGATCCCGGACACTGCCTTTGGGGTGGGCCGTTTCGCTGACTTTCCGTTTGCGCCGTATGGAGACAACGCAGCGGGGGATCAGCCCTTCGAGTTGGTGCAGCAATTGACCCTCGACGGTGGGCTTCTTCAATCGGCAGTTGATTCGCTGAGCATCGGCCATGGCGGCGATTTGGCCGAATCGTCGCTAGAAGCTCTGTACCAGCTGGCGACAGGGGAGGGACTGATTGGACCTGGCGCAAGCCTGGTTGCGACATTTGTTCCCGATCCACAGCAGGGGCCCGGCACGCTAGGCGGGGCGGGTTTCGTTGAGGGTGCGCTGCCGGTGGTGCTACATATTACGGATGCGGTATTTCATGCTCCCGAGGAAGGACCGACCGCTCGCGATTGCTTCGATGGCTATCTCGACTACGGGATCGGTGGAACGGAGCCGGTTGACACCGCACACACACGTCAACAGACCCTCGATGCGTTACTCGATTCGGGAGTCCGTGTCGTCGGTATTGTGAGCCGTGAATATCCCATCGAAAGCGCCTGCAGTCCGTACGTCGACCTGATCGATCTCGCGTTGGCGACAGGGGCTGCTGTCCCACCTGGGACCTTCCAGAGCGACTGTGGCCAGGGGCTGTGTTGCACAGGCGTGGGTGGCGCGGGGCGCCCACCTGTTGCCGGCGGAGTGTGCCCACTAGTGTTCGAGACAAGTAGCGATGGCGCCGGGCTGCAGAGCCAGGCGACCAGCGCCATTCTGGCCCTCACGAGATACGCCTCCCTGGATGTGGCGTGTCGGGCTCTGGGGAAGCCGAACGGCGAGCTTGGCGCTGCGATGCCATCGGGCTACACGACCGCTGATTTCGTCGAGAAAATCGCGACGGAGAATGCCATCGCCCCAATTGGGGCAGACAGCCCACAGCCCGAAGATCGCGACGCGGATGGGGTCTTTGAAACGTTTGCCGACGTTCCTCCTGGAACGCAACTCGAGTTTACGGTGACGATAATCAACGAATTCGTCTCGCCGACCACTGCCATGCAGCTGTTCTCGCTGGGGATCCAGGTGATGGGCGACGCGGTCACCGTTCTGGACGAATGGACCCTATATGTCGTGGTGATGCCGGATGTCTCGCCGTAGTCGCTACTGAGCTTCTTCGATTATCACGGCCAAACAGCGACCGAGTAGGAGCGCGCATGCGACGTAGAGAAGTGATGCTGAGCATGCTGGCCGCTGCCGGCGGGCCGCTAATCAATTGTGGCGCGGGCGTTGACAGCATCAACCGCGGTAAGAAGCCCACCGCGTTTGTAGGCTCCGTCGATGTCAAATCGATAGGTACAATGCTGGACCTGTTGAAGCGTCAGCGGCACGTTGCCCCCGTTATCTCAAATGCGATCGAGTTGTTTCTCAAGGAGGCGCGACTCATTGAGCGCTTCCCAATCGCGCGGCGTGTGTACAAGTACGAGGACGTCGGGAAACACCGCACCCGATTGGATGGGCGGACCAAATACCTGGAAGGGGAAACCCGGCAAGTCTTCGCGCTGGCCATCTCCGATCTCGTTACCTCCACCGTGATCGCCAACGAGCTACCGGTGCTTGCGGCGGCCGTTCGACTGACTGGCGACGAGAAATGTTGCAAACGACTACTCGCACAATTGTATGAGGTGACTACCTGGTCACCGCTTCAACGTCCCGGCTGGAGCTGCCATGTTGCTGGAAGGAAACTGCCGCTGGGAGGGGATGGCAACTGGCTTGCGACGGGAGTGGGTGTGAGGGCGCTGGCGGATACTCTGGAGATCCTGCCGGCCAATCGAATTCCCAACGGCCTGCGTGGTGCGATACACAAGCTGCTAGGTCGGGAGATAGTGTCGATAGCCGATGATTGGACTATGCGACGCCCGTGGTTTGTAAAGTGGAACAACCCGATCAGTAACCAGTGGGTGCTTCCGACCGAGGGATTGGTACGAGCGTGCCTGCTGCTCGGGCGCAAGAGCAATCGCCGGTTCTATGAGTTGGGCGTCAGCAATCTGCTCATGGCACTGAATGCGCATGGAAGCAAGGGCGAGTTCGAGGAGGGACTCTCGTATGCGTACCCGACGATGACATCACTCGTTTCCGCGTCGCGAGCGATGGCGACTGCAGGCGATCGCCGAGCCCTTGATCACCCGTATTTTTCACGATTTCCTGAGTGGGTGGTGCAGCACATCCAGCCGGCCGGGATGCTGATCAATTGCTTTGACAGTGGCTCGGTGCGAGCCATTCAGCTACGGCCTTTCCTCACGTACCTGGCTGTGTTCCTTGGAAGTGATTTGGCACGTTGGGCCGTAGAGCACTTCTACGACCTGCCGGCGAGGGGACTTGCGGGGTTGCTCTATCGCGCCCTTCCCGAACAAAAGCTGTCGCCACCCAAGCGCTACGCGGCCTACACTCGCGCAACTCGAGTGAATTGGCGGTCCAGTTGGGACCGGGACGCAACAGGAGTTTGGGTACGTGGCGGGCACCGACTCGATCAGCATGATCACAATGACCGAGGGCACGTGAACTTCATCTCTGGGGGGAAAGCAATACTCATTGAGGCTGGAAAACCCTCCTATGCTCACCCTAATTACTACACATATTTCTCCACTGGTGTTGGACACAACGTGCTTCAGGTGGGCCTCGCGACACCGAAAAACCCGTCTTTGAGGCTCCCGGCGCTCCCAGCGGTCTTGAAGGGTTGGCAGCTGCGTCACACGGTAGCCCCCATCTCAGTCCACCGTCTTGATCCATTGGGCGGTGATGTGACAGTTGTATGCGACAAGTGCTACGACCGGTTGAAACGCTGGCGCCGGCGAGTGGCTTGGAAGATCGCCGAGCTGCGAGTTACCGATGTTGTCGAGCTAGCGAGCGGTGAGTGCGAAGTGTTGTTGTTTCGCTGGCACTTGGGAACCAAGGAAACGGCCACAATCCGACAGACAGGTGGGGTGCACTCCGTATCCTGGCCAAACGCGAAAATGACGATTCGTTCTAGCGAACCGCTGACACTCATACAGGAATTAATGCCGGACGCCACTCTCGACTTGAAATCGTACGATAGCGGCGCAAACCTACACAGATGCTTGATCGTTCGATCACGCGCTCGGCTGGGGGCGATTGAAATAGCAACTGTGGTCGTTCCGAGGGAGTCATGAACTTGATAGCCTGGGGTAAAGTTGCCCCGCGGATGCTCATTGGGTCTCAAGGGGATCACAGAACCGATGGAGTTCGGGCGGACGGTTGAGCATTTCGCCGTGGATCTGCTTGGCATCCTGTGTGGCGAGGCGATCGCGTATCTTCTTTGCCGGTACTCCGCCGTGGATCTCGTAGGGCGGGATGTCCTTGGTCACGACAGCGCCTGTGGCAACGATCGAGCCGCGTCCGATGGTAACTCCAGCCATGATGATTGAACCAGCGCCAATCCAAACATCCGCTTCGACGACGGTCTTGCGATTGGGCGGCCTACCGGCGAAGATCATCGGCACACCAGGCTCGTCAATGCGATGGTCATCGCCGACGATCATCACCCGCGGCCCAAGCATGACGTAAGGCCCGAGCTCGACCTTGGGTCCGATGATGCACTCTTGACCAACGAACGAATACTCGTGAGCGATCAGGTCGTGGCTCAGATTTCGTGCGTCGCTCGTGTAAAATGTCGGATGGACGTTCTTCAGCCCGTAGCGCAGGCGCTTCAACCGCATCCTGTTGACGCGTATCGCGATATGTAACCAGGACCGAGAGCGCACAATATTTTTGATGCGTTGGATCATCGGCTGACTCCTGGGAGTGTCCGCAGGCGTGGAAAGCTCAAGTCGTCCGGAGAGTCGCCGCGGACTGCTCTGTCAATGAGTTGACGCTGGGAGACCGGGTTGTAATATTTGGCGATCATTTCACGGGCTCTGGCGCGTCTCTGGTCGGGATCATCGTCGCGATCGATCCATTCCTTGATCGCCGAAACCATCGAGGTGACGTCGTTCGCCTTGAAGTAGCTGCCCGTTTGACCATCGACGATCGCTTCGACTTCCGGCATCTGCGAGTCAAAGTCGTCATTGCTGATAACGGGTGTCCCGTAAGCGAGCGAGTGCATTACGAGCAGACCGATGGGGCCCGGCATCACAGTAAGATCAGCTCCGGTGAACATCAGCGCAAGCTCACGCTCGTCGTAAACGGCTCCCGCGAATCGAGCCGTCACGCCCAGTTGTGCGGCAAGCGCTTCGAGATCGGGCCTATGCGGACCGTCGCCGACGATGAGCACGTTAACCGGAGTGCCCTGCTGCTCGAGCTCGGCCGCCGCCTCAAGTAGCAAATCAAGTTTCTTGACCGGATGCAGTCGCGTCACGTTGATCAGGACCGGGTGGTGGGCTCTGTCCCCGAACAGATCAGATCGTATCTGTGCCACTTCTTCCTTCGTGATCGTCGCGCGGATTTTGTCCTGAAGCTTCGTGTCTAGGCTATTGTAGATGACGTGGATTCGATCCGGGGAGAAACCCATGTGCTTGACGCCGATATTCTTGGCCCGATGGCCATAGACAAGCAGAGAGTGCGACAAGCGATGGAAGATGTTTCGGATGACTCTCTTCGGGCCTCGCTCTGCGTTGAGCCATCCGTGCGTCCACATGAGGACGCGCTTGCCGGTCAGGCGTCCGAGGATGGCAGCGGCCCACATGGTCGGCCACTTGGGGTTGCCGAGAAGAATGATGGCCTTGTACTTCGGCGAGAGCGCGAGTCGGATCACAGCCGGCTGAATGAGCATCGGTCCGATGGTCCAACCGCGGACCCTGTGAAAGCGATCGTCTGCGAACTTGGTTGTAAGTTTGATTCCCGAATCGTAGCTGTGCGTTTCTCCGAAGAACTCGTACCGGAACTCGCCGGCTTCTATTAGTTCCTGGTTGACTGGTTCTCGGTAGTGAGCGAAATAGTGATAACAAACCGCGATGCGCCCTCGGGCTATTTGTGCCTTGTATGTGTTCAGGGTTTCACGCATGTCGACCAGACTGGGGATGGCACCCTTCGTGCTCCCAACAGCATTGCGCATTATACATAGATCAACCGCGGCGCGCTGTAGGGCAGCATTATCTGCAGGACCAGGCTGCTGCAGACGCGCAGGAACCCTCACATGACGGCCGCGCGAATACGCATCGTGCGCCAGACTATCACAGCCAGTACCAGGTTGCGAATGACTGCAGTGGCTGCGTTGGCTATTGCTGCTCCTTCGATGCCAAACGGTGGGATGAGGGCGACGCTGAGACCGAGTAACAAGATTGCCATGGCGATTTCGACGGCCATCGCTGAACTGTGACGGCCTGTCATGGTCAATAGGAAGCCAACGGGGCCCGTTAGGGCGCTTAGAGCATAGCCCGCCACTAGAATGATCAACGCATGGTGGCCAGCAGTGAACTCTTGTCCGAAGAGCCCAAGTACAGGCTCGCCGAAGAAGACCACTAGTATTAAGGGGGGGAGAGTGATTGCCGTGACTCCGCGGGCCGCAAGGACGATCAGGCGCTGAAGACCTGCTCGGTCTCCAGCGGCGTGGAGTTCTGCGATGAGTGGTGCGGCCCAGGCGTTCATCGCGAACAGTCCAAGCGACGTTACCAATCCGATGCGAAAGGCCGAGCTGAAGACGCCCACATCCGCAGCGTCGGCAAAGAAGCCGAGAATCGCCGTGGTTGCCCGTAGCTGAGTTGCCTGGAATAGGCTCGAGATACACGCTGTCGTGGCAACTGCCCACCACTGCCGACGGCTTGATTGCGCTGGGTTGCGGACGACCGCCGAGGGAAGCACTCGGACCAGTAAGAACAGCGATACACCAAGAGCTAGTACGACACCAATCAGGTGCCCTACCATCGCCGTAACGGCGTTCAGCGGAAACCAGCCCCCTACGCTCAATGCGAGAAATGCAGCGCCGAAACCCAGCGGCTGGATGAGGGCAGGAGGTATCTGTGAGCGACCCACATGCTTGAGACCGCGGAGGATTGCGCTAGTAGCTAAAGTGAGCGCCGAAATTGGAACAACGAGGCCAGCAATCAGGAGCGCAATTGCAAGGTCTGGGTCGAGGTCGTCAAAAAAGACGATTACGGCCACGACTAGGCATGACCCAACAGCGACGGAGGCTGCAGAAACGACCTTCCCGCAAGCGCCAAGAAAGCCGCGGAGCAATGACCACTCGCCCTGGCTGTTGTAGGACGAAACGAAGCGAAGCGCTGCGGTGTTCCAGCCCAAGTAGGCCAGAGGAAGGAACAATGCGGCCCAGTTGGCAGCGAGCGCGTAGCGTCCATAGCCGGCGGGTCCCAAAGTGCGGGCGAGAAACACATGTAGGAGGGAGTGAAATACCATTCCGAAAACGTGAATCAGTAGGAACAAGCTGGCACCGCGGTACAGTGTTGCGGCAAGACCTTTGCCGAGCCTCGGCTTGTTCATCTGCCACTCCAATCGGCGCCTGAAGTCGTACCGAAGACGGCGGTGAACGTGCGTGGTGGGCTTTGGCGACTTGTCGCTCTGGAGATGGCGGAAAGAACGATAGGGGAACGCCGCAAGAATACTGGGTGATTGCTCACTCGTTGGGGACGACGCGTATAGCCAACGAGGTTGAAATTGATACGGCACATCGACTTGTATTTATTAGCAAATGGCGCGTCATGGCCCCGATGTGGCGAACTTTTCAAGCTCAATTACTTACCATATGCAGAGGGTGGCATCAAGCTGCCCGGAGGGCTCGGCAATGTACCAAGGCGTGTGCGATCTCATGAGAAATGCCGTATGTATCAGCGTGTCGTGCGGACTTGGCCGAGACTCGTCCTTGGTGCCACATGGTTTCCAGTAGCCCCGAATTAGGATACTGTTTCGCCACATGCCCGACGGATTTGAGATCGCAGGTTCCCATGAGCTGGTACGCGAACTGCCGCGCGGCCAGTGTCCTGACTCGTCCCCATACATGAGCGAGCGTGAGTCTCGCCTTCCCCTGCGCCAAGAAAGTCGATTTGATAAATGATGGAACCGGAGTCGCGATGGATTGGTCAGAAGTTGATCGAGCTTACGGAGAATGCAAATGATTTTGTGATGTTAAATGTCGGAAGTTCTACCAAACGCTTTCGCGAGGTATCTCAGCCTCATATCAATGATAACGTTTTCAAGCCCCTTCAAGAGCGCTGCCGTGTCGATCATTTAGACATCAAGGCGCATGATGGTGTTGATCTCGTCGGGGATTTAACAAATCCCGATTTTCAACAAGAGCTCAAGCTAAAGCGCTATGACGCAATCCTGTGTAGCAACTTACTGGAGCATGTGAGGAGTCCAATTGAGATCTGCAGATCCATGGAGGAATGCGTCAAGAGTGGAGGCTACTTGATTGTGACCGTGCCATATTTGTACCCATACCACAACGACCCGATTGACACGATGTTTCGCCCGGACGTTAGTGAATTGAGCCTGTGCTTTGAGAATTCAAGTTTGGAGGGAGGTGCAATACTCAATGATGACAATAGCTATTTTACGTACTTGTTTCGGGACAAGAAGGTCATGATTCTAACGGCAATAAGGTGGCTCATTCCATTCTACAAATTTGAGGAATGGAAGAAAATGATTTCATATGTTCCCCACATATTTACGTCATGCCGCGTGACTTGTGTAGTAATGAGAAAGAACCTGAGCTGAGACGATTGCCTCATATCAGGTTGTGCGAGTGAGCTCCCTTCCTTGTTGGAATCATCATGTTTTTATTCCGATACGTCCCGTATAATCAATGCGATTAAGAAGAATGCGAATATTATTGTCAGAAATGTATTCATCTACCGCTTTTCTTGCCCCCTCCCAATGACCATAGTCATCGATTATCAAGACCCCATTTGTCTGCAGTAATGGGAACAAGTGAGATAGCTCATGCTTTGTGGATTCATACCAATCAGTATCAAGTCTAAGTAGTGCTATTTTGCGAGGCATATTTTCCGGTATCGTATCTTCCACTTTGCCCTTCACGAAGTGACTCTTGTCTCCGCGGTAGTCTGTGCTCAAAATGTTTTGCTTTACTTCTTCCAAAGGGGACATGCACCAGTCTGAAGCATCTTCTGCAGTCTTGAGCTTGGAAAACGTTTCATGAGCCTTATCCCCTTGATATGAAACATCAGCATCACTAGGAGTGCTCATCCCAGAAAAGGTGTCGTATAGGTAAAAATCTCTACTCTCATCGCCCAACTTCTTGAGGGTTATCATCATCGCCATTGTTGATCCGCCTTTCCATACCCCGCATTCAACCATGGCTCCTTCTATTTTGTTTGCCACAACATAATGAACCGCATCAATCAGCGCATTAATTCTCTCCGGGCTTGTCATCGTATAGGGTCTTACAGCATCACAGATTACGATATTTGTTTCACTGAAATCTGGCGGATAAGCTGTCCGGACAGCGTGCTTTCCTTGATATCGCACTATATCAATGCCAAGGCGTCGCACTAGTGACCGAATCGTATTAGTGGCTACATTCTTCATTGTATCTCCGTCTGTTGCCTAGGCAATCTATCGTTCGACGTAATCCGTGTGCGTCGACGAACGACGCCTGCACAGTGCGCCCTCGGCGAAACACCGCTGTTAGGCTTCCCGCGAAGACCTTTGTGACGGTTTCTCATGCGCATGGGGGGATCATGCGGGAAAACGCCGTGTCGTTCAAGTGTATCCGTCCGGCTGATCCGTCTGGCTAGATGTTACGGATCACCCTGGATGATCCCATCCTGATCAGTCTGGCTGATACTCGGCGGGTGGATTCTTCAGCGCCGGTGGGCCCCTTGGGGGGAATACCGGCGGGCCCATCTTCAGGGCGCGGAGCCTGATTTGAGGTAAATGGTGTGGCGATAGTCAGCGTGGTCCGCATAGTCGCGGAGCCATGCTGAAGAAAAGAATATCTCGGAGACGGTGTACAGAATGCCGCCGATGGTACCTTCCGTCGGCGCAGACAGCCCACAATCAGAAGACCTGCGGTCGGGAGCAGTGCCGGAAGCGGCGGCATACGCGCCTTGTGCGAAGGCAGCGTGATCTCACCTTGCAGGACAGCCGTGTCTCCGAGCGAGAGCGGCACTTCACCGCCGATGTGAAACTCCCCCGTCCGCCGGTCTGGGCTGACCCGTGTCTGCGGTCGTCGTAACCCCTCGATAGTAGGTTGGGCGCCAGCTCCTGACCGCCGTGGGTGGGGTGCCGCCGCTTGGGTCGTGCAACGGCCTTTCGTCCGGTGCTCGCCGATGCAACGCATCGGCGTCTTTGGGGCTGCTCTGGGGATAGTGACGTTGTTGCGTATTCGATCGTTGCACGATTGCGACACCCGCAAGGGCCTGCGCGTCGCCCTGGTGTGGGTGTCTTGAGCCACTGCCGGCCGACACCGGCGATCCTGAGGGCGACTGCAATGAGTTTCGGGGAGACAGGACGTACTGGGCGTGGTGCGAAGGAGGGGGAGTCGGAGCGGCTAAGCTCATTCCTCTTCTGAGCCATCTGGAGTAAGCCCGCTGGGATGCTCGTGCTCGGGTGGGGCCTCGGGACCGTGGGTGCGATAGCTCTTTCCGCGCTTGATGTTGATGACGTGAGCGCGGTCCATCAGTCGGTCTACCAGGGAGCCGGTGAGGGTGGGATTGCCCAAGGCTTTGCCCCACTTCTTCACCGTGATGTTGCTTGAGACGATGGTGGCCTTCTTGCCATAGCGGGCGTTAACCAGATCGTACATCAGGCTGGCGTACTCGGCCTTTGGAGGCACGTCTCGTAGGTCGTCGATGATCAGCAGGTCCAGCCGGGCCAGCCGAGCCACGAGGCGATCGGTGGAGCTATCGGCCAGGGTGGCGTACAGCATTTCGAGCAGCTTGGCGGTGTCGAAGAAGCGCACGGTGTAGCCGGCAAGGACGGCCAGATGGCCGTAGGAGAGCGAGATGTGCGACTTGCCCGTGCCAGGCTTGCCAAACAGCAGCACGGGGCGGCCCTGGCGAATGAAGTCCAGGCTCTGCAGGTCCTTGACGAGCTGGATATTGAGCCCGGGTTGAAACTTCCAGTTGAAGGTGTCGAAAGTCCTGGTGCTGGGGAAGTGCGCCTGCCGCCGCCGCCGCTCTGAGGCGGCCTCGGTGACCGCGATGAGCTGCTTTTTTACCAGCGCAGCCAGAAAGGTGGCGTAGCCCTGTTGCAGAGTTTGCGCCTCGTCGAGAGCCTCATCGAGGGCCTCGAGCATGGCGTGAAGTTTCAGCCGCCCCAGGTCACGCCGAAGCTCATCAAGGGTACTTGGAGGGACTTTCTTACGCATCCTCGTCATTGTCGTCACCTCCTATGTCCTCGCCATCGCCGGCGATGATCTGGTCGTAGTCTTCCAGGTCGCTGTCTTCGACGTGCAGCCCCTCCAGCCAGGCGCGTACTCGCTCGGGCGGCTCAGGCGCCGGAGCCGTTTTCGCCCCGTCCTGCTGCTGGCGCAAAACGCGCCCCATCACCACCCGGGCCACCGCCTCGGCGCTGTAGTTGCCATAGCGCGCCGCGTGGGTCATGGCGCCGGTGATCGCCTCGGAGCCGTGCCGGTCGGCGAGCTTCAGGATCCGCTGCAGGTGGTAGCCCGCGCCGCGTCCACGCTGCGCTCGCAGCCCCTCGTAGTACTCTTCGGCCACCGGCCCCATTCGCACAAAAGCCTGCTCCAGCAGGACCCGGCTGTGGCTGTGCTTTCTGAATTGGGACTCGTGCTCGGGCAGCACATAGCGCCCATGCTTCCCATGACGCCTCACGTGGGCCGCTACCACCTGGCCGTCCACCAGCAGCTCGAGCCGGTCCGCATAGGCCCGCACCGTCGCCGGTCGCCCCGCGTGCCGGGGCGGGACGCTGTAGCGGTTGGTGTCCACCGCCACGCAGAAGTCGGCGCCCACCTTCCGGCTCAGGTCCTGGTGCGGTTCCTCTCGCTCTGTGGGCAGCGGCAGGAAGTACGGCCGCTCTCGCACCAGGCGGTCTATCGGTCGCTCCCGCGTCGTCCCGTGTACCCGCACGTTGGCCACCTTGTCGCACCACCACTGCACGTGACTCCGAAGGTCATCCCAGTCCGCGAAGCGCGAGCGTCGACGCAGCAGGCAGTTGTTTTCAAAGTAGTGAAAAGGTCGCTCCACGGACGCATGCTGATTCGGCCGGCCGGGATCGATCAGCTGCACCTCGAAGCCGCACTGCTTGCGGTAGGCATCGAAGCGCTCGTTGAGCTTGATCTCGTCTGGACCTACGTGACGTCCCACGGTCGTCATGTTGTCGTAGGTCATCAGCTTCACCACCCCGCCGAGCTCATCGAAGGCCTCGTCATGCAGCCGCAGTAGCGTTTCCAGGGTCTCGTCCCGCGTTATCCGAAGCACCATGAAGCGCGAGTACGGAAGCACCAGGCTGAAGGTGTGCACCACACATTCGTGTCCGCCTAGCTGCACCCGGTACGGTGACCAGTCCACCTGACCCTCGGCGCCGGGGGGATGCTCCAGCACCGTCGTGACTCGTACCTTGGGATGGGGACGGATCACGCGCACGTACTCCTGCAGGATCGAGTGCCCCCCCGTGTAGCCCAGCTTCTGTATCTCATCTTTCACCAGCACAGCGGTGAGATGGTCCTCGAGCACCAGTCGCTGGATCACCGTACGATATGGGTCGAGCTTGCTCGGTCGGGTCCCCGGATCCGTGATCGTCCGCTTCTTGCGATCCCAGCGCAACGCCTTGCGCACCGTCACCCGGGCGCAGCCCAGCTTCCGCGCTGTCCCGCGGATGGTCCCCACCTTCTCGAAGGTATCGAGGATCATCTGCCGAAGCTGTTCGTGCTGCGTCGGCTTCGCCTTTCCGGTCAGACCTCGCCCTCGGGCCCCAGCCAGCTCTCCACCTTCTTCAGAGCTTCGAAGCTCTGCTCCCGCGCTTGCTTCCACCGTTCCCGTAGCTCCTTCCGACCCTGGGTGGCCATCTCGCCGAGCCCCCGATTCATCCGCCGCTGCAGCCGCAGGCTCACCTGCGACAGCAGGAGCAGCCCTTTCTGAAGCTCCTGCCCCGCGGGTCCCAGCCGCGGATCCGCTCCCTGGGCCGTCCCCTGGCGCGCTCGCCGCAACGCCTCCTGGGGGTGCTCCAGCAAGTACCGGCGCGTCACCCCGTCCACCGCCCGCTGCCAAAGCGCGATCAGCCCCGCCGTCTCGGCGCGGCTCAGACCATCCCGCTTCGACACGCATACCAGCTCCTCCTGGTTGCACACCGGCAACTGCGCCAACCTTCTGAGTGACCCGGCTCCCAGCAGCCCCACCGACACATCCTCCCACAGCCGGGGGCTCACCGACTTCCACAGCCCCAGGCGACGACACACCCAGCTCTTGTGTCGCTCCAATATCTCTCCCACCTCCACCTGGCTCAGCCCGTCCACCGAGGTCAGCTCTTGCACCAACCGGCACTCCTCCACCAGCTGGAAACCTCGCTCCCGGTTTCGAAGGTACACCTGCGCCTTCATCTGCACCGGGCTCAGATCCACCACTTCCACCAGGACCTCCGACAGCCCCAGCCGCACCGCCGCCTGCTGCCGCACAAACCCGTCCACCAGCACCAACACCCCCTCCTGCTGCGCGGCCACCAGCGGGCTCAGCTGACCCTTGCTCCGAAACGACTCCATCTTGGCACGCACCGCTCCCTCGGGAAGCGACCTCAGGCGCCCCAAGGTCAAATCCAGCGCTTGAGGCGCCACATTTCTCAGCTCCATCTTTCATCTGCTCTCCCTCGTCAATGAAATGAAACCGCTACCCACGTCGGCACAATTGCCAGCGCTTTGCGGTTTCGAATCCGTCAGAGGAAAGCCTCTTCTTCTACCGGCCTAATGTCAGTCTGGTCTTTTGCGCCTCCAAGCAGGTGTCTGGCGAATTCCCCCGTGATTACCGAGGGCTTTGATCGCCTCGGATCTTTTCCTGAACGGATGATTAGTCTGCTGAGATACGCTATGAATACAGCGCCTTGACTCCCCATCGAGTCTTTCGCGAACGACCAGGGCACTTTGGAGAACTCCGCGGGGGGACCCCGCAGCGGAGCCATTTCAGCATCCCCGGACTCAAGTTGCTCAGCCTTCATTCGGAGCCGATACTCGGTCTGGTAGGAGGGATTCTTCTCTGTCCACCGGCGCTGGGTCCGGGCACGCCGGGCCTTCTGACAGGACGCCGATGAACACGTCGTCTGTCGACCTCGCACACGGGGATCCGGCGTAAACCAACGTCGACAAATCGAGCACGGTCGTTTCTTGCCACCCATCGCTCCAGCATGCCAACGGCAAGGAGGGGGGGGGAGATTTTACCGGGATGGGGGGATCAGCTCAGACCGGGCGTGAAGCCCCAATGTTGCTAGCGCAACATTGGGACTAATCCGGGGGCCTGCGGGCCCCCTCAAGCAGAGAGTCGGAGGCAGAGATCCGAGCCTAAAGTTGGCGATCTGCTGTCCAACGATCGGGGTCCACCCCAGCCTGTGCCACCGGCCCGATGACTGAATCGTTGGTTTTTTCACCGGAAGACTCCAGGCGCCGGTGTAAAAATCTCATCCCAGTTCCCCGAGGCCCAGACGCAACGCAGCCGGAGCATCGCGTTGACCCCCGTCGAGCCTTATCCCTTGACAGAACTTCGCGGGCTGTGTCATGATTTTTCAGGATAATTTGGCCTTCAGCGACACCGCTGCTTGTTTGTGCAGTGCTTCTGCGGGCCACTCCATTCCGGTTCACCATAGTCACGCGAATCGGGATATTGAGGCACCCTCGGATAGGCGACGGGTGTTTACTCCGGCTCTCCAACGCGAACCTGACGGGGGTGGAGCCCGGACTCTAATAAAAAGCCGTTCGCAATTCGGCGCGACCAACGACTCAAGAGCTATGTTCTGAGAAAGAACTGATGTGCGGGATTGCTGGAATTGTCGATTTTCGTGGTTCACTAGAGGGCACATCTCATCGTCAGCACGTCGAACAGATGTGCGAAGAGATGCGCCATCGTGGTCCGGACGACGGCGCCGTTGTAGCATTCAATAACTGTGTGCTGGGGCACCGCCGGCTATCGATCATTGATTTAACTCAGGACGGCAGGCAGCCTTTGTGCAATGAGGACCGGTCGGTTTGGGTGGTCTTCAACGGTGAAATCTACAATCATCTCGACCTGCGTAAAAAACTCATTGCATCCGGCCATAGACTTTCTTCCCGGACCGACACTGAAGTGCTTGTCCATGGATACGAGGAGTGGGGTCTTGACGGATTGGTAAACAGACTTCGAGGCATGTTTGCGTTTGCTTTGTATGACAGCAATGTACCGTCGCTTTATCTTGTCAGGGACAGACTTGGCGTCAAACCGCTGCACTTCCTCAAAGAGGGGAGCAAGATAACTTTTGCTTCCGAGGTTCATGTTCTCTATCGAAGTCTCCGATCTCTAGACACAGAAGTTCATCCTCGGATGATAGATTTCTATCTGACCTTTGGAAACCTACCCGCCGATAAGGCATTTGTTGATTCGATTACCAAAGTGCCCCCGGCTACGGTGTTCGAGTATTCGGAGCACGGATTGGAATCACGGCGATATTGGTCTCTTAGCAAGCCGTACGCAAGGTATTCAGTAAATCAGGCAGTCGAGGATATCGGCCGGGCGCTTGATGATGCGGTGCGTGTCAGGTTGGAGAGTGATGTGCCATTGGGCGCCTTTCTTAGCGGAGGTATTGACTCTGGGCTTGTGGTCGCCAATGCCGTTCGGCACGTCGATCGGCCACTTTCGACGTTCACAGTTCATTTCGGAGAATTTGGCGGCGCGGACGAACGAGCGCTTGCTCAGTTGGTGGCAACGAAGTTTGGAACAGAGCACGAAGAACTGGGGATAGATGGCGACGATATCAGCGCGCTTCCTCGACTCTTGTATCTCACTGGTGAGCCGTTTGCAGACACCTCGCTTGTATATACGGCTAGGGTATCGGCGGCAGCTCGTCGTCATGTGACGGTTGCGTTGACAGGCGACGGTGGCGACGACATCCTCGCGGGCTATCGCCGTGTCCACTTGTCTCACGTGGGCAATCTGCTACGGGCGCTTCCCGGCAGTTCGGCTCTTGCGCAGCTTGGCACATGGCTCAGTCGAGGAGTTGGAGATAGACTTGGGCAGCGTATGAGGACGCTGATTCAGTATGCAGACCTGCCGATGCATGCCCTATACGAGGGCGTGGGAAACGCGTTCACGATTGAGGAACGCAAGGCGCTGTATGCGTCTGGAAATGACGGGCGAGAAGCAGTCGGGGCGACGTCGATGTACATCCGTGAGCTCGCCAGCCGGTATGAGCACCTGGACCGAGCAGAGGCTTACATGCGGATGGATTTTGATCTTCGACTTCCTGCGAGGTATCTAACCAAAGTCGATATTGCTAGTAGTGCACACTCTCTGGAGTGTCGCTCACCTTTTCTGGATCAGGAACTGGCCTCAGCCGCCGCACGAATTCCAGCAGCCGTGAAACTCCTTGGGCTGCAGCAAAAGGGCTTGCTTAGACGAGTCGCGCGCGACAGTCTCCCTCCGTCAGTAGTTGGTGCGCGCAAAAAAGGATTTGATTCGAACATCGGAGCTTGGTTTCGAGGTTCCGGTGCAAGTGTTTACAAATCTTTGATCAGCGAGGGCGCGCTTCAAGACCTCGGCCTGTTCCACCACAAGAAGTTGGTCCAGTTGATAGAGCGCCATCTGAGCGCGAGAGTATGTAATGGTCAGAAGTTATGGCAGATTCTATGTCTTGAGATCTGGTGGCGGATGTTCGGTGAACGAGCGGAATCCGCAAATGTGCTTTCTCGCGAGATCTCAACTCTTTCTGGCAGCAGGTCTTGATGCACAATCGCCCTGAGAATCCAGCGGGTGAATTCTCTCTGTCGAACGCATTCGCTTGGATCCTTGGAAATAAACTATCAACCCTGATGATCCTCGGCGTCACTCTCGATTGGCTACCGCGTTACATGTCCGCGGAGACTGCCTTATCTGGTACCAAACTGTTTATTTTTCCAGCGTTTCTCATTGACCTCTTCGTGAATTTCAAGGAGTACTTTCGGGTTCTTTATCCCTGGCTCTTTTTCGCCGCCTTGCTTATAGGAGTAGGGGGAGCCTATTGGGAGGGTGCAGCGACTGCGGGACAATTCACGCAACTGCTGCCGTCTGCATTTATTCTGATGTACTTCTCTCGGCGGCGTCCTTACAATCAGTACATATGGATCCTTCGACTAACTCTCGTGCTTTCGCTCTCCGTCTCAGTTGTTTTTGTACTGTCCAGCTTTGGCATTTTAGAGCCCATAGCACTAATCGAGAGGAAGGGATTTACCCGTTTACAGGGAGGGGCAACCTGGAGTTCATTGGGGTTGTACATGTCCTTCATTCCAGCGACTTTGGGTGGTTTGCTTCTCTCGGCAAGTGGTCGCATCAAGAGGCGCACGTTCATTGCATCGGGGCTGTTGATGGTGCTCGGTTTTTTCGCAATCATGCTCTCCGGTCAGCGCTCTTCCGGCGCGGTGTTCCTGGCATGTTCTGCGCTGTCCTTCGTTCTTTACCTCCGAAAGATCTCCGTCTGGCGACTGGCGATTGCGATCGCCCTCCTGGCAGTCATCTTTGTTTCGTTTGACAGCTTGAGCAATCAGCTGGGAAAGGCGATGGATAGCTTTGAGGTTCGAGTAGAGAAACTCGAGGTGGGTACGAATCGTAGTCGGGATGTGGCACTGAGGGAGTCCATGTACGCCTACTTCCTGAAAGATTTGAGTAGATCACCGAAGTTGGTGGGACAGGATACGGCACTTTTCGAGGCGGTAACCGGGGATATTCCGCATTTCGTAATCGGCGAATCATACTACACAGGAGGAATCTTCCTTTTGGGTATTTTCCTCGTGGGTTTTGGATTCATGGCCATTCGAATACCGATTTTGTATTTACGCAGGAGAGATGAGCTATCGTTAGCGATGCTGTCGCTCCTTGTCGGGTTTGCCATTCAGGTGACGATCCATCCGGGCGTGACGGTGAGAGTTTTGGTGATGATCATGGGGCTCGCGATGTCTGTCGGCCGTCGTGAACAACGTGCCGGTCAAAGAGCCCCAGCGCTGTCGTAGGAACCTCGGCGCTAAGGCAGTAAATGCGAGGAGAAAAGGAAAAAGTGCGCATTGTCGGAGTGACACCGATTTATCCCTCTGCTTCGCGGCCGTCTTACGGTGCGTTCGTGAAGAACATTTTCGAAGGAATGGTAACGGCGGGAGGTACGGTGACCGTGGTTTCGCCCGTGTCCTGGGTCCAGTTCGCTGGCGACGCTATAAATCGAACGAAGACGGAAGTTCCCGTCGCTCAGGGAATTACTACCTATCGTCCCCTTTATACCTCTGTTTCTGCTCGACTCTTGCCGTGGGGCGATTTGGGAATGAAGCTAACTAGTGTGCTGTTTGGACGTGAAGTAAGAAGAACGCTCATGAAAGTTACTGGGAATGTAGATTTTGCTTACGCTCACTTCTTTACGGCCGGTGCGGCGTGTATCGATTGGTGCGAAGACAACCAGGTTGACTCGATCTTAGCCCTAGGGGAGTCGAATATCGCGGATGTAGAGAAATTGCATGGTGCCAGGAGTTTCAGGACTGTGCTCGAAAGATTCTCCGGTGTGATTGCGGTCTCCAAGTCGATTGAGGATTTCTGTCGACGGTGTTCTCCTACCCTGGGCGAGCGGCTGTCCTACATACCCAACGCCGTGAATACGGATGTGTTCCGACCGCGATTGAAAAGAGATTGCAGAGATCGACTAGGGCTACCCGTAGAGGGTAGGATCGCGGTTTTTGTCGGGCACTTCCTTCAGCGAAAGGGCTCGCTTCGGGTTTTGGAGGCCATCGAAAAGATACCGGGATTGAAGGGAATATTCCTAGGGAGTGGTTCAAGTGCACAGACGCCTCGCGGTCCTAGTGTACTCAGAGCCGCTCCGGTTGTAAACGAAGACATGCCGTTGTGGCTCTGCGCTTCTGATGTGTTTGTTCTTCCAAGTCTAGCAGAGGGTATGAGTAACGCCGTTTTGGAAGCGATGGCGTGTGGGCTGCCTTTGGTCGTGTCTGATAGGACCTTCAACAGAGAATTTCTCGCGGAGGACTGCGCGGCGTTTGTCGATCCGGAATCTGTTGAATCCATTGCTGAAGGACTACGGAGGTGTCTGAGAGATGAAAAGACCAATCGACGCATGGCCAAAGCTGCGTTGGTTCGCTCAGAAGCGTTCACGATTGCGGGTCGTATAGACGCGATACTGGAGTTTTACCATCGCGTGCGGAGGTGCCGCTGATTTGATAAGGTGATGTTCGGTGCTTTTGCAGCACTACAGTGCGAGCATCACCGTTATTCGCGGCGGTTCCTCGGTTCAATTAAGTGAGCGAAAAAAGGAGGAATGGTTTGAAATCTCTGGTCACTGGTGGAGCTGGATTCATTGGGTCTAACATTGTGAGGGGGCTGTTTGAGGACGGTCACGAGGTCGTGGTGCTAGACAACTTGACGTCGGGATACAGGGTGAATATGGATCCTATCCCAGGCGTTGAGTTTGTCGAGGGAGATATCCGTGACGAGGCGCTTGTGGATCGTGTGATGGAAGGAGTCGAGGTCGTTTTTCATCTGGCGGCGTCTGTGGGAAACAAGCGGTCCATCGACCACCCCATCGACGACGCGGAGATAAACGTTATCGGAACCCTCATGCTGCTCGAGGCCGCTCGACGGCACGGAGTAAGGAAGATCGTCGCCTCATCGTCTGCGGGCATCTTCGGAGAGCTGAAGACGCTGCCCATTGCGGAGGATCATGCCGTCGAGCCGGACTCGCCTTATGGCTGTACCAAGCTGTGCAAGGAGAAGCTGTGCTTGGCCTATGCGAAGCTGTACGATATCGAGGCAGTCTGTCTGCGGTACTTTAATGTGTATGGACCCAACCAGCGATTCGACGCCTACGGAAACGTGATCCCGATCTTCGTGTTCCAGATGTTGCGGAATGAGACAGTGACGATTTTCGGAGACGGTGAGCAGACGAGGGATTTCATCAACGTTACGGATGTCGTTCGGGCAAACATCCGCGCCGCGATGAAAGTCGGAGTGTCAGGTGCGTTTAATCTCGGTAGCAGCACGCGGATCACAATCAACGAGCTCGTCCGCATGCTCGAGAGGAAGATGGAGCTGAAGGCCGACGTCACACACGGCCCCGAGCGGGTTGGCGACGTCCGAGACAGCCTAGCTGATGTCACGGCTGCCCGAGAGGGATTCGGCTTCGAGCCGTCGGTGGGCCTCGAGGAGGGGTTGGCCGAGTATGTCGCGTGGGCGCGTTTGGAGGAGGGGGTGTCATGAGGATTCTGGTACTCGGTGGCGAGGGGATGCTGGGACACAAGATGTTTCAGACCCTGTCCGAGCGCTACCCTGACACTTTTTGCTCTATCCGAGGCAAGCTCGACGATGCGTTCTATCGCGATATTTCGCTCTTCACGGCGGGCGCTGCCATTCCCGAGACAGACATCATGGACTGGCCCGCCGTTTCCGGTCAGTTACGCGAGAGCCGACCGGACTACGTGGTGAATTGTATCGGCATCGTCAAGCAGCGGGCAGCGGCACACGAGGCGATCCCGAGCATCACGATCAACTCCCTGCTGCCGCATCAACTCGCTCACTTGCTTGAAGAGTGGGGTGGACGCCTCATCCACTTCAGTACAGACTGCGTCTTCGACGGCCACACGGGCAGTTACACCGAGACGAGCCCGTCGAACGCTGAGGACCTCTATGGCAGGTCCAAGTACCTGGGGGAAGTCGCTTACCCCAACGCGTTGACGCTCCGAACTTCGATCATCGGGCGGGAGCTGGCGGAGTTCAAGTCACTCTTGGAGTGGTTTCTAAGGAACGGTGGTGGCAAGGTCAAAGGCTACCGACGAGTCATTTACGCCGGCGTGACCACTAATTACATGGCCCAACTGGTGGCCAACCTCATCACCGATCACCCAACGCTGGCGGGTTTGTACCAAGTCACTAGCCCTCCAATTGACAAGTATGATTTGTTGTGTCGATTGAAAGAGGCCTATAAGTTGGATCTGGAAATTGAACCGGACGATGACATGGTCTCAGACAGAAGCATGATCGGAGACAAGTTCCTCGCCGCAACCGGGTATAGTCTACCCGAGTGGTCGGGCCTGATCGACCAACTAGTCGGTGATCCGACACCCTATGACGCGTGGAGAGGGAGTTCCGATGTCAAGTGAGATGACGGTTCCCGACGACCGATCTGTCTTTCAGGACAAAACCCTGCTTATCACCGGTGGTACCGGCACCTTCGGCAACGCTGTGATGCGGCGCTTTCTCGGCACGAACATCAAGGAGATTCGGATCTTCAGCCGGGACGAGAAGAAGCAGGAGGACCAACGTCTCGAGTATCGGAACCCGAAGCTGAAGTTCTACATCGGCGACGTCCGCTACTACGACAGCATCGAGGCCGCGTTAGCGGGCGTGGACTACGTATTCCATGCTGCCGCACTGAAGCAGGTTCCGTCGTGCGAATTTTACCCGCTAGAGGCCGTGCGGACCAACGTTCTTGGAGCAGAGAACGTACTACGGGCGTCCATGGCATGCGGTGTGAAGAAGGCCATCGTGTTGAGCACTGACAAGGCGGTGTACCCGATCAATGCGATGGGCATCTCAAAGGCCATGATGGAGAAACTCATGGTGGCCCGCGCCCGGATCGCAGAGTCCCAGGGGACGATTCTGTGTGGTACGCGTTATGGCAACGTGATGGCGTCCCGGGGTTCAGTGATTCCGCTTTTCATGAAGCAGATCAAGAGCGGCGATCCCTTGACTGTCACCGATCCATTGATGACTCGCTTCATGATGTCCATCGAGGACGCAGTCGACCTGGTGCTATTCGCCTTCGAGCACGGTAACTCTGGTGACATATTCGTCCAGAAGGCACCCGCGGCGACCATTGATACGCTGGCTCGGGCGATCAAAAAGATGTTTGGCGGAGAGAACCCGATTAACCAGATCGGTACGCGCCATGGTGAAAAGCTGTACGAGACCCTACTTACCCGCGAAGAGATGGCCAAGGCCGAGGACTGTGGCGACTACTTTCGCATCGCAGCTGACAATCGGGATTTGAACTACGCCGTGTTCTTCACTGAGGGCAAGGAGTCCTTTTCGCAGCATGCGGACTACACTTCCCACAATACCCACCGACTGGACGTAGACGGGCTCATCGAGGTGCTGATGAAATTGGACCTGGTGAGACGGGAGTTGGCTGCGTGGACCGAGGCTAAAAGAAAGGCATGAAGCGCTTGAAGATCATGACTGTTCTGGGCACACGCCCAGAGATCATTCGACTCTGTCTCGTTATGCGTCATCTCGACCGATATGCCGAGCACATCATGGTGCATACCGGCCAGAATTACGACGACCGGCTGAGCCGGATCTTCTTCGAGGATCTCGAGGTCCGTGAGCCCGATGTTAACCTCGGTGTCCGCGCTCCCAGCTTCGGCGGGCAGATCGGCCAGATCCTTGAGCGGACCGAGGAGCTCATGCTTGAGCATCGACCGGACCGTTTGCTGATCCTCGGGGACACGAATAGCGGCATGGCGGCAGTAGTGGCGCGTCGGCTGGGGATCCCTGTGTATCACATGGAGGCGGGAAATCGCTGTTACGATGATCGCGTGCCGGAGGAGGTAAACCGTCGTGTGATTGATCACGCGAGTACGGTCTTGATGCCCTACACCGAGAACAGTCGTCAGAATCTTCTATTTGAGGGTTTTGCCACCAACCGGCTTTTCGTGACCGGTAACCCGATCAATGAGGTCATCAATCACTTCGCTTCAAGGATCGACTCCAGCGGCGTCTTGGAAGAACTCAAATTGGAGCACAAGAAGTACTTCCTTGTGACGATGCACCGCGCTGAGAATGTCGACATCGAGGAGCGTTTGCGTGGGTTGGTGGAAGGACTTGCGCAGCTTCACGAGACGTATGGGCACCCGATCGTCTGTTCATTCCATCCCAGGACGCGCTCAAAGGTGCTGAAGTTCGGCATCGATCTAGAGCGCGCTGGCTTGCGCTTTGTCGATCCGTTTGGCTTCTTCGACTTCATCAGGCTTGAGCGGGAGGCGTTTTGTCTGCTCTCCGACAGCGGTACTGTTCAGGAGGAGGCGTGTATTTTCGGCGTCCCCAACGTCACGATTCGAGAGGTCACTGAGCGGCCCGAGACGGTCGAGTGTGGCAGCAATATCCTGGCCGGTGCCGAGCCGGATCGGATCCAGCAAGCTGTGGCCCTCGTAACTTCCCAGGGAACGGGCTGGGCAGCACCTCCAGAGTATCTAGCCGAGAACGTATCGGCGACGGTCTGTCGAATTCTGCTCAGCTTCCGCATTCCTGATTTGGCCGAGCGTAGCTGGCGCACTGCGCGGGGCGCCTGAGGTGAGGTGAGCGCACGCCGGAAAAGCGGATCCCGCCCATGATGATTCCTCCTCATCGACATGACATTTCCTATTGAGGACAGATACCAGATGGCTAAGATTGCATTCTTGAGTTTGGTGTTTCCTCCCGACGCTGTTTCGACCGCTCAGATTATGGGCGATCTGGCAGTGGATCTCAGCGATTCCGGACACGAGGTAGAGGTTCTAACAACTACCCCTCACTACAATCGGGATCTTGAAGCGGAGGCCAAGCAACCGCTACGGAACCATTGGGGTATAGCGCTGCAGCACAGCTCCTATCACGGTATACCAACGTATCATGTGCTGATGCCGAGGAAAGGTTCCAGCATCGTTGCCCGACTCCTGCCTTGGCTTAATTTCCATGTGCTCAGTACGCTGGCTGGAGCCGTTGTGGCGTCGCGCCCGGACGTGATAATTGTCCCGTCACCGCCTATATCCATTGGAGTCAGTGCCTGGCTACTTCGTTTGCTTTACGAAAGCCCCTTCATTTACAACGTTCAGGAGATCTATCCTGACTATGCGATTGCCCTGGGAGCGATAAAGAATCCGCAGCTGATTAGCGTGCTATATCGACTTGAAAAATTTGTTTACGATCAGGCTGGTGCTGTAACGGTTATCTCACCTCACATGCGCGAACAGCTCATTGGCAAAGGTGTCCCTGCTAAAAAAATCGTTGTGATCCCGAACTTTGTAGATACCACGACTATGCGGCCGTTGCCAAAGGACAACGACTTCAGCCGTAGGCATGGCGTCCACCAGAAGTTCCTGGTGAGCTATGCCGGAAATCTCGGGCCGGCTCAGGATTTGGACACATTTATCGATTGCGCTGTGTCCCTTCGTAACAACGACGCTATTCATTTCATGCTGATGGGCGACGGGATGTTACGTGACAAGCTCACTGACAGGATCAGTATGCTCTCTTTGCCAAATGTTTCGGTTCTGCCGTATCAGCCATATTCGCTGGTGCCTCAAATCTATGCCGCTTCCGATTTGTGTCTAGTGCCTCAGACTCCAGGTGTTACCGCCACCGCGGTACCCTCTAAGGTGTATCGAATAATGGCATGCGCCAGACCCGTACTTGCGGCCACGACTCAGGACTCCGATTTGTCGAATCTCGTGGAGCGGTCCGGAGGCGGCATCGTTGTTCCAGCTGGGTCCCCTGAGCGTCTCGCCGAGGCAATCGTTGACGCCTCCGCGAATTTGGAGATGCTCCGAAGAATGGGCAACGCTGGCAGGGAGCATGTAGTTCAGCACTACTCAAGAGATGCGATTTCGCTTAAGTATCATGAGCTAGTGAATCGACTGGTAAACTGTAAGGGTGAAGTGCGTTGAGTGTCTCGAGCCGTCTCACCGTGCTCGTCACCGGAGCGACTGGAGCCATTGGTCCGCGAGTCGTGGAGGCGCTGAGTGAAGCCGGCCACCACGTCCGGTCGTTGTCCATAGACGCGCCATCAGGGGGCGTATTGCCCAAACAGATTGAAGCAACCGTTGGTGACATCACGGATGCGGACACGGTGCGAAGGGCGGTCAAGGGCTGCGATGCCGTCGTTCACCTTGCGGCGCTGTTGCACATCATGAACCCACCTAAAAGCCTGCGCCCTGAGTACGAAAGGGTGAACGTCGCTGGCACTAGGAATGTAGTAGATGCAGCGATGGCTGCGGACGTTCAGCGCGTGGTTTACTTCAGCACGGTAGCGGTGTACGGACCGACTTTGGGACAGGTTATGTCAGAGGAATCCACTCCGAGGCCTGATTCGTTCTATGCGGAGACAAAGTTAGCCGCGGAGAGGATTGTGCTCGCGTCGAGGAGCGCCTCGAACCAACCAATGGGTACTGTTTTGCGACTGGGTGCTGTATACGGATCCCGAATAAAGGGCAACTACGATCGCCTTGTCAGTGCGCTGGACCGGGGAACATTTGTTCCGATTGGTAGTGGCAGCAATCGCCGCACCCTTTTATATGACAAGGACCTCGGTGCTGCGGCGGAGCTTGCGCTAACCCACCCTGCCGCAGCGGGGGTAGTTTTCAACGTAACCGACGGAACCTACCATACAGTCACCGAGATTATTGATGCAATCTGTCTGGGGCTCGGCCGGAAACCTCCGATATTTACTCTTCCGCTAACGCCGGTTCGTCTTGGCGTTGGAACACTAGATCGCTTGTTGGGAAGTGTCGGCCTGCGGTCGCCTATTTCACTGGCCACCATTGACAAGTACACAGAAGATGTTGCGATCGATGGAACGCGCATCCGAAGAGTACTTGGTTATTCTGCGAACTGGGGACTACAGGAGGGCTGGAGAGATACGATCGACGAGATGCGGTGCATCGGATTGTCGTAGTGTCGGACAGCCGAAATGTACTTTGCACCGCGAGGTGTGGTTTCGCCGAGTGAAGAGAGGTCAGGTTACAATGGGAACATCGCTACCCAGTGGCGGTGTACGACTTTGTAACTCTTCGTCGGATATTGCACCGCCTTCTGCCGGTTTCTGGAACTCCGGAAGCACCTCAGCTAGCACCCCACGAACCGCCATGAGCTCTCTCGTGTCTGTAACCGTACGTAGACGTTCGTAGATCGCCAGAACCTGCTTCCACGGATATGGCTCCAGCTTACCGACATAGATCTTCGGGTGACGTGTTTTGTCTACTCCCTCCGCGTCAAGTGCCAGTTCCTCGAAGAGCTTCTCACCAGGGCGTACTCCTGTGAATTTGATTTGTATGTCACGGCCTTCGCGGAAGCCGGACAGACGTATCATGTCTTTGGCAAGATCAACTATCTTGACAAGCTTTCCCATCTCCAGATAGAAGATTTCGCCGCCGTTTGCCATCGCTCCAGCCTGCATTACGAGCTGACAGGCTTCCGGAATGGTCATGAAAAATCGCTGCATCTCAGGGTGGGTCACAGTCACCGGTCCGCCAGCGGCGATCTGTTTCTTGAAGATCGGTATCACACTGCCGGCGCTACCGAGTACGTTCCCGAAGCGTACCGCGACGAACTTAGTCTCGGAGCGTCGCGCCATCCCCTGAACGTATAGCTCCGCAATACGTTTGGTAGCACCCATGACCGAGGTCGGGTTTACTGCCTTGTCTGTGGAGATCATCACCATGACCTCGCACTCAATCGCCGAGGCAGCGTCGGCTACTTTCGCTGTTCCCAAGGCGTTGTTCTTGATGGCTTCACCTGGGTTTAGCTCCATCATCGGTACGTGCTTGTGTGCCGCAGCATGGAAAACGACCTGAGGGCGGCAGAGCTGGAAAACCTCTTGGAGACGCTTGGAGTCGCAGATATCTGCAACGATGGGTACGAGACGTAGCTCCGGCCAGAGTTGCCGGAGCTCATTGTCGATGTAGAAAAGTGGGTTTTCGGCCTGCTCAAGGAGTACTAGCTCTGCTGGTTTGTAGTTACATATTTGTCGGCACATCTCGGAGCCAATACTCCCGCCTGCGCCGGTCACCAGAATGCGTTTGCCGGAGAGATGGGCCTGGATACTCGCGTTGTCCAGCTCGACCGGCTCCCGCCCTAGGAGGTCTTCGATCTGAACCTCTCGGATGCGTGTTACACTTACACGGCCATCTAGTATCTCGAAAACGCCGGGGATGATTTTCACGGGCACTGGAACAGCTTCACAAAGCTGGTGCAGCCGCCGTATCGTCTCCCCAGATGCGTTTGCAATCGAGATTAGTGCTTCCTCAACGGCGTGTCCTTCGACGATGTCGCTGAGCGATCGGGTGTCACCGAGGACCTTGATTCCGTGAATATAGGTGCCGTGTTTGCGCGAATCGTCGTCGACGAAACCAATGGGTACGAGCCCGATATCGGGTCGACTGGAAAGCTCTCGTGAGATCAGGGCACCGGCTCGGCCCGCACCGATCAACAGGACACGCTTGGTTTCGACCTGGCTATCGAGGCTGTGCATCTTGCGTTCGCTGCGCTCCGATTGAACCCGTCGGAGAATTCGGGCCGAAAGCAGCCCGAGACCCGCGACTAGCGAATTAATAGCGATTACGCCCAATGGGATGCGGCCCCACTGATATCGGAGAGGTAGCCCAAGCCTGAAAGCGATGAGCACCGCTGCGGCGATTGCGATTCCGATGCCGATTCGTGGCACGTCGGCGAGGCTGACGTATCGCCAACTGGTTTTGTGTATGCCCGCGAAGGTCAGAACGATGAGCTCGAGCAGCACCGCATATGGGAGCTGAAGTGTAGCGTTCAGCCGGTACGCCGATGGTGGAAGGCCATCGAACCTTAAGACGTATGCCAGGAAGAACGCCGCGGTTAGGATCAGGGCATCCACCGCTAGCTGGAGCGCACGTCGGTTCATAATGGTCTCGTATTCATGACGATGCGTTTTGGCTGGGTCAGCAGCTGCGATTGTCTCACTTTAAGGAGTCTCTTCTTCCCAGTCATTGCTTTCGAAAATTCCGTCCGCACAATGGAAACGGAGCGTGCCGGAGCGGATCTGGACCGCAGGGTCGAAATTGACAGACTTCGGCAGGCAGCGTCCCGCCCAGATGCGGAAGCGGCGCCCTTCGAAGTCCACGAAGGATCCGGGGTACGGTCGCGTCACTCCTCTGACCAGGCGGTCTATTGCTGAGCATGGCTCGCCTAGGTCGATTCGGCCGTCCTCTGGGCGGCGCTGCGGCCACTCCGTCGCCTGGGATTCATCCTGCTCTCGAAGCGCGATCTCATCATCTACCAACTGGGGCCAGACTCGACGCAGTAGCGTGCGGTGTGCGATGGAGGCGCGCTCGTACAGAGTAGTAGCAGTTTCATCGTCCGCCAATTCGATTTCGACCTGATCGACCAGTGCGCCGTTGTCGACAGCTTCTTCGAGCTTGAACAGCGTGACCCCAGTCTTTTTTAGACCCTTGATTATTGCCCAGGGTATTGGTGCTCGGCCGCGTCCCTGAGGCAGCAAGGTCGGGTGCATGCCGAGAACGCCGCGGTGAGGTGCTTTCAATATCTCCGATCGAGCGATTTGAGACCAGCCGATGATAAACAGCCAGTCGATGTCGGCCTCGCGTACAGCATTGATGGCCGCCTGGTCGTTGACGCTACGTGTCTTCAGCAGCTTTGTGCCGTGTATTGAGCAAAAATCATCCAGCCAGACTCTCCCGGATTTTTTCGTGGCGAAGTCGTCGGGCAGCGTGATTACGAGCTCTACTTTTCCGCCGTTGCCGTAGATCTCCTCTAAGCACCCGAGCCCGAGTTTTACACACGTCACAAAACCGAATTTCACGGTACTGCCTCCGTGTCTGATCGCGTCTAGTAGACCGGGGGTCTGTTCATGATATACGTCACTGTCCTGAGGATCAATGACAGGTCTCCAAAGAGCGAGATTCCCTTCGCATATCTGCTGTCCCACTCAGCCTTCTCATCCTCAGGCATGCCATCGTACGAGTTTACCTGCGCGAGCCCCGTGAGACCCGGTTTAAGGCGGTGCGCACCTGAACCGCGCCGCAGTTGGCAGAGTCGTTGCTGAGCTGGAATCGCGGGTCGGGGGCCGACCACCGACATGTCGCCCTTCAGGATGTTGATGAGCTGAGGTAGCTCGTCGATGTTCGTTCGTCGGATGACGGCGCCTATCCGGGTGATCGTTACGCGTGTTGCCTTGTCAGAGGAGACATTCTCGGTGTCCACCGGCATGCTCCGGAATTTGTAGATCTCGAACGGTTCATCATTCTGACCAACTCGTACCTGTCTGAAAAGAGCGGGGCCGCCATCTTCGAGGCGGATCGCCAAGGAGACGGCGGCGAGCAGTGGAGAAAGGACTCCCAGCGCGGCCCCCGAAGACGCTACGTCGAACACTCGCTTGAGTACTGTTTGATAGATGGACATCAGGGAAGATTCCGAATATCCAGGAGTCGAAATGCTGTTTGGAACGACTCGGCGTATCGGACGCCGGCCTGTCCTCCCCGATAGGTGGCCAGAGCTCGGATACTCTCTTCGCTGCGTGGGTGGGGGGGCGGTCGCATCACACCGGTGTACTCAGCGAGGGCCTCGATCTTGAGAGCCAGATGTTCTTCAATCGACACGAAAGTATCGGCGAGAAAAGGTGTTGCGACTCCCGGGAAGCTCCAATCGGTCGCCGACAGCACCTCCATGTAGTAGACGGCCTGCACGGCTGCGGCATCAGGACGCCGTTGGTGCAACCTGGCGGCAGTAAGGCAAGCTCGGGCAGTGTGTAGGTGGTCGTTGTTCAGGTCGCTTGGGTGATGAGTGAAGATGGTGGTCGCGCGAGTTTCGAGCAAGGCCTGCTCGATGAACTGGACCATATCCAAGTGAGGAGAGTTGTTGAACTTGATGTTCGGGAAATCGCCCAGAATCGGGTCGCCCAGCCCCAATCGTTTCTGCGCCCTCAACGTGTCCTCGTGCAGCTTCTTCAGCTCTGGTCTGTTTGCTCTCGCGGCCGCTTTGCCTGAGAGGCAGCACATGCGTACGTCCTCACCTCGAGCTGCGAGTGCTGCTGCCGTCCCTCCACAACCGAGTACTTCGTCATCTGGGTGCGCTACTACAACTAGCGTCGGCATTTGGTGACGTTCGATGCTCCTTTCCAGCCCGCCCATATTATCGCCATCCCACTTGGCGTCTACCTGTTTGTGTCGGTTCTAGCATGTGAGTGTCATATGGGGCCGAGTTGCTCGGGCCTAGCTCGAGTGCCCTAGTGTCCGGTGGCGAGGCCCGATTTTTCGAGCAGACCGAGTTGACAGTTCCCATTTGACACCCGATTCGCCCCTCTCTATAATGAAATGGAGCCTGTATATCGGCGGTAGAGAGACCTGCGAATGTCTAAGAAATTTCCGATAGATAAGAAGTCACCGGTGGCGTTTTTGAACCGTGAGGAGGGCAAGCTCTCCCGGCGTGGGTTCATTGGCGCGTCGTCCGTGCTCCTGGTTGCGGGCGGTGTTGCTGCAAGTGGGCGGGAAACATCCGCAGCGCCGCGTGGAGCCGCGACGGGTGCTGTCGTCGACGGCGCACGGGGCCCCCAGCGGCCGCGGTACAACAGCAATCTCGTGGCCCAGCACTGCTCCCATGGCTCGCATGGCTCCCATGGTTCGCATGGTTCCCATGGCTCGCATGGCTCGCACGGCTCGCACGGCTCGCACGGCTCGCACGGCTCGCACGGCTCGCACGGCTCGCACGGCTCCTGGTAGCCGCCCGTCTTCTGGTTTCCATCCCGTCCCGTCCCATCCCATCCCGTCCCATCCCGTCCCATCCCGTCCCATCCCGTCGTTGACGTTGACGACATCCCTGGTGGGCATGATCCGTGAGGGGGGTCAGGTGCACCGTCCTTGATTGACCCGACGCCGGGCGCCGGATAGACTCGGATCCCGTGAGCACCTCCTTTCCATTCAACAACTGGCGTGTGCGGTTCTCTGGCGAGACCGACGTGGGGCGCAAGCGCGACCACAACGAGGACTACTTCTTTTTACCCGACGAGGAGATGATCGGCATCGTGGCTGATGGGATGGGGGGGCACGCTTGCGGTGAGGTGGCCTCGGAGATGTCCGTGGAGACGGTCATCAAGTACTTCCGCGACACCCAGGACGATGAGCAGGTGACCTGGCCCTTCAAGGTGGGCCACGGGCGGCACAACGAGAACCGCATGTCGACCTCGGTGATGCTGGCCAACCAGCTCATCTACGAGGAGGGGCGGAAAACCGAGGGGCGCAAGGGCATGGGCACCACCATCGTCGTGATCCTCTTCGCCGAGGACTACGCCATGCTCGCTCACGTGGGGGACAGCCGCATCTACAGGCTGCGGGAGCGGGAGCGGGAGATCGTGCAGCTCACCGAGGACCACGCCTTTGTCACCGACTACGCGCGCATGAAGGGCATCACCATCGCAGAGGCAGCCGAGACGGTGCACCAGTCCAACGTGGTGAGCCGCGCCCTCGGCATGAAGGAGGAGGTGAAGGTGGACGTGCAGCGGGTGGCCCCCGGGCTGGGGGACATCTTTCTGCTGTGCACCGACGGCCTCACGGACATGGTGAGTGACGAGGAGATCCTTGAGGTCACCATTGCACAGCCCAACCTGGACCGCGCCTGCGACGATCTCATCGAAGCGGCCAACAAGGCCGGCGGCAAGGACAACATCACCGTCATCCTGGCGCGCATCGAGCCTCAGGTCTGATCGCGGATCGCAGGGCTGGCGGGATCTCCTGGTTGGTGTGGGTGAGGGTTGGTGCTCTTGCGCGATTGTTCTGGATTCCCGCGTTCGCGGGAATGACGGAGGGTCCTGTTCCGAGTTGTCTTCCGAGCTACTTCGTGGGCTACCTCTTTAGCGCCGGCCCTGTTCTGGGGCCGGCGTCGTCCAAATCCACCTGCGTGAACCGTCCGTCCGGGGAGACCACGCCGCTGTCCACGTCCGCGTCGACACGGGCGCCGGCGCAGACCACCGCCCGGGTTACGGTGACGCCCTGGGCCACCTGGGCGTTAGGGCCGATCACCGCCTCCGGTCCAACCTGAGCGCCGGCCGCGATCCGTGCCCCGGCGCCGACGAGCGCCGTGTCGAGCACGCGGGCGTCCGGGTGCACCTGGGCCGTCGGGTGCACCCCTGACACGGGTCCAGGCCCGAAGATCGCCCGCCCCCGGCCCGCCACCAGGTTGAGGTTGCCCTCGAGGAACCGCGACGGCGTGGAGTGGTCCCAGAAGTAGCCGTCATGCACGTAGCCCGCCAGCCGTGAGCCGGTCGCGAAGCTGGGCCGGTAGCCGGCCCGTACGATGCAACAGGGCCCATCAGGCAGGGCCTGCACGAAGCCCGGCTCCAGGATGTGGATGCCGGTGAACATGTGGTCCACCACCGGGCCATCCCCGGCAGGGGCGTCCGGCGTCGGCTCCTCGAGGAAGCGCCGCACGCGGCCGGCCGGGTCCACCCCGATGGCGCCCCACTGCGCCGCGTTGGCGTCGGGCTTGAGCACCATGGTGGCCGAGGCACCCGCGGCCCGGTGGTGGGCCACGGCGGCGTGCAGGTCCAGGTCCACGACGATCTTGCCGTTCATCACAACGAACGTCTCGCCTCCGAAAAAGTCGAGCACCTTCTTGACCCCGCCCCCGGTGCCGAGGATCTCCCCCTCCTCCACGGAGTAGGTGATCCGCGCGCCCAGGTCTCCGCCGTCGCCGAGCTCGTGGTCGATGAGCTCCCCGCGATGGTGCAGGTTCACGACGATGTCGCGGATGCCGTGTCCCACGAGCCACGACACGGCCCAGCGGATCAGCGGCACGTTGCACACGGGAAAAAGCGGCTTGGGCAGGTCCAGGCCCAGGTCGCCGAGCCGTGTGCCGAACCCCGCCGCGAGGATCATCGCTCGCATCTAGTCCCTCGTCACTACAGGTCCAGGCTCCAGGTCAGGTTGAGCAGCAAGATGAGCATCATGGCCACCGCCAGGATGATGACGCCCGTCACGACCACGATCTGCACCACGTGCTGCACCCGGGAGAGCCTCTCTGCCTGGATCGCGCGCCGGGCTCTCTGCTCCGGTGACTCCGTGTCCTCGTCCTGCCAGTCCGGGTCCCCGTCGCGCCAGGACTCCCGGGGGCTCCCCGCGGCCACCTCGCCCTCGAACTCCGCCATGAGGGCGTCGCGCTCGGCGGCTCCCTGACGGTGGAGCACGATGTTGGTGTAGATCATGGGCAGCACCACCGCCAGCAGCAGCAGCGCCGTGAAAGCCAGCCCGATGATCATGTACGTCTGGAGCCGCCGCCGTCGTTTCCTGAGCTTGGTCGCGTCGGCAGCCGACGTGTCAGCCACCCAGGCCGTTGGGTAGTGCCGGTCGTCCAGACGCGACAGGAGGTAGGCGGCCGCGCGGCCCGACTGGACCTTCTTGCCGGTGAGCCGCCCCCCGCGGACCAGGGCGTCTATGTGAGCGTGGGTGCGCTTGTCGGCCGCGGGGAGTCGATCCTTCACCGCCTGGGCCAGCCGCACGAGCCAGCGCAGGTCCGAGGGGTCGGCCGGGTCCACGAAGAGCGACCGGCTCGCGATGCCCTTGCCCGGGGTGGCGAAGTCGTCGGTGGCCTGGAGCCGGAAGACCCCGGGTTGGCGCGGTGCCACGATGCGGAACCGGGCCACGCCCCCTTCGATGGCCTTGGAGGCTACCTGGAACCGGTGCCCGCCGGTGAGCCCCTCCAGGTAGACGTGGCCGGACCGGGACTTGGTCTGCACGTTGACGCCCAGGTCGGCGCCGGGCTTCACCACGAGCTGGTCGGGAAGAATCGCCGCCTGGGCAGTGCGCTGGGCGAAGTTGACGGTGGTGGAGGCGGTCTGGCCTCCCAGGGCCTTGTACCTGGCCTCGAGGCCGAGCGACAGCCGCCGGGAGAAGATCTTGAAGTCGTACAGCCCGAGCGCGTCGGTGCGGGTGGGCTTCACCACGAACATGCCCGGGCGGGCGTTGTGGAGCATGCCCCCCTTGAGCTTGATTTCGAACAGGGTCTGGACCGGGAGTCCCGTGGCGTCGGTGGTGCGCACGGTCATGCGCTCGATCAGCTCGCTGGCGACCTTGCGCCCGGCAGGGGGCAGGATCTCGAAGCGCAGGCCGTCTGGGCCGGGCGGGGTCTGGGCGATCTTGGTGCCCTTCTTGGGCGGATCAGTGAGCACCAGAGGCAGCCTGGCCGGGGGAGCGACGACCTTGACGGGCACCGTCGCCGTGAACGTCCGGTCCATGCGGCTGGCGCGCACCTTCAGCTCGTAGTCGTGGCCAGGTTGGAGCCGGGGCAGGGAAAAGTTGGCGTCCAGGGAATAGCCTGGACCGGCGCGGCCCGTGAAGAGGGTCCGGGGCTTCATACCGTGGCCCAGTAGCACCAGCTTGGCCTTGAAGTGTCGCTCGTGCTTCTTGCGGATGCGGTTCCACACGGCAAGGCGGAGCGCGTTTGGGCGGCCCGACACGAGCTCAGTCCGGACCTGGCCGGCCCGCAGCTGCTTGACCGTGGTCGGCCTGCCCCCCTCGGCGGTGCCGAAGATCTGCAGGGCCTGGGTGACGCCCAGCTGGGACGCGGCGATGAGCCCCGAGCCAAAGGCGACGGCCAGCAGCGGGATGGCGCCGAGGACCAGGCGGCGGATCCACTTGTTGGGCAGCAGGCCGGTCAGGGACCCTGGCTTCGGCGGTGGCTCCCACGCGGCCAGCGCCTCGAGATCCTCGGGATCGGGCGGGTGATCGTGGATCTCGTCTTCGTTCATGGGGGCCTTTGGGTTCCAGGACGGTGGCGGCGAAGATACCAGCAGGCAATTTGGGCGGTCAAGCGGTGGTTACGGGGCAGAATGTGATCAATGTCATTGCCCTAGTCCAACCCTTTGCCTAAACTGCGCCGGTGCCGAGGAGAGATGAACCATGAAGCTATGTGTGATCGGAACCGGATACGTGGGCCTCGTGGCTGGCGCGGGGTTTGCCGAGTTTGGCAACACGGTGAGGTGCTGCGACATCGACGCTGAAAAGATCAGGCGGCTGAACCAGGGGGAGATTCCTATCTACGAGCCAGGCCTCAAGGGCTTGGTTGATCGCAACGTCGCCAAGGGGCACCTCTCCTTCACCACGGAGATCCAGCGGTCAGTGGCAGACGTAGACCTGGTCTTCCTGGCTGTGGGCACGCCCATGGGGGACGACGGCCGAGCGGATCTGTCGGCCCTCTTCGCAGCGGGCCGTACCGTGGCCGCCGGGATCCGTGGCTTCACGGTGATCGTGGACAAGTCCACGGTGCCCGTGGGCACGGCCGACGCGCTCGAAAAGGAGATGCAGTCGATCACGGACCAGGAGCTTACGGTGGCGTCGAACCCCGAGTTCCTCAAGGAGGGGGACGCGGTCGCAGACTTCATGAGCCCCGATCGGGTGATCATCGGCACGGTCCACCCCAAGGCGCTGGAGATGCTGAGATACATCTACTCGCCGTTCCTTCGGACACACGACCGGATCATGACCATGGATCGCCGCTCGGCAGAGCTCACCAAGTACGCCGCCAACGCCTACCTGGCCACGCGGATCTCGTTCATTAATGACATCTCGCTGCTATGCGAGAAGGTGGGCGCTGACGTGGATCTGGTGCGGCGGGGCATGGGCTCGGACCACCGAATCGGCCCCAAGTTCCTCTTCCCGGGCATCGGCTACGGCGGCAGCTGCTTCCCCAAGGACGTCAACGCGTTGATCCACCAGGCCGAGGACGTGGACATGCACCTTACCCTGGTGGAGGCCACCGACCACATCAACCAGCGCCAGAAGGGGCTGCTGCTCAGCAAGGCCAAGGCGCACTTTGGCAGCCTGTCGGGCAAGACCATGGCGGTCTGGGGCCTCGCCTTCAAGCCGCGAACCGACGATGTCCGGGAGGCCCCGGCCCAGGTGCTCGTCGCGGGGCTTCTGGAGGCGGGGGCCAGGGTGCGCGTCTTTGATCCCGAGGCCAACGGAACCTTCCGGGAGGCCATGCCCGAGGCCCCCGTCGAGTACTGCGACAATCCCTACGACGCCGTCCAGGGCGCCAGCGCGCTCTTTCTCTGTACGGAGTGGATGGAGTTCCGCCGGCCGGACTTCGATCGCGTCAACCAGCTCATGGCCGAGCCGGTGATCTTCGACGGCCGGAACATCTACGACCCCGACCGGCTGCGCTCGGGCGGGTTCACGTACTACGGGTTGGGGCGGCCCTGATTGGGATGTTGGCTTTTAGGTATTAGCTTTTAGGTGTTAGCTGGGGAGGGCTAATCGTCTTGTGCTGGAGGTGGCCTTGAGAGATTTTCATGAGCTCAACGTTTGGCGGAAGGCGCACCAGTTTTCTCTTGAGATCTACCGCCAGACTCAGGATTTCCCTTCTGAGGAGCGTTTCGGTCTCACGAGCCAGTTACGCCGGGCTGCGGTATCGGTGGCCTCTAACATTGCCGAGGGTTGCGGTCGCGATGGTGAGCGGGACTTCGCACGCTTCCTCAGCATTGCCGCAGGCTTCGCCAGCGAGGTCGAGTATCAGCTCCTGCTATCCCGAGACCTCAGGTACATGCCGAACGAGCACCATATCCAGCTCGATATCCAAATCAACGAAATCAAACGAATGTTAAACAGCTTCATCCAGAAGCTGCGATAACTGCTGTTGCCGCACATTGACCATCCGCTTAGAGGCCTGAAACCCCGGACAGGTTCGTCTGTGGTGGGCGCTCGGCGGATGGGAGGTGACCGATGGCAGGCAAAGGAGGCCGAGGTCGGCGAGG
>Ga0272441_10000353_pt1 | contig 105597 bp, 101 predicted proteins | sample SSMProp6N_FD_193582 | JGI IMG/M metagenome (GOLD analysis project Ga0272441, IMG submission 193582) | Marine sediment archaeal communities from Little Sippewissett salt marsh, Falmouth, MA, United States - SSM-Prop-6N | ecosystem: Environmental > Aquatic > Marine > Wetlands > Sediment ...
CATCCCCTCTGTACGTTCGGACGCTTCGATCCTGCCGAGTTCCGCAACGCCGATACTCAACGCGCTGGGGCCTGGCCGACCAACACACGCTGTAACGGAGATCCTTGCTGCCCGTCCGCACAGGAGTCTGCGCCGAAGGCGGAAACTCCAAGGAACGGACCGCCTGCGGGCCGCTCCAAAGGTTCAAGAATCCTGTCGGGCGTACAGAGGGGATGGGTCTTGCACCCATCCCCTCTGTACGTTCGGACGCTTCGATCCTGCCGAGTTCCGCAACGCCGATACTCAACGCGCTGGGGCCTGGCCGACCAACACACGCTGTAACGGAGATCCTTGCTGCCCGTCCGCACAGGAGTTTGCGCCGAAGGCGGAAACTCCAAGGAACGGACCGCCTGCGGGCCGCTCCAAAGGTTCAAGAATCCTGTCGGGCGTACAGAGGGGATGGGTCTTGCACCCATCCCTTTCTCTCTCTCATCCACGGGAGGTTGCGACCCCTGGAGCAAACTCCGAGGAATCCATCGTACCCGTGGCGCACGGCGGGTTCTTAGCCTACCGGCACCCTCCTTGCCCGCCGTCGAACACGAGGATTTGGAGCGTCATCGTGTCCGTCAGGCCGTCGTTGTCGGTCACCGTCAGCGACACGGAGTAGGTCCCCTGAACGGTGTAGGTGTGAAGCGGCGATAAGCCCGTTCCGGTCGTACCATCCCCGAAACTCCAGATGTAGGAGAGGATCGAGCCGTTCGGATCGTTCGAGGCGGCAGCGTTGAACGCCACCGTTAGCGGCGTTCCACCCGAGGAGGGCGACGCGGTGAAGGATGCGATCGGCGATTCCCCGGGTTCATTCACCACCACGGCACGCGATGCGACGCTCTCACGCCTGCTCGGGTCCGCGACGCGCAGGATGATGGTGTACACACCCGCCGAAGCGTATGTGTGCGTCGCCAGCGCGCCCGATCCAGCAGTTCCGTCTCCGAAATCCCATGCATAGGCCAGTACGTCGCCGTCCGGATCGAAGGACGACGTCGCATCGACCTGCACCAGAAGCGGAGCCGCTCCGGATGGAGGAGAAAGGATGAAGCTCGCCAGCGGAGCACCGTTGAAGAGCGTGCAGCCGAGCGCCACGAGGGCAAGACCAGCCAGCGCAAGCAAGGCGGCCGTCGTTCGGATGGGGTTCATGCGAATCACCTCGCGCACAGAGTAGAGGAATCGAAGCTGCTAAACAAGATAAAGGCATCCAAAATACCACCATATATCTCCTTCGAGAGACCGGACGCCCCGCACGCTGCCGACAGGAACCGGAAGATTCTCTCCTTGACCCCTGTTCGGCGCTCGTCTAGCATTGCCGAAGCCCCGGAAAGACCGGCGGCCCGAGTATGGGGAGGCTCGATGACAGACTCGATCAAGCTGCCGGCCGAACATCCCTACACCATTGACGAGGCGCACATCGAGCGCTTCGATGAGCGTCAGACAGTCTTCATGCGACGCTTCTGGGATGAGGAGGCCTCCTTCTTCGAGCAGGAGTATCGGTCCGGCGCCGCGGCTCGGATCGCCACCGGAGATCCAGCCTACTCGCGGATCGAGTTCGCGAGGATTCTCGCTTCATGGACAGTGCATGACTGCTTCGGCGGCGCTTTCTCCTGGAGGCGGCTCGGGCAGGCCGACCCCGCGATCATGACGCTCGGTCGCCACGAAGTCGACGATCCGGCAGAGATGAGTGCCGAGGTCAAGAAGACCGCGCGAGCATTCGGGGCGGATCTGGTCGGGATCTGCCACGTCGATGAACGCTGGATCTATTCCCACGATCGTAGCGGCGACGCGATCCACGTGCCCGATCCTTGTCGGACCGCCATCGTGATGGGGATCGCGATGGACCGGGATGCGGTCCTCACGTCACCGGCCTACGAGTCCGCCACGGCCACCGGCGTCGGCTATTCGAGAATGGCGTTCGCGATCGCGAGCGTGGCCGAATTCCTTCGAAATCTGCGCTATGAAGCGATCCCGATGGGGAACGATACGGCGTTGAGCATCCCGCTGGCGATCGATGCCGGTCTCGGCCAGCTGGGGCGGAACGGCCTCCTGATTACGCCGGAGTATGGATCCTGTGTCCGCTTGTGCAAGGTGTTCACCGATCTTCCGCTCGAGCCAGATCACCCGAGCGACGACGGCCTGGCCGAGTTCTGCCTGACCTGCGCGAAGTGCGTCGACGCATGCGAGGGCGAAGCGATCAGCGGAAAGCGCGATCCCTCCTACGACATCGCCTGTCCGTCAAACCGGCCCGGCGTTCTGCGATGGGCCGTGAATGCCGATCGATGCTACGACTTCTGGGTTCGGAACACGGCCGCATGCTCGAACTGCATCGCCGCATGCCCGTTCACGCTGAACGGATTCCGCGCCGAAACCTAGCACGCTCTAACCACACAACGTTGACTCCCGCTCGTTGACGATCGGCTTCGCGTGCCCTATGGTAAGGCTGACAGACAACTTGGCCGCCGTCCGGACAGCGCGGCTGCAGCCCGGCGGCGTATTCTCTTTATGCATTGGGTTTCGGGAAAGGAGCGAGCATGGCATACATCAGTGAACTGGAAGCGTCCCTTCGCCCTCCGGCGATGGACATGCCCCCCTATCCTCCCAAGGCGATCACCCTCGCCAGCGGGGAGACGATGGTCGTCCGGCAAGTCGCGCGAGAAGAGATCCCGACGCTGCTCGAGGCAATCTACCCGCTGCTCTGGGTCGAACGGGACTTCTACGACATCGTCGGTGCGCGCCTGTTCGGCGAGCTGCTTGCCTACAAGCGCTACCGCGTGAAGGACGAGTACGTGCTCGCCGGGCTGATCGGCGGCGTCCTCGCCGGGATGGTCAATGGCCGCCTCGTCGACGGGAAGACAGGGATGAGTTACCACACGCTGACGATCCGTCGTGGATTGCGCGTCGGCTCGCACCTGTTCGCCGCGAAGATGGAGTACCACATCGAACACTGCGGGCAGGATGAGGTGTTGATCGTCGCAGAGAGCCCGATCGGCTTCCGCCGCTGGATGATCGAGTACCCACTAGAGAAGCGCTTCGAGGTTCAGCACGAACTCGGCGGCGTGCCATCATGGGTCCTCCCGAAGGAGACCTACTACAACGCCAAGCCGCGCCTCGTCGCCGGCACGCGTCCCGTCCCCGAGGAGCTGCTGAAATCCGCAGAGACGATCGTGCTCCCCGAAGAGGACATCGTCGTGCGCCAGGTCGCCGGAGAGAAGGAGGGCGAGACATGAAGCCCGTCTATATCGCCGGTGCAGGAATGACGAAATTCGGTCGTGCGGAGTGGTCGCTGATCCGCCTCGCGAGCGAGGCGTCGCGATCGGCGCTTCATCACGCGGACCTCGGCGAGATCCCGGTGGACGCGGTCGTCGTCGCGAACATGGGCGCGGCACGCGTCAACAAGCAGACGGCCCTCGGCAGCGCGCTCGTCGATCAGCTGGCCCTCTATCCCGCGATGGCCGAGGCGGTCGAGAACGGTCCCGCCTCCGGCGCGTCCGCGTTCAAGGTCGGGGCCCAAGCGATCGCCTCCGGGATGGCCAACGTCGTGCTCGTGACCGGCGTCGAGCGAATGCGTACGGTCAACGGACTCGAAGGGACGGATTTCGTCGCCAGCCTCTCCCACCCGGAGGCCGAGTACATCTACGGTGTCACGCTCCCGTCGCTGGCCGGGATGTTCGCGCGTCTCGTGATGGATCGATTCGGCGTCGAGCGCAGACACCTCGCGATGGTCGCGATCAAGAACCATGAGAACGCGACGAAGAACCCCTACGCGCACATCCAGCAGACGGTCACGATGGAGGGGATCCTCACGGCGCCCGAGGCGATCGTCAACAACCCACCAATTGCCGAGCCGCTGCACATGTTCGACTGCTGCCCGGTCAGCGACGGGGCGGCCGCCGTTGTTCTCGTTTCAGAAGAGGTCGCAGCAAAGCTCGCCGGCCCCAAGGTCCGGGTCGCCGGGATCGGCCAGGCAACCGATACCCACGCCGTCCACGACCGCGAGGATCCGACGGACCTCAAGGCCGTTCGCCTCGCAAGCGAGAAGGCGTTCGCGATGGCCGGACTCACACCGGCCGACGTCGACGTCGCCGAACTCCATGACGCCTTCACGATCCTCGAGATCGCCGAGAGCGAAGCGGCCGGTTTCTTCCCCCGCGGCGAAGGGCATCTCGCCCTCGAACGAGGCGAAACGGCGCTCGACGGGAAGCTCCCGATCAACCCATCCGGCGGATTGAAGGCGAAAGGCCACCCGGTCGGCGCGACCGGTGTCGCCCATCTCGTCGAGTTGACCTGGCAGCTGCGCGGCGAAGCCGAAGCGCGTCAGATCAAGGACGCGCAGATCGGCTACGCCTGCAACTTCGGAGGATTCGGCAACAATGTCGTAGCCACGGTGCTTCGGAGGGAGGCGAAATGAGCGACAAGGTGTACGGCGGAAAGTGCACGTCCTGCGGCACGGTGAGCTACCCCCGCAAGGCCGTCTGCCCGACGTGCCGAAATGAGACGTTCGAGAAGGTCGCCATCGAGGGAGAAGGGAAGCTCCTCACCTACACCGATGTCTACGCGCTGGCGATCGACTACGAGACGCGCTATCTCCGCCTCGCGATCGTCGAGCTCGATTCGGGCCAGCGGGCGACCGGCCAACTCCTTGCGGAGGATCCGAAGCTCGGGATGCGAATCAAGACGACCATCGGCGTCGTCCGCGAGCCGGGCGAGAAGCCGATACTCGGACTGCAGTTCGTGCCCGCCTAGCCGACAGAACGGATAGGCACGCTTGCGGGACGCGTCCTTCGCAGAGGGGCGCGTCTCCTTGCTGGCTCAATGGAACGCAAACGCTGGCTTGCCGGGCAAACCGTCCGCAGCGAGAATCCCATCCAGGAGGTGCTGAGAATGCCGTACCTGCTCCTGCCGTTTCGAGTCCTCATCCGATGGATTCGCAGTCTTGTTCGGTTGATTGGCAAGGCGCCCGACTACGTGACGTTTACGCTGGAGGGCCCGTATCCGGAGATGGTTCCTCCACGCCCGCCGTTTCCGAAAAGGCTGCTGAGCTCGAAGAAGCCAAGCCTGCTCGATTTGCGAAAGCAGATGCGACAGGTCGCGCGCGACCGCCGGGTGAAGGGTGTCCTCGTTCGCATATACTCCGTCGGGTCGGCAACCGCGGCACTCCAGAGCCTGCGCAACCTGATTCTCGAACTCCGCGAGGCAGGCAAGCGCGTCGTGGTCTGGTCGCACCATTACGACATGGCGACCTACTACGTCGCCAGTGCCGCCGATGAGGTGCTGCTACAGCACGCCGGCCAGGTCACCGCGGTCGGGATGGGTCGCGGCTACCTCTTCCTCGCCGATGCGCTCAGACGCGTCGGTCTCGAAGCGAACATTGTTCAGATCAGCCCGTACAAGACGGCCGGCGACACGCTGACCCGCACCGAGTTCTCCGAAGAGGCTCGCGAGATGGCGAACTGGCTTGCCGACGACGTGTACGAGCAGTACGTCGATGGCATCGCAACTGGACGGGGGATCACAGCCGAGGAAGCAAGAGCACTGATCGATGGGGGCCCCTACTCCGGGACGGCGGCCCTCGAAGCCGGCGCGGTTGACGCACTGCTCGGCGAAGAGGAACTCCCGAAGCACCTCGGATCGAACAAGCCGGCCCGACTCGTCGATTACGGAAGCGCCAAGAAGCGACTCCTGCTTCCACCGCTCAAGATGCCCGGCAAGTACGTCGCGGTGCTCCGAATCGCCGGAGACATCATCGACGGGCGTAGTGCACAGCCGCCGGTGAAGCCGCCGTTCAGGCTTCCGCTCCTGTTCAGCGAGCGCGCCGGCGATCTTACCGTCGTACAGCAGGCACGGGCACTGGCAAAGAACAAGCGAGCAGGGGCCGTCGTGGTCTTCGTCGATTCCGGTGGGGGCTCGGCCACGTCGTCCGAGGCGATGGCTGCGGCGCTTCAGGAGGTCGCGAAGAAGAAGCCGGTCATCGTCTCGATGGGCGATGTCGCGGCATCCGGCGGCTACTTCGTTGCCACACCGGGACAGAAGATTCTTGCCCAGCCGGGAACGATCACCGGGTCAATCGGCGTGCTCGCCGGCAAGCTCGTCAACGCCGGGCTCTACGAAAAACTACTCTGGCACCGAGAGGTCGTCAGTCGTGGTGAGCACGCGGAGCTGTTCGCGAGTTCTCGACCCTTCACCGAGCAGGAGCGACGCGGCTTGTTCGAGCAGATCAGCCGTACCTACGACGTCTTCCTCGATCGGGTGATGACAAGCCGCGGCATGACCCGCGAGGCAGTGGATGCCGTCGGCAGCGGACGCGTTTGGACGGGGAGGCAGGCCAAAGAGCATGGACTCGTAGACGAACTCGGCGGCCTCGACCTCGCCATCCAGCGAGCCCGCGAGAAGGCGGGTCTCGGCCGCCGATCAAGGGTAGTAGAAGTCAAGGCGGGCAGGAAGCTTCTCGCTCCGGCGGCCGCGGGGGCGTCCACCTGGCTCCGTTATGCAGCGGAGGGACTGCGCATGCTTCGCGCCGGGAACGTTCTGGCCGTCTGCCCGGTCATTGTCGTCGAAGAGGAACTCTGACCCGAGGAGGTGCCGATGGGCTGGAAGGACGGACTGACCGAGCAGACGAAGTCCGCCTACAAGGCGGCCGAGGGCCTGATCGCGATGCTCCATGAGGAGAATCTGGACTGGAAGCCGCCAACGGGGGAGAACTGGATGACCGTTGGTCAGCTCCTCGAGCACCTCGTGAACTCCTGTGGGCTGCTCATGCGATGGTTCGTGACCGACGCGTGGGATCTGTCCCACAACGAGATGCTGCCGGCCGAGAAGATGAAGACGATCGGCTCGCTCGTCGAGGCGAAAGACCGTCTCGCCAAGGACAAGGAGATCGCGTTTGAGACGCTCGCCGGTCTCACGGATGAGGATCTATGCGACCGCATGGTCGCGGCTCCTTGGAACCCGACGCCCCAACCCCTCGGAACTCAGCTGGGATTCATGGTTGCGCATCTCGAGTCGCATAAGAGCCAGCTCTTCTACTACATGAAGCTGATGGGCAAGCCGGTTCACACCGGACATCTCTGGGGAGTCTAGGGCACCGGCGCGAAGCGCCCGTGTGGCGCGCACGCTGGCGAGACGCAGACGTCGATACTCCAGTGAATGGCTGGGAGGTCATCCATGCGAGCTATTGCTCTGTTGGCACTTCTCATTTTTCTCCCTGCATCCGGAACCGCACGACTTGATCCGAGCTCCACGCTTGGTGTTCCGAGTGGCGTCGCCCCTGATGTCGACGGAGAGCTCTCCGAAGGGGAGTGGAACGATGCGGCGACTCTCGAACTCGATGAGGATACGACCCTTCGTCTCAAGCACACAGATGGCGTTCTCTACCTCGGCCTCTCCGCCGGGAGCATGGGAATCCCGAGCCCGTGCATTCGTCGGAACGAGGATGTGTGGGTGCTCCACGCATCGGCAGCACTCGGAACCGCGGTCTACGAGAAGGATGGAGAGACATGGACTCAGATCCGGCCGTTTGAGTGGCGCTGTCGGGAGCGCGGGTTCGCCGAGTCCGCAATCGCTGCGCGAGAGGAGTTCCTTTCAGAGGAGGGTTGGCTCGGCACCATCGGGCACCTCGGCAACCGCCGTCACTTCGAGTTCCGGATTGACCTCCTCCAAGAGGTATCGCTCGAGATCCTGTTTCTGTTTCTCGACACACGGTCGCCGATGAGGCTCGTGTCGTGGCCGAGCGATCTCTCGTCGACTCCCGTCTACGCCGATCTCGTCACCGGTCCGATTCCTGAGTCCGTCCCATTCGATCTCCGCGGATGGGCACGGCTGGAACTCGAATAGCGAGATCAAACCTGGTCTCGCTTTCCACCCAGCGGACGCATGTAGACGTTCGGATCGCAATCAAGCTACCAGAGGACAAACAGCAATCCGATCGCGGCGTAGACGATCAGTTGATAGGGATTGAACAGGAGCCATGCCAGCCGCGGCGACTCCTCAAACGTCTCTGCGATCAGTGTTCCCGTTCCGCCGATCCGAGGCGAAGCACAGCACCGAGGGCCGCGCCCTTCCACCACAGCGTCACGCCGAGTCCGGCGACAATCGCTGCGAGTACGTGGCCCCGGCAAGGCTCGCGACGAGGGGAGCAGGTACGCTTTCGCGTCGCTTTCGATCTGATCCGCCGACTTCCCGATCGCCTTCAGCCAAGCCTTGCCGAGAAGCGGGCCGTACCAGAGAGCTCCGAACGTCATGTTGAGCACGCCCCCGATCAACACGGCAATCCTGTTGACCTCTGCGGAGAACCGCATCTCTGCCTCCGCGCGCGCCGCACGCACGATACGCCTAGCAAGGGCAAGCCGCGCCGGTCAATGGAGCGACAACGAGCGGCTACACTGGACCTCCTGCTCCGCGCGTGTCCCCCTTCAAGGTACGGCGCAACCATCGCAACTCCGTGACCCTCGACGAAACGGAGAACCCTGCCGCCCCGATCGCGGTGAAAACCGTCCCACCCGAACATGTCCGAAACGCGACGTTGAAAACGCCGTTCTCGACGGTACTGTGGACGACGGGAGGTAGAGATGATTCAACAGGTACGAGCAGTCGACGATATCCTAGACCGCTATCGTCAGCACTCGAGTAACTCGAACCCCGGGCGACTTTCCTCGCTCTACAACGCGCTGCCAGACGATGTGTCCGAACTCTGCGGCATCGTCCAGAATACGCTCCTCCACATGTTCTGGTTCGGCGAGGAGACCTACGGCCTGACGCATCAGCAACTCAAGGACGTCGGTCGCAAGCTCTGCGTCGAGTTCAGCCTCTCGACGATGGAGGAGCGGCTGGCAAGCATCGTTGGTCTGGATGGTCACCCGCTCATCGAGCCTCGAGACGTCCATCATCGAAGCGTGGGATGCTGCCGCGACTACGCGCTGATGCTTGTCTCGATCCTCCGCCACAAGGGAGTCCCGGCCCGCGTGCGCACCGGGGTTGCTCTCTACTTCGTCGCCCCCGAAGGCCGCCTGATCGAAGATCACTACATCACCGAGTACTGGAACGATGCGACGCAGCGATGGCGGCGGGTCGATCCGCAAATCGATGAGATCCAGCGACCGGCCATCGAGGCGGGACTCGACACGATCGATCTCCCACGGGATGTCTTCCTCACGGGGTATCAACTCGTCGAAGCGCTCCGCGCCGGACGGGTGCCCGAGAGTGTCGGCTTCCCGCCAAACAACAGCGGGCGCACCTATGGGCGCAGCAAGCTGTTCGCCGACTTCCTCGGACTCACGGGAGAGGAGCTTCCCGTCCACGCCTGGTGGGGGCTGGGCGAGCCGCGAAGCGTCGAGCCGGGCGACGATCGCCTCATCGACCAGCTGGTGGAGATCATGCGAGGAATTGACGCCAACGATCCCGCAGCTCTGACCGTCGCGCTCGATCTGGCGTTGACACATCCGAGACTCGCGAAGCCTGCCGGCTATGCCGTTCCTCTCTATCAGTCGCCGCTCTGCTAGTCCAACGAGGCGGACTCAACAGAGCCCGATCCAGGAGGCTCATCTGTAGTCGGCGTAGAGGGCTTCGAGGAATTCGTCCCATTGCGTCTCCGCCGCGAATGCGAGCCCGGCAGTCCTGTACTCGGGTACCACGTAGGCGTAGTCACGGAAGATCGGGAAGAAGACGCTCAGCCCGCGGGAGTTCGCGAACTCGGGCACCCCGGCAATGCAAAAGGCAGTCTGCCCCAGGGCATCCAGAACGGCGCTTGCGGGTTGGGAGAGCTCCAAGATGGCCTCGCCACACCTCGCGGCGAAGTCGCCGATGTCTACGAGTTCTCCATGCCGGAATGCCAGGGAGTCCTTACGAACCTCGACAATCTCCTCTTGACAATCGGGAATGCGTTCGATGAGAGCCAACGCAAAACGATCGACGGCATCGGCAACGCTCTCCACAAGACCTCCCCGGAACGCTGTCTGATGGAATGCGGGATGCGGAGCTCCGTTCGCCTTCCGTCGCTCCGAAGACTGTGCGGCGTCAAGTGCGTCCACGACGAAGCGTCCGATCGTTTCGAGCGAAACCCCCGGGTCATCCCTCAAGACCTCCCCGAGCGAGTCGAGCACACCATCCCAGATGTTGAAGCCGCTGTACTCCTCGGCCGCCAGGGTCAGGTCTGCCAAGCCTCCGATCTCGTGCGCAGTCTCCAGCGACGCCATGTTGCAGGGCGCGGTATACAGCAGCGCATCGACCCCGCCGACGGCCTCCAATCCATATCTCAGCTCGACCGGCGAGAGCCATGTGTAGATCCCCGGGCGATTCGTCATCTCCTTGGCCGTCCCGCGCCAGCCGCCTCCATGGTTGTAGATCATGAGCATCAGGCGCTCCGAGGGGAACCATCCTGCGCAGTACTCGAGAAACTCGCCGAAGACCCGATCCGTCGACATGTCGATTTCACCGTGATCGGCCAGCAGACGTAGCCGATTCGCGCCATCCTCCCGCTCCACCAGCCAGGTCTTTCCTCCTTCTTCGGAGGAATCGCAAAGCATGATGACGTTGTACTGGTCGCACGTCTGGAGTTCGCTGACGATCTCGTCGCGCGGATTGAAACCGAGGTCCGCCGCCACGTAGATTGCGATCGTCCAGGGCTTGCTCGCGAAAGGATCGGCAGGCGGTGCCTCAGGCGTGATGAGTTCAGGCGCCGGAGGCTGAACGCTCGATGAGAGGGCAAACGGGAGGTGGGTCGTGAGTGACCCCGTCTCCGCTTCGCAGATCCCGCCCGTCGAGGCGAAGACGTCGTCGAACCAGGCGGTCCCGAGTCCTTCGAGGCCCACGCTGATGTGAATCTCTTTCGCTTCCTCTGGCACGCGAAGCGTGGTGCAGATGTCGGTCCACTGATCGCTTCGCTCCAGATGCACCTCGACAGCCGAGATCAGGAAGTTCAAACCCGTCAAACTCTGCACAGCCTCAACCCGGAGAACAGCAGCGTGGTCCGCTGGAATCCCCTCCGTCTTGTACATCGCGCCTACCGTCAGCGTCTTCCCTCGAAACGGCGTCGCATCGACGGCCTGCGTCATCCGATTGCAGACCGTGCCTACACGGGGATCCGTTTCCGTACAGGAGATCCGAGCCGAGCACTCACCGGAGAATGCGTCTTCAGTCGTCGTCTCAATCCGTGCATAGGGATCGTCACCCGGAAGTCCGCTCCAAGAAGTCGGCCGGGTAGCGGGGCCAGCCTCGAAGCCGGCATTGCCCAGCGCATCTTGGACGGCCGCGGCCACAGGGACCGCGCCGACGAGTACGACAACCACTACGGCTACGCAATGCGGGAAACGTCGCATGATACCTCCAAGATCGTGATTCACGGACTGCCACCCAGGGATCTCAACTCCCCGCTTCCCTCTTCGTTCTCGAGGGCAGCGTGCTCGCATCCGCCAACAGCTGCTCGATCAATACTCGCTCGCGACCCGCTTCGCAGGGCGCGACGATGTCGATCGTCGCCCAGCGATCGAAATCGTGCGCATAGTACAGGCGTACAGCGCCGCGAACCAGATCGCAGGCCATGGAGCAACGCGTCGCGGGGTGACTCGCCGCCTCGAAGAGCTCCGCGATCCGCTCGCGGGACGTAAGCGAGCACCGCCGACGGTCTGCGTAGACCGCGACGGCGGTTCGGTGGGATGAGAGTTCTGCGCCAGGCAACTAGTCGGTGATGACCACTGAGTCCGATCCGATGCAGCCACCGGCCGTTCTCACGATCAGGAGATACGTGCCCGAATCCGTGACATGGAGCGACGCTTCCTCTCCGATGATCGCGTCGCACTCGTTGTACCACGCGTAGCTGTACGGCGCCTCGCCGCCGGTGATCGTCGGAACGAGATCGATCGCCGCCCCACAGCATCCGAGGCTGCGATCAGGACCCAAATCGACAATCGGCGGGTCGATTCCGTCGTAGATCGTCACCGAGTCCGTGTCGAAGCATCCGTGCGGGCCGGTCACGGTGACACTGTAGGTGCCAGCCTCCGTGACGCAGATCTCGGGGCCGTCGCCCGGATCACAGCCACAGCCGCAGCTCCAGACGTACGTGAACGGTCCCTCCCCGCAGCTTGGCACCGCACAGAGAAGGATCTCCGGCTGATCGCACGTCAGCGTCGCATCGGGCCCAAGATCGATGATCGGCGGATCGACCCAGTCGGTCACTGTCACCGAGTCGGTGTCGAAGCATCCGTGTGCGCCGATCACAATGACGCTGTACGTACCGCCCTCCACAACGCGGAGCTCGGGGCCCTCGTTTTCCAGCTCGCCGCCACACTCTGTGCTCCAGGCGTACGTGAAGGGTCCTGACCCTCCGCTCGGCAGAGCACAGAGCAACGCCTCCGGCTGATCGCACGTAAGCGTCACATCCGGACCGAGATCGATCGTTGGCGGATCGATCCCGTCGCTCACCATCACCGAGTCGGTGTCGAAGCACCCGTTGCTCCCGGTCACGACGACGCTGTACGTGCCGGCTTCCACAACGCGGAGCTCGGGGCCTTCGTCGTCCAGCTCTTCTCCGCAGCCTGTGCTCCATGCGTACGTGAAGGGTCCTGACCCTCCGCTCGGCAGAGCACAGAGCAGCGTCTCCGGTTGATCGCATGTGAGCACCGTGTCGGGACCGAGGTCGACGCTCGGCATCGCGTTGTCCTGTGCAATGCTCACCGAAGCAGCTCCCTCGCATCCGTTCGCGCCTTGCACCGTCACCATGTAGATCCCGGGCTCGTTGACCAGGATAGAGGGGCCAGTTCCGATGCGGGTGCCCGAGGCATCTGTCCATTCGATCTCGTACGGGTTTCGCCCGCCGGAGATCGACGCCGAAAGCGTCACTTCGGTAACGAGACAGGTCAGAAGGCCGTCGCTCGCTGTGGCACTGACTGCCGGCGGCTCAATGTTCTGCTGCACATGAACCATGGCCTCGTCGGTGCAGCCGTTCGCTCCGGTCACGACGATCTCGTAGGTTCCGGGCTCGGACACACGAACGCTTTTGTCCGACCCGATCGTCGAGCCCTGCGCATTCGTCCACGCGTACGTGTAGGGTGTCCGCCCGCCCTCGACGGCCGCGCTCAGTGTCACCTGTGTGACATCACACGTCAGTTCGCCAGAGAGGCTCGCAGATACATCCGGAGCCTCGATATCCCTGACGACCTCGATCACAGCGCGATCCGAGCACCCGTTGGTGCCCGTCACGACAACCTCGTACCGTCCCGGACTCGACACCTCGAGCGTCTCTGTCGAGGCGATCGTCTCGCCCGCCTCGTCCGTCCACGCAAACGCGTGCGGCTGGCGTCCTCCCTCGACACACGCTGCAAGTGTCACGACGGTTGCGCTGCAGGTCAGCTCGCCGGAGACGGACGCGGAAACGATAGGTGCCTCGAGATCCTCGACGACCTCGGCCGACGCCTCGGCCATGCACCCGTTCGCGCCGGTTACGACCACACGATAGATCCCAACCTCGGAGACGAGGATCTGAGCAGAGGAGCCCAGCGGCTCGTCCGCAGCATTGAACCAGTCGATGTCGATGGGGGCGCGTCCGCCGCTGACCGTTACCGTCAGTGTGGCTTCCGGAGCGGCACATGTGATCGGTCCCGAGGCGATTGCCTCCACCTCTGGAGCAAGAACGTCCTCGGAGACGACTACTTGGTCCGACCCGGCGCATCCATTCGCACCGGTGACTGTCAGCGTGTATGTACCCGGCTCGTTCGTCCCCAGTCCCCTGGTATCCCCGAGGAACTCTCCCGCCTCGTTCGTCCAGCGGAAGGCAAGCGGAGCCTGCCCACCTTGGGCGGATCCCTCAAGGAAGACCACCGTCCGCATGCACGTCAGCAGCTTGTCAGGACCCGCGCTGACGGCCGGCGTAGTCCAGTCGCCGAGAACCGTCGCGGTGGCGGTTCCGACACAGCTGTTCGCTCCCTCAACTGAGACCGTGTAGATGCCCGGGGTCGTTACCGTGAGCCGTCCGCTCGTGCCGAGCACGTCACCGCTCGCGCCGATCCATTCGATCCTGAAGGGACTTCGGCCGCCGAGGATCGAGGCGGTGAGGTCGACTTCGGACAGGCTGCATCCGAGCACGCCACCAACATCGATCGACGCCTGCGGGGCCTCGATGTCCTGCGTCACGATCACTTGCTCGCCGACACGGCAGCCGCCGACCGAGATCACGACACCCGTGTAGGCACCCGGATCGGTAACGGTGAGCCGATCCGTCGTCCCGAGGAGCACACCTCCGCGCCCCCACCACTCGTATCGAAGCGGGGGCGTCCCGCCCTCGGGCACAATCTGGAGCGTCGTCTCGAGTGCGTCACAGGTCAGCTCGCAAACGCCCTCGATCTCGACCGAGATGCGCGGCGCGTCCGGGATGCCGACATAGTCCTCCACACGCTGGAGCTCCATCAGATGACACAGATCCCCGTCCGGACAACTCGCCGAGGCACAGCCTCCCTCGTACTCGCACGGGAGGGGCGGATCGGTCGGCAACGGCGAGGTGATTGGCGTCCCGGTGAGCCAGTAAGCGGTGATTCGCTTCAGCATGTGGTAGCCAACGGTGTAGCCGCACGTGTGCGGAACCGCCGTCTCCGACTTCCAGAATTCAATCGCTCGCTGGAGCTGCGGATAAGAGATGCTATCCGAGAGTTTCACATCGAGGCGATCCTCCTCGATGTCCCATCGCGAGATTGCCAGCAGCACCGGAAGGCAGTCCCACAGGTACGCCGCTGACTCGCCTCCGACGGGTCGCTCGCTGCATTCGAGGGCCGTCGAGACAACCCCGTTGAACGAGGTGTCCGCGCCGCAGCAGCTCGCGTGTGGGCTCAGCCGATCGGTCACCGACTCGACGACCTCGACGAGGTAGTCAACCGTGAGCTGGCGCCCCGCCTGCAGGCGTCCAGGGTGGAACCACTCGTTCGCTGAAGGCCGGAACGCGAACCCCGCTTGCTCGACCGGCGTGACGCGCCACGTCGTTGGGAATCGTTCGGCCAGACCAACACCGTACGCGTCGAACGCGCCGGCAATCTCAACCGTCACGCTGAACTGCCGCGCTTCCAGCCCGGGATCGAGGCAGCCCTCCGGCAGCAGAACTGAATCGCACGGGAGGAACGTCTCGATCGATCGGATCGCGAGGAACTCCGGATCGATCGAAAGCGGGAGCGCCTCGTCGACCGGCATGCAGACCTCGTAGTATGCGTCAAGCCATTCGAGCATTGGGAGATCGATGATCTCGCCCCCCGTCCATGGAATGGCCGTGTCCGTGGCCCAGTACTCGATCGCGCGATCGAACTGCTCCTCGCTGATCTTCTTGTCCGAACGAAGGTCGATCCGATCCGGCTCGGCGCCTGTGCCAACCACCAAGTGAGCGATCGCCGAAGGAATCGGCAGCGTCGAACCGACCTCGATGCCCGTGTCGCCCGAAATCGGTGTCTCGAGCGCGGGAACCGTCGACTGGAACGTGCCGGCGATCTCGAAGCACGCGGGGAGCGTATCCGCGTACAGCTGATCCGCCGGCGGCACCGTAACCTCGTACATCAACACGACCGGGGCCCCCTCGTCGAGCGTCTCGGTGAAGACCCACTCGTTCACAGAGCGCTTGAACGCCGCGCCCGCCCCATCGACGGGATGGACCATCCATCCGAGCGGCACCGTCTCGTGCAGGCCCACGCCCTCGAGAGCGGTGAGCGGCTCGATCCGCAGGGTCACGCGAAAGGTACTGCCGGGAAGGGCGTACGCCGTCGAGATCGTCCGCTCTACGCGGACGACCTCCTCGGGCAGTTCGGGCTGGCTCGCGGCGGAGACCGCCATCAGGATGGCAATCGCCGCCGCGGCGCACAGGATCGTTCGTCGATATCTCGAGATGGTCACAGTCTCGCTCCTTCTGAATCGCTCTCGCGGGGTCTGTGACCATTCTCTCCGAACCGCCCCAAAAGGTCGGTGATGCGGATTACAGGAACGCATCGCTCTGGATGGACAACGTGCTGAAGCGCCGTCTCTGGTGACGATCCCGACGCAGGTCATCGTGTCGGACAGCCGTCGCCCACACCTGCCAGAAGGAAGGTCTGGGGGCTTCGTGCAGACCGGAAGGCCTCCGTCTCGTGTGTCATACAGGACCGCAACCCTACAGCTGCGCAATCGGCCGAGCTTGGATCTCGCTTCAGCTCTTCTCCGCCCGTTCCAGATACTCGCTGATCGCTTGAATGACGAGATAGTTGACAGAGCGGTCGCGTTCTTGTGCGATGCGCTGAAGACGCTCAGGGAGTTGCTCTTGCCCCTTTCGCTTCGGGATGTAGACGCTCAGTGTGGTCGATCCGCCCTTGGGTTGCATCGTATGCTCCTCTCTTTCAATACGCGCCCGCTCCGCGGGAGAGACGCAGGAAGGGGGCGGATCGGAATCCGCCCCCTCAAGCCGCCTGCGCGGAGGCTGCGCTGCTTCGAGGAGGCCGGTTCGTCCGCACCACCCGGAGTGGGTGCCAGACGATGGCTGCTTGGATCGCCTCGATCGAAGCGCACGCGTCGTAGTTCTCGTTTTTCGGAGGGATCGAGTGCAGCACGAGATGCAAAAGGCGGGCCATGCCCGAGGCATGGCGTTCATCGAACTCCCAGAGTGCGTTGACCTTCGGCAGCCCGGCGACCATAGGATCACTCCTTTAGGCCCGTGACTTTGCGTCGCCCGCTTTCGCAGGTTTTGCCAGTTCGGGTACACGAACTATACACGACACGAAGCCCCATGACAACTCGTCTGATCCGACGTATTCCAGCGCATTTCACATACTTCTCACTTACGCGCCGCTGTGTGTCCGCCTTCCCTCTCGGTTCCTTGCGAGATAGTCTGTCTACGAGGGAGGAACGATGATCGTCCCGGGAACCGACGAGAAACTACTCTTGGAGTGCGAGGTCGAGACATACCGCGCCAGCGGGCCGGGCGGACAGAACGTCAACCGCCGCGAAACCGCCGTGCGCCTTCGACACCTCCCATCCGGGATCGTCGTCACGTGCCAGCGCGAGCGAAGCCAACTGCGCAACAAGCAGATCGCACTCGAAGAGCTGCGTCGCAGACTCGAAGAGCGAGCCAAACCGAGACGCAAACGCATTTCAACCAGGATCCCTCGCTCGGTCAAGCGCCGGAATGCAGTCGAGAAGAAGAAGCGGAGCCTCAAGAAAGCTTCGCGCAAGCGGCCTCGTGCGGAGGACTGACACAGCCAGTCCCCGCACGTCAGGGAATGCGGCTCCGCCTCATTCCCTAGTGGGTGCGGACTCGCTGGCTTTGCGATCGCGCGACAGATGGCGGAAGCTCAGCGCGTTCCAAGGGGGAGGGATCTCTATGCTCGTCAGCAAGAACGTCATCCTGCGTCCGTTCCGCCGGGCTGATCTCGACGGACTCTACGATCTGGTGTCGGACGTCCGTGAGATCGGCGAGTTCTGGCCGCTCCGCTGTATCTCCGAGCCTCGCTGGCTCAAGCAGTTCGAAGAGAACCACTGGTGGTGCGACGAGTTCAAGATCTTCCTAATCACTGACCGCGCTGGAGGCCGCCTTGGGCAGATCAACATCTACAAAGCATCGCACAGCTACAACGGCTGGGAACTCGGCTACCGGATCTATCGCCCGGAAGACCGAGGTCAGGGAACAACAACCGAGGCGGTCCGTATCGCCACGGCCTACCTGTTCGAGCAGGAGCCGATCGGTCGGATCCAGATCCTGCTCGACCCACGAAACGCCGGTTCGCGGCGGGTGGCGGAGAAGGCAGGGTACACCCTCGAAGGGACGCTTCGTCACGCCCACTTCGATCGAGGCGCGTATCTCGATCTCCTGATCTTTTCGATCCTTCGTGACGAGGCGCCGAAGCTCTCGGATCTCCTCGCGTCGCTCGAGGAGTAGGACGACGGGATGAAGGGCTACCTGCAGCGAATCGACACCAACACCTCGGGCAATCGAAACGACGTCACACCGCTGTTCGCCGATCGCGCGGCGTTTGCGCAGCTCTCTCACGACCTTGCTGCGCCGTTCCTTGACGCGCGCATCGACGTCGTCGCCGGGATCGACGCGCTCGGGTTCATCCTCGGTACAGCCATCGCCGAGAGGCTTGACGTCGGCGTCGTCACCATCCGCAAGGGAGGCAAGCTTCCCGTCGAGACGGTCCGCGAGAGCTTTGTCGACTACAGTGGCAAGCAGAAAACTCTCGAGATCCGGCCCGATGTCCTGGCGCCCGGTGCAGAGGTCCTCATCGTTGATGAGTGGATCGAGACGGGTGCACAGGTCTGTGCCGCAATCGCGCTCGTCAAGCGCCTGGGCGGAATCGTCGCCGGAATCGCCACAATCCGCGTGGATCGAAACGACAGGACCGATGGTCTGCGCCGCGACTTCCAGCTTCATTCCGTCTGGAAGGATGACATCTAGCCGAGCGCCGCGATCAACCCTCGTAGCATCATCCGGCCTGAAGTCGATCCAAGACCTTCGAGGCTGCTCGCCAGGTTTCCGAGTTCCTCGTCTGTGCAGATCGGCAAGGCGTTTACGAGATCGCACAGGGGCTCGGGGAACGAGCCATCGAGGGCCGCCTCAATCATCTGTGCCGAGGGAAGAGTGGTTCGTGATCTCGTATCGATACGTCGCAGGCACTGAACACTGCCGCCGAACGCTGTGAGACCGGCGACTAGACCTACGAACGTGTCGTCGCCTGCCGGCGTCGAACCGCTGCCGAGCCCGACGAGATCGCTCAGATCTGTCGGGTCGCCACACGCGCGCCACTGCGCAAGGATGGACCCGATCTCCACCTCCATGGCCTCAAATGACGGGTTCCGGAAGTCGCCAAGCGTCACGAGCTGCTCTCTCGCGCGTGCCGCCTGCGCGACCGAGTACAAGCTGATCTCCAGATTCGCGACAGCCGCTTCCTCAACGTCAATCTCGATCGAATCGTGGACACACAAGACCCCAGCCTCGACACGGCAGGGGGCACCCACCGACACATCGCCTTCGCCCCCGGGGATCTCCACGCCCCACGGGTGGAGGGCGACGTCCCGGGTTTGAATGGAGACAAAGCCCGGATCGGCACTTCCATCGAGCAGCACGTTCAAGCCACAACGAAACCGCGAGACCACGCGCCCGACGTGCGGCTGCTCAGTCAGATAACGGAGCGCGTGCCTACCGATTCGCGAGGCTCGCCGTCCTCTCTGTTCAACACCCATTTCGATTCCGAACCCACCGGAGGTTTGCGCCGAGCGCAAACTCCGATGAACTCAGCGACCGCTGAGTTCACGTGCGCCCCACCTCGTGCAAATGCGGGTTCCTCGCGCCAGCGATGTCACCGAACTTGGTCAGCTCGCACTCGGCCTTGACCTTCATCAGCTCGTCGTAGCGGTCGTCGTCGACCATTGCCACAATCCGCGAGATCGAGCTCTCTCCGTCGACGAACCGCCACGGGAAACAGCCGATCGTCGCCCGCTGATTGAGCAGAAGGTCGATATCTCCGCCGAGGCACTCGGCGTGGATGATCCCATGGTTGAAGAGTTCGATGTGCATCAGCTGATACTTCGACGCGTCGAACCGCTCGGCGACGCCCATGCCGTACTTCTCCTGGAAGTGGGCCTCGGCCTCCTTCGCCTGACGGGGCATCCAGTCGCGAATGATCGTGTTCATCGGGTGGTCGGCGCTCCCGCAGTCGACCCCGATCCAGCGAATCTTCTTCTCGCGGCACCAGAGCGCGAACTCCCGGTCGGGCCCGGGATGCTTGACCATGTAGCGGACCTCGTCCGCCGTCGGCTGGTCCCAGCCATAGTGGTGGTAGCCGGTGTGGATGATCAGGATGTCGCCCTCTTTCACCTCGACCCGTTCCTCGATCATCTCCGACGTGTAGATGTCGTAGTCTCCGGCGGCGTCGGAGAGATCGACGATCACGCCCTCGTGAACGAGGAAATCGAAGTCGAGTTCCGCGATGTCCTTGCCCGGCGTGTAGAAGTGGATCTCCCCGTCGAGGTGCGTGCCGACGTGGTTCGAGTGCGTCACGAGTTGGCCGTTCGCCCCATTCGGCGCGAGGCGCTTGAAGTACTTCACCTGGAGCGGCTCGTAGGTCGGCCACGGCGGCGTGGCAATCGACAGCGGAATCGTCAGATCGATCAGTTTCATTTCGTCCCTTCCTTTCCCATGTACTGCGTCGTTGCTTCGTCACGCACCGGGCGCTCCGCGACTTCGCGGAACCCCGAGTTCCTCGCCCGGCCCGGGCGAACCGCCAACCTACTTGCCTCGCTCCAGCGTCTCCGCGAGCGTCCGCGCCGCTTTCGCGAAGATCTCGAAGGGCGGCGTCACCAGTCCGGCGCCGACCATGCCGATGCCCGGCTCCTTGTGGGCGATTCCCGTGTTGATCGCCGGAACGATGCCCGTCTCTGCGACCTTGAGAACGTCGATTCCGGTCGGCGTTCCTCGGAATCCGAGCGCCGGGATCTGGTAGGCGAGGCTCTCGGCAAGTGTGATCCGCCCCATCCGCACCGTCGTCTCGAGCGCGAGACTGGGCGAGCCTCCGACGAACTGGACAATCGCCGGCGCCGCGGCCATCGCGAAGCCGCCGTACCCCGCCGTCTCGGTGATCGCCGAATCGCCGATGTCGGGCGCCGCATCGGCGGCGCTGAACCCGGGCAGGTAGAGGCCATCGACGATCGGCGATGGCGCGGTGAACCAACGATCGCCGGTGCCGGAGAGGCGAATCCCAAACTCGGTCCCGTTTCGTGCCATCGCCGTCACCAGCGAGCTTCCCTCGATCCCCGCCGCCGCATCGAGGGCACACTTGCCAGCGGGCATCGTCAGATTGAGGAAGAAGTGGTCGTTCGAGTGCAGAAACTCGAGCACGCGAGCGACGGCGTCGCGATCGGCGTCCAGCCGAACAAGATGAGGCGCCAATTCGCGGATCAGGAGCGACGTGCCCGCGCGGTTGCGATTGTGCCCCTCGTCCCCCATCTGAAGTGCCTGGGCGATCAACGAGCGAAGGTCGATCTCGCCGTGATCCTCGATCGCGGCGCTCAGGATGGGCTCCAGCTCGTCCCGCATCCAGTTCAGCCGGTCGATGACCTCCTCGGAGTACGCGCCATAGCGAAGCACCTTCCCGAGCCCCTCGTTCAACGTACAGAAAGCGCGATTCCCCGCGGTTGCGTTTTCGACGATCCAGACGGGCATTGATGCCGTCATCACCCCGGCCATCGGTCCGACGGCATCATGATGATGACAGGGCTCGAAGTCGACGTGGCCGCTCGAGGCAAGTGCCTCTGCCTCCTCGGGAGAGGCGGCGAGACCTTCATAGATGAGTCCGCCGATGACCGCTCCGCGCATCGGCCCGCACATCCGCTCCCAGACGACCGGCGGACCGGCATGTAGGATCTGCTTGTCCGACATCCCGGGCACGACGTCCCGTGCGATCCCGATCCCGACGACTCGCGGCTCAGCCGCGAGCAACCGATCGATCGCTTCAGCGTTCGCCCGCTCGATCCGCTCGGCGTGCGGTTCGAGTGCATCGAGGGCACGAAGAAGCGTCACATCGCCTCCGGCCGGCGGACGCCAGTCGACATCGAGGACGGGCGTGCCCGTTGCACGAAGCGTCTCGGCAAACGAAGCAAGGCCGAGATTCACCACGCGTGGCTCACTCGCGAACAAGGCGTCGATCGGAGCGATCGTCGTCATTTCCCACCTCCCGCGAGCATCGTGATCGCCCATCGGACGGCCGCCGCGTTGCTCTCGGCAACGAGGACGCCCGCCGCTTCGAGCGTTGCACGTTGGGTCGCCGCGTTCTGGGGATCGCGATCCGTACCGGTCACTGAGCCGACGATGCGGAGCTCTCGCCCGTCCGCCCTGGCCGCGCCGATCCCTTCCCGGGCAGCGACAGCGAGGCTCCCCGCCGGATCGGGATGCGCTCCATATCCGATCACGCAATCGACAAGGACGACACCGACCGACGCGTCCTTCGCACAGGAAACGACGGCGCCATCCCGCAGGGATGGCTCAATCATCGGATGCGGCTTGCCCACGGTGAACGCGTCGTCGCCGAGATCCCAGAGGACATGTCCGGAGACCTGCGCCTCGGCATGCACTTTCTTCTCCGGCGTACTCGCGACGTTGGAGCGCACATCGAGGCCGGCTCGATCCATCAGGCTCCACGCCTCCTGGCAGAGCGTGCCTCCGCAGTACAGCCCAAGGAGACGGCCTGCGGCCGTCTCCTTGGGCGCGGTTTCAGCGTCCGCCGAAACCGCTGTTGGCACAGCTCTTGCAGTCGTCACACCGGCCGCATCGCAGGCGCATTCGGCTGCATCGGCGAGCGTTTCGGCGAAGCGGATGTCGGCGAGGGTCTCCCGAGCATCCGCACCGACGAAATGCACAACACTCGGCTTCCCAGTCGCAGCCAGGGCCTCGATCACGCGCTCGCCCACGTCGGGCGCCGGTGTTTTCGAGACGACGACAATGACCTCGGTCCTCGAATCCGCACCGAGAGCCTCGATCCCGAACCGCGTCATCCGCGCCTCGACTGCGGCGGAGAGGTCGCGCCCGCCCGTTCCGATCGCCTGAGAAATCCCCCCACCAAGACCGTGCACGAGGGAACTGATCTCCTGGATTCCAGTTCCGGAGGCGCCGACAATCCCAATCGGCCCGCGGCGGCAGACGTTGGCGAAGCCGAGCGGCACACCGTTCAGGATCGCGGTCCCGCAGTCGGGGCCCATCACCAGCAGCCCGCGCGCAATCGCCTCTTCCTTCAGCGAGATCTCGTCCTCGACCGAGACATTGTCGGAGAAGAGCATCACGTGAAGCCCGGCGCGCAAGGCGTTTCGCGCCTCGCGTGCGGCGTACTGACCGGGAACCGAGATCAGCGCCAGATTCGCATCGGCATCGATCTCGACGGCCTCATAGAGGGAGATCGGGCGCACATCCGTACTCCCGGACTCGGGGATGCTCCCCGCAAGAAGTTCCTCCAGCCGCGCGCGCGCTGCATCCTCGGCCTCCGCAGACTCAACGCCAAGAGCGATTAGCAGATCCTGGGGGCCGACCTCGCCGAGGCCGTCGAACGAGAAGCCGACCGCCGCGAGGTTGTCAATGTTCGCGGGAGTCCCCATCGCGACCGTCGCATGGAAGATCCCATCCAGCTCCTCGATCTGGGTTCCAATGCGCATCAGAAAGACGGAATCGAAATAGCGGTTTCGCTCGACCAGGATGCGCTTCATGCTCGCTCGCCCGATTCGAGGATCGCAAGGAGAATCCGCTCGTAGGAGAGCGGGAGATCATTGAACTCGATTCCCAGCGCATCGTGGAGCGCGTTCCCGATGGCGCTCGGGACGCTGATCATCGGATGCTCGGCGATTCCGCGGGCACCGTATGGCCCGTCTGGCTGGGGATACTCGAGCAGGATTTGCTCCGTCTCACGCGGCACGTCCTTCGCTGTCGGAATCTTGTAGTCGACGAACGACGGATTGAGGAACCGGCCGTCCGCGTCAAAACGGAAGCCCTCCCACAACGCCGAGCCGAGTCCCTGCAGAACCCCGCCGACGACCTGACCGACCGCAAGCTTCGGATTGAGCACCTTTCCCGCGTCAATCGCGGTGGCAATCTTCAGGATCTCGATCTCGCCCGTCTCGGTGTCGATCTCGATCTCGACGCCGTGGGCACCGTAGGTCCAGTACTGAGCCGGCAGGCCCTGCCCGGTGTCAGGATTGAGGTGGGTGAGTCCCGTGGCGATGAACCGGCCATGACCGATGATCGGCCCGCCAATCGAGTTCCCGTTCGGGAAGGAGTAGCCGAGCGCGAGCTCGCTGTAGTCGAATCCGCGATCCGGATCGCCTTGTACGAAGACCCGCCCATCCTCACAACGCAGTTCGTCGGGCGACACGTCGAGCGCCTGTCCCGCGACGGACTTCAGCTGCCTGATGCAATCGGCCGCGGCCTCGATCACTGCATTGCCTCCCATGTAGGCGAAGCGGCTCGCCACCGTCTGCCAGTCGTAGGGGGAGAAGGCGGTGTCGCACTCCCATGTAACGTGAGACTTCTCGATCGGGATCTTGAGCTCCTCGGCCGCGATCTGTCGGAGCACGGTGTACGTTCCCTGGCCGTAGTCAACGCCGGAGACGAGCACGTCAGCGGCCCCGTCCTCATCGAGCTTGATCACCGCAGCGCACGATGTGTAGGTCGGCATTGCGGGCGCCTTGTGGAGCACCGCGATCCCCTTACCTCGGACGAGGTGCGGGGCCTCCGGCTCCGCGCTCGGCGTGTCCCAATCGATCGCCTCGGCCGCCGCATCGAGGCAGGCAACCGGGCTCCCGTGCCCTGCCGTGAATGCCTCCCCGGTAATCGTTACATCGCCTTCCTTGAGAAGGTTCATCCGCCGGAACGCTGCGGGGTCCATGCCCAGCTTGTGCGCCATCTGGTCCATCGCTCGCTCGATTCCCCAGAGAATCTCGAGGTGCCCGAACCCGCGGAATGCGGTGCCGAAGATCTTGTTCGTGTAGACGACACGCGAGTCAATCCAGCAGTTGTCAATCGAATACGGCCCCCCACCGGAGTAGGCGGCCGCGCGGCCGATGTTGACCCCGTAGTCGGCGTAGGCACCGGCATCCCAGGTGTAGGTGGCCTTCAACGCCGTCAGCTTGCCGTCCGACGTTGTGCCAATCTGGATCGTAGAGTGCAGTCCCTGGCGCGACGGCAGCGTATTGAACTCCTCTTCTCGGGTTGCCACAACCTTTACCGGTCGGCCCGCTTCACGAGACAGCACGAAGGCGAGCGGCTCGAGCCCAAGGCCGGCCTTCCCGCCGAAACCTCCGCCGACATACGGCACGTGAACGCGGATGTTCGCGTGTGGAATGTCGAACGCGACGCTCATCAGGTGCCGTACGGTGTACGGCGATTGGCTCGACGTCCAGATCTCGACCCGCCGCTCTGCTGTCACGTGCGCGATCGTGGCATGCGTCTCCATCGGCACATGCTGGACCGGCGGGTTGGTGAAGCTCGCCTCCAGGGTAACGTCAGAGCCTGCGTACGCGGCGTCAAAATCACCCTTGCGAATCTTCTGATGATGGGCGATGTTCGTTTTCGCCTGCGGGAAGAAGACACCCTGCATGTGGTCATAGTCACCGAGATCGGGATGCACGAGCGGCGCGTCCGGCTTCAATGCGTCACCCGGATCGAGCACCGGTTCGAGCAGCTCATACTCAACACGGACCAAGCGGCAGGCCTCGCGCGCGATGTCGAGTGTGTCGGCCGCCACGGCGACAACCGCTTCTCCCTGGTAGCGAACGACGTCGCGAGCCAGGATGCACTTGTCCTGCATGTACAGGCCAAGGCGATAGCAGAGGCAATCGCCGGTCAGCACAACGCGCACACCAGGGAGCGCCTCGGCGGCCGACTTGTCGATCGACAGGATGCGTGCCGACGCGTGTGGCGAGGTCAGCACCGCGGCATGGAGCATCCCGGGCACCGAGAGATCGTGCGTGTAGCGGGCGACGCCACTCACCTTCTCGATTCCGTCGTCGCGAGAGACTGGATGTCCGACGTATCGAAGATCAGTCATCGGAGCCTCCCGTCGCGAGCCCGTCCGGTGCAGGCGAGCGATCGCTCCCCGCGGCTCCCCGCTCGCTCCGCCGCTCGGCGGCCATCCGAATCGCCTGGACGATCGCTTCGTAGCCTGTGCACCGACACAGGTTGCCGGCGATCGCTTCGATGATCTCCTCGTCGCTTGGGTCCGGGTTTCGTTCGAGCAACGCACGCGCGGACATGATCATCCCAGGCGTGCAGAAACCGCACTGGATTGCGCCTGCTTCGATGAACGCGCGCTGCAGATCGGAGAGCTGTCCGTTCACGAGCTCCCCCTCGATCGTCCGGATGTTCGCGCCGTCGCACTCGGCCGCAAGGACAAGGCAGGATGTAACTGGGGCTCCGTCGAGAAGCACGGTGCACGCGCCGCACTCGCCGATGCCGCAGCCTTCCTTCGTTCCCGTGAGATAGAGGCGCTCGCGCAGCAGCTCCAGCAGCGTCATCCCCGCAGGAACGAGCGCTCGCTCGATCTGGCCATTGATCGTCAGTTGAATCTCGTGCATTACGCGCCTCCCTTCCCGGAGAGCAACCCCTCGATCGCTCGCCGGAGAAGCACCGGGAGAACAGCGCTTCGATAGGCCGCGGAGGATCGGACATCATCGATCGGGCAGATCGCGCCTCCCGCCTGATCAAGCGCTTCGGCTGCCAGATCGCCCGGCGAGGCGCTCCCGACCATCATCGGATCAAGAAGGGTCGGCGTCGGAGCGCAACTCCCAATGGCAAGGGTCAGACGATCCGCCTCGGGAAGATACGCGCCCGCGACGTTCACAACCGCGAGATCGTGCCCGCGGATTCGCTGCTGCTTGAGAGCCACCGTGCGCACCTTCGACGAGATCCGGATCGCCACACGGGTGGCGATCTCTCCTGCATCGAGGGTGTTTCGCTTCACGCCGATGAAGAACTCCGCGATCGGAATCGCCCGCTCTCCGGATCCACCAACCGCAATCACCTCGGCGCCCAGCGCCAGCAGGATTGGCGCCATATCGGCCGCAGGCGATGCGTTGCAGATGTTGCCAACGAGCGTCGCGCGATTCCTCAGCTGATAGGTGGCGATCGACTCCGCCGCCGCCGCGAGGCCAGGAAGTTGCCCGCGGACCGTCGCATGCTCGATCACACGATTGAGCGGAACGGCCGCACCAATGCTGACCCCATCGTCACCGCACACGAGCTCTCCGAGTTCGCCAATCCCCTTGATGTCGACAAGCAGCGAAGGGCAACGAACACCACTTCGCGCGTCCACGAGAAGATCGGTCCCGCCTGCGAGCACGGCCGCGTCCGGCCTCTCCGCCAGGGCGGTCGATGCCTCGGCGGCGGTTCTTGCCCGTACGTAGTCGAAGCTTCCGAGCACGGCTGCTCCTTTCCCGCGGCCGTGGGCCGCGAACGCCACTACGAAGACCGAAAGGCGGATCGCATCCGCCTCACGTTATCGATGATAGGGGACGAGCACCAATCTGCCAAGTGGTTTGACAGGTTGCGGGACGGGCAAGCATCGCAGGACGCGAAGCGAGACTATCCTCGTCGCCTTGCCCGTTCGAAGAGAGATGCGTACTGGATCAGTTTCGCGTCCTGGAATGCTGTGCCGAAGAAGGAGAGACCGATCGGGAGGCCATCGATCTGGCCCGCCGGCACGGTGACGTGCGGGTACCCGGCCACCGCCGCAGCGGATGTGCAGCTCGGGAATCCGTGATCTCCGAGTACCGTGTCGATCACCCATGCGGGCCCGCCGGATGGCGCGATGATCGCATCGAGATCGTGCTTCGCGAGCGTCGCGTCGATCCCTTCTTCCCGAGTCGCACGGCGATTGGCGTCAAGGGCTTCAACGTAGGCCGACTCGGCGAGGGGCCCCTTGGCCTCGGCCATCTCCAGCAGCTCCTGCCCGAAGTGCGGCATGACCTCATCGGCATGTTCCTCATTGAATGCGATGATCTCGGCAAGGCTCTTGACCGGCGCCTCCGGGCCCAGCTCGGAGAGGTAGGCGTTCAGATCGTGCTTGAATTCGTAGAGGAGGACCTCCATCTCGCCGTCATGCCATGTGCCAGCCGTCTCCACGTTCGCCGGATCGACGAGCATCGCGCCAAGATCACTCAGCAGTGCGACACAGCGCTCGAAGATTCGATCGACCTCGCGGTGCTTCCCGAGGTAGTTGCGCGCAACGCCGATGCGCACGCCCGCCAAGTCGTCTAGGGACGGGAGCGCATCAAGAGGCGGAACCGTTTGGCCGTGCTCGGTCGCAGGATCGCGTGGATCGGCGCCGATGAGCACCGAGAGGAGTATCGCTGCATCGCCGACGGAGCGTGCCATCGGCCCGGCCGTGTCCTGGCTGTGCGCAATCGGGATGATGCCCGAGCGGCTGACGAGCCCCACTGTCGGCTTGATCCCCACGACACCGCATGTCTGTGCGGGGCAGATGATCGAGCCATCCGTCTCGGTGCCGATGGCGGCACAGCATAGGTCCGCCGCGACAGCGACCGCCGAACCGGAACTCGAGCCACAGGGGCTCCGGGTCGGATCGTGTGGGTTCCGCGTCTGGCCGCCAAGGCTGCTCCAACCGCTGACTGAGCGCCTGCCGCGGAAGTTCGCCCACTCGCTGAGATTCGTCTTCGCAAGGAGGATGGCTCCCGCCTCTCTCAAACGCTCGACCAGGAAGGCATCGCGGCGCGCAATCGAGCCGGCAAGGGCCAGCGAGCCCGCGGTCGTCGTCATCCGATCCGCGGTGTCGATGTTCGCCTTGATCATCACCGGGATGCCATGCAGAGGCCCCCTCGGGCCGCGCTCGGCTCGCTCTCGATCCATGGCCTCGGCAAGCTGCATCGCGTCCAGATTCATCTCCAGCACGGAGTTGAGCATCGGACCGCCCCGATCGACAGCTTCGATGCGCTCGATCGATTGCTCAACAAGCCTCTGTGCCGTTGCGTCTCCCCGGTCCATCGCCAGCTGAAGTCCGCGGATTCCATCGCTCATCATGCCCGCTCCTTTGCGCCCGATGACCCGGAAACGCAGACGCCCTCCCACGCATTGTGCATGAGAGGGCGGTCCGACAGGATCTCGCCTAGTTGGCGTTCTCCTCGCGGTCTAGATACTGAAGGATCGCCTCAACAACCAGGTAGTTGACGGAACGGTCGCGGTTCTCGCCAAGGCTAATCAATCGCTCGACAGGCTCGGATTCCAGCTTTCGTTGCGGGATGTAGATGGAAAGCTTGTCCAAGATCTCTTTCCTCGCCATCGCTCTCACCTCCCCACCTCAACCATACTACGCGGATACCTACAAGTACAACCCCCTGCTTCCAGCTGACACGAATCGCCCCGCTCGGTGTATAGTGATCAACTGGTATGGAGGTGAGCGTCGTGAAGAGAAGGTGGGTCTCCATTGGTTGCTTGCTTGTCAGTACGGTGTTGGTTGTCTCGCTCGTAGGGTTCGGCTGGAGCCTGTCTGGAGATCGGTTCAAGGTGGGTGAGACGATCACCTTCGAAATTCAGGACACCACCACGTGGTGGTGGGGCTGCTGTACGTGCGCCGAAACGCTCGTTCTCGGATGGCGGATCGTCAACAGTGCGGAGCAGGTTGTCGCTTTCGCAATGCTCGAACCGCACCTGGCTGCATCCGCGTGGCAGGGTGTGTGGACGCAGCTTGACGCCAACGCCGTCGCTGTGGGCACGGGTCACTACAAGCTGTACGTCGACACGTCCGAAGGCACGCTGTCACGCTGCTTCACGATCTACGATCCGTGTGCATGCAACAGATGCTACTCACTGTGCGGCGACTGCTACGTCTGTGAGGACATCAGTTCGATCACCAACTGCGCCTGCAAGGTTTCGCTCGTGTTCGTCCAGGACTGCCAGATCGGATGTTTCCCGCTCTTCTGGTGGGGCGGGTGCTGTAGCTCAGCAACGTCCGGCTGCGGTTGCCCGTAGCCTGCGGGAGCACGTCGGGGCAACGGCTTAGAGCATCAGCGCGCTTGAGGTGAATCGGGATCAGCACGCCCATGTGCTGATCCCATCTTGCTTCTGTCCTTGACGCTCCCCTGGGTCGTGAGTACGCTTGCCGGGATCGCGAAGGTGGCGGAATTGGCAGACGCGCTAGCCTTAGGAGCTAGTGCCTCCGGGCGTGCGGGTTCGAGTCCCGCCCTTCGCACTGCAAGGCGCTTCGACAGGAGACGGAACTGGGCGATCCAGTTGAAGGCGTTTCGAGGCGCAGCTATAATGGCTCGGCTTTGTGCGGGAATAGCTCAGCGGTAGAGCACTGCCTTGCCAAGGCAGGGGTCGCGGGTTCAAATCCCGTTTCCCGCTCCAGAGTCAGCCGGGAAGTCGACGTGCGTACGCCGGGATGGCGGAATTGGCAGACGCAAGGGACTTAAAATCCTTTGAGGGTTACCTCGTGCGGGTTCGACTCCCGCTCCCGGCAGTAGAGATCGCGGGGTGGAGCAATCAGGAAGCTCGTCGGGCTCATAACCCGGAGGTTGCCGGTTCGAATCCGGCCCCCGCAACCAGCTAGCAGGCGGCGTAGCTCAACTGGCTAGAGCGCGCGGCTCATATCCGCGAGGTTCGGGGTTCGAGTCCCTGCGCCGCTAGAGGTCCGCTTTTTCTTTTCGGGGGCGTAGCTCTAACCGGGAGAGCGCTGCGTTCGCAACGCAGAGGTTGGCGGTTCGAATCCGCTCGCCTCCACTTGAGAGACGAACACCGCCGACTTGGGGTGCCATGATGTGGCGACCACGAGTCGGCGGTTTCCCTCCAAGGGCCACTTGTCCACTCATCACGCAAGCTGCCAGCACACGAGTGCTGCACGAGTGCTGCAAGTCAGCGAAGTGATGAAGCTACGGACCTACCACACAAGATCGAACGTGATCGTCCACTCGTCGAAACCGGCGGTATCGACGGTGATCGTGCTTGAGAGCGTCACGGACGTTCCGAGCGCCAGCGACACACCCATCGTCGTGCGAGCCCAGTCGAACAGCAGACCACTCGTCGTGCTGAAGAACGTGTCTGCCGAGAACGAGAATCCACAGCCATACGGCGGAATGTCGACCTCGATCGAGACGATCTCCCAGTACTCCTGCGGATAGTAGAGGTGCCCTTGCGTGACGGCCTCTGAGAGCGGTTCGACGATGAAGCCGAACGCCGGTGTCGTAATCACGTAGTCCGTGGTATTGAAGTTGGAGACGCTGGTGATCGATGCCCCAGGGAACGTACAGGTGAACCCGATTCCGTAAATTTCGACGCCGGTGATCGTGCTGCTCCCCGTCTGAAGAAGCGTGGTGTAGATGCTGAGACATCCGTAGTCGGTCGCCAAGGAAGGCGTGAAGACGTAGCTCTTCGTCTGCATGACATAGAGGAAGTCGACCGAGAGCTGCAGCGGGATCCCGAACAGCTGGAGGAATGTCAATTCGAACAGCTGGCTCTCGAATCCCAGCTCCCCGAACGTTGTCGTGCTCGTCAGTTCGGCGCACCCGAACGCCGATGCATTGAGCGTAACCTCTTGCCCGGAGAACCCGAGCGGGGGCGTGTCGATCGTCGGATCCGTCAGGAACGTCTTCGAGATGAGACTTGAATCCGTCTGTGATGCAGCGGCATTGAACGTGATGCCACTGAGGTCGGCGCCGATGAACGTCGCGCTCTTGATGCTCAACAGGCCGCTTAGGATCTCTCCATAGATCTCAAAGACGTACCCGTAGTTCGACGGGTCCGTCTGCGTAGGACCGACCACGGCACCATAGAGACTCAAGCGGATCGGCGGCAGCTCGACGCTGAGGATGCCCTGTCCATAGAGGAACGACCCGGTCTGTGGATCGAACAGCATCTGTCCAAGAAAGCTAACGCCGGAGAGTGCAGCGGAAATGTCGATCTCCTGCCACAGCCACCCTTCGAAAAGGAAGTCGGAGATACTCGAGACTTCCAGGAAGCTCAGGCTCAGTCCGACATCCAGCGTCGACTGGAACGCCGAGAACGCGTTCGTCTGATTCGGCGAGAGGGCGATCTCCGCATGCCAACTTCCGGTGAGGCCGTCGGCCGCCAGAACGCTCGCGCTGAACAGCAGCGCTATCACAATGAAGACACAGTGCCGTGCGCTCACGATCCATTCCTCCTCAAGGTGGAGCATGCCGCCGCCTCGATAAGACGGTCATTGGCTTTCCTTGCCCGTGCGGTTGCTCGCATCACGTGACGACCGTACTTCGCAGCACTGGACTCCCCCACGCTGTACGACCGCGCATCAAGGGAAACAGATCACCTCACCAGCCAGCGAACGTCCTCCTCGCCCCACCCCTTGAACCAGCTGACCGGCGTTGGATTGGCGGGGAACCCGCAAGGCCAGTAGACTTCCCGCCATGAGACGCTTCTTGATCCTAGGCCATAAGGCTCCGGTCACGCCGGAGTTCCACTTGAACGATCTGCCCGGGGCTGCGGGCAGGCTGGACGTGCTATGCCGTGCGATTGGCGCTTCGCTCTTCCTTTCGCACGGTATTCGTCGCGATACCGAGGTGATGCTCCTTCTCCAGGACACCGTCCGGATGCGAATCTCGGGCCAGTATGTGAAACGGCTCAACCCCGACGAGCGATCCACGGCCGCATTGATTCGCCGCGCGCTCGCTGCCCTCCAGGACTCCCGCGGCTCCGAAGCGTCCGGCAGCACTCTCCAGGATTCCGAGGTCGCAAGTGCAGCTGGCGACCCCAACGGCTCCGAAGCGTCCGGCAGCACTCTCCAGGATTCCGAGGTCGCAAGTGCAGCTGGCGACCCCAACGGCTCCGAAGCGTCGGGCAGCGCTCTCCAGGATTCCGGGGTCGCAAGTGCAGCTGGCGACCCCAACGGCTCCGAAGCGTCCGGCAGCACTCTCCAGGATTCCGGGGTCGCAAGTGCAGCTGGCGACCCCAACGGCTCCGAAGCGTCGGGCAGCGCTCTCCAGGATTCCGGGGTCGCAAGTGCAGCTGGCGACCCCAACGGCTCCGAAGCGTCGGGCAGCGCCCGACGCAAGGAGACGAGGAGTACGCCCGGGATCCTCGTTGCTCCCGCAACGATCGCCGAGACGCTCGACCTGCTCGCAAGGGAGGAAGCGACGCCAATCGTTCTCCATGAGGCCGGGGTGTCGGTCGACTCGTTTGCCTTTCCCGAGGACCCGGCATTCATCCTCTCGGACCACATGGACTTCAGCGATACGGACGAGGCGGCGCTCGAGGGCCTGCCGAGAATCTCGCTCGGGCCGACGGCACTCCACACGAGCCAGGCGATCACGATCGTCCACTACCTGCTCGATCAACGGGAGGAGGATCTCCACGCCGATCTCGTGCTATGTCACAAAGTCTGGGGAGAACCGAAGGCGCAGCTGATCAAAGGGCTGCTGGAGGATTTCGACATCCCGGTCAATCTGATGATGCACGCTCCTCCAGCGCTCTATCCGATGGCCGTTGACGGCATGGCGGAGGTTCGCGTGATGGTGCGACCGAGGGACTGCGAGCGGGCACAGCAGATCATCTCCGACTACTTCGAGAAGCCCTGCGCCGAGTAGCTTCTCCGACGCAGGCACCTGAGGAGATCGACGTGGTTCGGCAGCAAGGAAGAAACGAGGGATTCGCACGCCGCCGTGCCCGCATGGTCGAGCACGATCTCCGTCGGCGAGGGATCCGCGACGCGTCGGTTCTCGATGCGATGTCCCGTGTTCCGCGCCATCTCTTCGTCCCGGGTTCCCTGGCGCGGGCGGCGTATCGGGATTGTCCTCTCCCGATCGGCGCGGGACAGACCATCTCACAGCCCTACATCGTCGCCCTGATGAGCGAGGCCGTTCGCACTCACAGCAGCGAGCGAATCCTCGAACTCGGCACAGGTTCCGGCTACCAAACGGCCGTCCTTGCAGAGATCGGCTCGGAGGTCTGGACGATCGAACGAATCCCGGAGCACAGCGAATCGGCACGGCGCCGACTCGACGAACTCGGCTACACGAATATCCGATTTCTGATCGGCGACGGAACCCTCGGCTGGCCTGACGAAGCCCCGTTCGATCGGATCCTCGCCACCGGTGGGCTTCCGTCGGTTCCCGAACGGCTGCTCTCCCAGCTCCGCGCGGGAGGGCTCTTTGTCGGTCCGGTCGGACCGTTGAACGCCCAGCAGTTGATCCGAATCGAGTACCATCCGGACGGCACGCGCACGGAGACTCTCGGCGGATGTAGATTCGTGCCGCTGATCGGAGCCGCTGGATGGAGAGACCCCTCGATCGGCGTGTCCCGCTGAACCGGTTCCAGGGAAGCAAGGAGGAGTCAGGAATGAAGACCATCGATTTGCGAAGCGATACGGTGACCCAGCCGACCGATGCGATGCGGCGGGTGATGGCCGACGCGCCCGTGGGAGACGACGTCTACGGCGAGGATCCCACGATCCGCGAACTCGAGCAGCGCATGGCGAGGCTGTTCGACAAGGAGGCCGGCCTGTTTGTCGCTTCGGGAACGATGGCGAATCTGGTGGCGCTTCTTGCGCACGCCGGCCGAGGTGACGAGATCATCCTCGGAGATCTCTCCCATACCTTCCAATACGAGGGCGGCGGGTGCGCCGCGCTCGGCGGAATCCACCCGCATATCCTGCCCAACCAGGAGGACGGCACCCTCGATCTTGAGGCGGTCCGCCTGGCGCTCAGGAACCCTGCCGATGTCCACATGCCGCCGTCCCGGATGATCGTCCTCGAGAACACCCACAATCGTTGTGGCGGTATCGCGCTGACCCCGGAGTACTGCGGTGACGTCGCCGCGCTGGCACGCGAGCACAATCTGCTCGTCCATCTCGACGGTGCCCGCCTGTTCAACGCAGCGATTGCGCTCGATGTCCCGGTAGCCAAGCTGACAGCGCCCGCGGATTCGATCGCGGTTTGCCTGTCCAAGGGACTCGGTGCTCCCGTCGGATCCGTTCTCTGCGGGACCGCTGGGTTCATCGAGAAGGCGCACCGGATGCGCAAGCAGGTGGGTGGAGGCATGCGACAGGCGGGGATTCTCGCCGCTGCCGGGCTGTACGCGCTCGATCATCACATCGATCGCCTCGCCGAGGATCACGAGAACGCGCGGTTCCTGGCGGAGGCAATCGATCAAATCTACGGGCTCGACTGCCCGCAGGCGCGGCCGCCGGCACGGGGCGCGTGGACGAATCTCGTCTACTTCTCCGTCGACGGAGAAACACTAGGAAGGCCGGGCTTTGATGCCGTCGAGCTCTCCAAGGCGCTCAAGGCGCGTGGTGTGCTCGCGCACGCGCTAGGGAGCGACGGCCTGAAGATGCGCATGGTGACGCACCTCGATGTGGGTCGCGCAGACATCGAGACCGCGCTCGACGAACTCCGGTCTGTCATCGCAGGGACGTAGGTCCCCCGATCCGCTGAAGCGGGTCGGACAGCAAGACCCTGAACGCGCTTCCAGGAAGGGAAGTGAACCCCTACGCTCGATTTCGCCGGGTGGCGAGGAGCGGGAGTCCATATGGACTGCCGAACCTCTAGCCCGACGTGTCGACCAAAGGGGGACCGATGAAGGGGCTAGCTACTGCACTGTCTGCCGTCTGGTTGCTGTCGATCGCCTGCTACGCGGGCTCGCTGGAGATGTCGATCGGCGGCGGACCCTCCGTCATCTCGCTCGGCGAGATCAACAACTCCATCGGAGTCTTCAATGCGCTGATCACGCACCTCAATGATACATTCAGCATTCATCCGGATGTCTCCGGTAGCGTCGCACCGCTCGACGATCTCGGGACGAGCGTCTCGTTCTCCGCGGTGGAACGCTACAGGTTGACACGATGGCTCGCTCTCGGGGGAAGCGTCGATTACGCCCGATCGCGATCGGAGACGCGCGGATTCTATCAGGGCGCGGAGGCGTCTGAGGTGGCCATCGATCTGACCTTCCAGGCGATCGACGCCGTGGTTGGGGGAACGGTGACATTCCTCGATTTCGGGATTCAACTCGGGATTACCGGCGGCATCGGATACCACCACGCGATGGTCGACCACTCGGTCGTGTTCCAGGTTCCTGAGGAATACCCGGATGTCATCGCGGGATTGCCTCCGGAAGGGGCCGGCCGCCATACAGGCGGAACGATTGGATTCGATGCCGGCCTATCGCTCACCTATCCAATCGCATCGTGGTTCATCGCCGGTGCCGATGTCATCTATCGATCGGCCCGAATCGCTTCCCTGACCGATGCAAGCGACAGCGCGTTCGACTTGGACGGCGACGGGACCGCGGAGTCGGTCGATCTCAGCGGACTTCTGGTTCGCTTCACGTTCACAATCAGCATTGATCTCTCCCTTGATGGGGAAAAGGAGTAGTGCGATGAAAACCGGGAAGCTGTCTCTGGTCCTCGCGGTGGCGTGTCTCGTCGCCGCTTCCATCTCAGGCTGTCTCAAGCTCACATCGGCCACCCCGCAAGCGCTGTTCACGGCTTCGCTTGCCGAGGAGGTCGTCCCGTTCACCGCCAGCTTCGACGCTACATTGTCTTACGCGGCTGGGGAGATCGTGTCCTATCTCTGGTCGTTCGGAGACGGGGGGGCCGAGGACGGGCCCGTCGTCGACCATACGTACGCCGAGGATGGGACCTACAACGTCACGCTGACGGTGATCGACGAGCGAGGCCTTTCGGCATCCAAAACACTCGAAGTCCGAGCGTTGAACCCTCCCCCAACGGCGGGATTCACCTACACACCGCGGAGCCACATGGAGGGCATCACCTTCGTGTCCTGCAGCGAGACGATCACGTTCGACGCCGAGAGCCTTTGCTCCGACGATGGATCGATCGTCTCCTACGACTGGTACTTCGGCTATCGCACCGCGGACGGCGAACCCGCGTCGGCCTCCGGACCGCTGGTCACGCATGAGTTCCTCTACTCCGGAACCTACACCGTGATCCTCACCGTCACCGACAACGATGGCGGGGCAACGACGTTCACGGAGCAGCTCGTCGTTGAGGGCGGGCCGCCGTGCAACGCCGACGTCGAGCCAGGCGTGCCCTGGGATTGGGGGACCTGCGGATGAAACGCACGATCGCTTTCCTGCTCCTGTTATGCCCGCTGCTTCTCTCCGGATGCGTCCTCAACACGATCCTGAACGACGTCGTGAACAAGGCGCCGATTGCCGTGATCTCCGCGTCCCCGAGCGAAGGGAGTGCACCCCTCGCGGTTCAGTTCGATGCGAAATACTCGCACGATGACGATGGAACGATCGTCGAATACCGTTGGGACTTCGGCGATCCCACGGCCGCCGGAACGCATGCCGATTCGTCTTCCGAGCACACGTATGTCCATCCCGGTACCTACCTCGCGAAACTCACGATCATCGACGATGGGGGCCTGATCGGGACCCAACAGATCGCTGTTGTCGTAAGCAATTCGCTCCCCGTCGCACAGGCACTCGTCAGCAATGAGAACCCCCTCCCCGGCAACCGCGTCACGTTCGACGGTTCGACGTCCTACGACCTGCAAGGAGCGATCGTCGACTACGTCTGGGACTTCGGCGATGGGTCGAAGGGATCCGGGGCAACCGTGGAACACACCTACATCGAGGGCGGATACTACGTCGCCACATTGACGGTCACCGACGCCGAGGGTGCGACAGCCAGCGTCAACCTGGGGCTGAACGTTCAGCCGGGAGAGAGCAAGTGTGGGGGAGACTCTTCTTCGGGTAGCGGAACCTGCGGCGGGTCGGGCTCCGACCTTTATGCGGTGATCACCGGGATCCCGAGTTCTTGCGCGAATCCGGGCCGTGTGGGCGAGCCGATCACACTCGACGGCACCTACTCACGCGGGGACATTCGATTCTACCACTGGGACTTCGGCGACGGAACGACGGGTTCCGGTCCCGTGGTGACTCATACCTACGATCTATCCTGGACGTACGCCGTCACGCTGACGATCACCGACGAGTACGGGAATTCGCAGAGCTGTTCGGTCGGTTGCTCGATCGGTCCCGGCTCCTGCGACTAGCAGTAGGCAAGAGCGACCAGGTCTCAAGCGGAGGGCGCATTTCGCCCTCCGCTTGTTCTTCTGGCCGTCGCCCTCCGCTTGTTCTTCTGGGCGTCGCCCTCCGCTTGTTCTTCAGGGCGTCGCCCTCCGCTTGTTCTTCAGGCGTCGCCCTTCGCTCCCTGGTCGACGCGCCGGCCCATCCGGGTTCACGGGGCGCCGCCCGCGTCCTCACTCCGCAGGTAGTAGGGCGTGTCGATCAGCTCGACGTCGAGAAGCGCGGTGCTTTCGTCGAAGTACTCCCCGACAAGCAGGATCGGCAGCGTCGACTGCACATCGATCAGTCCCCACAGATCGTCGCTTGCCTCATAGTTCGCCTCGGGCAGGAAGTAGATCAACCGCTTCGGTTCGATCGTGAATCGGCTCTCGTCGAGTGCCGCGCCGTTCGCATCGTAGACGTAGAGCATTCCGTCGGCGGGCTCGTCGTTCGGGTTGATCAGTGTGATCGCCGTCGATCGCTGCCCGGTACTCGCGTAATTGATGCTGTACCACTGGCGGGCAATGCCGAGCCCCTCCGTAGAGAGTGCGGACCGCGCGGTGTTGATGATCGCAACCCAGCTGTCACGCTCGCCAATCCATGCCGCCATTTGTAGCAACAGCGAACTCTCGACCTGAACCAAGCCCCAGGAGAGTTCATCCGGTTCGGCCATGAGGTCGTTCAGAAAGAGGACCGTCGACTCATACTCCTCCAGCGCCCCGGTGGTCTCCAATAGGAGCGTACCGTCGGGGTCGTAGGCACGGAGCACGTAGGCTGTCTCCGACGGGAGGTCGCTCGCATTGGTGACGACAAGGGCCGTGGTCCGGCCCGGCGTACAGTCGTAGTAGGCCGAGTACCTCGCGCCGTGCACCGCGACACCGAGCGAGATGTTCATCACGAGCACAGCAACGGCGACGACTCCTAAGGCCTTCGGGGCAACTCGATTCATTCGCACTCCTTGGTCCCTTCGATCGATCGGGCGAGACGTGGCGTCAGCGCGCCTTGGCCAGCGTGCCGGATAGGATTCCTTCAAGGTACTGCCCAGTATACGATCCCTTGACCATCACGATATCCTCCGGCGTTCCTGTGGCGACCACCGTTCCTCCACCGTCGCCGCCTTCCGGGCCGAGATCGATGACCCAATCGGCCGTCTTGATCACGTCGAGGTTGTGCTCGATCACGATCACCGTGTTCCCCGAGTCCACGAGCCGGTGGAGCACCTCGAGCAGCTTCTGTACATCGGCCGCATGCAGCCCCGTCGTCGGCTCGTCGAGGATGTAGAGCGTCTTGCCAGTCGAGCGCTTGGACAGCTCCTTCGCAAGCTTGATCCGCTGCGCCTCGCCTCCGGAGAGTTCGGTCGCCGGCTGGCCGAGCTCGATATAGCCGAGTCCGACATCGTAGAGCGTTTGGAGTCGGCGCTTGATCCGCGGCACGTTTTCGAAGAACCCAAGCGCATCCTCGACGGACATCGAGAGCGCATCGGCGATCGATTTCCCTTTGTAGCGAACCTGCAACGTCTCCCGGTTGTACCGCGTTCCTTTGCAGACATCGCACGGCACGTAGACATCCGGAAGGAAGTGCATCTCGATCTTCTCCTGCCCCTGCCCCTGGCACGCCTCGCACCGCCCGCCCTTGACGTTGAAGCTGAACCGGCCAGCCGCGTAACCGCGAAGCTTGGCGTCGGGGGTCTTGGCGTAGAGCGATCGGATGTCGTCGAACAGCTTGGTGTAGGTCGCGGGATTGGATCGAGGCGTCCGTCCGATCGGCGACTGATCGATCTCGATCACCTTGTCGATCTGCTCGAGTCCGATGATGTCGACGTGTGCTCCGGCGCGCGGTGCCGCGAGATGGAGCTTGTGGGCCAGACCTCGATAGAGCACATCCTCGACGAGCGTACTCTTGCCCGACCCCGAGACGCCAGTGACGCAGGTGAACCGCCCGAGCGGGAACTCCACATCGATCCCCCGGAGGTTGTGCGCCGCCGCGCCGATCACCCGCAGCCGGAAGCCGTTCCCTTTGCGTCGCTTCACCGGGGTCGGGATTTCCAGCGCGCCGGAGAGGTACTTCCCGGTGATCGATTCCTTGCAGGCCGCAACCTCCTCCGGCGTGCCCGCCGCGACGATCTCCCCGCCCTTGCGGCCCGCCCCGGGCCCGAGATCGAGGATGTAGTCGCTCTCGCGCATCGTCTCCTCGTCGTGCTCGACGACGATCACCGTGTTCCCCAGATCGCGCAGTCCCTTCAAGGTCTCGAGCAGCCGACGGTTGTCTCGCTGGTGGAGCCCGATCGACGGCTCGTCGAGCACATAGAGCACGCCCGTCAGCTGGCTCCCGATCTGCGTCGCCAGGCGGATGCGCTGCGCCTCACCTCCGGCGAGTGTTCCCGCCTGACGCTCGAGCGTCAGATAGTCGAGACCAACGGCGACCATGAATCCGAGCCGCCCCTTGATCTCTTTGAGGATCTGCTCGGCGATCATCTGCTCGCGCTCCGTGAGCGACAGGTTCTCAAAGAAGGTCAGTGCGCTTCGGATCGACAGCGTCGTCACCTCATGGATATTCAGTCCGTCAACCGTTACCGCAAGGATCTCCGGCTTCAGGCGGGCCCCCTTGCAGGTCGGACAGGGGAGGGTCGCCAGGTACTGCTCCATCTCGTTTCGCCAGTAGTCCGACGAGGTCTCCTTGTACCAACGCTCGAGGCTCGCGACGATCCCTCGGAACGGCCGGTTGACCGTCCGTTCGTAGCCCGACGGCGACGAGTAGTGGAACGTGATTTCCTTATCACCCGTGCCGTGGAGAAGGACATCAAGCTTCTTCTGCGGGATGTCGCCAAGCGGATCCTCCGGCCCGATCTTCAGCAGCTTCATCAGCGCCGTCATCTGGGCGTGGTACCAGCGGCTCGTCGTGTTCGCGAACGGAATCAGCCCGCCGTTCATCACTCCGAATCGCGGATCGACGACCAGCTCCGGGTCGATCTCCTTGCGGAAGCCGAGGCCGCTGCACTCCGGGCAGGCGCCATAGGGATTGTTGAACGAGAACATCCGCGGCGTCAGTTCTTCGTAGCTCACGCCGCACTGGATACACGCATAGTGCTCGCTGTAGAGATGCTCCTCGCCATCTTCGTTGAGAATCGAGATCAGACCGCCGCCGTGCTTGAGCGCCGTCTCCACCGAGTCGGCGATACGCGAGCGCTTGCGCGCGTCGATCGTCAGGCGATCGACAACGATCTCGATCGTGTGCTTCTGCTGCTTGACAAGTTCGATCTCCTCGTAGAGGGTTCGAACGACGCCGTCGACACGAACGCGCGTGAATCCTTCCTGGCGGATCTCGTCGAACGTCTTCTTGTACTCGCCCTTGCGGCCGCGAACGACCGGCGCGAGGACCTGGATCTTGCTCCCGTTCGGGAGGTTCATCAGCGCGTCGATGATCTGCTCCGCCGACTGCTGGCTGATCGGCTCGCCGCAGGTCGGACAGTGCGGATGCCCGATCCGCGCGTAGAGCAGACGCAGATAGTCGTAGATCTCGGTGACGGTACCGACGGTCGATCGGGGATTGTGGCTTCGCGTCTTCTGATCGATCGAGATCGCCGGCGAGAGCCCCTCGATGAAATCGACATCGGGCTTGTCCGTCTTCGAGAGGAACTGCCGCGCGAACGCGGAGAGCGACTCGACGTAGCGACGCTGCCCCTCGGCATAGATCGTGTCGAACGCCAGCGAGCTCTTGCCCGAGCCCGAGATCCCGGTGATCACCACCAGCTTGTCTCGCGGCAGGACGACCTCGATGTTCTTGAGGTTGTGCTCCCGCGCCCCCTTCACGTGAAGTACGCTCATAGTCTCTTCCTCAGCTCCCGGATCTCGTCACGAAGGGTTGCCGCCAGCTCGAACTCGAGCCGCTCGGCCGCCTGCAGCATGTTCTTCTCCAGCTCCTTGATCAGCGAGATCAGCTCCTCTCGGCTCTCCGGTTCCGGGCGCTCGCGGACTTCCTGTGGCTGCGGTTGCGGCGCCCCGGATCGCAGCGTCTGCACGATGTCGGTGATCTCACGCTCGATCGTCTGTGGCGTGATCCCGTGTTCCTCGTTGTACGCCTGCTGGATCGCTCGCCGCCGGTTCGTCTCGTCGACGGCGTAGCGGATCGAGTCGGTGATCGTATCCGCGTACAGCAGGACCTTCCCGCGGACGTTCCGCGCCGCACGCCCGATCGTCTGGATCAGCGACGTTCCCGAACGGAGGAACCCCTCTTTGTCCGCGTCGAGCACCGCGACCAGCGCGACCTCCGGCAGATCCAATCCTTCGCGGAGCAGATTGATCCCAACGAGCACGTCGAACCTCCCGAGGCGCAGGTCTCGGAGGATGTCGATCCGATCGAGCGTGTCGATCTCGGAGTGGAGGTAGCGCGCACGAACCCCCCCGTCGACGAGGTACTCGGTCAAGTCCTCGGCCATCCGCTTCGTCAACGTCGTGATCAGCACCCGCTCCGACCGCTCGACGACGGTTCGGACCTCGCCGATCAGATGGTCGACCTGACCCTTCACCGGATGAATCTCGACCTCCGGATCGACGAGTCCCGTCGGGCGAATCAGTTGCTCCACCGTGCGCTGGCTGTGCTCGCCCTCGTACGGCCCCGGCGTCGCCGACATGAAGACCACCTGGTTCACCCGCTCCTCGAACTCGTTGAACATCAGCGGCCGGTTGTCGAGCGCCGACGGCAGCCGGAACCCGTAGTCGACGAGCGTCGTCTTGCGCGAGCGGTCTCCGTGGTACATTCCGCGAACCTGCGGAACCGTCTGGTGCGACTCGTCGACAACCAGCAGGAAGTCACTCGGAAAGTAGTCGATCAGCACGGACGGCGGCTGCCCCGTCTTTCGGCCGTCGAGATGCCGCGAGTAGTTCTCGATTCCCGAGCAGAACCCCATCTCCTGCATCATCTCCAGGTCGTAGCGCGTCCGCTGCTCGAGCCGCTGCGCCTCGAGGAGCTTCATCTCGCTCCGCAAGAGCTTCAGACGCTCCTCCAGTTCCTGTTCGATCTCCTCGACCGCCGTCTTCATCTGCTCGTCGGGCGTGATGAAGTGTGATGCCGGGTAGATCGTGATCTCGCTCTCCTCGCGGATCGGGTGACCGGTGATCGGGTCGAGAATCGCAATCCGGTCCACCTCGTCGCCGAAGAACTCGATTCGGACGATCCGTTCCTCGTAGGCGGGGATGATCTCGACCGTGTCGCCGCGGACGCGGAACGTCCCGCGCTCGAACCCAATGTCGTTGCGGTTGTACTGCAGCGCGATCATCGCCCGCATCACGTCGTCGCGGTCCCACGCCTCGCCCGTTCGCAGGTGAAGCGACATGTCGACGTAGTTTGCCGGGGAGCCGAGCCCGTAGATGCAGGAGACCGACGCAACGATGATCACATCCCGTCGCTCGAACAACGCGGTCGTCGCGGCATGCCGGAGGCGCTCGATCTCGTCGTTGATCGACGAATCCTTCTCGATGTAGGTGTCGGTCTGCGGCATGTAGGCTTCCGGCTGGTAGTAGTCGTAGTAGGAGACGAAGTAGTGGACCGCGTTCTCCGGGAAGAGTTCGCGGAACTCGTTGCACAGCTGCGCGACCAGCGTCTTGTTGTGCGCCATCACCAGCGTCGGCCGCTGGATCTGCTGAATGACGTTCGCGATCGTGAACGTCTTGCCCGTTCCCGTCGCCCCCAACAGCGTCTGGGCATGGTTCCCGGCCCGAAGACCTTCGACCAACGCCGCGATCGCCTCGGGCTGGTCGCCACAAGGCTTCAACCTATCCGAGATTCGGAATCCCGCTTCCTCTCCTACTTTTGGCAGTATCATCCCAGGGTAGGATAGTACACCGCGCCAGGTGAACGATCAACCACATCGACCGGCGGCAAGGTCATCGGACTTCAAGGGACACGCGTCCAGATGGGTATGGCTCGGTTGTCTAGCCGGTGATCCGGAAGCTGTCTTCGGGCGCGGGCTCCGCGTGCCACGTGACGTCGACTCGCTCGACGACGGCATGCGTCGGGCCTCGGTGGAGCCAGTCAAGGAACTCGTTCAGGGGTTCGCGTTCGCCGGACGCGTCGACATGCACCGTCCCGTCGGGCCAGTTCCGAACGGCTCCTACGATGCCCAACCGATCCGCTTCCTTCTTCGTGTTGTAGCGGAAGAAGACGCCTTGGACGATCCCGTGGACGACCGCCTCGAAGCGCCCATGCTCTGGACCCGCCCTGTTCGCCATGTCCCACCACCTCGTGGATCTCCATTCTAGCCGTCAACCGGTTCTTGCGCGGGATCGGCAGCCGGTGGATGATGATTCCCAGCCGTTTCTCGGCCCAAGGAGGTCTTCATGTCGTATCGGTTCCCGTCGAACGAATGGATCCAGGAGCTGTCTCGCCTGTTGAACGAGAGCCCGTCGTACGAGGGTTCGGCGAAGGACTGGGAGGGGGACTTCGTCTTCGTCGTCGAACCGGACGGCGCGCTCGCGGAGGAGGCCTATCTCTTCCTCGGACTTCTCCACGGCAAGAGCCCCGACGCCGCGCTCCTCGCCTCCGCGACCGAGCGGCCGGCCGCGTACGTGATCCGAGCTCCCTTCAGCGTTTGGCGCAAGGTCATCGACGCCGAACTCGATCCGATTCAGGGCATGATGATGCGCAAGCTCAAGCTCGAAGGGGACTTGATGAAGATCATGCGGTACCCGAAGGCGGCCAAGGAGATCGTCTCCTGCTGCGCCGACGTCCCGACCGACTGGCCGGAGGGCTAGGGAGGCGCCATGTGGACGTTCGTATCGCCAAGAGTCGTTTTCGGTGAAGACGCGCTCGATGCCCTCGACCGGGTGACCGGCACGCGTGCGCTGATCGTCACCGATCGCGGTGTGCTCGATCTCGGGCTCGTCGAACGGGTTCGGGAACGGCTCGAGCAATCCGGTTTCGAGGTCGAGGTTTTCGCAGACATTGAGCCGGATCCTTCCATTCCGACCGTTGAACGCGGCGCCGAAGCCGCCCGCTCCTTCGCTCCGGACTGGATCGTTGCGGTCGGCGGCGGGTCGCCTCTCGACGCGGCCAAGGCAATCTGGGTCCTCTACGAGCGCCCCGATCTCAAGCCGGCGGAGATCAACCCGTTCATCGATCTCGGGCTTCGCGAGAAGGCACGGCTGATCACGATCCCAACGACGAGCGGCACGGGCGCCGACGTGACGTGGGCGATCGTCCTCACCGACCCGATCGAGCATCGGAAGATGGGGCTCGGGAATCACGAGAATGCGGCCGATCTCGCGATCGTCGATCCGTCGCTCGCCGCCGGGATGCCGCCGCAGCTGACCGCTGACACGGGGCTCGATGCGCTGACCCACGCAGTCGAGGGCTATACCTGTACCTGGCACACCGACATGACCGATGGACTCTGCGCGCACGCGGTCTGCGAGATCCTCGAGCACCTGCCGCGGGCCGTTGCGGACGGCACCGACATGACGGCCCGGACACGCATGCATCACGCCGCCACATCGGCCGGGCTCGGGTTCGGCAATGCGATGGCCTCGCTGGCCCACGCGATGGGCCATGCGCTCGGAGCGGCGTTTCACCTGCCGCACGGCCGCGCGGTCAGCATCTGTCTCCCGTACACGCTCGAGTTCATCGCGCGCGAGGCGCCGGAGCGCGCAGCGCAGCTTGCCAACCGCGCCGGCATCTCATCGGACACGGGGAAATCGGGCGCGCGGGCGCTCGCCCAAGCGGTCCGCCATCTCGCGAACACCATCGGAAACCCCACGTCGCTCGCCGAGGCTGGCATCGAACGCGAAGCATTCGATGCGGCCCTCGGAAAGCTCGTCGATCACGCGCAGAATGACACGCAAGCGATCACCGCTGCACGCTCTCCGTCGAGCGAGCAACTCGCCGATCTGTTCCGCGCAGCGTTTGACGGCATCTCCGTCGCTTTCTAGGAGGACGCATGCACGGCTATCTCGGACGGCTTCTTCATGTCGATCTGACCACAGGGACCGTACGGGAGGAGCCCCTCGATCCCCAGCTCGCGAGGCGCTATCTCGGCGGAAGTGGGCTCGCCGCCGCCCTGCTCGCACGTCGTGAGAGCGCCGAGCGGCCCGTGGCCGAAATGGACCCGCTCGGACCGGAGAACCCACTCGTCTGGATGACGGGTCCGCTCGTCGGCACGCCGATGCCCTCCGCAGGACGGCTGAGTCTCTGTGCGTTGTCACCGCTCACCGGGATCTGGGGAGAGGCGAACACCGGTGGCTTCCTCGGTCCGGAGCTTCGTTTCGCCGGGTACGACGGCATCGTCTTCGTCGGCGCAGCGGATCGGCCGGTCTGGCTGTCGATCGTCCATGGGGAAGCTGAACTCCACGACGCGAGCGCGCTCGTTGGTCTCGACAGCTACGCGACGCAGCAGGCCGTCCGACAGGAACTTGCCGACGAGAAGGCTCGCGTCGGATGCAGCGGCCTCGCGGGAGAGAACCGCGTGCCGTACGCGGCGGTGATGAACGATCACGGCCGCGCCGCGGGCCGCTGCGGACTGGGTGCGGTGATGGGATCGAAGAACCTGAAGGCCGTCGCCGTCCGCGGCTCCGGAGCGGTGCCTGTTGCCGATGCCGAGGCGATGGATCGCGTGGCCGCGGCAGTCGCCGAGCACAGTCGCGAGGACATCGCGTGCCAGGCGATTCGGATGGCCGGGACGGCGGGCTACCTCGACATGGCGATGATGTATGGGGATCTGCCGATACGGTCCTTCCAGCGCGGCGAGTGGGATGGCGCGGCCAGGCTATCCGGTGTGCGGATGTCCGAGGAGTTTCTCGTTCGCGGGCGCGCCTGCTACCGCTGTCCGATCGCCTGCGGGCGCGAGACGCGCGCGCCACGGTTCGGCCTCGACCGAGTCGACGGCCCCGAGTACGAGACGCTCGGCGCGCTTGGATCGATCCTCGAGGTCGACGATCTCGAGGCGGTGATTCATGCCAACCACCTGTGCAATGCACACGGACTCGATACCATCTCGACCGGTGTAACGATCGGTCTCGCCTGCGAACTCGCCGAGAAGGGCCTCCTCCCGGAAGACACGGAGGGCATCGACATCCGCTACGGCAACGCGGCGATGCTTGCGCCGCTGATCGAGCGGATCGCCCGCCGCCAGGGAATCGGAGGCCAACTCGCGCAGGGGAGCGCCGCGTTGGCCGAGGCCTACGGCGTCCCCGAGCTGGCCGCCACCGTCCACCGCTTGGAGATCCCGATGCACGATCCCCGCGCGTTCGCCGGGATGGCCGTGACGTACGCGCTCAGCCCCCGCGGCGCCTGCCACATGCAGGGCGACATGTACTCGGTCGACACCGGCCAGGTCGCGATCGAAGAGCTCGGAATCACGCCGGGGGATCGTTTCGATGCCTCCGAGACCAAGGGCCGAATCGCCGCGCGGAAGATGATCTGGCGCTCCGTCACCAATGCGCTCACCCTATGCCATTTCCAGAACCCCGGCCTCTCGCTTGTCCTCGACGGCCTCCGCGCGGCGACCGGCTGGGACATCCCCGTGGAAGAGCTGATGACGATCGGGCGGCGCATCCTGACTCTCAAGCGGCGGATCAACGGCACTCGCGACGGCTTCGTACCCTCTCCGACGCTGCCCGAAGCCCTGACTCGTTCGCTCGACGGTGGGGGCACACTGGCCCATGTGCCCGATGTGGGCGCCATGCTCTCCGGCGCCTACGATGAACTCGGATGGGATCGCTCCGACGGCATGCCAACGCCGGAGACCCTGTCGGATCTCGGCTTGGAGGAGGTGCTCGAATGCCGCTGAAGCCGCGCACGCCGAAAGAGAAGGAGGAGCGTCCCTTCCGCCACGGATGCGTGCAGGCGGGGCACGCGAGAATCCGATCCTTGCGCCGAGAGCCGTTGATCCGCGCGCGGTCCGTTCGTCGCGCCAAAGGCCCGGCCTACAGCAAGTACTTGGTCCAGGCGCGTCGCCCGATCCTGGGCGGCAAACACCGGAGCCGGGCCGCGGACATCGACCCCAACGTCGATCCGTTGTTCGATCGAGCGGTGCGCCGCGTTCACTGGCGACTCACACTGATCCTCCTGCCGATCGAGCTTGCCGTCGCCGTCGGAGGATTCTTCCTCGTCTATCACCCGTCGCGTCAACTGCTGATGGCGCTCTTCCTCGCGTTCCCGCTCTTTGCGCTCGTGCGGGTGCTGATTCGGCACATCGTCCGCAGCTTGCTCGCACCGACAGACGTCCTGGTACGACGGGAATACGAGCGGCTGGCGCGTGACGCGGACGCGCGGCAGCGACTACTCCCTCGCGTAGTCGAGAATCCAGATTTCCGTCGATGACGGCAGCGCGTCAGCATCGACGGACACCGTGGAGTCTCCGATCTCTCGAACCGTGTAGAGCACGTCGGCAACGCGCGTGAAGTCCGACAGGGGCGCCATGCTGGCCCACGGCGTGATCCCGTCCACGTGGTAGTGCATCGGCAGGACGACCTTGACGGCAGGCAGCTGCGCGATCACTGTCAGCGCCTCCGCCGCGTCGATCGTGAACGCGCCCCCGACCGGAAGGAACAGCACATCCACGTCTGCCAGCGCCTGCATCTGCGATGCATTCAAGATCCGTCCAAGGTCGCCCAGGTGCGCGAACCGAATCCCTCCGATCTCGAAACTGAACATGCAGACCCAGCCCTGACCGCCGCCCGAGACGGTGACATGGCTCCCTTCGATAACCTGCGTCTTGAAGTCCTCGGTTATGACGAGCGCGCCGGGAGGAAGTTTCTCGTTGCACCTCCCGTCGTCCGTCCATCGATAGACAAGGATCGGATCCCCGTCGACGCGATCGAATTCCCCATAGCAGGGCGGGCAGTGATCAATGTGCTGGTGCGTCATCAGCACGATGTCCGCCGGCTTCGGCAACGCCGGATAGGGAACGTACGAAGCGTATGGATCGATCATCACAATCGGTCCGCCCTCCGCCTGGATTGTGAAACAGGAGTGCCCGAGATACGCCACTTCGACATCCTCGCTCAACGCGGAAGCGCCAAGCAACAACAGTAGAAGCAGGAAGATCAGCCGTTTCACCGCGATCACCTCGGGTCATTAGAGCGCACTCTTGGCCTTGGCCGCAAACGCAAGCCCCTCAGGTCGCGCACATCGGCTTGGGGAAAATCACACCTTTGCCTACATGAAATCCACAAACCTCTCGCGTATCGTGGAGCCACCCCAGTGATTCGGAGGATCCATGAAAAGACGTCCTCGCTACAAACGGAAGATACCGGTGCACCGGCTGTTCGCCGAACGGTACAGCCGGGCCGTCTTGCGTGCTTCATGGGCTCGTGGCATCGTTCGCGAAGCGATTAAGGTATCCCGGCAGCCACAGAGCCTTGACATGCGGCTTCTCGGCTGGGCCCACGTCCGGGCCGCACGCAAGCTGAAGCAGCTCCCGGCAATGCCCGTCCGCATCGTCACGATCGGGACCCTTCTTGCGATGCTCTACGTGCCGAGCCCCCACGTGCAGATGCTGCTCATCTTCGTGCTGCCGTTCGCCACGGTGCTTGTCGGGCTGCCGCTCGCCTACGTCATCGCCAGCGCTCTAGGACCCGAGGATGTCCTGACGCGCCGGGAGTATGATCGACTCCGGGCCAAGTACGCGGAGCGCCTCGAAGCCGAAGAGGCTGTCTGACGATCCTCCCATCCGCGCATTCCGACGCGCTAGAGGTATGGCGCGAGGAGCGAGAGGACTCGCTCGAGCGGTGCGATGTCCGCGTCGGAGAACTGAGCGAGACGATCGGAATCGACATCGAGAACCGCAACGACGCGGCCTTCCCGCAAGATCGGAATGACGATCTCGCTCTTCGACCGCGGGTCGCAGGCAATGTGGCCATCGAACGCGTGGACGTCCTCGACCGCAACCGCGCAACGCGTCTTGACAGCGTTCAGGCAGACGCCCGTTCCCCGGAGCACCTGACAGGCAACGGGTCCCTGATACGGACCGACGTAAAGCGTGTCCTCCGCCGCCACCAGGTAGAAGCCCGTCCACGAGTGGTGAGGCATCTTCGCATGAAGAACCGCGCAGATTGTCGCCATCGCCGCTTCAAGAGTCGGCGATTTCTCTTCGATGAGCTCCCGCAGCTGCTCGTAGATCCGCTCGTACCGTGCCGCACGCTGCTCGTCCACATCGCCTCCCGGAACGCGCACGAGTATACCTGCACGAAACTTAGGCCGCCCCAGCCTGTAGGTTCCTCTTGACTACAACCCAAACACAGGAGGTTCTAATGACACGACGAATCCGCAGGACCCTGTTGCTCAGTCTCTTCCTCGCAGTGATCCTCGCGCCGATGGCGCTGGGCGGACTTGCCAGTTCTCCGCTCGGGGTCAAGCCGCTCGCCGGACTCGGCTCCTGCCCGCTCGGGACCGTGCACGCGAACTTCTCCCGCTGACGACGCACAAGACATGCCACCGCGTTCCCCGACACCTCCGGGAGCGCGGTCCTTCCATTCCGCAATCCGAATCGAGCCGGTGTGGCATGGCTCGTCTCGATTCGCGCTTCCGCCAGTCTGTGCGAGAGGTATCCTCGCCGACCCCTGACAAAGAGATCGTCAGAAGTAATCGACAAGGAATGTCGTGGTTTGCGGAAGGTCCTGCCCGGCGTAGGACCGAAGCGGCTCCGCCAGACCGGACACGATGAGCGTGGCGAAGTCGGTGAAGCCCGAGAGCACACTCGACAACGCGCCGATTCCGCACTTGAGATCTGCTTGATCCGCCGAGGCGATGCGCAACGTGCCGTCCTCGATTGCCAGCCGCCAGGTCCCCGCGTTCCACGGCGCCTGATCGTCGACAACCTCGACAGCCACCTGCATGTCGTTGGCTTCGATCGCCAGGCCGTCCAGTGCCTCGAGCCAGACGATTCGAATCATGAACATGTCTCGAGTCGTTGACTTCTCCGGCGTGTCCAGGATGTACGGCCAGAAGTCCTCGTCGGTCGGGATATCGAACCGGAGCGTCTTGATCTGGTGCGACAAGCGCGTGAGATGGCCGAGCATCGCGCGCTTCGCCGCCTCGTCCTCATAGAGGAACAGGTTGATCGAGAAGGTCGGCGGCCACTCATCCGGCTTGCGTGACATGTCGTACCCGATCAGCCCGACAACGCTGTCGCCACGCGACACCCGCACCACGCCGCGGGCCGCCGTATCCATATGCCAGGGGAGAATCTCCGTACGTGAACGCCACTCTGCTGCGCTTCGCTGGATCAACGTGTAGTGACTGCACGCGTACCGGTTGTAGAACGCCATGACAGCCTCATCGGCCGCCGAGAGATCGGCGATCTCATGATCTGGATCGGCCGCACCGGGTAGGACCAGACCGTCCGGTCCGATCTCGAGCCGCTGCAGCCTCGAGAACCTCTCCCATCCGTACTTGCGGTAGAAGGACGCACGGAAGGGATCGAGTACCGAGACAGCATGCCCCTTATCGCGCATCGTCTCCAGCGAACGCTCGATCATCAACCGGACGGCTCCTTTGCCACGCGCATCGAGACGCGAGCACAGAAGGCCGATCCCCCCCATCGGAACAATCGCGTTTCGGAGACGCATCCGGTAGTCGTAGAGCAGAAAGACGGCAAGAAGCCGATCCTCCTCGAAGACGCCGTGCAACTCCCGGCCATCCTCGATCGCTTGCTCGAGCCACTGAGGTGCGGCCTCCTGATCCGGCCTTCGGAGCGCGAAAGCTCTCTTGGCCAACTCGAGGACAGCGGCAGTATCGTGAACAGGCTTGTACTCGAACATGCGATCACCCTGCGGGATTGTATGCAGGGAATCGTGAGAGATCGATGCCCGCTACCTCGCGTGCGCAGGCCGCGGGCGACCTCCTCGCGAGCGCCTCCGAGCGGGCTCACTCATCGGGTCATGCGCAACCGCGGGCACCGTTCGCAGCACAAGAAGACTCAACGCCACAAAGAGCACCGCACCGCCGAAACATGCCGCATAGCCGGCCGTCCCCGCGATGACACCGCTCAGAACGCCCGCGACGATCCACCCCGTTCCGGCCAGTGCGTTGTAGAGCCCAAGCGCAAGCCCCTTGTTTTCGGGCTTCGCGAGCCGCGTCGTCAGGGCGATTCCGGAGAGCTGGAAGAGTGACCAGGACACGCCATAAATCAAGAACGCCGTCACGAGGATCGCCGGGTGCGGCGCGGCAGGCGCCATCGCGAGATACAGGGCCGAGGCGAGGAAGAGTCCCAGTCTCGTCACGAGCGCAGCCGCCTGAATCTTCCGGTTCCCTCGCCGCTTGATCCGCCGCGCCGCCAGCGGGTAGGCGATTGCGATTCCCGCATGCTGGATCATGAACAGGAAGAAGACGATCGACGGCGCGAACTCGAACCGTTCGGCCAGCAGCAGCGGCAGCGGAATCCCGAACAGGCCAAGGCCGATGAATGCGAGTACGGTCGCACCGAGGAAGCGCTTGATCCCGGGCTCGAATCCCTCGGGACGCGTCAATGCGCGCCAGATCCTGCGCGGCCGGAATCGGTGGTAGAGATGAAGCGGCGCGAAGCGCGCCCGTTCGACGAGGAAGTTCCCCATCGCGAGGATCATCCCCCGGAACTTCCGCTGGACAAAGACCGCTCGCGTGCGCGGGATCCGCCGCGCCGCGAGCAGACCCGCCACGAGGCCCAGCACGGCAATCGCCGCGAACAGGCCCCGAATCGCAAGATTCGAGCCGAGGATCGGCAGACCGAGTGCCATCGCCGCGGTTCCCAGGGCCAGTCCGGAGAACCAGCCGATCGCGCCGAACTGATTGAGGCGGCTGATCTTCCGTTCCCAATCGGTTCGCTCGCCGTTCTCGATGACAAGCAGGACGGTGACCGACGCGTTCGCAACCCAGAAGAAGTTGAGCAGCGTGTTCAGAACGAGAAGCTGCACGTAGGATGAGGAGAGAGCGATCCCGGCAAGGCATGCGCCGACCACGACGTAACTCGCAATCACGAATGGCTTGCGTCGATGCGCGGCGTCTGAGAGGCGGCCCCACACGAGGCTCCCGAGCACGCCGGCCAGGCTCACCGAACTCGCCAGCAGGCCGAGCGCACCAACCGATTGACGAAGAACGTCGGAGAGCATCAACGGGATCAACACCGACGACGTGCCGAGCACCAGGTTCGCGAGCCCGACGGCCCAGAACCATCCTTCCCTCTCTTTCCACCAAGTCCTCATCGCATTCACCAAGGCCACGCGCCGTTTCCCCAAGGGGAACGGCACGGAGAATTGGCGGAGTATAGCCGCCGGGTTCCCCGTGTCAAGGACATTGGGACACGGCTTCACAGAAGGCCCACAAAGCCCCCACGCCACGTGCAGACCATACGACGGATCGGTAGAGTCTGATCGAAGGAGGCGAACATGGATCAGGTACTCCAGTTCATCACCAAGCGTCGATCCGTCCGCGCATTCACGGGTGAGCCCGTCCCACGAGAGAAGCTCGAGATCGCGCTCAAGGCGGCGATGGCCGCACCCTCAGCGAGGAACAGCCAGCCCTGGCATTTCCTCGTCGTGACCGAGCGCGAGCGCATCCAAGCCCTCTGTGCGGCCCACCCCTACGCCGGCTTCGGAGACAAGGCCGGCGCAGTCATCCTGCCCTTCGGCCGGAAAGCCGAGTCCCGGTGGTTCGATCAGGACATGGGCGCTGCGACGGAGAATCTGCTGCTCGCACTCGCGAATCTCGGCCTTGGCGCGACATGGTGTGGGATGCCCGCCGAGCTCCAGGCGGACGTACGCACGGTCGTCGGCATCCCGGAGGGACTCACCTTCTTTGCGCTGATCCCGGTCGGTGTTCCTGCGGAATCGGTGGAACCAAGGACGCAGTACCGTGCAGAGCGCGTCCACTGGGAGGAGCACTCGCCCGCGCGCTAGTGCGCGGGCGTCGCAGAAGTCGGTGCGGAAGCCCCGGCTTCCGCGGTCGCTTCTTCGGGCTGGGCACTAACTCGACCCAAAGACGAGTGCGAACCCGACTCAGGTCGGGTCCGACGGCGGAGCCGACGGGATGCCTTCGGTTTCGCCGACGGCCTCTTCGGGCTGGGCATGTACCGCGCGGCGCTCTTCCGCCTCGGCTTCGATGTTCCGCAGCGAGCGCATCCCGAAGCCTGCAAGCCCGCCGAGCACCAGGATCGATCCTGCAATCATGAACCACGATCGGACGCCGATCGCATCGGCGACCGGCCCCGCAATCAAGAGGCCAATCGGGCTCATCGCGATCGCGAGGCTCCCCATCAGCGAGCCAACCCGCCCCTGCATCGACGGATGGACGACACCGCGGAAGACAGCGCGAAGGTTCCCGTTGCCCAGCGCCATCAGTCCGCCACTCAAGAAGTATCCGGCGATCGCGATATAGAACATGCCGGCGGGCGCAAAGGCAATCAGGAAGAGCGATCCACCCATGCTTACCACCGCCCCAAGCGTCGCAAGGATCTTCCGGCGTGATCCGCCCCAGATGCTCAGGATCAGTCCACCGGCGACCGTTCCGAGCCCCATCGCGGAGTTGAACGATCCAAGCATGATCTTGTCGCCACCGAACGCCTTGAGAACCAGGATCGGAGTCAGCGAGAACGCCGGAGAGAGGGCAAAATTGAGGACGACCAGCAGACCGCAGAGCGCGAGCAGCCCGCGCCAGCCCAGCGTGTAGCGAAGGCCGCTCCGGAAGCCGTCCCAGAAGCGCGGCTTCTCGCCAGCCTCTTCATCGATCGGCTCCGGCTGCGGGATCGAGAAGAAGAAGAGCGGAAGCACCGCAAACGCCGCGGTGACGAAGTCGATCATCATGATCCCGTGTACCGGAAGGAGCATCATCAAGAATGCGCCGAGCATCGGGCCAAGAACGCCAAGTCCTCCGTCGATCATCTGATTCAGCCCTTCGATGCGGGCGTAGTGCTTCCTCGGAACGATCAGCGTCATCGAGGCCATGGTCGCTGTGTGGTGGAACGCGCCGCCAAACGACCGGGCGAGCATGACAACGTAGACGTGCCAGACCTCCATCGCTCCGGCCGCGAAGAGGTAGGCAAGCCAGAGAGAGACGAGTGCGATGAACGAGTCGGAGATCATCATCACACGCTTGCGGTTCCACCGGTCGACGAGAACGCCGACAAACGGACGAAGCAGGATGGAGGGCGCCATCGCGACGAGCGACGCCGTGGCGAGCACGGTCGCCGACTCCGTCTTCTCCGTGACCCACCAGACGAGGGCAAACTGCGCTGCGACCGAGCCGACCGCGGACAGCGTTTGCCCGCTCCAGATCGAAATGAATCGTGCTCTCCATCGCTCCATCAGAACCTCCACCTCCGCCTGTAGTCGGTCACGAGTACGCAGAAACGCGAGGAATGGGCACGACGCCCGAGATGCAAGGATCCCGCTCGACCGTCTCGGCAACGTCTCCTACCGATGTGTTGCGGTTCTCCCGGTCAGGGTTCAATCTCCCGACTGCAGGTCGGTTCAGGAAGCGGGAACCACCACGTCGAAGTCGGATTCCTCGGCTCCACAATGCGACGCCAGCAGCTCGGCGAACCGCGCCGCCCAGGCCCCGAGCACGTCGATCGGTTCATCCGCCGGGGCGTAGAGCACCGCGACGACATTCCGTGTGCTCGGCCCGATTTTCGTCGCCATCGAGTCCTTCACCGCATTGCCGCAAGCCTCCCATCCCGCCGGCGTGTGCCGACAGACGAGAAGAAGATCCTCGAGATCGATCCTCTGACCGGATGGATTGAACACGTAGGATTCGTCCGGCAGACCGCGGCGCAGCAGGAGATGCGTCCCTGAGAGATCCGCGTCGAAAATCGATCCGGGAAGCCCCGATTCGAGGCTCACCGCGTTGTTGACGTCCACCGGGCCGTTGACGACCGGGAAGGTTCCCGCCAGCGCTGCGCGCAACAGGAACTCGCTCGCCGGCTTTCCTCGCCCGCTCGGCTTGTACTTCCCATGGCGGAAGATGCTCCGCACGCGTCCGCGCATTTCCTGCGGCACGAACGATTCCCCCACCTCTCGGACTTGGCCGACAAGCTCCGCAAGGAAGTCCGGCGTGTCGATGGTCGGTGTCGGCGGCTCGATTCCCTCGCCCCACACAAGGGCTGCGCGCGTCGGACAGGGAGCAAGAGAAGGGTCGATCTGCAATCGATACTCGGCCATGACGAGTAGGTGTAGCGGCTGGAGTGCTGTGCGTCAAGCGGCGCATCAGTCCTCGCCCGCCGATCTGCGGTACGATGGGTGCGATCATGGGAGTGGTCAAGGAGGACGTCGTGCGTCAGTTCATTATCGATACAGACACCGCGTCGGACGATGCCGTCGCGCTGGTCATGGCACTCAACCATCCCGACATCCGGGTTGAGGCGATTACCGTCGTCGCGGGGAATGTCCCGCTCGGCCATGGCGTGCAGAATGCGCTCTACACCGTGGAGCAATGCGGCCGGTCGACCCCCGTCTACGCCGGGCTGGAAGGCCCGATGCTGCGCCCGCTCGAGACGGCGCAGTTCTGTCACGGAGAGGACGGGCTCGGCGACATCGGGCTGCCGCTGACGGGTCGAATTCCGGCCGAGGGCCACGCGGTCGACGTACTGATCGAGACGTCTGCCCGCTTCGCCGGGGAGATCACGTTGGTGACGCTCGGTCCGTTGACCAACGTGGCGACCGCCTTGCTCCGCGAGCCGCAGCTCGCGGAGCAGGTCCAGCGATGCGTGGTCATGGGAGGCATTGGCTTCGGGTACGGCAACATCATCCCGGCGGCGGAATACAACATCTGGGTCGATCCCGAAGCCGCGAAGGTCGTCTTCGAGTCGGGCCTGCCGATCGAGATGGTCGGATGGGACATCAGCCACAAGTACGCGACGTTCACCGCGGAGCAAGCCGTAGAGCTGCGGTCGATCTCGGACCTCGCGGCGTACTGCGTCGATATCCAGAAGGCGCTGCGCGAATTCGGCATCGAGTACCTCAAACAGGATGGCTTCGACCTGCCGGATCCGATCGCGATGGCCGTCGCACTGGAGCCGGACGTCGCTACAGTCGTGAAGCGACTCCGCGTCGACATCGAGACGACAAGCGATCTGACCCGCGGTGCAACGGTCGTCGATCACCTGCGTGTCTCCGGTCGGGAGCCGAATGCGGATGTCGTGCTCGAGGCCTCGCGCGAGCGGTTCCTCGAGGTGCTTCGCGCGGCGGTCGCCGCCTGATCCGCAATGGCACAGAGCAACGGCCCAACACCGCGGATCGCCGTCGTCGGCAGCATCAACATGGATCTCGTGATCGAACTCGATCGCCTCCCCAGGCCGGGAGAGACCGTCTCCGGCGGGCGGCTGGCAACCTACCCGGGGGGCAAGGGCGCCAACCAGGCCGTCGCAGCGGCGCGCCTTGGGGCACACGTGGCGTTCTACGGCGCGGTCGGCGATGACGCCTACGGCGAGCAGCTGCTTCGGAAGTTGGTCGGGGCCGGCGTCGACGCTACAGCCGCAGCCGTGCTCGACGGCATTCCCTCGGGACTCGCAACGATCTGTGTCGACGCCGCCGGAGAGAATGCGATTGCAGTCGCCAGCGGCGCCAACGCGCACGTCGATTGCGCGTACATCGACCGTCACCTCGATCGAATCGCATCGTCGGACATCCTTCTGCTTCAGCTGGAGCTGCCCGTCGACACGGTGGGCTACCTCCTGCGAGCCCTTCCCGAGGGCAAACCGCGAGTCATCCTCGATCCGGCACCGGCATGCGCTGTCGAGTCGCTGTTTTTTCCGCGAGTCGACATCCTCAAGCCAAACGCGCAAGAGCTAGAAACTCTGACCGGTACGCCGGACCCCGAGACGGCGGCACGTGTGCTGCTCTCGCTGGGCATCCGGAACGTCGTCTGCACGCTTGGAGACAAGGGCGCAACCTGGTACACGGAGAACACGGCACCCGCTCGCTTCCCCGCTCCGCGCGTCGATGTCATCGATACGACAGCGGCCGGCGATGCATTCAGCGGAGCCCTCGCATGGGCACTCCTGCGAAGCGAGCTCCCCGATGCCATTCCAATCGCGGTTGCCGCCGGATCCCTCGCGACCACGGTCCGTGGAGCGCAGCCTTCGCTCCCCGGAGCCGCCGCGCTTCGTCGGATGAGCAAGGCGTCCTAGCGCAGGGCCATTCGTCCTTTCGTGTTCGAAGAGCATGCCTTAGAATTCGACAATCCATTGCAGGAGGCAACCATGGATCGCAGATCTCCCAGGAGAACCCCCACACGTCTTCGCATCGCACTTCTTGCGGCGCTGGCCGCGTTGCTGTGTGTCGTGACACAGGCCGCGGCGTACACACCCGCCGTACCGATTGCCATTCGCTCGGATGCCGAGTTCACATCGGAGAACGGTGTTCTTTCCGGAAGTGGAACACCCGACGATCCGTTCGTGATCTCGGACCTCGAGATCGATGCGAGCGCGGTTCCCTATGGGATCCTGGTCGAGAACACAACCGCCGTCTTTCGAATCGAGAATTGCCACATCCTCGGCGCAGTCTCCGCCGCGCTGAGACTCATCGCAACGCAGAGTGCATCCGTCGTGCGATGCAACTTCGAGAGTTCTGACACGGCCATCCAGCTTCTTGAGGTCCGCGGTGCGCGAATCACGGAGAACGAGATTGTCGGCTGCAAGCATGCGTTCCTTCTCCAGCTCGCATCCGCGAATGAGATTGCGTTCAACCGGGCATCCGGAGGCCTTCTTGGCATCGCACTCGAGTCGTGGAGCGAGGAAAACGTCATCCGCGACAACGCATTCGACTGCACCGTTTCGCTCGCGATCACGGAGGACTGCGATCGAAACACGCTCTACCGGAACGATTTCTACAGCACGTGGCTGAATTGCGATGCGTTCGCGGACTGGACCAGCCCGGAGCAGGAGGGGAACTACTGGGGGGGCTATCAGGGAGAGGATGCCGACGGCGATGGCGTGGGGGACACCGCCTATGCGATCCCAGGCGTTGCTCGGCAGCGCGACAGCCATCCCGCCATCTCGCCATATCACCCACCCGCCGAAGAAGAGTCCGCAGCGGAGTAGCCGCACAGCGAGACTCGCTCACCCGCACGGGCTCACCGAAACCCCACAGATCGAGCCGCCGCGGTTCACATCCCGCGACGATACTCTCGCCATCCATTGGATGATCGGTCGGCCCATCGCCGAATCCGAGCAGAAGGGGTGGACTTGAGAATCGCACGCAAGCGAATGGTGACCGGTGTCGGCCTGTTCCTGATCGTCTCGATGCTGGCCGGATGCCTTTCGGCCCCGCCATTTGAGGGAGTCGCGGAGGACTTCCCGGACTACGGGCTGATCTCGCCGGAGCAGGCGGTTACGGTTCTGAGAGTGCTGGCCGACGAGCCCGAGTTCGTACTCCTCGACATTCGAACGGCGCCGGAGATCGCGGAGAGCCACCTATCGGGGGCCGTCGCGCTCGACTTCTACTCGCCAACGTTCCACGACAACCTGACCGAACTCGAACGGGAGATCACGTACCTGATCTACTGCCGCACCGGAAACCGAACCGGGAAGACGATGCGCAGCATGGAGGCCCTCGGCTTCGAGAAGGTCTTCGATCTCGACGGCGGGATCCGGGCGTGGACGAATCGGGGCTATCCCGTGTGCACAGGCTCTCTCGATGCTGAGCACACGTGCAGCGGAGAACGGCCCTAGAAGAAGGCTTCCGGTCGCTTGAATCGGCGGATGCGACACAGAGAAGGGAGCTACCATGAGAACCACGAACGGATACCGCGCAGTCGTCGGTTGGGCGACGGCGTTTGCGCTATCGGCGGGACTGGTCTTGGGAGTCGGCGCGCGCGAGAACTACGAGATGATGGGGCGCGGCGGAGCCGCGTTCGCATCGATCCTCTTGGACGAGAAGGTCCACCGCTTCGAGGAGGCCGCCCAGGAGATCGAGATCGACGAGTACCAAGGCGAGCGCCTCGGGTCGGTGACGGACTTCCGCGAGAACTCGATCAAGGGCGTCCAGCAGATCGATATCGACACGTACAGTCTTCAGGTCGTCGGCCTGGTTGAGCAGCCATCAGCCTTGACCTACGAGGAACTCCTGGAGCTCACGCGCATCGAGAAGCTGGTGACGATCCATTGCGTCGAGGGATGGTCCGTCACGGCGCTGTGGGAAGGCATTCCGTTGACCGAGCTCCTCGATCGCGCCAAACCCCTTGCCGAAGCGAACACCGTCATCTTCCACGCAGCCGACGGCTACACGACCTCGCTACCACTCGACGTCATTCGCGAGCGCAATCTGATCATCGCGGACCGCATCAATGGGATCCGCCTCCCAGCCGAGAACGGGTTCCCATTCCAGCTGGTCGCGGAGCAGAAGTGGGGCTACAAGTGGATTCGCTGGCTCACCGGAATCGAATTGACCGACGATCCGGCGTACCGTGGATACTGGGAACGCCGGGGCTACAGCAATCAGGGCGACGCGGACGGTCCGCTGTTTGGAGACTAGCGTGGCGAAGGCATCCGGATGGCCAGAAGCAACGGTACGACGTTTCGCGTTGCGCCATGCGCGACGCGGTGAGCGGCTCGCCGCGTGGAGCCTCTTCCCGCTGCTGCTGGTTCAGTTCGTGAGCGGCTATGCGATTCTCCACGGGCGGCTGTTCGGAGCGTTCCTCAGCAAGCCGAACGCGTTCAAGCTCCACCGCATCGTCCAGCCGCTGACGGTGATGGCATTCGTTTCTCATGGATTCCCATGGATTCGTCGAGCCCTCGCACGCCACGGAATCAGGCACCGCGTGCTCGACATCCTACTCGCCGCGATTGGAGGGGGGTTGGTCGGCTTCGCGTGGTATCTCTACTCCCGCGGATAGCCGCTGGCCATGTCGGATCGTCCCCCCGATTTCCGGGACGAATGGCCTGGCTCGCGCCCCTTCGATCGCTAGTCTCAAGGTAGGGCGCTGACATCTCAGATGAGAGATGCAGCTGCTCCAATCCTAGCAGTCGATGATGAAGGGGGACCCATGAAGAGAACCATCGTTCTGGTCGCTTCGCTGATCGCGCTTGCCGCAGTCGCCGCGTGTGCCGTTGAACTCGGTCCGATCTCACTCGGACTTCATCTCAGCCCGGCCATCGATGCGGAGGACGGCCAGCGCGCCTGGGATCTCTCGGTGTCGCTCGGGGTTGTGGCCGAGATCACCATGCGCGACTCAATGGAGATCCTTGCGATCGTTGACTCGAGACCGACGACGCTCGGGCTGAGCGTTCGCTACGGCTATGACATCACGGAGCCCGTCGAACTCGGCGGAGGCCTGAACATTCTGTGGGCCTTCTCCGAGGACGAGACGTTCGTGCGCACCCTCATTGGCTCGTTTGCGCATGCCGCCGTACGTGGGGAACTGTTCCCACAGATCTGGGGGGAACTCGGAGGATCCCTGCCGCTGCTGACACTGGCCCACGTGACGAGCACCTGGACGCTTCTTCCGATGACCGAGCTTCCGTCGCTTCATCTGGCCGGCGAGTGGGTATTGAACCAGGATGCGGCCTGGCAAGGCCGCATCACATTGCAGCCCGTGATCACCGATGCGCTGCAATTCGAGGATCCGATCGGTCGAATCGGCGACAACCTGCTGATCATCCCGATGTACTCGACGTTCCTGCGCTACATCCCGTAGCCTTCGATCGAGGAGTGTGGGATCACGGCGGATCCATCACGCATCCGCCGTGGACAGGTCCGGGGGCATCATCGGTCGGAGGGCATGCACGTTCTCTCCATCGGATGATCCTCTCCGGTCTGCTTCGTCTCGATGCGTCCACACAGCTGCATCGAGACGCGCCGCGGTTTGTCCTCCCGGACGCCGATCCTAGAATGGTGATGGAGGTGTTCTGATGATTCGCTGGATCCCGTGGCTCGCGATTGCCTGCATTCTGACGACCGGCCTCTTCCCGGGGCTCCTCCATCCGTCCCCGCCCGTCCCGGTCCCCTACTGCACCGACACAGGCGCGTTCGTGCCGACATCCGCACTGGCCGGATCGGAGACGCTTCTCGTTCCGAAGCCGCTCGGCGAGAAGGACGCGGCCGACATCGCCTGTCTCGAAATCGAGCTTGATCGGCTGCGGCAGCGGCTCTCGATTCCGGCCTTCAGCGCGGCGATCGTACGCGATCAGGAGATCCTGTGGGCCCGAGGCTTCGGATGCGCCGACATCGAGACGGGCGAGCCGGCAACGCCGCACACGCCGTATCACCTCGCGTCGCTGACCAAGCCATTCGGCGCGACCGTCCTGCTACAGCTGGTCGAGGAGGGGCTCGTCGGACTTGACGATCCGGTGTCCGAGTACGGCGTTTCCCTGGAGAGCCATGGCGTCGTGCGCGTCAAGCACCTGCTCTCCCATACGTCGGGAGGGACGCCCGGGCGCCGATATCGCTATTGCGGCGACTGTTTCGGGCTGATCGACCAAGTTATGCTTCATGCAACCGGCGCGTCATTCCGCAGCTTGCTGATCGAGAGGATCCTCACACCTCTTGGTCTCGAAGACACGCTTCCTTCGCCGTCGAACGCGGCGGAGTTCGACCGCTACGAACTCGGAACGGCCGAGGAGCCGTTTCAGGGCATCTGGAACCGAATGGCACGTCCCTACGTCCTCTATGAGGGAGCAATCTACGAATGGCGGTATGTGACGTACTTCGGGTCCGCCGCCGGGCTGATTTCGTCGGTCGTCGACTACGCGGCGTTCGATGCGGCGCTCGATCAGCACATGTTCCTCTCGCCGGAGACGCAGGAACTCGCATGGACCCCGTATGAGTCGAACAGCGGGCGCGCCTTGGCCTACGGATATGGATGGTTCGTACAGCACCGCAAGGGGCTCCGATATCTGTGGCACTACGGCTACTGGGATTGCACATCCACGCTGATCGTCAAGGTCCCCGAGCGCGGGTTGACGTTCCTCTTGTTCGCCAACTCCGATCGGCTCAGCAGCCCGTTCCGGCTCGGAGCCGATGAAGATGTTCGTCGCTCGCCGGCGGCACGGATCTTCCTCGACCTATTCGTCGAGTAGGCACCGGGTCGCCGGCTGCGACACGACTACGGGTCGATTCCGACCTGGAACCGAAGCTCCGGGAACCAGAACACGCCATGAATGCTGACCGACGCCGCAATGCTCAACGTGGCGCGTAGGACGAGCGCATGCCCCAGCGTTAGCCCCAGGCCAAGTGTGAAGTAGGTCGATCCGAAGTACGGCAGCAGGTTGGTCAACGCACCGACCGCGAGATGGAACGCCCCCACACCGGCAATGGTGTTGCGAATGTAGAGGCTGTCGAAGTACGTATTCGTGTGAAGTGCGATATCCCAGGCAAGCAGTGAGCCCGCAAGTCGGTAATACGCCTCAAGTCCGAGACTGAACGAACTGAAGCCGAACGACGTCGAGATCGGGAGGCCCAGCCCGAATTCCGTCCCACCAGCCGCAGCCGCTTCCAGCGCCGGAATCGCAACCATCGTCGTGAGTACCGCGAGCAGAACCGCGAGTCTGACTCCCCTCATTCTCCTCATCTCTCCTCCTTCCTACGATTCGGTGTCATCATAGGAATGCGAATGAAGCCTGCCAAATCGTGGCGGCACCGGACTCGCGGCATCCCGGGGATCACGGACTGCCCACCACGGAGACGTCGAAGAAGACTCGCCCCGCGACCGTCTCGTCGCACGAGCACGTCACGGCAAACTGGGCCACCGCGCCGTCAGGCAGATCCTCCCCGGGAACCACCGTGATAAGGACATCGACGGAACGGCTCGCATCATCACGTCCGATCGGTATCTCCACTTCAGAGAGCACAACGCGCCATCCATCCGGCACATCCTGGACCGCAAGCTGAAGCAGTGCGTCCTCAACGCTCGGACTCGTCACCGTCGCGACCCAGGCGACGGGCTCCCCCGGCGCCGCTGCTTCGAAAACGCGCGTAACGCGTTCCGGGCGGGCGAGAACCTCGAATGTCCCCGCGTGGAGCTCATGGAACGCCGCATGGCTGACGCCCATCGCGGTCGATCCTCTCCGAATGGTCAGATGCTGCGCCATGAGGAACGTCTTCGGGGCGTCACCGGACGCCGGCATCCAATCGGCCGACTCGAAGTCGATCCACTCCTCCGACGGGAAGAACACGGCGATCCAGGCGTGGGAGGCACGCGACGACGCGCGGTCCGCGACGAAGCCGTTGACTTCCTACGCCGGGATCCCTGCCGGGCGAAGCAGGGCGATCGCGAGGTTGGCGTACGATACACAGTTGCCCTTCCGCTTCTCCATCGTATACAGCGCATCCCCGATAGACCGGGTCGCACAGGTCTTTCGAGCATGCGTACTCGATCTCACGACGGATCCACGACAGGACCCGAACCACGGCGTCCAGTTCCGTCGCACTCGCCGCGGTCAGCCCCTCGGCAAAGGCCGCCAGCAACGGATCATCCGATGGGCATGCGCTGGTCGCTCCGAGCGCATCGATGCAGTAGGAGGGCAGAGCGTCGAGCGAGACCGGGAACGGGTCGGGCAGCCTGATCGCTCCGTAGATGGCCTCGCTCGTCGCATGGACGATCCGCTCGATCGTCACGTCTCCTGCGCCGGCCGTCCACTGGAGGTCCACGTAGCGGCTCTCCCCCTCGTCCATGCCGTCCGTGCGCGACGCCCAAGGAACGCTCGCGGAGAGCCGTTGCTCGTGGATCTCGACGCGGTACCACGGCTGTTTGACAGGGCCAAGGAGCCAGACGTTGGCTGCGAAGGGCTCATCGCCCGGGGAGAGCGTCAGGCGGTAGACGTAGTCCGTCGTCTGGCGTAGAGCGCCCCGGAGGACTTCGATGCACGACTCGGCGGCCGTTCCCCGAACGATCACACAGCAGACCAGGAGACACGCCATCACCGTCGTTCGCATGGCTCCTCCAGCCAATAACGAGCGTGGGAATACCACACTCCTCACGGCATGGCGAGGCTGCGCTCGCTAGTCGGGGAGATCCAGCGTGATCTCGCCTGACCCGCGGCCGCTGTGCCGCACGTTGAACCCGTCGCGGAGGGCATGGTAGGCGATCAGAATCGGGTACGTGTTGCCGGGCACGAGTGCCTTGTCCTGCGCATCACCGGAGTCGAGGGGGATCACGAATTCGACCACGGTCTCGTCCGGCCACTCGGATCCCGCGGACGCAAGAACGTCGTCCGTGCCCCCAGCAGTCGTGTCCTGCGTGTGCGCGATCGGCTGATTCCCGTAGTCGTCGCGGATGTGAAGATCGCCCTCCTGCATGAACGCGATGATGTAGTTCGCACCCAACATACGATCCTCGGGATCGAAGCCAATCGAGACATACCCCGTGCCGGGACTGACCAGCCCGATATGGAGCTGCTCGGTATCGTTCATCCAGTACACATCGACGCCGACAACGGCTGTGCGATGGGGATACTCCCCCTCACCAATCGTTCCGTCGATCCCATGTTCTGCGAGAGTGGTCGAGACAACTGGCGTTTCAGGCTCGGCGGCAGGCTCTGGCTCCGAAACGGGCTCTGGCTCGACGGCGACCGGCTCATCGTGCACTTCGTCGACTCTCTCCACGGTGGGGTCCGGCGCAGCATCCATCGCCGCGTCGCCAGCGTCCCTCGGAGGAAGCAAGAGCAAGACGGCCACCGCACCGACAACAGCAACCCCGACCAGGATCAGAAGAACCTTGTTCATCGCTCACTTCCTTTGTGCGTCTGCACCCGCGCCACTCTAGTCCTGTCCCGGCTGTTGATCAAGCTTGCTGCGCGGCCGATCGAGCGATGCCCGATTCCGAGACTACAACACGGGATCGAGGCGGATCTCCCCCGAACCGCGCCGACTGTGCACCGCACTGAAGTTGTCGTTCATCATGTGGTAGGCGACGAGAATCCTGTAGGTCAGGCCCGGCTCGAGCCGCTTGTCCAGCGGATCCCCCGAATCGAGCGGAATGACGAACTCGAACGTCGTTCGACCGCCGACCTCACGGCCCGCAGCCTCGAGGATGTCGTGCGATCCTCCCTGGCCTGTGTCGGCTGCGTGCGTCGTCGTCCCGATTCCGTAGTCGTCGCGCATCGAAACCGCGATCCCGTTGACGGCGCCCAGGATGAAATTCGCTCCCTTCATCCGACGGTCCGGATCGAAGCCGATCGCGAGATACCCGGTGCCCGGACTGACGAGTCCAACGTGCAAGAGAGAGCTGTCGTTCATCCAATGGACCTGGAAGCCGTCGGCGTCGAGTTCGTTTCGGTACTCCCCTTCATAGACGACGCCATCGACCGCATGCGCTCGCAGTGGCTCCGTGCTGACAGCTGGGCCGGGATCCGTCGCCGTCTCCTCGATGGTCTCACGCGGCAAGGCAGGGGCAGATTCCTCCGGCAGCGGCTCGGCCGCAACGGTCTCCTGCGGTCGGTCGGGCAGTACGACTTCCGGTGCCTCCGCCTTGTCGGGTGCAGTAAGGACAAGCAGGAGCGCCACGCCGATCGCAGCGGCGATGCCTAGGATTGTGTAGAGCCACGCTTCGCTGATGAACATGCCCGTTTCCTCCCTTTCCGCCCCCGGCCGGGGCTGTAGAACTCTAGCACACGCCGGATCGATGGCCAAGCCGGGAGGACGACGGGAATGAAGCCATGATTTCTTGGCCGCAACCACGCCGGGAAGTGAGCGGTTTGAGATGCCGGCACACGCCTCGCCGCGAAATCGCGTCAGGGCCGGGCATCAGACGCCGGCAAGGACGATGAGCAATAGCACTACGGCCGTGCCGCAGGCCAGGCATGTCGCTCTCCATGCACTTGCTCTGGACATGATGGCCTCCTTTCCCATTGCAGGACCACGTACTCTGCGGTTGTCGTGTCGGCGGAGCGTGAGCAAGGCATGTTCCGCGTGTGTGGGCAGACGGCCGCCCGCGGGGCAACCCGCCGCCACTAGACCGAAGCATTCCGCACACCTAGACTGTCGCATCCGACAGGAGGTGCACCGTGAATGAGACTGCAATCACGATTCTCTACGACAACCACGCCGGGGAGGGCCTGCGGCCCGGTTGGGGATTCTCCGCCTTCATCCGCACGGAAGGGGCGGTCGTGGTGTTCGACACCGGCGCGGACAAGCTCGTGCTCGAACACAATGCCCGCGCACTCGACTGCAATCTGGAGATTGCGACAGCGCTCGTCCTCTCGCACGAGCATTGCGATCACATGGGGGCGATCTCGTCGGTGATCCACAAGGGACTTCATCTCTACGTCCCAGCTGCGCTTGGGAGACGCTTCGCCGGAGCCCGTCGCCAGGGGATGGAGATGACGGCGGTCAGGCATCCGACGGAGATCGTGCCGGGAGTCCGATCGATCGGTGAACTCGGACGCCGCCGGACCCCGGAACAGGGACTCCTCATCGACGGCGCCGAAGGGCCCATCTTCCTGACCGGCTGCGCGCATCCGGGAATCGTCGCGATGGCCAAGCGCGCCACCGAACTTGCGGGCCAGCCGCTCGACTTGGTGCTTGGCGGCTTCCATCTGCTCCGGAAGAAGGACGATGAGGTCCGCCACGCGGCCGAAGCCCTGGCCAAGCTCGGGATCGCGCGCATCGCCCCCTGCCACTGCACCGGGGATGAAGCCATCTCGGTCATACGGGATGTCTTCGGCGATCGATTCCTCGAGGTGTGCGCCGGGAGCCGAATTCGGTTGTGAGTGCGTCGCGGCGCCCTTCCCTGCGCGCGACAGGCCCGCGCGCCTACCTCGTTCGTGAGGCCGCGGAGCTGGCGCTGGTTGTCGTCGGACTCGTCATCGCGTCTCGGTTCGTCGTGGTTCCGCTCTGGGCATGGATCGGGATCCCCGTCGGGAAGGCGAGTCTCTCCGTCGCCTGGTACGGGCTCTTCTTGCGAAGAGCCTTCCTGCGGCAACATGCATCCGGCCCCCAGGCACTCATCGGAGAGACAGGAACGGCACTGACGCCCCTTCGGCCGACCGGGCACGTCAAGATCCGAAACGAGATCTGGCACGCACGAAGCGGCGACGAATCGGAGATTCGCAAAGGCGCGGCCGTACGGGTCAGCAGCATCGAAGGCCACACGGCCGTTGTCAGTCCTGCCGATGGAGGCCTCCATCACTGAACGCCGGTTCCATCAGACTCGCCGGATCGAGCCTGTAGTAGGATTGAAGCTCGGCATAGAGTTCCGGATGCTCTTCGCGCATCGCGCCCGGTTGCGTGAAGAAGCACTCCGACGCCACCGCGAAGAACTCTCCGGGATTCTTCGCGCCGTACGCTCGAAGCAACGTCGGACGCCCGTTCGACGACGCTTGACGCAGCGACTCGAATTCGCGTCCGAGGACGCGCGCCCAGTCGGCGACCATCGAGGAATTCGGGAGAATCGGCGTCCCCTCGACCTCCCCGTCCTGTCCGTCGAGCTGATGCGCGAACTCGTGCACTGCCACGTTGTAGCACGCTTCGCCGCGCCTCGTTCCCTCCAGATCTCGCCAGGAGAGGACGACGGCACCCCGAGAGGAGGATTCTCCGGCACGCGGTTCGTGGGCTTCCTGAACGAATCCGAGGGGATCGCGCTGCCGCGTCCTCGCGCGGTACGGCCCCGGGTAGACGATGATCGAGTAGAGACCCGGGTAGTAGTCGGTGTCGCGGTGCATCAAGAGAATGCAGGCATGGCCGGCGACCGCAACGCGGATCTCGTCCGTTATTTCGAGCCCCGCGGCCCCCTCGAATCGCTTTTCGTCAAGGAAGACAAGCACATGCGACTCCAGCTCCCGCCGATCGTCCGGAAGCAGGTACCGGTAGAGCAGCACGTGGCGGGAGAGGATCCCTCGCCACGTCTCCGGGAAGGGGCGCTTGCGGACGCGAGTTCGTCTGCGCCTTCGTCGATTCAGAAACATCCGCCCTCCTTGGTCGGATTGTAGCCCAGCGGTCCGCGGATGGCCTCGGAAGTGAGGGTAACGCGCATCACAATGTAACGAACATCACAGAATGTCGGTCGACGCTAGGTCCAATCCGGACGGGGAAAGACTCTCGGTCGCGGCATTTCGCCGGATTCCACAAGCCGGTCAGATTCCGCGAGTCCACCGGGCTCAGCGAGGCCGAAATCGTCAATCGACAAGAGGACCCATCGGCCACTCTTCGGCGCGTGGTGGAGGAAGTAGCGATCGACGCCGTCGGTGCAGGTGTAGTCGAGTCCGATCGTCTTCCGTTCGACACGGCCGGCGCCACGCATGTCGATCCGCCGGTCCCTCCAGCGGATCGCTTGGACCAACGGATGGTGGATTCCAGTCACGTGCCGCGCCATCACGTCGACTTCTTCATTGATCCACATCGCTCGTACATCTTGCCGCGTGTACGCTGGCGATGCAACCCTCAATCCCTTCGATGAGGCGAACGGCCTTCCTACTCGGCGATTCCCAACACGAACGTCCACCCGAGAAGCTCGGAGACCTTCGAGACGCTGTGCTCCGCGCTGACGCCGGCCGCCGATACATCCTCGAGCAGCAGCTCGGTATCGGTGTGCAGCGCCATGCGCCCTGAGTCATCGAACGCGTAGAGAACGAGGTTCCCCGACAGTCCGAGGGACGTCGCGATCAGCTCGACAAAATCGTCGAGGTAGAGCGTGACGCCGAGGGCGCCGATGACGACATCGCCAATCTCGATCGGCGCAGTGAGCACCATCGATTGCCGCCCCGTCGAACGACTGACCACCAGATCGCCGAGCGTCATCTCCCCCGCCATCACCTTCGGGAAGTAGGCTCGATCGGAGAGGTTGGCACTCGCCTGACCCGTTGCGACTTTGTAGTAGGAGCCGTCCGGCATCAGGAACCACGCGTTGAACGAGACATCGGACTCCTCGAACTGAGCGAGCAACGGCTTCATCGTCTCCCAGTCGCCCGACTTCAGTTCGTTGGCCGCGGTCAACACGTGCATCGAGTCGACCAGCCACCCGATGTGCGCCTCGACCAGCGCGACGGCAGCGGAGACTCCGACCTCCGGTTCGAGCCATGACGCGACTGCGCCCAGACTCCCCATCAGCAGCGCCAAGCTGACAATTGCGATCCCAAGTACCCTTCTCATCGAGGACTCCCTTCGTTTCCCTGCCTCAGGCGTTTCCCGTCGCACGGCCGCCAACCGGCCCCGGAAGTGAGAGTAACGCATTGCTCAGACCGACGTACAGACTCATCCCGCGTCGATCGCGCGGATCAGCTCCCAGAGAAGACTCTCTGACCGACCAAGGCAATGGGTGCCGACGTGCTCGATCACGTCGGTGGGACGATGCCACTCGCCGAGGCTTCCGTCGACTCGTTGGCTCCCGAGGGTGAGCACGCGCATTCCGTACCGCTTCCCGACGACGCCTTCGGTGTAGGCTCCCTTCATCGAAATCGCGCGGGCTCCAAGCTCGGGACGGCGCGTCGCGATCCTCCCGGCGAGATCGAGGAGCTGCGGGTCGCTCCTCGTCGTCGCAAGAAACGACTCCTGCTCGAGATAGACGGGCACCCCACCCTCGCTGGCCATCGTGTCCACCGAGATCCAGGCCGCGCCACCAAGCCGCTTTGCGTGTTTCCGGGCGAACGCGAACGCCCCGTAGCAACCGACCTCTTCGCAGCCGGAGAAAAGGACATGAACCGAGGTCACGCTACGTGGCACCGCGGCCAATCGCTCCGCAAGGCTTAGGATGACTCCCACACCGCTTGCATTGTCATTGGCGCCTGCGGTGTAGGGCGTGCAATCGGCCTGCACGGTGAGGGCGAGCATCCCGACGACGACAATCAGCGGCCCCAGCGCAACGAAGCGAAGCGACGCCCACGGGAAGGCGACGCCCAGCGCGAACAGCACGAGCAGGAGTCCCGTACAGGCCATCCCGACGGGTACGAGACGTTCAAAGAGGCGTACCCAGGCGTCCGATGAGAAGACGAGCGGCGTACGATGCGTGTCGAGGTGCGCGACCAGCACGACGCGTTCGCGGGCCTCGCCCCGCGGCTCGATGTGCGCGAAGACGTTCTGGCTTGGCCCCGTCGGAAGCAGCCAGCGGAGGGGATTGGGGAAGAACAGGAGTTCGAGCAGCACCGAGACGAAGGCAACCAAGCCGCATCCGAGCGCGCCAATCGCTCCGACGCGTCCACCCCAGAGGAAGGCGATGCAGGAGACGAGAATCAGGCCCCAGAAGAACGCCAACGGCCACCACGCCGAGCGCGCGCTGCGGAAGGGCTGCCGTTCGGGCGTCAGGCCGAATCCCTCGAGTTCGGCAGAGACGTAGTCCGCCGCTCTCGCTTCTCCCGGCGTCGTCGATCCGCGCGGACCGATCGTCTCCGCGAGTCGGCGCACATGTTCCATCGCTCGGGATGTCATTCGATGACTCCTTCTATCGACCTACTCCGCGTCGAGTCCCTGCTCGCGCAGGAAGGCGAGTACGTCGAGACATCCCTTCCGTCCGAACGAGCGGTAGAGGGTCCGGCGGCCGCCCGGCCAACGCAGCACGACGACGCGCATCGCTCCGCGCGTCCACCAATCGATGTGCATCCGCGCCCGAAGCTCGGCCGTCTGAGCGAGGATCTCCCCCATTCGGCTGCGCAGGGCGTCGGAGCGCAGATCGAGAATCAACAGATCACGAATCTCCTCCGCCGGCTGGCTTCGGCGAGCACGATAGGTGCGCCCGAGAAGCCAGATCGCCACAGCGAGAACAGCGATACCTGCCGCGAGAAGCAGTCCCAGGACCTCCGATTCGGGGCCCGATGCGATCCCGATGCTCAGTACGAGAAACGCCACGGCAAGTCCACCCAGAGCGACCATCAGCCAAGCGACGCCCCATGTCCGGCGGTCAACGAAGATGATCTCGGTCTCCCCGGCAACGATCTCGTAGCCGTTCGCGGCGAAGCGCTGCATACGGACTCCTTTCGTTTGCTGTCTTGGTTTGACTGGACTAGCCTGCACGAAGGCCGTCGAGGGAGGCTCGGGCTTCGGGACCAATGTGCGTGTACAGCGTCTCCAGCTTCTGACAAGCGTACTCCGCGCACTCCGCACATGTCTCGACTCCCCGAGTTGCCGCACAGGCCCGTACCTCGCACAGTAGACAGTGCTTGAACCAGCCGCTTGGCGCGCTGCACCCGTCACAGTTGATCTCCTCGGCCGCCACAGCGAAGTCCGGGCCGCTCCACTGCTCCGCCGTCCTGGCGCGAAGCGCATCGTCATCGGTCCGCTTGGCGATGTACGCCGAGCAGTCGTTGCACGCCAATCCGCACGTCCCCATCAGCTTCTCGGACATCGCGTCTCCTCCTGCGCTCGGTATGGTCCGCCCACTCTACCTTCTGTCGTGTGAATGCACCAAGCGTCAGATCGCTGCACACCCCAGCGAAGCACAAGCCTAGGCCTCGGGAGGTGTGGAGTAGATCCGCCCCTTCCACGAGCCGCCGCGGCCGCGCGCGTGCCGCCAGGCCGAGGAGATCGTCATCGCCGTGTAGAGAACGCCGGCGAGCGGCAGAAGAGGAGCGATCCATCCTCCGACTCGGTGGTGACGAAGCATCGGGATGAAGCTCGCCGCCATCAGACCCCACGTCACGCCGCCGAGGGTCGCGAGGAGAGGCGCTCCGGCCGCCGCGCCACCGATGCAGAGGATCGGCGGGAGCGCGTAGAGGAAGAGCATTCCGAGGATTGTCCCGATGAGCTTGATCGGTGAGTGCCCGAGCTGGGTGTATGCCGAGCGAGCCACCATGTCCCAGACGCTTCGCAGGCTGCCGTAGCCGCGGAGGCTCTCGACCCCCTTCGAGTAGCCGAGCCAGAGCCGCCCGCCGGCCCGCTTGATCAGGCGCCCAAGGGCGCAGTCGTCGATCAATGCATCTCGAATCGCCTCGATCCCGCCGGCCCGCTTGAGTGCGGCTGTCCGCACGAGGATGCAGCCGCCGGCGGCGCCCGCCGTTCGCATCCTCGGACTGGAGACGAACCGGAACGGATACAGCTTCGCGAAGAAGTAGACAAATGCCGGGATGAGAAGCCGATCCCATATCGACGCGACGCGGAGCGTCGCCATCGTCGAGACGAGGTCGCGCTCACCGCGTACCGCGATGCTGACGAGCGCACGAAGCACCCATGGCTTGTGGGCGATGTCCGCATCCGTGAACCAGAGCCACTCCGCATCGCCGGCAGTCCCTGCTCCCTGGTGCATCGCCCAGACCTTGCCGGACCAGCCCGTCGGCAGCGGCTCGCCGGCGAGAACCGTAAGGCGCTCGCTCCGAACGCACTCCTCGGCCGCTTGCTTTGCCGCATCAGAGGTTCCGTCTTCGCTTCGGTCGTCGACGAGCGCTACGCGGAACGGTCCGTCGTAGTCCTGAGCGAGAACAGAAGGGAGCGTCTCGGGAAGAATGGCCGCCTCGTTGCGTGCCGGGATCACCGCGACCACGGAGGGCAAGTCGGATGCATCTGCGCCACGACGCAGCGCGTCCCGCCGGCACGACAGCCTCGGCGCAGGCCACCAGAAGAAACCTCGCCCGAGGATCAGGCCTATCCAGGCAGCCAGTGCGCTCGCAGCGACACCCCACAGAATCACCATCGAAGCCCCCTTGTGCCTAGTCCATCAGGGTACGGGAATCGTCTGCCCGGTTCGACCCGCTCGAAGCCACCGATTGGCTACAGTCTCACCACGCCGCCGAGCCCTGCGCACAGTCTGAGGCCGGCGGGCTTGCGCTACTGCATCCTTCGGCCGCGGCCGGCGCGATCCGAAAACAGCGTCAATCAGGAACCCGATCGGGACGAGGAGCCAGGCGCAGGCAAGCACGAGCGGAAACCAGGCGCGCCCGGGGCTCCGCTGGAACTGCATGCGGCGTCCGCGCTACGGCCCCATCATGAATCCCGGGTCGTCGTACCACTGCGTCGAGAGCTGCGGGACACCGAATTGGACGTCGCGATGTACGTCATCGCCGCACGTCCAGTACTGGCCCTGTTGGGCGAGAATCGGCACGCTGCTCGTCACCTGAACGCCGTAGGGAGGAAGGTTCTCAGGAAGGCTGATCGACTCGTGCTTGAGAGGGTCGAGTTCGAGTACCAGATCGTCAAGCAATCCGTCTTCCCCGAGATAGCTCACGGTCACGCTCGCCGAATCGTCGCCAACGTTCTGGATGGCAAGCCAGGAACTGAAGCTCTCCGCCGGACGGGCATTCGGGAAGATCCATTGGTCCGATGCTGCGGGCACGCCAACCATCTGATCATACCCCTTGCTTCCAGCCCAGTGCATCGACTGCGTTGCGATCACCGGCTCATTCGACGTCACGATCGCCGAGACGTGCGGCTGATCCGGAAAGCCATCGGCGACATTGAACCGGTGTTGACTCATCGGTCCGAGTTCAAACGCCGGTCCGGCGTGCATCCCGCCATCCGTCATGTAGTCGACTTGGATCTGGGCCGGCATCTCACCGGGGTTCTGCACCGCGATCCACGTCTCAAACCCGCTCCACTCGGCCGTGTTCCCATCCGGGAGGTACCACTTCGTGGAGGCCGCCTCGTGTCCCATCGACCGCGTCGTCGAGAGCCCCTCGTTCCACGACGTGCTGACCTGAGCAAGCACGGGGCTACTCGATGTCACACTCGGAAAGAGGCTCGGCTCATTCGGCGCGGAATCGGCGACATCGACCCTCTTCCATCCTCCCCCATCCAGGGAGAACTGCGGGCCCTCCAACAGCCCGGCAGGCGTCGTGTAGCTCAGCGAAACCTCGGCCGAGTCGGCTCCGGGGTTCTGCACCAGGATAGACGAGCGGAAGCCGCCGTGCGTGCTTGTCTCCGGCAGATACCACGTCCTCGATGGCGCGACAACGCCCCCGGAATCGGCCGCCCACTGGGTCCCACCGCGCGGATCGCTCCACGTGTTCGTGACGGTACCCACAGCGACCCCACTCGATTGGATCAACACGAATCCGCCGGAGCCGCTCAATGCCTCAGAACACAGTGGGGTTTCGAGCCTCGTGCCAGCGGCGACCAACTCGAGCGGCACACCGGGATCGGCAATCGTCAAATTGTAGAAGAGGTCGCAGGAGCTTGGCATCTCCTCCTCCAGGCTGAGTATTGCCAGAGTCACATCCAGATCGTCGACCGTCGGTTGCCCGAGGGCCGAGCATCCCATCAGTCCGACCAGCATCAATCCGGCCGCAAGCCGCCGCGCATTCTTCATGTCAACCTCCTCGACATCCATCAGGGTTCGCAATCTATCCTATCGGCGGCGCGTCGGGGCGGTCAATCGGTAGACAAGGGATGCGGGATCGGCGCAGCACTCGAGGCAACCGGGATTGAGCGATCGGAGTTCGTCTCTGACGGACCTGCGATGAAGCCGCCTCGATCGGTCTTTCCTCGGCGCACGGTTCGGGATGTGCGTCCAATGTCGTCGTCTCTATCCAAAGCCGGCTTACGGGGTGGAGAGCCGCCGTGAGCGCAGCGCGGTTTCTCAGAAGGCATACCGGCACCGCAAGACAATCGAAGACCGGACGACATGGACGCATCGTCGAGCGGAGCGATGGCGCAGGCCGCCAGGGGAACCCTCCCCCGACAACGAGGCCGAGCCATGCCAGCGTAGATACCGCCGCGCCGCCCAACAGCACCTGCACGCGCAATCCTCCCGCCCTTCGCAGGTCTCCGTCCTGTTCCGATCCAAGAGGATCAGCATCCGGTACGCGCAGGGCGACCGCCCAGACCACGGGCTCGACAGCAAGGCACGGCGCTTCCGCTAGAGAAGGATCCCGGCGACCACGAAGCCGATCGGCACAGAGAGATAGGCGACCGCAAGCGCAAGCTGTAGCTTCGTCCGCCAGCTTGCGGCTTCCTCGACGACGTAGACCGGGCGGAGCCGATTCCCGGCCGGACGGAGGCCTGTGCCCCAGGAGAGGATCGCTTCGAACAGCAGGAAGAAGCCATAGAACAGGGCCGCGAGATGCGGTACGAAGCGCGGATCGGGCCAATCTGAGTAGAGGACGAGCAGCAGACCGAGGACCAGCGGAACACCGTGCGCCAGTTCGAGCACCCGGCGAAGTCCGAGCATCCCCCGTTTCTCCGGATGCGTTTCGAGGATCTCCCACCGCTCGAGCTTCCGCTGGCCCCAATGTAGCAGGAACGGAAGCAGCGTCAGCGCGATCCAGACCGCCCAGTAGACCAAGAACAGATCGTTGGGGCTAGGACTCATCGACCGTCTGCTGCTCCTTCGCCCCTCGTCGGAAGAGCGCGCCAATCCGCGCGTGGAAGAAAATCAGGGATGCGCCGATCAACACGCGGACGAGCGGCGAGATCCATTGCCCCGATGGGCCGTGGAAGGTCGTGCTGAACTCCCCGGCAAGGCGTGCCTCCCGAACCGCCTCGATGGTCCGGACAATGGCCGACACGAGGTACGGGATCGCCTGCGTCAGCGTGTACGCGCCGATCAGGAACAGACCGATCTGCATGATGCTCCGGCTGTCGAAGCGCTCATCGGTGTCTGCGGTCGCCACACGGCGCGAGAAGAACCCAGCAAGGCGACCCGCGAAGACGACACAAGCAAGACACGCAAGCACGAGGATACTGAACGGAATCGCCCAGCTGGCGATGTACTCGACGTCGCTTGCGTCGTAGACCGCAGTATGAATGAACGTCCCCAGATACCCGATGCACAGAACGCCGAAGAAGAGCCCCACGAGCCGGATCGCCACTTCGTACAGCACTCGCTTATCCATTGCTCCCTCCTCCGAGGGACAGCCGTCGCCCCTTATTTGCCCTAGTCTACCGTATCCTCTTTCTTCAGACAATGTCCTCGCTTTGCTTGACGTAGGACGGGCGTCCCCTTGCAGTGACCGTCCCAAGCTTCGACACTCGATGGGGAAGAACGGAGGGATAGAGCCAGTGAAATCGCTACGATCCATTCTGCATCACGTCAAGAACTACAAGCTGCCCCTCGCGCTGACGATGTTCAGCATGTTGGCACTTGTTGGCATTCAGCTGATCGCGCCACAGCTCATCCGAAGAATGATTGCCACGGTCACCGATCTGGAGACGAACCCCGACGCTCTCGCGTTTCTGGCCAGGCTCGCTCTGCTGACATTGGCCGTGTATGTCGTCCGTGCTGGGCTACGTTTCATTCGCAGCTATGCTGCTCACGTGGCTGCATGGCACGTGGTCGCGGACGTCCGCCGCGATGTGTACCGGCACCTACAGCGCCTGTCACTGCGCTACTACGAGGACAAGCAGACTGGTCAGCTCATGTCTCGCATGGTGAATGACTCCAGCCTGCTGGAGACACTGGTGGCACACGCCATCCCTGACGTGTTTGTGAACATCCTCATGTTCGGCGGCGTCACCGCCGTGCTGATGAGCATGAGCTGGCAACTTGCGCTCTTGAGCATGCTTCCCATCCCGCTAATCGTTCTAGCTATGCGCGGTTTCGCCACGTATGTTCGCCCGGCGTTCCGCAAACGGCAGGCGGAACTAGGCGAACTCAATGCCGCTCTGAACGACAACATCACCGGCATCCGCGAGATCCAGGCCTTCACCCGTGAACCTCAAGAAGATGAGCGTATCTGGGAGCGGATTGTTCGGCACCGCGATTCGCTGCTCAGAGCGCTCAAGCTCATGGCGGTTTTCCATCCATCGGTCGAGTTCACGGCATCCCTGGGAACCGTCGTCCTCATCTACTTCGGCGGACGTCTCGTGCTAGGAGGGGCCCTTCCGATTGCTGATCTCGTGGCCTACTTCCTCTATCTCGAGTTGCTGTACCAGCCCGTTCGAGCGCTCAGTAACGTCTGGGAAAACATCCAGCAATCACTGGCAGGCGCCGATCGGATCATGGAAGTCCTGGACAATGAACCTGACGTCGCAGAGCGCGATGATGCCTTGGAGCTTACTGCGCGTGCGGAAGGAGCCATTGCGTTGGAGAACGTGAGCTTCCGTTACAACTCCGGTGATGTGGTTCTCCAAGACATCGATCTTCAGATCGGGCAGGGGACAGTCGTGGCATTGGTGGGCCCCACCGGCGTCGGCAAGACGACCCTCGCGATGCTGATTCCGCGCTTCTACGACGTGACGGAGGGCGCGATTCGTCTCGATGGGACCGATATCCGCGACCTCTCCCTCGACGGGCTGCGCCGGCAGATCTCGATCGTTCTGCAGGATGTCTTCCTCTTTCATGGCAGCGTGCGCGAGAACATCCAGTTCGGGCGTCCCGGCGCCACAGAAGCGGAGATGATCGAGGCCGCCCGCGTCGCCAACGCCGAGGAGTTCATCGAGCAGCTTCCCGACGGCTACGACACGCTGATCGGCGAACGCGGTGTCAAGCTCTCCGGCGGGCAGCGACAGCGGCTGGCAATCGCCCGCGCCGTGCTTCGCGATGCGCCAATCCTGATCCTCGACGAAGCAACGTCGTCGGTCGACACGGAGACTGAGCTGCTGATCCAGCAGGCACTCGAACGGCTGATGGTCGGCCGAACGACTCTCGTGATCGCCCACCGCCTGTCGACAATTCGCAATGCGGACAACATCGTTGTCCTCCAAGAAGGCGCGATCGTCGAGCAAGGGACACATGACGCGCTGATGGCCCAGGACGGCCTCTACCGTTACCTGAACCAGGTTCAGACGGCCGAGGAACTCTGGGAATCGGCACTGCGGGAGTAGGAGTCGGCCTAGGCGCCGAGTCCGACACTGCTGCGGCGCCATGCGCGCTGCAAGACATGAAGCGCCGCACGCAGGATCGACACCATCACCAGATAGATCGTGCCAACGACGAGGAACGTCTCGAAGAAGCGGAACGAGGCATTTGCCTCGATGCGCCCGGCGCCCATCAGATCGACGAGCGTCACCAAGTAGGCAAGGGATGAATACTTCACCAGATAGACGAGTTCGTTGCCGCAGCCGGGCACGGCCCGCCGCAACGCCTGCGGCAGAATGATCGCTCGGACCGCCTGTCCCCGCGACATGCCAACCGCCCGGGCCGCCTCCATCTGCCCCCGCGGAATTGACGAAATGGCGCTGCGGATGTACTCGCTATGGTAGGCGCCACTGCACATGCCGAAGCCGAGGATCGCCGCCGCGAACGGGGTGAGCAGCAGACCGGTCCGGGGCAATGCGTAGTAGAGCACGAACAACTGGACCACCAGCGGCACCCCGCGGAGCACGCTCTGGTAGAGGCCAGCTGCCGCACGCAGCGGCCACGGCCCATAGACGCGCACCGTGCCGATCAGCGCCCCCAGGAGCAAGCCAAGCGGCATCGCCACCGCGAGGAGCCGTAGCGTCATCCCCCATCCATCGAGAAGCTCCGGAAGGAGCTCGAGCCAGTTCATGCGCCGCCTCCAGCATCGGCTCCGATACCGGGGATGCGCGTACCACGCTCGAGCGCACGAACGCCGAGAAGTCCGGCCTGCGTCAACACCCAGTAGAGAATCGCGACGGCTCCATAGACCAGGGCGATCCGCCGCGAGCTAACAGCAAGGAACTTGGCGCGGCTCATCATCTCGAGCACCCCGACGGTGAACGCAAGCGACGTATCCTTGAGAACGATCGAGTACTCGTTCCCCAGCGCCGGCAACGCGAATCGAAGCGCCTGCGGGAGGATCACGGCACGCAGCGCACCCGCAAGGGAGAGGCCGACGGCACGCGCCGCATCGAGCTGCCCCGGCGGCACCATTCCAAGGGCGCCGCGAACGAGCTGCCCTTGATAGGCGGCGCCTCGCAGGCCGAGCGCCAGAGCAGCCGCCACGAACGATCCGAGGCGAACGCCGGGAAGCCCGCCGATGCCGAAGTACAAGAGGAAGAGGAGCACGATCGCCGGGAAGCCCCGCATCACGAGATCGAAGCCCCGCAGCAGCACGCGAACGGGCGCCGGCCCGAACACGTGCAGCACGCCGATCGGAAGCCCGAGCACGAATCCCAGCCCAAGCGAGCAGACAAGGAGGCGACACGTCGTGCCGAGCCCGTCCAACAAGACAGCAAGAATCGATCCGAGATCGCTCATTGGTGGGAGGTGCGGCGAGGAGCCGAAGCCCCTCGCCGCATGCGGTCGGCTAGCTGCCGACGAGCCACTTCTGGACGAGCGCGTCCCACGTGTCCGTCTGCTGGATCCGCCGCAGCCCCTCGTTCAAGAGATCGAGAAGCTCGGCGTCCTGCGGACGAACCGCATACCCGTAGATCTCGCCCGTCGCGATCGATCCAGCAATCGTCACCGGCCTTTCGGAGATCGAGGAGGACGCCGTGGGAGCATCCATCACCGCGCCGTCGACGCGCCCGATCTCGAGATCCTCCAGCGCGAGTAGGAAGTTCTCATAGAGTACGAGCTCGACGTCGATTCCGGCGCCAACCACGTTCTCCTCGAGCCACGTCTGTGACGTCGTCCCACGCTGGACGCCGATCCGGCGCCCGCCTCCCATCAGGGTGAACGGATTCAGTTCAGCCACCGGCTCGCCGTCCGCATCCGCTGTCTCGCGGACGACGACCGCCAGGTCGACGGACCAGTAGGACGACGTGAACGCCACGCGCTCGGCGCGCGCCGCCGTGATCGACATCCCCGAGGCGATCAAGTCGATCTCCTCGGTGAGCAGGGTCGGGATGATCGCGTCCCAATCGATCGGGACTATCTCGACCTCGAACCCCAGCTCGTCCGCAATCCAGCGGACCACCTCGACATCGAAGCCGCTCGCCTCGCCCGTTTCATCGATGAACGAGAACGGGGGAAACGCAGCGTCAACCCCATCGACATAAGTCACGGTCTCGCCGCCTGCGGCGAACGCGACGGTGCAGACCAACAGCATTAAACAGGCAATCCGTGTTCCGCTTCGTATGTTGTTCATGGTTCCTCCAATTGTGATTGGGTATTCGGGCGACGAGTCGCCCAACAGGCATCAGGATCGTTCGTTCGATTCAGGGTCCCGGGAGGGACCGTGCCAATCACGGTATGGAGGGCAGCACAGGCTGCGACTTCTGGGAAACATGCATTCACCTCGTGAGATCAATAGCGTGCCGTCGCGTCACGTGGACGCGCTCAGGCGACGTGGAGAGACGCCGCCGATCTAGCTGTGAATGCAATGGGGATGGAGGTGGGGGAAACCAGAGCCGAGTGTCTGTATCTGCGTGTCGTTCATCAACATGCGTACCACCTCCGAGTGGATTGGCGCGCATTGTACGCGTGCCGCTTTGCGTCCGCAACTCGGCACGTCTCCCCCCAACGGGCGATCTGCGCCGGGCGAAGCGCGATCGCTACAGAGGAAGATCCAACGACAATCCAAGGCTGACGATCGATCCGGAGAGGTCGAGCGAAGGCGCGGGGATGCCGAAGACGTCGCCGAACGTCACGCCAAACAGCGGCTGGAGATAGCCCATTCGTAGCTCGATCTCGATGCCCTGCGCAATCTCGACCGCCATCTGAATGCCGGGCATCACGAGAACGACCGCGCGCACGATGTCGCGCCGCGCGGGCTCCGGCGCGAAACCGCCATCCCCAAGCGTCGGGTGGAGATACCCACGGATGGACAGAACCGTCGCGCCACCACCGAGGATCCCACCGACCTTGAGGGTCGAGGTGTCATCTCCTCCGATCGTTTGCGCCAGCTCGAGTCCTCCGACCGCGGAGACCAGGTCGGCCGCGCTCGTCGCGGACGAAAGCGATGCGCCGACGCCCCAAGCGACAGCACGCGACTCGATTCCCGAAGGCCCCGGCAATCGCACGCTTCCCGAGCCGCCCACCAGCCCGGTCCCCATCGAAGGCAACCCATTCTCGGAGAGGAAGGCATCGAGGCCGGCTCCCTTCGGGAAGAAGCCGATCGCTGCCACGCCCAACGCCGGAGTCGCCGCGGAAGCGCAAGTCCAGATCCCCGCAAGGCCGATACAGACGACCACAACCATCCAAACAGTACGTTTCACGAGGTGCCTCCGTTCACCGGGTTCTGACCCGATCCAAGTGGCGGAATGGTACGGGAAGCTTCGGAACGTTTCGAAGATACCGCATCCCTCACATCCTGACGATCTCTTGTCTTCGGCCCGCGCACGTCCATACTGGCTGCAGAGGTGTCCGACAATGATCTCATCGCGCAGTCTCTTTGTCGCCGGCGTTCTCCTGCTGAGCACGGCGCTTCCTGCGACCGCCCATCGTCCGCTCACCATCGGGGGAACCTTCCCAAGCCATGACCAGGCACTTCGGGTGACAGACCGCGATGTCAGTCAGGTCGCCTATGTCGAGTTGACCGATGCCGCGCCGGCTCTCTGGCTCGCGTTCGACGCGGAAGCCGGTACGCACGTTGACGTTTCTCTCGGCGTACCCGTCCTCGATCGGCTCATCGCATACCGCCCGAACCTGGCACTTCTCGGCCCGGGGCTCCCGCCGCTCGCGCTGCCACTGGAGTCGGCACCGGACCTCGGCGGGCGGCTGTTCGAGAGCGCGGCACGTGAGCCCCGGCGCTTTCACGAGCCGTTCACGGGAACCGCTTCCTGGATCGTCTTCGAGGAGAGCATCGAACTTCCCGAAAGCGGCACGTACTACCTCGTCGCTTGGTCGCCGGACGAGATCGTCGACAAGCTGTGGGTGGCCGTCGGCTGGCGCGAGCACTACGGACTGGAAGACGTCCTCGCGCTCCCGACGATCCTTCGCGACGTCCGAGCGTTTCACGAGGTACCTGCAGGGCCGAGTGCACTCGCCACGGCCGGCAAGGTTCTCTTCCTTGCAGCCGCGGCACTGCTCATTGCTTTCTTGCTCTGAGCCATCGAGAGGAGGATGTGTCGCTATGAGAAGCATCGGTCTCGCGCTCCTTGCGGTTCTCGTTCTGGCGGGCGCCTGCATGCCGGAAGAGGTCCTCGCGCCCTCTCCGCTCACGCGTGTGCTCCAGCTCGTGCCGATGGATCTCGATCCCCTGACCATCGGATTCACAGACTGGCTCGCGATCAAGCGCGCTCTCGACGTGCCGGATCTGACCAGTTCCTCTCCGCTTGAAGACCGGATTGCGTTCGCGCTCGACACGGATGGGGACCATGCCCTCGGCTCGGCGTTCGGACTGTCGAAGCTGTCCACACACGCAGAGACCTGGGGTTTTGACTCGACCGACCTCGAGTGGGAGGCGCAGATCCTGGGTGCGGCCCTGCCGTCGATCTACATCCTCAAGCTCCGCGATGACTTCGAGGTAGGACCTCTGGATGCCCGATTCCTCGGACGTGGCTTCGTGCAGACAGCCTCGTTCGGCGCGATTCTCTATGCCCGCAACGTCGATCCGAGCGCAGACTGGCTTCGCTCGTCGGAGCTCGCAATCCATACCACGGCCGTGTTGAAGGATGAGAAACTGCTCATCCTCTCGAGTTCGTTCCCCGCCGTGCGCCTGGTGCTCGCGACGCAATCCGGGGAGGTCCGGTCGCTCGCCGAAAGCCTGGCCGCAACCACCCTATTCGAGCAGCTGGACGGGAGCTATGGCGCGTACATGATGCTGGGGCGTTCGACGTGTCTGCGATTCAGCCCGAACCCGCTGCTCGACCGGATCGGAGCGACGCCCGATGACTCCGCGCTTGATGCGCTGCGCGCGTGGTTCGCATCGGGCGACCCGCTTCGCGCCTACGAAGCACTCGGCACGGGGTACGTTCACGATGAGGGCGTCCCAATCGGAACCATCGCCTTCGTCTACACCGACGCTGACGATGCGATGGATGATCTCGAACCGCGACAGCTTCTCGCCACAAACGGGGCGAGCTCTCTCACCGAGAAGCCAATCGCCGAGACCTACTTCGCTGTCACAGACGCAACCGTCGACGAGACCGTCCTTCAATTCACGGTGAGCCCCACCAACGACCAGCCCCGCCGCCTCTTTCAGATGCTCATCTACGCGGACGCGCCGTTTGCGGCATGTCGGTAGCCGGGTCCGAAGCAACTCGACGCAGCCGGACGCATGCTGTTCCTCCGGACCAACAGCAGCGTTTACCCCCAGCCACATGCAGGGAATGGGCAAGGCTAGAGATCCAGCGTCAGCTGCCGATCGCTCAGCGCCTCATCGACCCATCGGTGAAACTCCGCCTTGGGAAGCGGCCGGCTCATCCACGATTGATCCGGCCCGGGAGCAGCGATGACCTCCTCGACCGGCAGCAGCTTCGGCATCGGCTTCGACTTGAGTTCGCCCTTCTTGTTCACCCAGCGGATGGTGCCGGAGTCTCGTATCGCCTGCACAATCTGGTTGGTCATTTGGCAGTCGCCAAGGACGTAGGCCTTCACAAGGTCGTAGTTGCCGGCCCGCCAAGCCTCCGGCGCGTCAGCACCATCCATCAGCTTCGTCTGACCAATGCCGAGACCCTCGGCCACCGCCGCAAGCCCGACGGGATATCCATGGTCATTGAAGAACTGGAACATCGGATCGTAGATCCGAAGCGCAACACGAGCTGCCAGACGCATGTCGCCCGCGTGGTGGCCGATCCACTTCATGTCGAAGTGAAGTCCGTTCCACGCACAAAGCGCGTATCCCTCGTCGAGCTTGGTGTCAAGATACTCGAGCAGATCGTGCGCCCGCTCTCGGGTCAAGTTAAGGGTGGGGGAGCCCGCATCGTCGAGCGAGAGCCAATGCCGCTCCTCGCCGTCCGGACTCGCGGTCGCCGCGACCGAGATATGAAACGGCGCATACCGCTCCATATCCTCCCCCGGTTCCAGCGTGAACACGTCGGAGATCTCGATATCGAAGCTGAGCAGCGGCCGATCCTTCATACCTCACCCTCCCCGCCGCAACGGTACCGCTCGCGACGCCGAGCGGCAAGGAGGGATCCTGTCCGTTACGGTGCGGGCCGATTGGCGAGCACGAGGCGCGCCTCGAACTCGACCGTCCCTCGACGTACGCGCAACGTGACCTCATCACCGGCCTGTGTATTCAGATCGAGATAGAGGATCAGATCGAGCATTGACTGCACCGGGGTGCCGTCGATCGAGAGGAGAATGTCGCCATCCACCGGAACCTCGAACTCTCCGACAGCGATCTCCCGGTCCGCGGCGCGAAGCCCGGCGGCTTGAGCCGGCCCGGTGGGATCGACCGTCGTCAGCATGATTCCGTTCTCGAACGGCAACGCAACGTCGTTCTCCCGGAAGAGCTGGACGATCTCCGTTGACAACCCGTAGCCGGAGATCCCCACGTACGGGTGCGCGTAGCGCCCATCGCGAATCAGCGCGTCGACGATCCTCGCAACGGTGTTCGCCGGAATCGCGAACCCGACACCGGACGAACCTCGCACCGGACTGATGATTTGCGACGTCACGCCGATCACGCGACCGTCAAGGTCGAGCAGCGGACCGCCCGAATTGCCCGGGTTGATCGGCGCGTCCGTCTGAATTGCCTCGCCGACGAACCGCCCATCCGGGCTCTGAATGACACGTCCGAGCGCGCTGACAATGCCAAACGACATCGCCTGCTCGAGGCCGAACGGATTCCCGATCGCCACAACGAACTCGCCGACGCGAAGCGCCGCGGAGTCCGCCAGCTCCAGGTGCTGGGGAAGATCCTCGCGATCCACGCGGATGACGGCAAGGTCCGTCGAAGGATCAAGGCCGACGATGTCGGCCGAGCAGCACTCCACCTGATCGAACGAGACGCTGATCTCATCGGCCCCCTCGACCACGTGGAAGTTCGTCACGATGTGCCCCTGGTCATCGTAGAGGAAGCCGGATCCGGTTCCCTCGACCGGAACCGGTCGCATCAGGAAATCCTCCGCCGTTCCACGAACCGCGATGTGCACCACGGCAGGGGACGCGGACTCGAACACATCGACCACGGCCTCCTGCAACTCCAGAATCTGTCCGCTCGCCGCGAACCCCGCGGCAACTGTGAGCAGCACAACCCACGCGTACGCTCTCGCATTCCTCATAGCAATCCCTCCTTCCCGTCATCAAACCCGCCGGATGTGAATGTGGTATGCGGGACTGTTGAGGATTTCGAGCGGGATTCCCGCACCGGGTACACGGCTGCTGGAGCGCAGCAATCCGTTCGATGCGAACGCTGCGGAGGGACAGGCGCCAAGCGCCTGCCCCTCGATCCGTGTGCAGCGGGCTGGAAGACTTCCGCTAGGGGCTCGGCTCCGTCGCGCGCGTCCGCCGCAGCGCCCCATCGAGGTAGGCCGCATAGGCAGACATGTCGAAATGCCCATGGCCGGAGAAGCCGATCAGAATCGTCTTCGCCTCTCCCGACCGCGCGCACTCCTTCGCGATCTCCATCGCCGCGTGCACGGCGTGCGCCGTCTCCGGGGCGGGAATGATCCCCTCGGCCCGGGCAAACTGCACCGCGCTGTCGAACACGTCGATCTGGTCATACGCGGCCGGCTCGATGACGCCGTCCTCGACGAGGCGGCTGATGATCGGCGCCATGCCGTGGTAGCGCAGCCCGCCAGCATGGATCGGCGGCGGAACGAAGGTGTGGCCGAGCGTGTGCATCCGAAGTAGGGGCGTCGTCTCCGCGGTGTCCCCGAAGTCGTACTCGAGGTCGCCCCGCGTCAGCGTGGGGCACGCGTGCGGCTCGACGGCAACGAATCGCGTCTTGCGGCCGTTCTTGAGATCGGCACGAACAAACGGCAGCGCGATTCCGCCGAAGTTCGATCCACCGCCGACGCAACCGACAACGACATCGGGCGTATCGCCTGCTAGCTCCATCTGGCGTTCGGCTTCGAGCCCGATGATCGTCTGATGAAGCAGCACGTGGTTGAGCACCGAACCGAGCGAGTACTTCGTCGACTCGCCCTTCACCGCGGCCTCGATCGCCTCGGAGATCGCCATGCCGAGAGAGCCCGGGGACGCCGGATCGCGCTCGAGGAACGCGCGCCCCGCCTCCGTCTGATCCGAGGGGGACGCCACGATCTCGCCCCCGAACGTCCGGATCATCGTCTTGCGGTAGGGTTTCTGCTCGAAGGAGATACGCACCATGAACACGCTGCAGGCCATGTCGAACGCCTGACACGCGTAGGAGAGCGCACTTCCCCACTGCCCCGCGCCCGTTTCCGTCGTCAGCCGCTGGATGCCTTCCTGCTTGTTGTAGTAGGCCTGCGCTACCGCCGTGTTCGTCTTGTGCGATCCCGTCGGGCTCGCTCCTTCGTACTTGAAGTAGATCTTCGCCGGCGTGCCGAGCGCCCGCTCCAGGTTCGCCGCGCGATGAAGCGGCGTCGGCCTCCAACGGCGATAGACATCGAGCACCGGTTCGGGAATGTCGATCATGCGGTCGGTGGAGATCTCCTGAGCGATGCAGGTCTCGGAGAAGAGCGCCTCCAGTTCGGAGGGCGGCATCGGTTCGCGCGTCGCCGGATGCAGCGGCGGATCGAGCGGCCGATCGAGGTCGGCGAGCACGTTGTACCAGCGCGTCGGCAGGTCGTTCTGGTCAAGATGAAATAGCGTCTTCATGGCAGTCTCTTTCCTTTCTTCGAGTTGGTGTCGGTCGAGGCTCATACGAAGGAAGGGCGCCACCAAGACTTGTACGGAGGCACAGCGGGAATGGAAGGCGGGATGCGCGAGGCTAGGGCTCTATCCGAGCCAAACATACCTCCTGGTCATCGTCATCGCCTCCCGATGGTTGTTTCGGTCACTATACCGTGGAAGACTCGACGTGACAATGCCGGCCGCCGAGGACCGCTGGCGCCGCGCGGCTCGTCCCGTGTATGCTGGGTTCGAGTCGATCCGAGCACGCGACAAAGGGGGATGCAACGATGCGCAGCACGCCATGGAGAGGAGCGGTTCGAGGGGGCCTGGTCGCGCTTGTACTGGTCTGTCTGTCCGGAGCAACACTGGCCGATTCCGATTGCTGGTGCGCTCAGTTCGTGGACCTGCGCGACGAGATTCCCACGCGGGGATCGAGCGTCTTTCTGAGCATCGCCGCATCGGCTGCCCTGACCGGGGCGGCCCTTTGGGGAATCAACACCTACAACCCGCCGAACGCCCAAGGCTACCGGATGGGGGCGCTTCTGATCGGCGGCTCGAACATCGCTTCGGCGCTCACGAACCTGTTGCTGCCCACCGAGCGCTCGATCGAGCGCTCCGAAGATCGCATCGCCGAGTCGGTGCTCTCGGAGGATCTGTGTGCCGACACGCTCCGCGGCTATTCGAGCCGCGTGGGCATGCATCGATTCGTCTCCGGCGGAATCGACGTGGCCTCCGGACTCGGACAGATCCTCCTGCTCTCCCCCTACGGCACCTACGCCCGTGGGGACCTCTACGACTACGTCTTCCTCGTCACCGGTGGAATCGACATCGTCGGTGGACTGATCGACATCCTGTTCAGCACGCGATTCGAGCGAGATGTCCGGGAGGCACGCCGCACCTGCGGTTGGTAGATCGCGCACAACGGCTCCGCGGCATGCCAAGACAGGGCACCCCATGCCGGCGGCACCCTGACTCCGCTTCGGGTGGAGAGAGCGGCACTTGACAGAGAGATGCCGGCAGTGCCATGGTGCGGTGTGATGAAACGAGTCGGCGCGCTTCTCTGCATTCTCGCTCTGCTCGCGACGGTTTCCCCTCCGCTCGTCGGCGGTGAGATCGATCCGAGGCACTCCGAATTCGTGCGCTCCGGATTGACCATCGCCGGCGCGGCGATCGGCCTCGTTGTCGGCAGCGCGACCGGCATCAGCTTCAGCCTCGATGCCATCGACACGCCCCTGTCGAACGCGCTCTTGTTGACGATCCCCGTCGCGGCGGCCGGATTGGCGGCCGGTGCCTTGGCCGGACGCTGGGCGGCCGACGTCACACTACGGCATCAGCCGTCCCCCCTGCTTGCGATCCTCGAAGGGGCAGGACTGGGCCTCGTTGGTGGAGCGCTTGTCGGTGGCGTCACCTTCTCGCTCAACTGCGCGATCGCCTCTCGGATCCTGGAGGTTCCCGAAGGCTATTGGGGATCGCCGCCGATTGGCATGGTGCCGATGTCGATCCTCGCTGGGGGCTTCTGGGGCGGCTTCTTCGGGATGGTGACGGGAGCAGCCACCGTTCCGCTGATCTCCTTGTATCTGGGCTTCTAGCTCCCGAACATCCGGCATTCCCGAGCGATGTCCCGGCCCCACCGAGGTCGGCAGTTCAGGTCTCGGACGGATCGAACCGATCGAGGTAGATGCCGTAGCCTTCGGCTTCGAGATCGTCCTTCGGAACGAATCGCAGCGCCGCCGAGTTGATGCAGTAGCGCTGGCCGGTCGGCTGCGGCCCGTCTGCGAACAAGTGCCCCAGATGGGAGTCGGCGATGCGGCTTCGAACCTCGATACGCTCCATCCCGTAGCTCACGTCGCGCACCGTCACGGCGCTATCCGGCTCGATCGTCTGCGTGAAGCTCGGCCACCCCGTGCCCGAATTGAACTTGTCGGTCGAACTGAACAGCGGCTCGCCGGAGACGACATCGACATAGATCCCATCCTCGTGGTTGTCCCAGTAGTCGTTCTGGAAGGCGCGCTCGGTTCCCTTCTCCTGCGTCACCGAGTACTGAAGCGGCGTCAGCAACGCGCGCAGCTCTTCCTCGGAGGGCTTGGTGAAGCTCTCCCACCGAGAAGCGGATCCCGTCAACGCAATGCCATCCAGCGCTTCCCGCGTCCCCTCGAGGTAGGCCTCTCGCCCCGATCCGACGCTGTACCGCTTGTACTGCGCCAAGTAGGTCTGGAAGTAGTCTTGGTGGTAGTCCTCGGCGATGTAGAAGGGTTGGGCCGGGAGAATCTGCGTCACGATCGGCGCATCGAACACACCCGTTTCCTCGAGCGCGCGCTTCGATGCCTCGGCAAGCTCGCGCTGTGCGTCGTCAAGATAGAAGATCGCGGTGTAGTACTGGCTGCCGCGGTCATAGAACTGGCCGCCGGCGTCGGTCGGGTCGACGCTCCTCCAGAACTGCTCGAGGAGCGCCTCGTAGGGGATCTGCTGCGGATCGTATCGAACGAGAACCGCCTCGAAGTGGCCGGTCGTTCCGGACGCGACCTCCTCGTACGTTGGGTTCCCGGTCTCTCCGCCGGTATATCCGGAGATCGCCTCGGCCACGCCCGGCATCAACTCGAACGCCGCCTCGATGCACCAAAAGCATCCACCGGCGAAGATTGCCTCGCGCAGCCCTTCCTCTTTCATTGCACCTTCCGCAACCATGGTTCCCTCCGCTGAAGCTGTGCTGCCTCCGATCGGTCCCCCGCTCGGCTGTCCGCCTGTGATGTCTTCCATCTGCCAGGCGACAAGCCCGAATCCGGCGAGTACGACGACGGCCACGGCGATCCGTAGCGTCCGTCTCCCTCTGCTCTGCGTGGCCATCGTCCACCTCGCTTTCTTCTCGAACTCCAAAGACGAGACTCTCCTGCTTGGCCTTCCTTCCGAGCCCATCAGACGGCGCGGGTGTGGGGTTGGAATGGAGAGATGGTGGGATTCCAGCGATGCTGCGGCGCCCTCGGGACAAGGATGCGCCCGGATTGCCCGGGCTGCGAGCCCCCCGCGAGACGAAAACATCGCGACACTGCGGAGCGGGCCCGTCACAGAACGTGCAACAGCTCTTGTACGCCCGTCGTACTCGGCGAGGTTCCTTCGCCCGAGAGCATGCGAGAAGCGCCCCCGGTCCGATTCGCTCGCGATTCCCAGGAAGAGGACGCGCCCTCAAAGCAGATCAGCAGGCGCATTGGCGATTCCCCCCTTGATCAATGTTCCGGGTTTGTGGTACGTTGTTCGAGAAACCTCCGGGCCCGGTGAGGGGGCAAAAGGAGGCAATGTGCGCAAGTTACGAATGGCCTTCTCCAAGAAGGAGAAAGGTGAGGAATTGCTGGCTCGTCTCAAGGAGCTCAAGAAGTCCGAGGAGGTCGACGACGAGCAGTATCAACGGAAGAGCGCGCAGTACACCGAGTTGATCGAGGAAGGCAACCAGGAGATCGACGCGATTCGCCAGTCGCTCTCCGCCAAGCTCGAAGCACTACAGAGAGATCTGGAAACGCATCCGGCTGAATTGAAGGAACTGGAGCTCAAGAGCAAGCTCGGGGAGATCGACGCTGAGACATTCTCCTCGCGCGAGCAGAAACTGCGAGCCAAGATCTCTCGCCTCGAGGAGGAAGCCAAGGAGACCGAGGCCCTCCTCAATGCCAAATCCGCCGAAGCAGCCGGCGGTGCGGTAGATATCCAGCTGGAGAAGAAACCCCTTCTTCGTCGGCCCAAGTGGCTGAAGCGTCCCTAGGGAAGAGCCCGGCGATCCCGGACATCTCTCCGAAAGGCGTGCATTGCATGCGAGTCGGCGGGGGGGGTTCGGGATCGTTGTGGCGCGGGCTTGGAGACACGCTCGGTTGCGCAGTGGAGTTACGCGCCGATCCTCCCGGCTTCGTGCGCTGCCGGCCCGGTCGCTTCACCCTTGCGCGCTACGCGGTCCCATCGCTGCATCCAGACTCAGAACTCAATCTCGGGTTGCGCCTCCGCTTCGGTGTCCAGCGTGTCCCATCCGGGAAGCCGTCTTGATCAGAGTGAGTCAACCGACTCCTCGGCCGTTTCGGCCGCCGCTGCAATTCGCTCGATCGTCTCGTTCGTCGAGAGGTCGATCTCGACCAGCCGAGCGCGCTCGTCGTCGTCCTCGAACACCATCCCCAACCGGTTCGGCCCAAGCCAGAGAAGCGTCGATACTCCGAGGCTTCCGGGTACAGTGGTCTCCGTTCCGGTTATCAGATCCCGCGTCCTGACGACCGCCGTCTCGCTGTCCATCACGCCCGTTGCGGCCGTCAGATAGGCGAGCGTCTTGCTGTCGGGCGAGAAGGCGGGCATCACCCCACCCACGGCGATCCGCTCGACCGCCTCGAATTCGGCGTCGATCAAGTACAGGTCCGGCATCTCCTCCTCGGGGAGTGGTTCGATCATCGTTGCGTCGTAGAGCGCAATCGCCAGCCAGCCCCCGTCGGCCGACGCATCCCATAGGAGAGCATGCGGCAGCATCGCGTACAACTCGATCGTCGGTGGAGTGCCCATGAACACCGCCAGTTCGGACCGCTGATTCGTCGTCGGATCCCATCGTTCCACGGTGCCGGCCACCAGGTCGCCATCCCGATCGATCCCCAGCACATCGATCGTCCCGTTCTCGGGGTGGTATTCGAAGGACAACACGCTCTCCTGCAGCACCTCGAGTTCTCCCGTGGCGCGATCCAGCCGTTCGAGCGTCCCCGCTGCCTCGTCGCCGAAGAACAGGAGAAGAATCTCGCCCTCACGAGTCCACGCCGCCTTCGCGATCCAGCGATCGGTCTCCAGCAGGCGCACTGGAACAGCCTCCGGCTCGGCCGCCACACAATGGAGCGTCATCCGGAGCGGCTCAAACAGCTCGTCCGACTGGACGTTCGTGTAGAGCAGCTCCGCCCCATCCACAGAGACGCCGAGGAGACTTCCCGTCACCGACAAAGCCGCTTCGGGAACGGCAATCCACGTGTCGTCCCGAACGAGATACAGCCCGCCTCCCTCGGGAAACAGCGAGTAGCTCCCGTCCGCTTCGAGGAACAGGGCAAGGCTTCCGTCAGGCAGGACAAGCGGCTGGTTGATCGAGAAGAGGCATCCACTCAGCAGAACCACGAGAATCAATGGCGCGAGTCCCAGCACACGTTTCATCATAGTGTCCTAGTATAGTCGGATCGTGAATCCGGGCGCTTTCTCGCGGTGGAGCCCGCGTTTCGGGGGTGCCGGGACTCCGCCCTTCCGCTGCATTGCGCGAGCACGGCTCGGCGCCGGCTACAGCAGCTTCTCGGCGCCGCTGTAGACTTCCTCGACCGCCAGCGCGACCGCGGCATGGCCGGGGTGCTTCTGCGGGTTCCACGACTTCATCGCGTCGAACAGGGGGCCGCTCGTGTGGCGGCTAACCGTTCCTTTGATCTGGTAGGTCTTGTGCTCGTCGGTGATGAACAGGAACGAGGCTCTTCCGACAGCGAGGAGGTTTCGCCGCGTCTTGTCAAAATAGTTGTCGGCAATAAGGATCGTGCCGTCGTCGTAGAGGCCGACGCACGTCACGTAGATCGCGTTGGGCATCGATCCCTCATCAACCGTCGCGAAGATGGCCGGACCGCTTCGCTTCTCCCACGCGTCTTTCACAGCTGCAGGCAGTTGGGGCATCAGTAGAACTCCTTGTCGTGTCGTGTTGGGGCCGAGTATGCCACTGGGCGGCCCGGCACGCACGCGCTCCTCAGCTTCAGAGTCAGTACCCGCGCACCGGATCCACGAGCCCTTCGAGCGGTTGACCGGCCCGGAACCGCGCAAGGTTGGCGAGGAAGTAGTCGATCATCTCGCCGGGGACGTTGAGGCCGGAGTGGTGCGAGCTGATCGTCACGTTCTCGAGGGTCCACAGCGGGCTCTCCGCGGGGAGCGGCTCCGTCTCGAACACGTCGAGGATCGCCCCGCCGATGGTCTTCTCGCGCAGCGCGTCGACCAGCGCCGCCTCGTCGACGATCGCCCCACGCGCGACATTGACCAGGATCGCCGACGGCTTCATCGCAGCGAGCTCCGCCCGCCCGATCCATCCGCGCGTCTCCGGCGTCAGCGGCAGGCAAAGGACCAGCACATCGAGATCGGCGAGAAATGCGTTGCGCTGATCCGCGCCATACGAGGCGTCGAAGGCCGAACGCGTCGATCCCGACCGTGTCAGCCCGGCCGTCCGCATGCCGAACGCGCGCGCGCGATCCGCGACAGCGCTTCCGATCGAGCCCGCTCCGGCGACCCCGAGCGTTCGGCCCCGGAGGAACCCGACCGTCAGCGGCTCCCAGCGCCTCTCCCGCTGCAATGCATAGATCGTTCGCAGCCGTTGGGTACGGGCCAGCAGGTGGCCGATCACGTACTCGGCGATCTGCTCGCCGAACGACAGATCGGCACGGGTCAGCAGGATGCCTGCCGGAATCTCAGTGCCCGCGAGGAACCCGTCCACCCCGGCGCCGGTCACCTGGATCCACCGGAGTCGCTTCGCACGCGACAGATGCGCCGTCGGGAACTGGATCGAACCGAGGATCACATCGGCCGATTCGACGTTCCGAGCGATGTCCTCCTCCGACTCGCAGAACACGTAGCGCACCGCGTCGGAGTCGACCAGCCGCGCTCGGTACGGCGCCGTCGACTCTCGCAAGAAGACCAGCACATTCGCCGGCTCTGACATCGTCGTGCCCCCAGTTCCGCTGTCGGCTTCCTCTCACGTCAGAGAGTACGCGAGGCAGCCCGCCGATGCGATGGTACGTCGGGATGATCTGCGGCCTGGAAGAGGATCGACAGGGATCCGAGCTCCTCCGACCGCCAAGCCCAAAAGCATTGATCCCGGAGATCGGTTCGATCGCCGGGATCAATGCTTGCTTCGCGACATCACGACGAGTACAGCGCGTGGCGTCTCGTCGTTGGTCAGGCCTACCAGCCGCTGCCGTCGGGAATGCCGTCGCCCGAATTCGGTGCCGGGCCGGGCGTCTCGCCGGGTCCAGCCGGCATCGGCGCAAGGCCGCTGCCGTCCGAGACCCCGTCGCCCGCGTTCGGCGCCGGGCCGGACGCGACCATACCCACAACAGCCACGCCTGCAAAGACAAGCATCGCAACCACTACTAGAGCCAGGACTCGTTTCATGCCGATCCCTCCGATCCATGTTGTTGTCACTATCCGTTTTGGATAGTCCGCATGCAACAAGTATACCATAGATATTCCCGGCTCCAAGTCAACTCTGAATAGCACGGCGCGAAGGCACGTCCTTCTGCCTCACCGCCTCCTGAGTACGCCATCAGATCAAGCTGCGGGTCAAGTAGCGACAGTCCTTCAGAGAGGGGATGTCTTCCCGAACCCGGACCGCCGCTTGGATCGCATCGTCATCCGCGACGCGCCGAATGATAGTGGCAAGACTCGCAACGAGGGACTGACCCGGATTCGGAACTGCTCGGATGTTCCAGGGAACCCGCTACGGAGTCTCCGGCATCGCATCGCTCTCATTTGGCGCCGGCTCCGGGATCAGCACAAACGACGCGTTCAGTTCTCCAGCGGCGACTTCCAACATCAGCTGGATGGTGTTTTTCCCGGTGACTGAATACGGGTACGGGGTCCAATCCATCAGCTTGACCGGTGGGGTCCAATCCATCAGCATGTACAACTTGAACAACGTGGAGGACTCGGGTTCCACGGGACACCTGAAGGTGATGGAGTATTCGTAGTCGCCATCCTGACCCGTGGCGTTGATGGCGAATCCCTTGGCGCCGCTCCACGGCACGTCCGAAGGCCAGTTCGTGGGATCATACGTGACCGAGTCAGCTGCCGGATCGCACGTGACATCCTGGCTGGTGATGGTGACAGCGGGATCGGCGCACGACACACCGGGGATGCTAACCTCTGACGTCCCTACCAAGCTCCGGCCGGCGGCTCTGGCGATGACCTGATACCGTCCCGGCCTGGTCCCCGCGGTGTACATGCCCTGAGACGTGATGGTCCCGCCCGTGGCCGACCACGTCGCCGAGAAGTTGCCGTACGGGTTGCCGTTTTGATCCTTGCCGGTGACGGTGAACACCTGCTGCTCGTCGATCTCCAATGTCACGTCCGACGGTGACACAACGATATCGGAGAGCTCTGGCTGGCAGACGGTGAGTGGCACGGTGTCGACTAGGGTGGTGTTCTTGCTGGTGACGGTGCACGTCAGGGTGTGCTCGCCGGGCTCGGTCGCGGTGACGTCGCACTGGGGAGCGTCCGGGGCCATGAGACCGACCCCGGGGCCCGCCAACCACTCTACCGAATCGAAGTCGCTGAATGGATCGCCGAGTTGATCCCAGGCGGTGACGGCGTACTCCTGCGTCGCACCCAAGGGCATCGCCGTAGCGGACGGGCTGATCTCGATACGCCCCAACTGCGACGGAACACTCTGCATCACCGTTATGTCGACAGATCCCCAGAACGCGCCCACGCTTCCCGGAGGCCCGCTCAGCGACGAGTCCCAGATTTCGAAATAGAAGTCGCCGGTCTGCTGCCCTGCTTCGTACGACACGGTTGTATGAAACGCGTACGGATCCTGACTCAACGTGATCGTGCCGCCTGTTCCGTCGGCCTGCGGGGACGTGAGCGGAACGGGATTCCCCTGGGCGTCCCTACCGATCACGGTGAAGTCTTGTATCCCGTTTACCGGCATCGTGGTGTAGGACGGACTGACCTCGATGTCCACCACCGCACCGGCACCGTGGGCGATGCCCGCGAGTCCGAGCAATACGCCTGCTGTCAGGGCAGCCATCGCTGCCGGCTTTAGCATCGCTCCAATTCCTGTATGCATCTCCTCCTCCCTTTCATCGCGGAACGATGGGACTCGTTGGAGCCCTTTTCATGGACGATCACCTTTTGCATCCTAACAGGTCCCGTTTGCTCCATAAAACAAACCGTGGGGATGGAGGGGGGATTCCGTTCCAAGGCGTAGCTTTTGGACTCTCTGCCGTGGTTCAGAGACAGAGACGGCAGCACAGTGACGCGCATTGGGTTTCTCGCTCCGTATGGAAAGGTCGCGGTCCTTGTCCAACGTGGAACTCGGCGGCAGAACTCTGATTCGGTTCCTGATCTCTGCTACGGGCTCTCGCCCTGTTCCGGTGGTTCGACGCGCATCAACATCGCCTGGAAGGGCTCGCCCAGGGCACCGCCGGTTCCGGCAATCAGCAGGCCACCATCGGTGCCTGCGAGCAGACCCTCCACCATCACGTGCTTGCCCGTGGAATGCGCTTGTTCCCACTGCATCTCCCCATCGGCATCGACGCAGAGGAGGTAGACATCATCTCGATACTGCCCGTAGTCCTCGAGTTGCACCCCAGCCGCCACGAATCGACCGTCGTCGGTCTCAACCAGCGCGTGCAGCCCGCTGATCCTCTCGGATCCGCCATAGGTGCGGGACCAGACCTCTCGGCCGGTGGCCTCCAGCATCATCAGCAAGGCCTGGAGCGAGCCTCCTGCGCTTGACCGCGCCCCTGCAACCAAGAGCCTCCCAGTGTCGAGTTGAAGCAAGCTGTAGCCCTTGCTGTTGCCTTCATCGAACGTCCGACTCCACATCATCGTCCCGTCTGCATCCAGTCTGTCGAGACGGATGGCGTCGTCATTGTCGGGGTATCCGTAGACAGTGCTCAGCAGGTAGCAGCCGCCATTGACCGTTGGTGAGGCATCGAACAGCACGACATTGGCCTCGCTCAGATAGCTGTTCTCCCACACTGCTTGTCCGTCTCTGTCCAATCGGGCGACATAGGGGCCGGTCCGTCCCTCGAGCCCGCCGTAGCCCGGCGCACCCGCATCGGCAATCACATCGAGGGGATTGGTCTGGTTCCCAACAATGAAATAGTCGCCTTGTGATCCGAGCACGATACGAGATGCCGATTCCTCTAGCGATTCGCCGAGAACCCACTCTGACAGAGCCTGACCGTAGCTGTCGGCGATCAAGACATACATATCGGATCCGCCAGCGCTGTAGGTATCTGTCTGCCCAACGAACAAGACGTGCTCCGCATCGGCGACCAGCACATCTGCCGCACTCTGCACGCCGTCCCAGTCGTACGATGAGGTATAGAGCAAACTACCATCAGGCTGAATCCGAAATATGACGATCCCAGCATCCGGAGGATCGACGGATGCGACGTTGGTGCCGACCAGCCAGTACTCGCCTTCCACCTCGAGAACGGTGCCGACATGCACCTCGTGCTCATGCTCGTACCACCGGACCCAGTCTCCTGCAGCCCACCCCGACAAGGAAACCAAGGAACCCGAAAGCAGGATGAGAGCGATCACTCTCCATCGTTTGCGCATGACGCCTCCTCTCCGGGAGGTAGCCTAGCACAGCTCGCCTGCCGATGGAACCAAGCGGCTCAGACCACTCGACGGACAGAGAGCCCTGCCCCGAGCGATCCCCCACGGCATTCCAGCATCACACAGGTTTCACAGGCAGCACACACGATGCCTACCGCTGCTGTGCAAGCTTCGCCCATGAATCAATCGCAAGGGGGTGATTGAATTGGGTTCGATAAATTGGCTACTCCTTGGACTTGCTGCGGTAGCTGTCCTCGCAGTTGGAGGACTGTTCTTCACCAGCTTCCAGGACCCCGCGTTCTCCGCCGAAGCCGAGACGGCGTACGTTGGATTCGGAGCGGGCGCATTCAGTGAGCCTGGCACCCGTGACGACTGCGGGTCCAGCTGCGAGGATGCCGCGAGCTGCAGAGACGACAAGGCATCCTGTTCCGAGGATGCCGGCAACTGCTCGAGCAACTGCGCGGAAACCGCTGGCGCCTGTAGCGAAGAGGGTGCTGGCGCGTGCAGCGGCCTGGCACAGAGCGGGACGTGCGGCGGCTCCCGATCCGGACCGAGAGACGGCTCCGGCCGCGGCCTCGGCCAAGGTCAGTGTGATGGTGACTGCTCCGGAGACTGTTCGTGAATGTGCTTCGGCCGAGTGACACTCTGTCACTCGGCCACTCCTACCCTCACAGCAGGGCCCCGGTCCGGTACACGGGGAGAGACCACGGGATGACGGTTCCGGAAGCACTACAGCATCTGCCCCGAACCTGACCGCGAACCCTGGCCGTACAGCTACGGGAGCTCCTAAGATCCGCCTCGAACGGCCCAGACTCGGTTGCTGTGCATCTTCGCGTCGACGTCCACGAAGCCGCCCACGAAGCTGACGTAGAACGCCGGTCCCAGCATGCCGGTCGAGGTGCTCGTCCAGTACTCGGCACGCTGAACGCCGACGAACGAATGCTCTGCGGGAAGCATCGGATCGGAGGTGCTTGACCATCGCGAGAAGTCGATGAGGCTGAATAGCTCGCGGACGTTTGGCAGCCGCCAGTCCGTATGTGAGCCGGCGACGTACTCCTCGCAATCGCACTCCTTGCCGCCGTTGAACTCACTTACAAGTTGGAGCGAGGTCTCCCAGAACGCAGCCCCAAGGCAACTGCCGTCCTTCAGCCAGACGAGACCCGTGAGGTGGTCAGTCACCGTGCCGTCCTCGTTGTCCGCGAAGCGGGGGTTGGGCCAGGCGACGCCTCTCCTCAGACCGCCGTCATCGACGTGGGCGTAGTCGAAGGATTGCGCCTGTCCTGTCCTCGGGACCGGCGCGGCCCAAGGCATGGGCTCGCCCATCAAGCCGTCGCCGGGAGGGGCATCATCGTCGTCGAACCCAAGCAAGAAACACCCTCCCAGAAGCGAGAGCGAGAGCAACACACCCACCACAGTTGCGTAGGCCCACCACGGCCGTCGATCGGTCTTCATCATCGAGGTTCCTCCTTGATCCGATTCCCTTCGCTCTCCACTGGCCCACTGCCAGAATTGCGGTCGGCTCGTCCGACGACACAGTATAGTCGGCCGTCCTAACGAAACGGCGGACGCGCGTACTCGCTCCGATAAGGCTCAAAGGGTAGTTGCGTACTGCGTCCCCAGATCTCGTCCCCAGATCTCACACATACGACGAGAACTCGCTTGGGATGCCCTTCGTCTACAGGAGATCCTTGAACTCCACGAGGTGCTGCATCCCGCAGGTCTCTCATGGCTGACTCAAGAACATTGGCCTGACGGCGCTCCGGTTGCTTCCTGTCGCGTGCTTCACCTGGATGTGTCATTGCAAGGCCTCGTACCTTGGCGAGGCGTCGTAGCTGTCGCACATCTGACCCCGATGACTAGTCGCTGAGTTGCCTCTGCACCACCTGATGCTTTCCCACATCATGTTCGTACGCGGCGAAGTCGAAGCGCTCGTAGAACGGAACCGTTTCCTTGATCGCGAGCAATCCGAGGAATGCCTTGTCCGACGCATGAACTTCAACCCACTCGACAAGCTCGGTGAGGATCTCATTCCCAACGACTTTCTGCTGCCACTCCGGCAGTACGGAGACGCATTTATCCGTTAATGGCGTCCTTATGATTCTTTAGACATAGTTGGTCATTTAACATCTCTTGACAATCGTCATAGACATGATCTACACTGAAAATCGCGAGCATAGCCGATTCGCTATGCGTTCTCATCGTAGAGGAGCCGCTGTGAATCGAACAGCAGTCGCTTCAACGGATACGCGCCCCCTTTGGGGGCGCGTTTTCTCTGGCTTCCCCGACGACTCAGTACGTCGCTGCGACCCGGCAATCTCACGATCGGAGACGGGCAGAGGCCGAATGAGGTGGGCCTTGCGGTTCAGGGAGTCTGGCTGGTCAACGGCGTTCAGAGCGTCGAAAGCTGCGAGGGACTGCAGCGCGCAGTCATCAAGGAGGTTCGAGATGAGAGTCGGAGCACAGGCAAAGCTCCTACACACTACTGTCATTGGATTGGCCTTGTTGCTAGCCATGGCGGCGACCGGCACGGCAACATGTCCGCCCACAATGACGTATCCCACAGGGACAACCGCGAGCGACAACGAATACACTGACAAGGTCCTGATCACTTGGAACGCCTCAGTTGACGCGATCGGATACAGAGTTTGGCGCGCTCCTGGCGAGTACATGGGGATCTGGTACACCGAGATCGGCACAACCAGCGATACAAGTTACGCTGATACGACAGCCGTGCCAGGGAAGCTCTACAAGTACAAGGTCCAGGGGATCTGGGGACCAGGTTGCACGCTCACATCCGGTGTGGACACCGGCTCCCGCAGAATTGAGGCTCCGACGGGCGTTTCTGCGACCACAAGGTACTACGCCGACCGGATCGCCGTTTCCTGGGGCGCCGCGACCGGCGCTGTGTCCTACAACATCTGGCGTAAGGACGCCTGGGGTACTTGGGCGATCATCGGGACGTGTTCGACAACGTCGTACACGGACACGGCCATCGTCGCGCACAGAACGTACGGCTACAGGGTCCAGGCGCTCGCGCCAGATGATGGACTCGGTCCTCGGCGAGTCAGCGATCTATCCGAACCCGCCTGGGGGATCGCTGGAGCATGTCCAACCATGACCTACCCTACAGGCACATCGGCCAGCGACAATGAATACACGGACAAGGTTCGCATCACATGGAACGCGCCACCGTATGCGACCAAGTACAACGTGTATCGTGCAGAAGCGGGGAGTTCGTCGTACACGCGCATCGGGACCATTCACGACCCGTGGTACGATGACACATCCGCTGAACCCGGTAAGCTCTACCAGTACAAGGTCCAAGCGGAGTGGTTCTACTGTGGATCGCTGACATCTGCTGTCGACGCCGGCTCCCGCAAGCTGCTAACGCCGACAGGCGTCAGCGCAAGTGTACGCACCTACAACGACCGGATTGCCGTGTCGTGGAACGCAGTCTCCGGGGCTGAGTCGTACAACATCTGGCGCAAGGATGGCTGGAGTTCATGGGAGATCGTCGATGCATCGGCAACGACCGCTTACATGGATACGGCGATCGTCGCGCACAGAACGTACGGGTACATAGTTCAGGCAGTCGCTGCCGGAGGCGAGAGTGAGTTGTCCGCACCCGCCTGGGGAGTGGCCGGTGCGTGTCCAACCATGACCTACCCTACAGGCACCTCGGCCAGCGACAACGAATACACGGACAAGATCCGCATCACGTGGGATCCGACTCCATATGCGACCAAGTACATCGTGTATCGAGCACCCTACGAATACACTGGCTTCCGGTACACGGAGATCGGGGCAGCTCACGACCCGGAGTACGACGACACATCCGCTGAACCAGGCAAGAGGTACAAATACAAGGTCCAGGCAGTGTGGTACGGCTGTGGATCGCTGACATCTGCTGTCGACGCCGGCTCCCGCAAGCTGCTAACGCCGACAGGCGTCAGCGCAAGTGTACGCACCTACAACGACCGGATTGCCGTGTCGTGGAACGCAGTCTCCGGGGCTGAGTCGTACAACATCTGGCGCAAGGATGGCTGGAGTTCATGGGAGATCGTCGATGCATCGGCAACGACCGCTTACATGGATACGGCGATCGTCGCGCACAGAACGTACGGGTACATAGTTCAGGCAGTCGCTGCCGGAGGCGAGAGTGAGTTGTCCGCACCCGCCTGGGGAGTGGCCGGTGCGTGTCCAACCATGACCTACCCTACAGGCACCTCGGCCAGCGACAACGAATACACGGACAAGATCCGCATCACGTGGGATCCGACTCCATATGCGACCAAGTACATCGTGTATCGAGCACCCTACGAATACACTGGCTTCCGGTACACGGAGATCGGGGCAGCTCACGACCCGGAGTACGACGACACATCCGCTGAACCAGGCAAGAGGTACAAATACAAGGTCCAGGCAGTGTGGTACGGCTGTGGATCGCTGACGTCAGCTGTCGACGCCGGCTCTCGCAAGCTGGCGGCTCCCACGGGCGTCAGTGCCAGCGATGCTGCCTTCGTGGATCGGATCATTGTCACGTGGAACGCTGTTCCCGGAGCTGACGAATACGCCATCCTTCGAGCGGAAAGCGATAGCGGTCCATTCACCGTGATCGGCTCGTCTTCGACGACGACGTACGAGGACCTTGCCGCACCGTGCTCCGCGTGGTATGCCGTCGAAGCGGTGGCCGATGGAGGAGCGAGTGACCCTTCGTCCGCTGACCAAGGATCGAGAATCGACGACCAACCGCCCATCCTTGTCATCCCTGCAGACGTCACGACCGATTGCTGTGACTGCTACTGCGATCCAGCGAGCACCGGGTTGGCAACCGCGACCGACAACTGTGACCCCGCGCCGACGATCACATACAGCAACTGGTATTCCATAGGACGCGACAAGACTCGCGTCGAGCGTACGTGGACGGCCGCGGACAGCTCGGGGAACGAGAGCAGCGGAGTGCAGCTGATCTGGTTCACTGCACCCGATGTGAACGTGCTAAGCATTGATCCGATCTGGGTGACAAGCCTGCCCGCGCAAGTCGGCGTGGACTTCATCATCGAGAAGTGTGCAACCACCGCGTGGCTCTGGACACGGTGCAACGAGAACTGGAGTGTGCACTTCAACAGTGCGGAAAGCGCCGTGGTCGCTGACGGCGTGACGGTGAATCATCAGGATGTCCCATTGCCTAGCGATGCTCCGGAAGGGACGTATGCGCTGATGGGAACGTTCATGAGAGCCCCATGCTATCCTGGAACCCGCAGGGCAGGGCCCTGGTTCGTGTACGGGATCGATCTCACGCCTCCCGAAGATCCGGTGGCCTCCAGTTCGAGCCACGGAGTGAGCATCTGGTCCAACGACCCGAACGTCGCGATCGGAGTCTCCGGAGCCACAGATGCCGTCTCCGGTGTCGATGGCTTCGAAGCGGCGTGGGACCAGAGTGCCGCGTGGTCGCCGACACAGGCGAAGACGCACGAAGAGGATTGGGTCGGTGATACGTTCACCGCAACGGCTGACGGAGACTGGTACTTCCATCTGGCGACGGTCGACAACGCCGGCAATTGGACAAGCACCATACATCTCGGTCCGTTCCACATCGATACGACACCGCCGGAGTTCGTCGATTGCCCCGACGATCTGATCTGGTACGCCCCCTCTGGTGAGACGGCGGCGGCCGCATACTGGACGCCTCCGACTGTGACCGACAACCTCGATCCATCCCCCGCCCTAGCCGCGACGGCTGTGCCAGGGAACACGTTCCCCCTCGGCGACACTCTCATCGAGTACGACGCGGCGGATTCCGCCGGGAACACAGCGACGTGCACCTTCGTGCTTTCTGTTCTCGAGCAGGCAGCGCCAAGCGGTGTCGTGGAGACGATGACCGAGGAGTTTGAGGGATCTGACTATGATCCCGGCGAAGTCGCGGTGATCGTCAACGTCGCCAGCCAGGCCATCGCTGACGGGGCGCCCGCGGGGACCACGTCGAGTGTGCTGGATGGCTTGATCGACGAAGGTCTTTCGTTCGACGAGTTTGTCGAGCAGATCGAGTTGTATGCCGCTCTGATCGAAGAGGGCGTTCCCCCAGGCAAAGCGATGAATGAGATCCTTGGACGAGGGAACAGCAAGAAATAGCCTCGTATCCGCCCGCCGGCAGGAGGTTGGGATCCTCTCGACCTGTTCCGGCGGGCGGGCTCATCTCCCCACTCTTCGCAAGCAGGCACCCGCTTGGGCAGGCAGCTGCACGCATGCCTAGAACTCGCTGGGGATGCGCTTCAACTTGAGGAAGGCTCTGAACTCGGAGACAGGAACTGCGCTCCCGGAACTCGATCCGTGGTGGCCTGGCCGTGGCCATCTCAGCCCGGCTCGGCTTGATTCAGCAATAACCGCCTGACCCCGTGCCTGATTGCCTACTGCGCGTTATGACCGCATTGGTGCTAGGCGAACGTGGCCTTGATCTTCTTGTAGATCTCAGACAGGAAAGAGGCAGGACCGGCGAAGTTGCTGAAGAGCAGGATTCCCAGCTCCTGCTCAGGCTCGAACAGCATGACCGTTCCTACGCCGGGATCCGATCCGCCGTGGTGCCAGCGGACACGGCCGTCCTCAAGCTTGCCGCCTTGCCAACACAAGGCACGTCCAAAGGGATCGCCGGAGAGCATCATCTCGATCGTTGAATCCTGGAGAATCCGTACGTCCTGGAACTGGCCGCCATTCGTGTAGACACCCAGGAATCGAGCCAACTCTTCGACCGACGTGCGCAGCATCCCGTCGGCCTTGATTGGATGGGAGTACAGGCAGTGCTTGAACAGGGTTCCGGGTGTCGCTTTACGAGCAAGCGCCAACTGCTCGTGGATGATTTCGACGCCGCCGAAGCCCAGCTCGGCGGGATCTTCCGGAACAAGTGAGTACAGGCTGGCGTGACGGTCTGCGGGGATGTCCTCCAGGAACCAAGATGTTGTACTCATGCCGAGAGGCTCGAAGACACGCTCCCGGCAGTACTCGGCGAACGGCAATCCTGAGATCTTCTCCAACAGGAGCGAGAGGAGACCGTACCCGACATTGCTGTACGGGCGCGGTGACTCCGGCGGATCAACCGTTCCTGGGGCCCAGGTGTGGAAGTTCTCGTCTTCCGAGTCACGCTGCTCGTCGGACAGGAAGAACTCCCGCAGCCATCCTTCCAGATCCTCGGCAGGGGATCCGCACACGTATCCCGCTTCGTAGGCTGGGCCATCCTTGATCGACGAGCGGTGCGCGAGAAGCTGGCGTGTCGTGATCGGTACGCTCGGGTGATGAGGATTGCGTACGTCGAAGCCGAGGAAGGAATGGATGTCGGCATCCAAGTCGAAGCCCATTTCCTCCCACAGGCGCAGCACGGCCGTTGCCGTGACCGGCTTGGAGACGGACGCCACATTCATGATCGTCCCGCTCCTCATCGGCACCCGGTTCTCGATGTCGGCCCACCCAGAACCGTAGGACCACACCACCGCATCCCCGACAACCGCCGCGCAAGCCAACCCGGGCATCAGGCTTCCGGCCACCTGGTCGTCGATGAATGGCTCCAGCGCTTTGGACACACATCCCTCCGTCTTGCTACACATCCGTCGGAGAATACAGAGTGCATGGTTCAGTGACCAGACCGGCCGGGATTTCCGCGAGCTCTGAGATCAGCTGTCACCATCACGGCTGGCGGGGCTCAATCGCCCTGCACGGACCACGAGACCTCACGCGGGATCCGTTTGGCGACGATCAACCGAAGAGATCGAGCACCAATCCACCGAGCTAGATCTGACCCGAAAGGCGTGTTCACCTGACGAGCATTGAATTACAGGACCTGGCCCAGATGACGCTGCTAAGCAAAGCGGTGCATCGGCCCAAGATGGACGATCTCTTCGTAGTAGTCGGTTCGTTCGTTGACGAAGTCCCAGATGTCGTCGGGGTCCGCTGCCTCGTTCGGCACGCCGAAGTCGTAGCCGGCCGCTCCGTAGGCACAGGCGACCAGCCACGAGCAGATGGGGTACTTCTTGCTACGGGCAAACCAGCTGAAGAAGTAGACCCCCGTGAGGCACCAGTCCAAGAAGTGCATGACAATCTTGAACCATCCGTACTTCTTACCGACCTGTTCTTTAGCCTCAGCAACGATGATCTCCATCTCTTCCGGCGTCACGTTCTTGGCCCGGTAGACGGAAACCCAAGCCTTCTTCGGCACCCCGTATTGCTCCCACAGCCTGTGTCGCTTCACCTTGCTCAGCGCCTCGACGACCATGGCTTCTCTCATTCCGCCTGGCTCGACGACAATCCCCACGTGATTGAGCTTCGAGCGCCGCTCCCCGAAGCTGCGAGTACAAACCCGGATCAACCAACCGAGCAAGCTCTTGCTTCGCGTCAAGAAGACATCTCCCCGCTCCAGCATCACATCCATCGCTCTCGCCTCCCTTCTGAGAGGCAACAGTAGCGTAGCTGTTACTATCCTACCAATCCGTTGCTTGGGCAGGCGGCACAGCGATCCGAAAGAGAAAACGGCCGGCCGGCCCTCGCGCCAGAACTGA